>Ga0209935_1004874_pt1 | contig 11901 bp, 12 predicted proteins | sample ThiBio_1000_plan_2_FD_183958 | JGI IMG/M metagenome (GOLD analysis project Ga0209935, IMG submission 183958) | Wastewater bioreactor microbial communities from Cape Town, South Africa - Thiocy_cont_1000_plan (SPAdes) | ecosystem: Engineered > Bioreactor > Thiocyanate-remediating >... | reverse complement strand
CTGGAACCAAAAAGTTGCGGTTGAAGCAGTTGAACGTGGCCATCTTGAGATTCTCAAGTGGTTAAGGGCGAATAGATGTCCATGGCCTGTAGAAGTTTGTGTCTAAGCTGTACGTGCCGAGGTTTTTGAAGTGTTAGAATGGGTGGTGGAGAATGAGTGTCCTATGAATGAAGAAGTGTGTGTGGCTGCAGTGGGACGGAGGAAGTCTTCTCTTCTTGAGGCCAGTTGCCATTTCCATCCACCAAACGTAACTCTTGATGTGTTGAAGTGGCTGAGAGAGAAGGGTTGTCCATGGAATGCCAAAACTTGTTCTACTGCTGCATTTACTGGTAGGCTTTATATTGTGAAGTGGGCAAGAGAAAACGGCTGTGAGTGGGATGCAGAAACTTTTGACAATACAAGGAATAGTAGCAATGAGGATCTAATTGCTTAGTTAACTACTAATGGTTGCCAAGAGTAATTACAACTAATTGGCCACATAGATAGAGCTAAGTGTGATTAGAATAGTGGGAATCTGAGTTTATTAAGCTCATATCAGATAAATAACAAGGTTTATGTAATTCAGTATATAGTAAAGAATACTTGTTGGTGTTTTTTATAAAATTGCCTCTAAGTTACTCACATTATAACTCATACTTTGATTCTTCAATTGATTTGCTCAATGTGTTAAAAGTAATACCTTGAGTGCCATTAATTGTAAATTTTCTTAATTAGTGTCAAATTTATATAATAGTCAATCTTTGGAATAATAAAGCAAGCTTTTCTATAATACCCTTTATCCACTCATACTTACTCTTTAAGGAGAAGTTATTAGATAAATCAGGCACAAATAATAGTAATATCATAAATGGTTCCAAAAATAACACCATAGATACACATAATGTGGCTAGTATGAAAATGATTGATATTCTTATATTTAAACACATAAGTTTTATACTTTATACTCTAGTAATTTTTTTTGTTCTGAGATGGTTTTTGAATGGAACAAGCTATTACATTAAGATTATAAGTGTTATTAGTAAGTGAATCCAAATTCTAACAAAACCAATCAAGTTATGGTTATAATAGTTGTAATAAACATGGAATATATTGAAAACATAGTGGTTGATAGCTAAAATGATACTCTACACTCTTTTTTTGCAATGTTTTAAATGAAACTCTTTACCATTCCTTTATTAGAAATATAGTAGAGTGATGAAAAAAAAATAAAGTCTAAAAAAATAAATATTTTAAATCTAAGAGCTGTTTTAAAGGAAATAAGATATTAGAGTAGTAGAATAGTGGCCATGTTAACTTTAAATAAGCTATAAATGCTACTTTTATGAGTAATGTAATAACAAAACCTTCTATAAATTCACATCATCCATTTAGCTTACAACTAAATTACTTATTAATAAGTTAAGTCTTTGCTTTTTTATAGCTTTTAAAAAGTTGATTTTTTTTTAGTCTACAATGATTTTCTAACAACTTCACAACCTAAGAAGCATTTAATTATAATTTAATTACAAAACTCCAAACTAATTCAAAATCAGTTCCTTTGTGAGCTTAATGTCAGACAAGTCTAACTTCTTGGGCTCTTTTTCAGCGACTTAAAGTGCAAATAGTCCTTGTATGAATGTAATCAAGAAGCAAACTAAGTTACTTTTTTGTAAGTAACCCTAGGTTATAGTAGGGTATTTTACAGAAAAAATAAAGTATTTATTGAGAACCTTGTTTTGTAAAAATAGAATCATTAATACAGTAACAAAAGAGACAAAGAATACAATTAGAGGCTCACTTTAACTAAACTAAAGAGAGAGAAGAATTGCTGGTTAATTTGAGTAAGGCCAAGACCTTAACTAAGGAGATTGCATGCAATTTGAAAAAAAGCAAGTCAAGAACAAACCGGTTGCCATGCATCAAAAGGAAAAGCTGGACAAAGCCTTCTCTTCTATTAAGAGTATTCTTTTTTCTATTCCTCTCTCCACTCTGCTGAATCTGGGTAAGAGCTTTTTCATTTCAGCTCAAGCAAATAAAAAGGACAAAGAAGGTGCTGAGGGGGTTGATGTCAAACAACCAGCTGTGACCTACGAACAGTCGGCCGTTTCTACTTCTCAGTCAGTGAAGGATTCTTTGGCTTCAGCACCAATTCCCTCCTGTTATCGCCTGATACAGCACCCAAAAGGGTACATCTTTTGGGTTGTCAAGATGTATTTGTCTGTACTAAGTGTTGGCATCACAACCTCATGCATTACTATTCGTTATGTAACTACACTTAACGGCGGTGCCTTTTCTCCCTTCTCGGAAGATTCAGACAGCAATTATAGCATGGATTGGGCTTCCCAACAGCAACACTTGGCCAGTACTGAGGAAATCTACATAAACCTTGCCTACCCTGTCATTGTGGATAACCCTCACGTTAAGAAAGTAGATACAGCTGGCTATCAATTGTATTTCATTCCTTTCCATCATGAAGATGTCACTTGGTTTTAAATAAACCCAATCACGCGAAATTCCCACAATTCCATTGAGTGTGGTAGAAAAGTGTTGTCTCTTTCCGTGCCCATCATGAATATGTTTTCTGCTGTTGATTCTTTTCAAGGGCTTCACTATTCAAAAAAAAGGAAGGAACACAATGTACGTATGCTTTCTCTTTCTGGATGTGATTCATCTACCTTGCCTTCACAATCTACCCCACTCTCTTTTGCTATCACAGGACCTAGAGATATTAGGTGTTGGACAGAGAGCCCTAAAATTGTGATAATTTCTGATTCTTACAAAAACATTATGGAGAAAAGAAAGAAGCACGAGGCCCCTTTGTGTATCTGTTCACCTGTCGGCGCTGGACTTATTGGATTCAATTCCTTGCCTGTTGAACTTTGCTCAATGATCTTCTTAGTGGCTCAACAAACCGAGGCAGAGCTACTGAAGGCCAGAGCTCTTTTGTTGGTGATCTTGTGTTGATCGGTGTGCAAACTGTGGCGATCACTTCTCCCTCCACCAACTAAGGAGAGTAATACTAGTACCGACCGATTCTTCGATTGTGTGGCAGTGAGAGTAGGTTTCTTTCAGTATTGCAATGAGTGGTGGAAATAGCGGGTCTGTGGTTCTGAGTGCACATGTTCACAAAAAGTTATCCAATTTTGTCTTCCTTTTCTTCTCATGTTGGTGTTTAGGAGCTCGTTCTCTATCTCTACCCAATATTTCAAGTCTTATGTACAACAACGTAATTTATTGCTTGGTCATTGGGCCAAAGCAATGATGGACAATTAGATGTATTTTTCAGACCAGCACTTAATCTGCTGCCATAGCCTCATTAATGGACGTTGTGCCTCGGACGCAATGAGGTCTTCATATTTCTCATATTGCATTCCTGCCACAACGATGCCCAATCCGAGTGTCGTCAGGAAGAGGTAGAAGCTCTCAGATTTTCGAGGAAAGACGCTCTGAGCCAATCTCACCAACACCATCAACACTCCCACCGCCCCCACCATTGCTGCTGTCCTATTCTTCAATGCAGTCCCTGCGAGTGTCACTATCAGATGCAACACCCCACTCGCACAGGCCTGTGGGAGAGTCCCTCTGTGAATGATGTAGTGCAAGTAGAAAAACTGTCCAGGAGTGCCTGCGAGAAGAAATACCCTTCGTGACCACAACAGGCCCAACATCGCCATTACCCCATGACACAACGCGAGCAACTCGGTGTGTTCCCATGCGAGCCATGACTTGCCCAACCCCACGCACAACGCACTCACACTTACGACATATTGCCAATAGAGATAATCCGCCGTCCGCTTCTTCTCCCCTGGTGCCTCTGCAAGTGTTTGGGGTCCCCTCCATAATGCACATATTCCATATTTCTCCACATACCGCGTCAATATAATACTGATGATCCCATAACTAAATAATGTCTTGGTTGATATCCCTCCTGCTGTCAGACCTATAAATTGGAGTGAGCGAGAGCGTGGTTTGGTGTGGTGTAGTGTGTGTGGTGTGGTGTGGTGTGGTGGTGATGCGGTGTGGTGGATACCAAGTGACAGTGCAGAGGCAGCCATAGGCAACGCCAATAGAGGATACTTGAAATGTTTCAGAAGAAAGTATCCTGTGGCAAGCGCGCTCAATTCCATTGGGACATATTGTAGCCGCCTACGTTTAGGTTAACTTTAGGTTCAATTGTGAAAATAAAACGCGTTACCAAAGTAAAGGAGAAGCATGGGTCACTTGTTTTTTCTTAGGGTCAAGTGAGGGTGTTGGGGCTACCATATAATAACCCAAAGAGTGTTGGAAGCCATAGACTGCCATAGGAACAAAGATCTCAGTTAGAGCTCCTGCCACACTTGCCTGAAAGCTGATTGGGGGGTTAGTGAATCATTAGAAGAAAGGGGAGGGGTGGGAAACGTACTGTCGATTTCGTTTGTTCAAATAGTTAGTCGCGCATAGTGCAATGATTGAATTCGTGGATCCCGCAATACATAAACCTTTTCCCTGATACCCCCGCCATGCTAACCAACTGCTCCCGCCTGCCAACGCACAGGCGCACAAAAGAGAACTGCAAAGATTAGCTTGGACGCACCGATAGTTACATGATTACATACCTTGAGGGTGTTAAGTACGCTGAGGATTTACGTATGAACGTAGATATTTGATTTTTATCCTGCGCGTCACCCTTCCTGATCTGTGGTGTATGGGGACTCGTGCTAGCGGGAGTGTTGCGTCCCTCCTGCGGTTCTTGCATCTTCTTTCTTCCTCGCTTTTCTTCGAAACAAGAAATCAAAATCAAAATGGACGGAAGACGAGGTGGCGGGTTTCCCTCTGAGATCTTGCCTGGGTTCCTCTTTCTTGGCGACAGCTCCCACGGAAGCAATCCTGCTTTGTTGCGAGAGGTACCTCCGAATTAGTCAAAATTCATCAATCCTAATTTCAAACAGGCCGGAATCTACAACGTAGTTAATCTTTTACCGACTCTCTTTTCTCTCAACGCTGAGCATCAGCGATCGAAAGACGAACCCGACATAGTTGTTTTTCACTGTGCTGCAGATGATCATCCCAAATATCAATTAACTCCCAGCTTTGGTGCGATCTTTCCGTTTATCGGTAAGTTTTCCCCCCCCCCCACAATATTTGTTACGTGACTAAACTAACCTAAAAAATTGAATTCAGAGGAAGTACAAAAGAGGAATGAGCGAGTTTTAGTACATTGTGGTGAAGGGGTATCTCGGGCGCCTACTGTTGTATTAGGTAAGATATGTCACCTTTTTGCAATTACTTAAATCTTTTCAAATCAGGTTATTTAATGGCGCACAAAGGGATGAAATTAAGCGAGGCGATAATGTACACAATTGCGCGACGATCTAAGATCAACCCCAACAACGGGTTCATGAGGCAATTGTTAGCATATGAGGATTCTATCCATCAAGAGACAAGCATTGACGCAAAATACTTTGAGGATGATTGGGGGTAACTGTAGAGAATTCTGATTAGCAACAACAACTAACCGCATACGACGCGTATCCAGGTCAGGGTGCATTGTGTTTGCTTGCGAAGAAATGAAGAGGCTAAAGGACAAAGGAACCATGTAACACATGCAAATTAAAAAATTCTTCGAAGTTGCTGGATGTTAATTCAAGACGGAAGCATGAAGAGTGGCACGGCAGGAAGTGCTTTTCCGCACAGTCCAACCCTTACGTTTACAGAGAAAGTGCTGGAATATGAATGATTGCCATTAAGCTTATACTCACCTCTAGTTACAGCTTTATTTCTCGACTGAACACCTCCTGCAATGGGAGGGTAAGGGGCGACTACTTGTCTGATGCTTAGCGAGTGCCTTTGTGAGGTGAGTGAAGGGTGCCTTGTACCGTCTTGTGGCCCCCATGGATGTACGGGATAGCCTTGTGAATCTGGAGACAAATCTCCGCGCATATAGCACTTAATTGCCGATCTTCTGATATGGCCTTTGCAAACAGTCCGTTTACAACACATATGAAATTGGAATGCGTAACACCATTAGCTAGCAGCAGCCGTGAAAGGCTTACTCAGTCTATATTAATATAAGAGCATGCCAAGTATGATGCTTAGCGAGTGCCTAGAAGAATTCGATCGCAAAGATGTGCACCAAAAACAAGTGAAGGTTCTCTTTAAGGCACACAAATTCGTGGAGATGAGGCGACTGCAACGCCAAGTAGTTACAAGTAATACTTTGTTCCTGTTTTTATTGGCAGTTGCCTAACTTTGGCATAGATGTTCTGTTCATTGGGGAGCTTTTCAAACTTAACCTTGTGGAGGCCAAAGTTATTTTCAAACAGGTTATCCCGGAATTGCTCAATGATAACCAACACAGCTAGAACTTGAGGCGATGTGTGCTTTATTCATCAGTGCAGGACAATCGTTGGAAAGGTAGATTCTCTCGTTCTACCTCTCACTCCCTCTCTCTTCTCTCACTCTATCTCTCACTCTCCCTCACGCTCTCTCTCTTCTAACTCACTCCTCACATATTCTGTTAGAGCACATCCGAGGCAGGACTTGAGCCCATATGTTAAATCTCTCTCTGTCTCTCTCAATGCGCTAAATGCCAATCGGTGTCCTTCTCACGTCCGGCCAATGGTACCGGACGTAATAGCCTTGCAGTAAGTGTTTTTTCACATGCAGCCAGCTGGCTAATATCTACCTTGGATTCTCAGTGCAAATAATTGGCAGCAACCAAGTAACAGCTCAGCTAGCGGTATTCCAGAAAAAATGAAAAAGAAAATTGCGAAGCTCAAGAAGTAAGTAATGATTTCTTTGCAAGAAGCTTTTGACCCACTCTTCCATAGAGATAAAGAGATTTTAAGCCGAGATCTACAGCAGGAAAGGGAGAAAACACACTCATACGAACTAAGGTTAGGGGACTTGCAGTGGGAAAGTGATCAATTGCAAGCAAAGCTCGCGGAGAACGAGAAAGCCGACAACAAAATTCAAAGGGGATTGAAGAACTTAGTAGGCGATGAAGAAGTACTTGCAGGCTGTGAGCTAGGCGAATTGAGGGACTGGGAAGCAAACCTCGCGGTGACACAACGGAAAATCAGCGCGACTGTAATTAAGGCTGAAACGGCAAAACAGATTGTAGGTATGCCTTTTTGTGGCTCGATAGATTTCCTTAAACTGTATAAATATATAGCCGCAGAACGATTACTCAAGGAATGCACCATCTGTTGCGAGAAACAAAAGAATGTGGTATTTGTACCTTGCGGTATTTACCCTGCCTTCCTCTTTTCTTCCCTGCGCTCAAGGCCACCATGTGTGTTGTGATGGCTGTGCCGACAAGCTAGTGGGAAGGGTGCCCAATTTGCCGAAAGAAGATAACACAAAGGGTTCCTATCTACGACTGCTAAGAGTGGATACTTTTGGTTCCCACCCTGCTCGCCAATTTTAATTAATTACACAAATTTTTTTCATCATAAATTTATCGCTGAAACCAATTTTCACTCTCTGTCGATCAGATGAGAACTTTTCCATCAACCCGAAACCAAAAGAATAGTCGACTTCTCACAGCAAATGTGTATCACAACCTGCAATAGTAAAGATGGAGCGTACGACATGGTGTGTTTTCGTTGGTGGGGTATGGGCTAATTCTTTCTAGGGACGATGAAATTGAGGCTCTACATGCTGATCGCAAGCTGCAAAAGGTCTTGAGGAAGCAAATTGCAACCTTGGTCAAGTAAGAATAACCGCTCACCCACTTTTGCTCACGCTTGACTTCCAACAGTATCCAATTAATTGCCGAGGAAGATCTTCAACGGGAAAAGGAACGATCACGAGCATGCGAAAAGAAATTGAAGATCGCAAGGGGCGAAGAGGAGGCACTCGCCAGCTGCGATTTAAGCGAGTTACTAGATTGGCATATCGAATTAGAAATCACATTACAGAAGCTCAGCACTGCGATAATTAAGAAGGCTGTAGCCAGCCAGCTTGCAGGTAACAGTGCTTCCCCTACTTTCTCCCCAACTGCCAAATCAACATTAGAAGCTGAACGGGTGCGAAAGGAATGCACCATCTGTTTTGAGAATCAAAAGAATGTTGTATTTGCACCGTGTGGTATGTGTACCCTCTCGTGAGTCAGTTGCTATTAACTGTTTTTGTGAAAGGACACCATATGTGTTGCACCGGTTGTTCAGATAAACTTCGTGAGTGCCCAATTTGCCGAAAGAAGATATCACAGAGGGTACCTATTTATGACTGCTAATAAGTTTTGTATTTTAGGACAATAATAAAAGTACCTTTTGCGTTTTTCATTATTCTTTCCTGCTCTTCTTGTAAGGGCAACCTTCGGCAATCAACCACTTCAATAGTTCATGATGACCCGCTCGGGATGCCTTCCTGGTGACTGAAGCACCCCACGGACATCCATGCTCTCTCATCCAAATGACAACTGGGAACCTTCCGGTTTCGGCTGCGATAGCTAAGGTGCGTTCATTCCAATCACACCCGTTCTCTCTTGCCCACTTCAACACCTCCAAATAACCTTCCTTTGCGGCCATCCTGCAGATCTTTTCTGACCAAGGGCACCCATGCTCTCTTGCCCACTTCAACACCTCCAAATGGCCTCCATTGGCGGCCCAGATGCATGTGCGCTCGTCCCATATACACCCTCTCTCCCTCAACCACTTCAATATCTCGAGGTGTCCTCTACTAGCTGCTAGGAAACACGCTTTGGCACCATCCAAGGGACACCCATGCTCACTTGCCCACTCCAACACCTCCAAATGACCCTCTTGAGCCGCCAACTCACACACTCTGTGACTCCAGGCACACCCATGCTCTCTCGCCCACTTCAATATCTCCAAGTGTCCTCTGTGTGCAGCCACTAAACAGGTTTCTTGGTCCCAATTACACCCATTCTCTCTCAACCACTTCAACGCCTCCAAGTGGCCGCCTTTAGCAGCTCCACTGCAGCAATCCGAGTTCCAAAACTTGTCCATCTTCTGCAACAATTCAACATTTCCTAGAACTGCCGCAGCATGACTTGTGAATAGGTCCCATTTGTTTTGCCCAGTCTTCAACACCCACTCAACCATCTCAGGACCGCCATGCTCGAGAGCCCCGGCATTTGTGCTTGAAGACCTTTGGAAAGAGGAGATTTTAGTATAAAGATTAAAATCAAGTAATCTTTACCAAGGACATCCATTTTCAATTGCCCAGTTTAACACCGCAAGATGTCCATTCCTTGCTGCGTCATGGCAAGTCCACTCATCCCATTCAGCCTTGTTCTCCCTCAAATACTTCAACACCTCGAGGTGGCCTCTATTGGCTGCTTCGGTCGTGATCTCGGCCCGCCAATCATCCCACTCAGCTCCGTTTTCTCTTGCCCACTTTAGTAGCTCAAGATTTCCATTTTTGGCTGCGTTAAGACATACATAGAAGTCCCAAGAACACTCTTTCTCCCTCAGCCACTTCAGCGCTTCAAGGTGGCCCCCTTCGGCCGCCATTGCGCAGGCGCACTCAAGGAGGCGGCAACCATTTGCTAGGCCCCACTTCAGAAGAGATAGGTTGCCCTCCAGCACCACAATCGACATGAACAGGAACTTTTGTTCTTGGTTCTTTTTGATAGCTCGTCCGACATAGAACGAAGAAGGAAACGATGTATAGAAAGGGGGAAGCAGTGACCTCCAAAGTTTGCACACAAATTGGCACACGATATGCGTAACCATCCCGTTAGCGTCGCGCTTGTTTCGCGGAGTGATGGCCCAAAATAGGATCACTTGCACAAGCTCTTGCGGGATCGTTTGCAAGGATGTCTCTAAGGTGTTGTCGCTCGCCTCCATTCTTCTGACCCAGGGTAATTTCCAGGAAGGACGTAATATTTGCTCAATTGAGGCTTGGTTGAGGGTTGGGTTGACTTCCGAACGCAGACCAGTGAGTCTGGCCAGCCAAAGGATCTTTTCGAGTAAACTCGCAAATCCTTACGTGATGAAACCATATTTATTACTCAAGGATTTTCCCTCCACGAAATCTGTTCATGCAACCAAGCTAATGTTTCAGAGTGTCCTCGTTTCACCGCTGCTTTGTAAATGGCTTCTTCCCATGGACATCCATTCTCCGTCAACCACTTCAATACCTCGAAATGCCCATACTCCGCAGCTGCTGTACAGGCACTGACACTCCATGGACATCCATGCTCTCTTGCCCACTTCAATGCCTCAAGCTTCCCCAGCATGGCGCCTATATGACAAGTTTGCTCGTCCATAAGACAACCTCTTTCAATCACCCACTTCATCATTTCAATATTGCCCGAGCCTGCTGCTGCAGCGCATACCTTGTTATCTCTAGGACACCCTTTTTCAAACGCCCACTTCAACCTATCGAATTCGCCCTGGACAGCCAAGTAAAAAGCGCAAGTATTATCCCAAGGGCAACCGTTTTCAATCACCCAGTCAAATTCCTCGAAATGTACTTGCCGTACAGCGTTTTTGGAAGTCATGTGATCCCAAGGACAACCCTTTTTCCTCAACCATTTCAACACCTTGAGATTTCCACCATGTGCGGCCTCGGCACAAACTTTCTTGTCCCAAGCGCACGTGCCAATTTCTTTCAACTACTTCAACATTTTCAGATACCCCTTGCGTGCCGCAATACCCGCTGTATCGATCCATGGACACTCTTGACGTCGCAGCCACTTCAACAGCTTCAAATGTCCTCCCTCAGTTGCCTTTTTGCAAGTTTCCTTGGTCAAGGTACACCCGTTTTTTGTTGCCCACTTCAACACTTCCAATTGGCCGCCCTCGGCTGCATACTCACAAGTGGTATGATCCCATGGATATTCATTCTCTCTCAGCCACTTCAAGATCTCAAGGTTTCCCCTTCGCGCGGCCCTGGCACAGACCAATTCAGTAAAATCGCCATCATTTTCTCGGAGATATTTTAAGATATGCAAGTGGCCTTCTTCCACAGCGAAAGTGGTGGCTAAATAATCACAGGAACAGTCGGTTTCTACCAGCCACGTCAATGTCTCAAGGTGTCCCCCCCGCGCAGCCTCCATACAGGCGGTATCGGCAAAAGGACACCCCTGCGAGACTGCCCATTTCAAGAGTGAAAGATACCCAAATTTTGCCGCAGCAGCAGCGAACCAACCCTCTTCCCATGTATCCTCCTTTGGTGGAGGAAGGAGATCCCTCCATTGACGGCAAACGAATCGACAAACCGCGCTCGTGACATCCGCCCCGCTTGCGATATTATTATCCCAAAGCGCAACTATGAATTGAAGCACGTACTGAGCTATTTCAGTGGGAAGGGAATTCCAACCAACTGAAACTTCTTCTTCCTCAGTTTTCCCCTTCCGGTGGATGGTTCTGGGGTTTTCACCAGCATCAGTGTCCTCCCGCTTTCTTTTTCCTTCCATCCTTTCCTGGAATTGAAATATTTTATTTGGGAAGAAACTTCTAGAAGCCGGATGGAGGCACAGCCCTCTGGTGGAGAGGATGCTGAGCCTGTCTCCTATAAAATCTTGTTGCTCGGAGAGGGTGCGGTAGGCAAGTCATCTTTCACCAGAAGGTTGTGTAGGCCATCAGAGGCACAGCAAAATCCAAACTGGTACCTCCCAACAATTGGAGTTGAAACGAGTTCTGTTCTTCTCCACACCTCTCGAGGACAAATCCTACTCAACCTCTATGATACCTCAGGTAAGGGTTGTCTTCTTCTCCCTCTGACTTCCCCAACAGCTTCCTCTTCATTTGTGCGCCGGGTACCCTATGACGCAATCAATGCTGATGGTTTCCTCTTATTCTTTGACGTGACACATGTATACTCCTACAAAAACATCTTCGCGTGGTATAAAGATGTGGTGCAATGGGCAGGTAGCCGGCCGAAACCAATTGTAATTTGTGGAAACAAGGTAAAAAGTGCTTTTTCAAATCAGATCTGCTCAATTTCACTCCCCCCCCCCCCCAATTA
>Ga0209935_1004868_pt1 | contig 11913 bp, 5 predicted proteins | sample ThiBio_1000_plan_2_FD_183958 | JGI IMG/M metagenome (GOLD analysis project Ga0209935, IMG submission 183958) | Wastewater bioreactor microbial communities from Cape Town, South Africa - Thiocy_cont_1000_plan (SPAdes) | ecosystem: Engineered > Bioreactor > Thiocyanate-remediating >... | reverse complement strand
TCGCGCCACCTGGTAGCGGCGGGAAAGGTCCGGAGCTGGTACTTCCAACCGAAACACCTTTGCCGACCTTCACCGTCGCCGCGCCGCCTTCCCCAACCGCTGCAGCCGCTACCAGCACGGCCAGACCAACTGCTACTTTTACAGCAGGCGTAACGGCTGCCGCAACCGCCCAGGCTTCAAACGACCAGGCTTTGCAATCAGCGCCCGCTCCTGCCCCAACTGCCCCGCCACCACCGGGCGCGCTCTGGGTTTTACCACTCGGGCTGGTCCTGGCCGGCAAAGGCTTCTTGAATTTGTTGGGAACTCTTTTAAAGCCGTAAGGAAGATTAAGGGATATGACAACTAGAAAAAGAAATACTAATAACCCCTATTTGACCGGGATCGTGCCGGATAACGCCGAACGGCGCACTGTGGGTACCGAAATTAAACGGCTGCTGGGGAGTCCTCGGCGATTGCTGGAAACATATCTATTCGTATTATGGCCTTTGTTGTTGGCGCTATTCGATGGGCTTGATCTGATGACGAGCTGGCTTTATTCCCTATCCCACCACAACCAGGCCGATCACCGGCCGGTGATCATGTTGCTTGACTGCGTGCTGTACCAGACTAAAAATCTTTGTAAGGGCCTCGTCTGGGCCAGCCCGGCCAGCCCTAAAAAGTTGGCCCTGTATCCCTTTCACGATGTGGAACTGATTAGCCGGTTCGAGCCGTTTCCTATCATCGGGTATTTTGCCGTCGCGGCTATATCCTTCGCGGCTATCGGCAACCCCAACGCCGCCAATATCGGTCAAAACTTGAAAATGGTTTTTGGATTTGGTAAGGCTGGAAAAAAGAAAGGTAAGGAAAATCTTTTCGATCTGACCACACAGCCAGAAAGGGGGCCGGTTCCTCGCGCCGTTTTCAACCCTGACCGGCCAGAAGAGTTCTGGCGCACCTATATGCTGCTGGGCCAGTACACCCCACGATATTGGGAGAGCGATCCGGGCTACTTCTGGTTTGATAAGACGGCCAGGCCCGTTCCTTACTGGTTAAGCCTGCCTATTATGCGTACCGGGTTGGTTATCGTTGCCCCGCAAGGCAGCGGCAAGACCGCATCAGTCTTCAAACCGCTCCGCAATTTTATGGAGCGCAGCGGTTCAATGGCATTTTTTTACGATGTAAAAAGTAGCGAAAATACCAACGGAACCGGGACCGACTTCCCGCCAGAACTCTTTAACCTGAATTTTGACGCGGCGCGGGCCGACTCTATCAAGCTAAACGTCTTCTCCGGCCAGACGCCGGCTCAGGCCGGGGAGCGGTTAGCCGAGGCCCTGATACCGGACCTGGGTGGCGATAAAGCTTATTTCTCAAATAACGCCAAGTCGGCCATGGCGACCATCGTAACCTGTTACCACGCCAGTTATAAGGTCTACCCGACCCTGGTTCAAATTCTTAGCTTCCTGAGCGACACGGAAACTTTAGAAGATCTGCACGGCCAGCTAGTTTCCAGGCTGGGCAGGAAAAATTATCAAGAAGCTTTCCGGCTTTCCACGCTGCTCCGGCGGGTTATCAGCCTATCCGAAAATAAGAATTCCGATACTCTCGGTAGCCTGGCAACCGCCCTGGAACCGCTGGTGACAGATGTGGCCGCCCGCCTGCTGGTGACCAATCCTGAACCAGGCGCTTTCACCATAGATGATCTTTTGAAGGAACCCCGGCTGGTCCGGCTGGCCCTGCCGGTCGCCAATAACCCTCGGATCTACCCGATTATCGGCCGCCTGGTGCTGGCCCAGTTCACCTATTCTGTTCTTTCGCCCGAGTGTAACCGCCAGATTTTCAAGCTTATCGCCGTGGACGAAGCCCGTTTTTTTATCACTGACAGTGTAGCTAACGGTATGGCCCAGGCCCGCTCTAGTAACGCCGGGTTTGCTCTCAGCTTCCAGACCCTGACCCAGGTCCGCGATGAAACCTTACTCGATAACATATTTGCTAACGCTGGCTCGAAGCTGGTCATGGGCAAAGTTTCGGACAAAGACGCCGAACGCTATTCCAGGCTCTTTGGCACGGTTGAAATGCCCTACGTTTCCCATTCCAGGGGTGAGAGTTCAGGCACCAACAAAAACAGCGGCAGCAGTTACAGCCGGGGTCTGGAATTCGAAATGTTTTCGAGCGGCATGTCAAGCCACGAGTCCCGGTCCAGCCGGTCCACCAGCGCAGGCCGCAGCACCAGCACCGGCAGTAATCAGGGCACAAATCTTTCTACGCGGGCGCGACGGCGGTTTCTGGATAGCGAGGTCCGCGAGCTGGAGCAGCGCCACGCCATCATTGAAAGCAGCGACGATCAGGGCTGCCAGTGGTTCGCCCAGGTGGTAAATATGGACTTCGGCGCTATTTCAAGCCTTGAAAAAGAGGTCAATGACCAGATAAAACGCCTGGTTAAGAAAGGCCGGAATGGTAAAACAGCCCAGGGGCAACCGGTTGAAATTGCCCCAATCAGGGCGGCCGGGCCACAAATAACCGGCCGGCAAAGGTTCAAGGTTAGATTTATGCCCGCAACAATGCTGCCCTCGGAAGCTGAGTCAGAGACGGAGCCAGCGCCAGCACCATCAGTGCCAGCGGTCACACCTCAGCCCGCGCAAGCTCAACCTATCGTGGTAGTAGAAGGTGAAGTGATACCGGCAGAAAACATGGATCTGGACCAGATCGAGCTGATGGAGGAAATCCTGGCAGCCGCGGGGATTACCGGTCGGCAGGCAACCCAACTGGCCGAGTTTACCATTTTTAACAAGCGTAGCGCGGAAGACCTTAAACGCCTGGTGGAGTACTCGAAAGAGAAAAATCCCGACAGCCTGGCCGCCTATGTCACTTCGTTGGTACGGAAGGACAAATATCCGGGTACAGTTATGTCAAATAGAAAATCAAGTCATGCCCAGGAACCCACCCAAAGCTAAGGTTGTAACAGAACGGGATCTTGCGATTATGCGCCTTCTTGGAACCGATGGTGTTTCAAACCTCGAAACTATTCATGAAAAGTTCTGGCCCCAGGGGAAGCCGCGAACCTGCCGCGAGCGCCTGGCCCAGCTTGAGAAGGCCGGTTGGCTGGAAAGCCACTTTGTCGATATCAGGGGGAAGAAAAACGAATTGGTCTTCACCCTGACCGCTCAAGGCGCAAAGCAGCATTTTAACCAGGTCGAGCGCAGATTCATGATTACAAAACTACCGGCCTATAACGAGGTGCATCAACAGCTCATGGCCCAGCGGGCTAGATTTATTCTGGAAGAACAACTTAAAGGACGTGGGCTGGAGCTGATCGGGTGGAACAACGAGCGGAAACTAAGGAGCCAGGCCCGCTTGCAACAGCATCCTGGCAGCCGGGCCTGGGGAGCGCTGGGAGGCGTAGCCGACGCCCAGGCTGTAATAGTCAACCCGACCACTGGCGAAACAAACCTGCTCAATATCGAGGTGGACGGCGCTTACTACGGTAAGGTGCTGCGAGAAAAAATTGCCAGGATTGCCAGCGCCGGGAACAGCACTATCTGGGTGACGACGCCGGACCGGGCCACCCGCATCAGTAACGAGATCGGCCTGGCCGGGGCTGGTGAATCAATTGAAATTATGGTCATTGGCTAAATAGTAAAGTGGTAAAGTGATAAAGTATTCAAATGGTGAAATGGTAAATTTATGGCAAGTGAAGAAGCTTTACCCGCCTACAAGCTAAAAATATTAACCGTGCTGGCCGAGTACAAATATCTTACCTCGAAACAGGTCTGGGATAAGACCGGGGCCGCCATGGAAGGCCGGTCTTACAAGCAAACCAGAGTGGAACTGGACCGGTTGAAAAAGGCCGGCCTGGTCAGAGTGGAACAGGTTAAAGGTGAACACGGGCGGACCGGGCATCACCAGTGGATGCTGCGGCAGGCCGGGGCCAGGCTGATAAATTTCAATAAGTTCGGCAAGCACTACCGGCGCGAGCTGACCCGCTACCAGACCGATTACCACAAACTGGAACTGGAACTGGAAGAACAAATAGACCTTGCCCTGGGCGACTGGCGACTGGTGAAGCGCCAGACCGGCCGTTTGCTGGAAGAAACCGAACAGTATAATTGCTTATGTCAAGTTCTGACCTGGCAGGAATTTTTACTCACCGGGCGGCGGCCTACTGATCCTGATGGTCCGCATACTCTTATGGTTCCACTAAAAGCCAATCATCACGTGGCCTACCTGCCGGATTACAAAAAAGCGGTCGTTTTAATTTTAGCCTGGCCTCGTGCCACTCACCGGTTCTGGCAGGAACGCAGCAAACAATACGGGAGACTCGCCAGGAAAATCCCGGTTTACGGGGTATTTCCGAATAGAGAACAGCTTCAAATATCAGCGGGTTTGTTGGAAGGGTTGGGGCTAAAAAGCCTGACTGTAGGGCAGGTTAGCGGCCTGCTTAGCGGTATTTAGCATAAATAAAAGGCGAGGATTCATGACTCGACAAGTCACTAGAGTATGCTATCATAAATTTGCACCTGCTAAATTCGCGCCGGTGGGGACACTTTTTTCCGATGATAAGCACACAGGAGTAATACTTCTTAAGAAAATCAAAAAAAAACACCTGACCGCCAAGTCAAGTGATTTTTTAGAACTATTCCAATTTAGTCGAAAATCCTTTTAACCAGGCCAAGGGAGAAAGGATTTTCCAAGCGAGAAAGCCCTATTGCTAGGGAGCTATTCTTATTGCTAATCTCATCTTAGCATGTAGAGGCTCTACCGTCAATAGGTGGAGTTTTCTATGTCTAAAAACTTAATAATAAATTCATCTAACCCGGTCCGCTGGATACGCACCGGCCGGAAAAACCCCTGTCCGGTCTGCGGCAAGGGCGGTTATTGCGAAGTCTCCGACGACGGCCGATCAGCCCACTGTATGCGAGTGCCCAGCGGCGTACCGATGCGGCACCGCCAGGGCGGTTGGCTGCACCAGCTCGCGCCCGTGGACGACGGCATTATTATTGCCGACTTCAAGGCCAGCCTGAACAGGAGCGCGGCGGCTGAAATAAAACCCTTACCGCCGGAACTTACCGACCGGATTAACCGGGCCCTGCTCGCGCTCTGCCCGCTAACCGAGGCCCACAGGCTTTACCTGGTCCAGGCCGGGGTGGATCCACTAGGCTGCGGATCGCTCGACTATAGCCAGGCGGCGACTATCGCCCGCCAGCTCGTCGAAGAGTTCGGTGAAGCAACCGCCCGGCGGCATCCGGTATTGTTGAAGGTCGAGCGAGGGAACAGCCGTAATTACTGGACGATTGCCGGCGCGGCTACCGGCATTCTTTTCCCGGCAACAAACCTCGAAGGCCAAATACTAGGTATCCAGATTCGCAAAGACCAGCCTCGCGGTAGTGAGGACCGCTACCGCTGGTTATCTCACGCGGGCCTCGGCGGCACTCCTTTAACGATCTTACAGGCCGCTACTGGCGCGGCTAACGCCCACATGGTTATTATCACTGAAGGCTACAAGAAGGCCTCCAATGCCGCCAGGGCCTGGGCCTGCCACGCCATCAGCCTGGCCGGGGTTGCGGCCTACAAAGAGGCCGACTTGCTTCACACCCTGGAAAGCTTAAACGCCGGGGTTATCGCTCTGGCCTTCGACCAGGACAAGCGCCACAATCCGCAGGTGAAAGCGGCCGAACAACGCATTTTGAAACTGCTGGCCGCCGCCCTGCCGGAGAGCAGGCTATTTTATCTCAACTGGGCTGAAACTAGCGGGAAAGGTCTGGATGACGCTCTGGCCGTCGGCGCGGAGTTCCACTTCGACGAGGCCCTGGATGCTTCCAGCATCGAGGGGCCGCGCCTGATTAACGACCTGCCCGGCCTGGTTGTGGACCGGGCCTTCAGCCAGATCGGGCCGCTCTACACCGTGGAGGGCGCCCGCTCCCAGCACCGCGCCTTCTTTGACCGGCTGCTGGTCCACCCAAACAAGACCCAAAGGGTTATAACCAGCCCTACCGGTACCGGCAAGAGCCGGGCGGCAGACGATGCCCTTGCCGACGCTCTCATGGCAGACAAACTCTCCGGGCGCTGGCTTCTCCTGGCTCCTAACCGGGCCAATATCGCCGAACGGACCGCGCCAGGAACCCTACTCGGTAAAGCCGTTAAAGTTGGCCGGGCAGCCATTCAACAGGGACGGACCCTTTTTGGCATTGAAGAATTGAAGGTTACGGGAAGGAAGTCTACCGCCGAAGATTGCGCCAACCCCCAGGCCGCCGACGCCGGCGCAGCTCGCCAGGTTACCGCGCGTGTGGTCTGCGCGGGGTGCCCCTTCGGCAGCGATCAGAACTGGCAGGACCACGCCGCCGAGTTTGGTTATAACCTGGACCAGACGCCCAACCGGCCCTGGAAGTGCGATACCCAGGGCTACCTTCACAGCCGCAAGATAAGCCGCCAGGCCCAGGTAGTGATTGCTACTAAAGAAGCGTACCTGAATAATTCGGACCTGCTGGCCGAGTTCGACGGCGGAGTTATCGTTGACGAGGAACTGCTGAGTTATCTGCTGGAGATAATTACCATTGATACCGCCATCCTGGGCGGCTGGCGGGAGAAGATAGCGGTTAAGGGCTTGAGCTTCCCGGCCTGGGAACAGCTCTTCAGGATTATCGAGACCGCTTTCAACAACCTGGCCGAGAGCCAGGAGCAGAGCGCGAGCGCCCAGCTTCTGGAAAGCCGGGAGCATTTGGAGGCCGCCGCCGCCGCGCTCGGAGTGGATATGGACCAGGTGCTGCTGGATTGCTACCGGGACGGCCAGGGGCCGGACCACGACGGCGTTTACGGCTTCGAGCGGCACTACCGCCATAACGCCCGCCTGGTGCTTCCCTTCCGGGCCGGAGCGGACTTACTAGCCTCGCTGGAAGATAAAGATAACCCGCCGCGCTTCTCCCGCCTACCCAACGGCTCCTACGTCCTGGTGGCGCACCGGCCGCGGCGGCACCTGATCGAGCAGCTCAAAGATAAAACCCTTGTCGTATTGGACGCTACCATGCCGCCTGCCTTGAAGATGCTGCTGCCGGACCTCAAAGAAATTCACTACCGGGTCAAGCAGAACTTGCACGTCACCCAGATTACAAACGCCCTTTACACCAAGCGCGACCTCTTCAACCAGGCCACCAGGCAGCGCGTGGAGGCCGCCATCCGTTCGTTCGCGTCCGGCAGCCGCAATCACCTGTCCATTGTCCCGCTGCGGTTCCAGGACGGTCCGGAGGCGCTGCAACTGCCCGAGAAGAGCCGGTCAGAGCATTGGGGCCTGCACCGCGCCACCAGCCGGTTTAGCGACTGTGACAGCCTGGTCCTGGTCGGCCACCACCTCCGGCCGATTGATTATATCCGGGCCGAAGTGATAGCCTGCCGGGCCTACGCCGGCGGGGATCTGGCCCAGGAGCCGCCAGGACCAGGCCAGCAACAACAGTTAAAGCTCAGGCTCTACAATCACCGCCTTGCCAATGGACGCGGAGCGGGCCGCTGGATGCGGGCGGATGCCGATAGCGACATTCAGGCCGCTATCGAACACGACTACACCGCGAATATCATCCAGGCCATTGGTAGGCTTAGGGCCGCCATCCGGCCCGATTATCTGCCCCAGGCCAGGGTGCTTATCCTTTGCAACGAGCCGGTCGCCGACTTAAAAATAGACGTTCTTACCACTCTTGACGAACTGACAACCGACCCACCCCAGGATCAGATTTTCATTAATGATAGTTACATGAAATCAGACGATTCCGGGGAGCTGGTTCCCGTTTACACGTCTGTAATGGAAGGCAAAGACCCCTGGGATGAAGAGCTGGTCCAGGATGAAACCCGCCAGAGCCAGCTATTTTTCGAGGAAGACTGGCCGGACCAGCCTCTTTTTCCGCTGCTGGATTAGAACGGCCTTGTTAGCAAGACCTCCGATCACGTGCTAACAGCCCGGCTAACACCGGACCGCCCTTATTTGAGGCTAATTTCGCCTATGTTGCGGGCAGTCCGGCGGGCAAAGCTTCCTATACTTTTATGGTCTTCACCCCTGCGGGGCAAGGGTTGCTTCGCAACCTTCGACCAATAAAAGTATGCCCTGCTACGCTTCTGCCTAACGGCAGCCGCAAGCGGGCCGGAAGCTCTGCGAGACTCCGAACCCTTTATTTAGCTTCTTCTTTTTCTGCTTCTTTGATAGATAAGGTGGTAAGTGCAACTACATGGGATCGGAGCAGCCCGGCCTGCCGGTGAAGATATTCATCTTCCAGCCAACCGGCCGGCCTGGATAAGAGTAGTTTTTCCATTGTTTCCCAACATGTCTGGTAATATTTGGTTACAAGTGTTTGTTTGCTGGATGGGGGATATTTTAGCATGGTGCATGTAAGGGGGCAAAATAAAACCTACTAAAAAACCACTAGCACAACTGGCGAGAATTTGAGATAATACCGCCATGCTATCATTCACTTTTCAAAATATTCTTCTACGCCAATTCTCAGACGGTACCGGCTGGGAGATTATAGGCGTTCGTCATAATCATACCGAACAATTACTACTTACTCTTGTAAGGGGGTGTGAACTGGCACTCTCTGACGATTTAGTTAACGAGTTAGTGAGTAAGCTTGCTAACGGGTATGCCCAGCAACTGGCCGGTAAACCCTCGGCCGAGGTAAATTAAGCAAAATAAAAGATCCACAAATGGCCTAGTGGGCCTTACCAGAAAACTAAACTACTTAGTCAGGACTTGGGTAGAGGAAATAAATTAGTTCTAAAACCCTTCTTTTACACACCACCCGGCAATTTTCGAGCATAAACCGGGTCTATATTACTTATAGATAAGAGACAGCACCAAGCAAAGCAAAATAAAAGGCCTGGTTTTTCAGGGCCTTGCTCCATGGATTAAGTTACCGAATTAATAAACTAAGGGAGACCTCTCCCTAATACGTAACCCACGTGTCATCTACTTGCTAAGCAAAAGTCAGGCCGAATAATTAACTGAATAGACACTGAAGCAGGCAAAAATAAAAGGCCCTGGGACAATTGGGCCTTTTACGTTCTGTTCGTTTTGTGTAGATTATTAAATACTTAGTGTTCGCATAAATAAGGCCAAGAATAAAACCGCCTTAGCTGCCCTGCAAACCTTAACTGCCGAGCAGTCATGGCAGAACATAAATTGTTTCCATTTTGAGGCAAAAAAAGACCCTAGGGTAATTAGGGCCTTTTTCTAACCTTTTAAAAACAGGAAAGAATTTATTTACCACAACTTTGACTTTAAGCATAAGCCAGACCACACAATAAAACCGTCGCAAGCTCAAAGCCCGGGCGGTTGTAGAAGTGCTAGATAAATTACTAGCTGGTCAGCCGGTAAAACCCTCCCAGGTCAGTCGGGCTGGCCGGACCTTTATTTTGCCTGCTAATCAAAATGTTTAGCCAAAGTACCATTGGCAAAACATGGTTAGGATTATATTAAATATAGTAGTGCTCAGTGTGAATGCACCTACTATGACGCTGCAAGTTGGCTAAATAAAGATGCCAGGTAGGTGAGAAGTTATGACAGATAGCGAGATTATAGAAGTATTGAAGTTATGTCACCCAGTTTATTTAAATCTACATCACAAAATAGGGCATAATCTAACTCAAAGGGAAACAACTTTACTCCGGCAATTTAAGTCGGTATGGGAAAATGATTTATGTCTCAGGCCAGACCTGGTTAAACAATCTGGAGTAGACCATAGAGAAATCGCCTTTTTAGGTGGCTATGTCTACTACGCCCAGGGGTTACTGGTAAGTTAAGGAATTTGGATAAATAAACTACTACTGCTCGATAGTTTACCTTCTTGATAACAAAGGCGCTATGCCGTCCCATAGCACCTTTGTTATTTAAGACAACCTTCCCATTCAAAAGATTAGTCAGGATAACACAAGAGGCTGGTGAAAAGCCCTTCCTCGACCGTATACTTCAAGATGAATGTTTTCCCTTTTTTAGTTTCGGTCTTATCTTTGTGACTTACGCCTGCGGCTCTTCTTCCGGAGAAGTACTTTCAAGCTCAGCCTCTAATTCCTCGATAGTAGGTAAGCTTCCTTTTAGCTGTTCAGGAAGGGCTTTAGTAAGATCAAAGGCGGCGACTCCAATTGGGGTAGAAACACCGCGCAGAGCGTATTCTGCCTCAACTTTATTTCTATCCTTACATAAAATAATACCGATACTCGGTTTATCCTCGGTGTCTTTTACTTCAGAGTCGACGGCAGCCAGATAAAAATTCATTTTACCAACATATTCCGGCCGGAATTCGGTTGCTTTAAGGTCTATAACTATATAGCAGTGCAGTTTGACATGGTAAAACAACAGGTCCAGATAATAATCTTTTCCAGCTACCTCCAGGTGGTAATTACTGCCTAAAAAAGCAAAACCGCTTCCCATTTCGATCAGAAATTCCCGGATATGCTCTAGCAACCCCTGGTGTACATCGCGCTCCTGGGCTTCTTCTGTTAAATCCAAAAATTCAAAATTATACGGATCTTTTAGGAGCTGGCGGGCCAGGTCTGACTGCGATGGTGGGAGGGTTTGTGAAAAATTAGTTTCAGCTTTTCCCTTGCGCAGGTACAAGCCATTTTCTATTTGCAAGGCCAAAATGTCACGGCTCCAGCCGTGTTCCAGGGCTTTACGGGCATACCATTCCCGCTCTGTTCCACTTTTGCAATATTCAAGTAATCGAACATTATGTCCCCAGGGTAATTTTGCAACGACTTGTTGCAATATTTCCTCAACCGGCCAGGCCTGGGCGAAGGCTCGCATATAACGAAGATTACGGGGGGAATACCCTTTATGATCAAGATCGTGAGCAAGCTTATCAATAATTTTGGTACCCCACCCCTGTTCCTCAAACTTCTGGCTAATTTCTTTGCCAAGACGCCAGTAGTGATAAATTAACTCGCTATTTACGGCCAGGGCGGCGCGGGTGCGGGAGGACTGAATTTCAGAGCGAATCTGGTTTAAAAATGCGTGATACTGATACTCGCTCGTGATTTTAATTTGTTGATCTGGCATAAATATTTCCCAAGGAATTATGTTATGTAAACTCCATTACAGTTCTATTAAAAACCTATTCTTTTACTTTTTCTTTCAAGGCGCACTTGTCGCTAAGAACCTGGAAATAGTAAGGCATCCTGTTCGTAAGTGTAAAGGCGCTCTGGGCGCTGGTGCTTTTCTTCCTGATAGAACCTGAACTCTCTTTAGTTACGGATTTTGCTTCAAGGATTCTGGCAACAAAGGTCGGCCGGCTGTACCCGCTCTCCTCGAACAGGTGTACTGCACGGGTTACAGACGATTTTAAGGGTGCATCGTCGTGAAACTCGCGGGCAATATCTGCAATATAGGCTCCGATAACTTCTCGATCCTCCTGAGTGGCTTTTACTGCGGCAACCGGCGACGAGCGGTGCTGATATGTCGATAGTTGAAGGGCACCGCTAAAGCCGTTTGAGGCTGGTTTAGTAAGCAAATCCAGCGTTTCGTTTCCCGGCGTTCTGAGATTAGATTTTTTGCTTTTCTGCCAGGCCTTTATTTCGGCAAGTGAATTACCAACAGGTTTAGTACCGGTTTCTAGAGTGTCCGTTTGGATAGCTTCAGACCGGACCTCGTCCTCTTCATAAGTGGGGGCTAAACTTTCTCTTTTTGTTTTTTCTTGAGAAAATTTATTTCGAATATTCGAATTATCAGATTCTTCTGTTTTTTGTATAACTCTATCTTGTGTGTCATGTTTTTTTACCAGGGGGGAGTAAGATTTTTTTACCACCCCCCCTGGTAAAGTTTTTTTACCACGGGTATCATTATCGCTGATTTCGGTTCCTTTTGGGCCTACGTTCAACCGGTAGGTAGTCGGTTCATCGCCATTTTCAACACTTCGGTTGCGCTCGGTATAGATAATATTTTTCTCCTGAAGGCTTCTGAGCGCT
>Ga0209935_1004867_pt1 | contig 11914 bp, 15 predicted proteins | sample ThiBio_1000_plan_2_FD_183958 | JGI IMG/M metagenome (GOLD analysis project Ga0209935, IMG submission 183958) | Wastewater bioreactor microbial communities from Cape Town, South Africa - Thiocy_cont_1000_plan (SPAdes) | ecosystem: Engineered > Bioreactor > Thiocyanate-remediating >... | reverse complement strand
AGCATTGTACCTGGATTGTAGATGGTACACATACTCCAGTGAAGCTTTACCCAAGTCGCAATGAAGAAATCAAACACTATTACTCTTTCAAGTTCAAAAAACCTGCACTCAATACCCAGGTATTTTTTCTATTTGTTCTGTCTGTCACTAATAAGTGTTGTCCACAGTTAGGGATGCTTCCTGATGGCACATGGGGTTTTGTATCTTCATCAGATCCTGCTGGAAAGAACCCAGATATCGCCCAAATCAGGAATTCAGGCTTTGGTGATCTTTTAGAAGATGAGGATGTAGTAATGGTGGATAAAGGGTATCAGGGGTGTCCTTTTACCTGTTGTATCCCATTTCGACAGCCCAGAACAATCAGAGGACAACCACGCCAACATTTGCCTGCTAACCAAAAAGAATACAATACTCAGTTAAATGCAATCAGGTGAAGATATCAAGTAACTTTATTAATGACAAATATTTAGATCTGTTATTGAGAGGCAAATAGGGGCTCTGAAAAACTACTTTGCAGTTTTACGGAAGGCATATCGGCATGACAAAGCATATTTTAATGACATCCTTTGCTTGTGTTGTACTATCATGAACATTGACAAGCTGGCAGTTGAAAAAGAAGAACAAGAAGAAGAAAATGACCCAAACTTGATTGTATGGGATGGAGAAGAAGAAGGAGAAGGAGAAGGAGAAGAGGTGAATGTGAACAGAGGTGACTGGGAAGCCTTGTTGCTAAATGCTGAAAATGCAATGGAGGAAGAAGTGGAGGAGGAACTAGAAGGAGAAGAGGAGGAAGAAGAGGAAAGAGAAGAAGTGGAGGAAGAGGAGGAAGAAGACGGAGGAGAGGAAGAAGAGGAAGAGGAAGGAAGACAACATTTACTCCAAAGTGAGGATGCTACTCCTATTGGTAGACCCAAAAGGAGGAGAGTACTTTCACAAGCGGCTTCAGAGAGCAATATAGCATACAAGCTCCACCAGATGTTGCACAATTGAAGAGGATACTCTGGTTTTTTAACCTTGGAAGGTTTTTCCAGTCATTCCTTAAAATAAAGGGGTTTTCCACCTTATTTTATTCAATTTGATCAACATGATCGAAATCGATCATGGTGTTTGAATTCGAACATACTGATTACTTTGAAACAGAACGTACCCCCTACTAAAAGGAGTACGGTGGGTTTGCCCAACAAAATACCAATGAACAGTAATCCTATGGCAGAACACGAGCCTTGGACACCGTTGCGCCCAGTGCCAGAAGAGAAGGCTGAAGCGGGTACGGGGATACCCACCGCCAGCAAAAATTTCCACACCAAGCGTCGAGAGGGAGGCGAGGAAGCCCAGCCGTTACTCTCGCCTTTAGCCTGTCAGGGTCCTGGCCAAGACAGCAAGCCAGCCCGCAGCAGCTTGGCGACGAGGATCCTCAAAGAAGATTGGATCATCGAGGACGCGAGGCGGGAGGAGGACAGGGAAAGAGAGGAGCAGCGAAGGAGAGAGGACCGGGAGAGGAAGCTCGTGCGGTTGCAAGAGGAGACGGACGCGATGAGCGAGCAGGCCACGATGAAGCTCGCCCAGGCGGAGCAGGATCACGAGTGGGAGGAATCCAGGGGGGCTGAGGACAGAGAACGGCAAGACGAAAGAAGGCGAGAGAACCGGCAGCTGGCAGAGGATAGGCATTCGAAAGAATACAAGCGAGTCGACGAGGTGTTGTGATTGTTGACGGCTCGAGTTTAATTTTCTCCTTTCAGTTCTAGAAATAAGAGAAGGGGGGGGTGGAAAGAAGAGGAGGGGATACCTTAATGTACTTAGCAAATGTTGTGAAGCTATTGGAGCAGCAAGTCATCTGCCGTGTTCTGATTTGTTTAGACAATAAAGAGTCTTATCTTTTGTCCTCTCAGAAGACGGGTATCCATATACCTGTGGGGGGGAGGGGCTCAACTTCTTGCCTTCACCCTCGGTGTACCTGCCCCTTTGTATTGATGGCAGCAAGGTGCCCGATCTCTCAGGTACGTGAAAATCGTACCGCCTTGCTCAATGGGGTATTTCAACGCAGTCTCCAGAGCACCCGTAGCATCCAAAGCGTCCTCATCATGAAGGCCAAGATTTGACATGAGGCGAAGTGAACGGCCATGATCTCCAGCAGGGTTGGCAAGCCCAGCTGATAATATTCTGTCCTTTTCTTGGGATCGTGGGTTGGTCCATTTTCAGACGACCAGGCAAATGGCACTTCCAGAGCGTGGCAAGCAAGTCGCGAGAGCGGTGGCCAGCTATCTTTGAGCATCCCCATCCGGATGTCTTCGAGGATCCTACGCATATGAATGTCGAGCTGCACGTAATTCTCAATGGCCTTCTCATTGACCTGATACCAAACGTCGAAAGAGAAGTGTGTGCCGTGATTCCTTCGAAGTTCAAACTGGCTGTCGGTGAATTTGAGTATCGTTTCACGGAGTTGTTTGAGGTTGTCATTGAAGCAGGTGTTGGGGTATCTCCCAGCTCGGCTCGTTTGGCCATCGGTCTAGCAGGCAGATGCAACATATGTTACTGAAGTAGCGCTTCAGCTCCACTCGGATCATGCGCACGGAGGTAGGCCTCCGTCGCCTCCTTGATGGTCTTAGGCCGAGCCTTGGGGGCATCTTTCGGATGAATCATGCTGTCTGCGTAAGAGGCCTTGTTGATAACGACGACCAGCGCCGGGGCCGCGATTCTGTTCCCCGCCGAGATGGCTTTCAAGATCTTGCACTTGTCGCTGTGGTAAGCATTCTGCAGAGGATCAGTCCCGACAATCAATATCACGTCGGACATCAAGTACATCAGGCGAGGCACCGCAATGCCGACCTGCTCCTTGCGTTTTTCGCAGTATTCGGTTTCGCTCTGCCGTTTCTTTTCTTCATCCGGCTCCCGTGCTATCTTGTCTTTGAACCACTCGACGCACCTCATGGTGGTGCCGATCACTTTGGAGACCGTAGAAGCCTCCAGAGGGATCCCCGTGCCGTCCTCCCCCTCCACATCGAGATGGACGATGTGTTTGTTGCTACCGAGGGTGGAGGTGTAGTGCGCGATGCCGAGGCTCGTCGACTGCACCTTCCTGTCATCGGAGGCTTTGACGGTAGGCGCATCTTCCCCTTCTCCAAACACTTAACAAGAAAGATTTGCCGGTCCCTGTTTTTGCCCATGACCGCCACAGTTCTGCTATCCGCCTTCACCGTGTCACTTTTGAATTGGCTCCAGTTCTCTTCGTTCAGGCACAGGTGCCAATACTTGTTGAAATCTGCCATCTCGTGTGCCTTTGCACCTCCATGGGTGCTTTGTCTGCGCTGTGCTCGGCCTCGGTTCTTTTGCGTGAGTGCTTGGATGCAGTTTCCAAGCGCCGAGAGGGACTGTTGATATTCTTAGCCTCTTCGAGGGCATTTCCGGTAGCTCCGGATTTCTCGACTCTCTCTGAACCTATAGTTTTTTATTTAAACCAACTGTGACGTGAGGATGGTGAAAGGATACCTGCCAGGTCAGCCAAGTTGAGTTTTCCTATCCGGGTAGAACCATCTCTATGTTTCTGGTGGATAGTTAATGATAAAAAGACTTCATACGAAAGGTTAGTTTTCATTTCAGGGCAAAGCGTAAATGTAAACAGCAACAGGTACACCGACGAACCTGTGACTGCGGCTGCTGTACTCATTCATGAGAGTTCGCCCGACAGATTCTGACGCTCTCTCTTGGCCAAGAGTTGCATTTACTTCGCGTTCGGTGCTAATTAGCTAACAATCAAAGATAAGCACCTTCTGAACAATGTTGTGTTTGATAGAAACATAACTGTTCTGTTACGCCTGTTATCCAAACACCTGAGATATTCCCTTATTCTTAGTTTGGTGTCTGCGGGATTAAAAAGCTCGCGAAGCTTTTCGTTGTAAATTTCGATGAGCACTTGATTGTAGATTGTGCCTTCTTGGTCATTTTCTATGTGCTTGAATCTGGCTGTTAATGGAAGAGATATTTTAGTATTAGATACATGATTTTGTGCACCTTACCGTCACGCACGCGGAATGACACCAGCCAATTCCATTCAAACATTGAGATATGCAAAAATGGTACCTTTGAAACCTTGCCTGCTGCAAATTTGTACACTTCCTCCTGAGAGAGAATAGAGTAAATTATTTAAAGTGATGTTTAAAGATGATACCTGCGTTGAAACCCCGTTGAACACACGATCAAATTTGAAGGTATCGGAAGATGCTTGAGGGCGATGGGCGATTCTGAGCTGTGTATCGTTTTCAGAGGTTAATGCGGCGGACTCTTTTTGGTCCTCAGCATGATACAGTTTGGCCCTACAGACAACACAAACGTTGTAGAGGCCTGCCATCACAACTTTACTTCCTTCTGTTCAGCATTGAAAAAAACGCTTTCCCGCCAAATTGCACGCGCGCGATACAACGCAGCACTAGGCAATACTCTATGCTTTCCAGGAAACTCTAACAGGCGCCAGAAGGAAACTAGTTTCTTGCAACCAGTTTCTCTCTGTACTTAATCTTAAAACACACAAAAAAAGCATGTTACAGAACAGAACATACCCTAAACAGCACGCCAAACACATCTTTGATGGAAGCAAGAAAGCGGAAGCAACCCGACATCTCTTTAGGTAACTGCATCTCACAACACAGACCTTGTTTCTGAAGTAACAAAAAAAAAAACCCAGTCCCACAGGTGATTGAAATCTCACAAGGGAGGAACCTGTGGTTATGTGTTAGCCACCTGAGGCTCGAAGGTTCTCTGAGAATCCAAATCTGCAACCCTGATGCAAATTCATCGTCTCAAGGAACCGATGTAACAGACAATTTTATTTCAGCTGCTGCTGAGGTGTCAGTGTGCAACAACACCGATTCTGTGAAATGGAAGCTGCATCCAAAGCAAGCGACGTCACGGCTGCTTGCAGACGGGGGAATGAAAGCGCATCATGTGTGGATCATTCACTCCCACAACAACCTGGACACGAAATATTTGTTGCCTTGGGCACTGTGCGTTAAAGGCAGAACGTCAACGCGAAAGTTCCCCAAACAGCTTCACATGGGTTAGTGTGCTTTTACTACTCTCCTGTTTTTTTTATTGAAAGTTACTGCCAATGCAGACTTTGATGCTACATGGGAGGTTAGAGAATCTATCAACCACTGCACAAAAAGGCGGTCTTTTGAGAATGCAGATTGTGTGCCAGCCACTGCAGGGGAATCAGACTTTAATGGTATTCTTTGATTCAATGCTGAGTAACAACCAATAACTCTTTCTTTAAGACTCCTCAGTGGATCTGTCAGTTGAGAGGGTCATACAAATGGCCTTCGCCGAGATGGCGCATGAGGATTCAAAGTGTGACTGGCGAATTCAGTATCAGAAATTGTGGTACCATACATTCCAGTTTGCGCTGTTGAATTTCTACACATGGAAGTGCTGTGGTACAGGAACACACCCAGGGAAAAATATCTTTTCTTGCATTGAGGAGTTGTTGCCCCACCGCAGTGATAACATGGAGGTGGTGGGTGTATCGGATTGCAGCATCGTGCAAGTGCAAATGCTTGCCAGCATGTATCAAAAGCTTCGAGACGATTACGGAATGTCAGAGTTGCCGGTTACTATGTAAAGTTTGGAGGGAAGTGTGTAACTTGACAGTGCAAAATGAAGAGTACACATTTTTATAACTTTTAGGCCTGACGGCAGTATTGAAACATCTTTTCTTGAAATTTTACACAAGTGAAGTTTTTCTACAATTCTTCATTATGGAGAATCAGCATGTTATCCCCAGTGGGCACAATGTACTCATCCCCCACAACGACCGCCTGGATTGAACAATCTGCAGAACAGCATAAGCATGTATTGGGTGAGGCCCCAATATTACTTTACCCCAACAGAAATGCGGCCATGAACTGATAGTTGTGGAATGAAGGATCTCTTTTGTAGCGGGATCAACTGCCATGAGCATTGTTTTGTAGATGAGAGGAAAGTGGCCCCTCATTGCGATAAGGTAGATAAGGGAAGTGTCTTGACTATAGGCCAGGCCCAGTAGGTAATCTACTGTAATGTTTGCGACCTGCGTCACCACATTGTTTGCCCAATCCACTAGATACACGAAGCTATATGGACTTTCAAACCGATCTTCCGTCCTGAACAGGTTGTTAGCAAGTCAACAACAAACAGAAATTTCTAAGTACACATAGGGGCCACAAGCATCTAAAGCATTTTTGGGGAGGAAGCTTACAGAAGGAAGGGGCTATCGCATGACTCGTAAACCATGTTGTAGGTGAAGGAGGATGCATTGAAAGGCAAGTCCATCAACACAACATACGGTCCGTGTTGCTGGGTGACCGATGTGTTTACGGCGATCAACCTGTTCTGTTCCACGCCCACTAGGAAGGGACACCCTGTTCTCACATGCATACTCGTTCTTTACTGTCCCGTTACCCCTTTACAAAAAAAAAAAAAAAAAAAAAAAAACAGCTTTTGCTCACTCTCATTGAAATAGAAAATCACAAAAAGCGCTCGAAAGCAATGGCAACTAATTATTGAAGCAATCTGCAAGCGCTGGATGTCCTCACCAATTCGACAGCGATCTTCTTGGCTCTCTTTTCTTGCAGCTGTTGAGGTACGCTGACCTGTTTTTTTTTTTTTTTTTTTCTCCACTATTTCGTCTGCAAACCTGATTCTGATCTCCCACAGGGATTGAACTGTAAAACTCTGTGCAATAAATATGGATTTCATTCTCTCAATACTTCAAATATGCAACGTGCACGTAAGCATTTGCAAAAATATGGCTGTGGATCCCCTGCTCCATTTCCTTCTTGCCCACCAAGCAAACAGGCATACACACACACATAGCCAATCAGTGAAGATATTAAAGAACTCATTCGAAACTTTGCAAAGACATCTTCAATCTCTTAACCTGCAGCCAACAAAACAGTGAAAATCAAGATTGGCAATCAAAGTGAAGAAGTGGCAAAACAATGGTGGAATTTCCCCAAAAATCACATTTAGATGCTTTGGTTAAGTAAGTATCCCAATATAAAGCTTTCTGAGAGTGTTTTCAAACAAACTCCTTTGCAAAGAATGTCCACATATCAAAACCTGCAGGTATGCAACAAATATGTGTGGAATCTATTTGCAAGTAGAAAAAGATACAAAATTGTTGAACAACAAGTTTATATTCATTCAAATAGTGTCAAACAATAACAAGATAGTTGTTTGCATGGTGATTGTTTGGCCAACAGTTGTGCAAAAGAAAGTGAAAAACAAACAAATGAAGTCAATCAGCTTTGACTCAATTTACAAATTGCCAAAGAACATTAAGAATACAATTAACATCAATTTAAAACACAAAAGAAAAACTTAAAACTACATGAACTTTGTTGCTATGATTGATTTCAAAGAGAATCTTCATTTGAACATGGTTATAGAAGAAAGCTCATGTAATTATGATGATAAACCACAATAAAGTTATTTTAATTGTACTATTTATTATAAAAATGATAATAATACAACCATTTAAACTAAGTTTTTTTGATTATATTTTCAATAGTTTTAACAAGCACTTAGTGGACACAATGTGCTCTTTAACACATTTTTGCAAGTAAAGAATGGAAACAATTACACATCCAAAAGGTGTATTTTTTGGATAGATAATAGTACTATTCATTTTCAAACTTATGAGTTCCAGTATTTCTTGTAGAACTTGGCAACACCATCACAACAAAATTCTCTACCATTTACTTGTAAATGGAATTATTTTGTGGAAGGTTATAGTAAATCAATTTGTGATTCTTACTTTTCCAAGATTTCTCTTGTGTTATCTTTTTGGAGCAAACAATGGGATCATGTAATTGATAGAACTAATATAGTAATGTGAGCAATTAATAACATGTTTTCTTTTTGGAAAACACAAAGTAACTAATGAAATGAAAAGAAAAAAAAAGTAAACAAGCATAATACTTCATTTTACAATTTGTATCTTTGAGTTAGTCATTGCACAAATACTAACAACTCAACATGTTTTGAAATTTGAAAACATGAAAGTGTATTTTCATTTTCAAGTTCACAATAGAAAGCTTTTTACTAGTTTATTAATTGGACAACTTTTACAATACATTCCTTGTTCTTGATAAGTTAAGAAAAAGTAATGTATGCAAACTTAGCTTTGATACTTCAAATGTGAATCATGGTTAAAAACACAAGTATATTGAATTTCAATATTTAAAGCAAAGAAAGCTTTTTTCTATTAAAAAAGAAGAAAAAAAGAATCTTTTTTAACAAACATAATTAAGAAAAAGGAAACAAAGAAAAAATAAAACAATGAACAAAATCTTAAGTATTAACAACAAAAATCCAAGAGAATGAAAACTATGAAACAAGCTAAAAGTGATGAAGAAATAAAAAACAAAAAGAAAAATGAATGAACTGACTTTAACACAACAAAATGTTTTTTAATTTCATAATAGTATAATAATTGGTGATGATGATACTAATAATAATAATAGTAATAATGAAATAGATTCTTTGTTGCAAATAAATAAGAACAATAATGATAGTATTAATTTCATTATTGCAGTTTTTACCACAAAGAACTGAAAGCCATTCTTATGAACAAAACTTGATGAAAATGGAACACTACTAATTGAATAAATAATAATGATAACTAACTCATGCAAAATTCACAAAACTTACAATTAAGTCAATTTTCAAAACCAACAGTGATATTAATGCCACCATCTTTGCCTCACAATTTGTGGGAAATCATTTCAAGTTTTACTCTTTGGGACATATTATATCTTTGAGAAATATGTTTTTTTAATATTTTCACAATTAAATTTTAATTCCTTTTCACTTATTTCTTTGACTCCTCATTTTTATCTCTTTTTCTTCCTCTTTCTTTTTTTTTCTTTGCTTTACTTTCTTTTTCTTTGTCTTTTTCCTTTTTTTTTTTACTTTTTCTTTTTTTTCCTTTTTTCTTTTTTGTTTACTTGTTCTTTTCTCCTTTTCTTTTCTCTGATCTCCACTCTCATTTTTTTCTCTGTTTTCTTAGCTCCACTTTTGTTACAACATCTCAATGTATTTTTGTTACAATAACTTAGTAACTTTGTTCTTCTTTTTTGAGAGGGCAAAAATTACCTTGTATATATTTGAATTGTAATAAATAATTCATGAGCAAATGCACTCAATAAATGGAGAGTAAGCTCAAAATATATATCACATATCATTATATTCATTGAATAATCAAAGTGAGGTCTTCAAAAATGTGACAGTGAAATGAGCTTGAGTGGGAATGAGGAATATGATGAAAGAGTTGAAGGGAAGGAAGAAAGAGAAGGAAAGGTAGAGGAAGAAAGGAAGGGAGGAAGAAACAGAGAGGAATGGAAGAGAGAGAAAGAAAGAAATAGGTAAGGAAAGAATGGAAAAGAAGAAAAGAAGAAGGAACAGGAAAGGGGAGGAAGAAAAAAAAGAGAAAGGAAAAGGAGAAAAAGGTGAGAAAGGGAAGAATTGGAGAGGAAACTAATTCAAAAAATGAAGAAAATGTGTAAAGGGGGAAAAGAAGGAAATAGAAGAAGTAAAAAGGAGGGTAAAAGGAGAGAAATGATGGAAATGGAAAAGGGAAGTGTGAAGAGAATAACAGAAACAAGAAAAAGAAGAGAAATTATGAAAGAATGACATAAGTACCTTGTGTGAATGGCATTTAGGAGGTAAGTGATTTTGATAGCCCATATTAACACTTTTTTGTTTCCCCCCCCTTTCAATAAATAAGTTCAAACATACATTACAACAAAACAGTTGACGTGATAATAGTCTGTTCCATCATTAGCCTTTACTCATCCTTCCTTTTCCCCTTTTCTTCAATAAATAGGTGTGAGAATTGTAACAAGATAATCACCACAGCAAATAGTATGCTCCATTATCAGCTTTTTACTTATATGAAGCATTCATGAAGGTGATAAAATGATGGTAATGTAACTCATTTGTGGAGGAGAGAGATTAGTACAACTATCAAGTGCTGTGTTTTAACTGTGTGAGTGGGTCAACAGGATTACATTCATGTGTAGTTATGTTGTCTATGCACAGAATGAACTGTTGCAAAGAAGGGAAGAAAGAGAGAAAAAAAGGAAGAGAAGTCAAAAAGAAGAAAAAACACAAGGATGGAGAAGTCAGAAGTGACCACAGGAAAAGCGAGAAGGGAGAAAAAGAGAAGATTGTGGTTGTAAGAGAGATTGCAAAGAGAGTGACATTGCAGGATATTGCTCTCCTTTACTCTCTCTCTCTCTCTCTCTCTCCTTTTCTTCTTTCCTCTTCATCTGCTTTTGTATTGTGCTCCCCTCAATTCTATCTCCTCTCTTGTATGGTAACGGGCCAGCCTCCCATGCCACAGTAACAATGTCTTGACCAAGTTGGTTGATTGGCAGGTTTTATTTCCACGATGAAGATGGTGCTGTCCTCAGGTGAGTCCGTCTTTCTTGAACATTCGTTTATTTTCTTCCCCAATACTTTTGGTGGGAATGCTCAGATGCTATTTTCAAATGGTGAAGTGATCGGCTTCACCCTTATTCTTTGTCACCCTTTTTTTTTTTTTTTTTTTTTTTTTTTTGTCAAATTTTTTTTTTTTTTTTTTTTTTTTTTGTGCAGACTTTCTTCATGCCGTCTTTTTCCTCTTGTGAGAAGGCCGCCTACAGAAGCGAAACATGGCCCACCCGTGAAAAAGTGTCCCTTCAAAATATTCCAATTCCAAGAACTTGCGATTGCGATTTTGAGCACTCTTTATTCGTTATCAAAAAGTGCCTACCAAGTACCCTTAATTTGTTGAAAAAAAATTTGTTGCTGTATTGTACCCAAAAATACTACGTTTGCGGTCAAGTGTTTTGTTTTCTTTGTTCGCGCTCTTTTTCTACAAGGAAGGGGAAGCCTGGTTCCTGAGTCACTGTTCGCAGTGACTACCATCACCAGAAACTGCTTTTTATTCTTTTTGGGGGAGCAAAATTCTTCTCGCGACCATTCTTCTTCTTTTCCGGAATGGTCGTATTCTTGCGCCGAATGATATGATAATCGGCTGAGCACAACTCTTCTTGAATGTTGGCGTAGGCGTAGGTCCAGAAATATTTCCATTCGGTTGTGAAGGTTCCCAAGTCGATATTGCCGACTCCTTGTTTGACCACGGAAGAGGCATCCGACTCGGGCAGACCCCAGGCAGTGAGGATGACCGACAACTCCTCGGTAGTGATATCACCGGAGTCGTCCAGATCCACTGATTTGAAGACGATGGTAGCCCTGTCCTTCTCAGGTAGGCTGGACACTATTTCGGCCTTGTCAAGCTCCTCGCCTAGGTACTGTGCGATGAGGAACTGCCGCATGCGATCGTTCTGCCAGACGTAACGGTAGAACTCCAAGGAGGAAACAGTGCCCGAATGGTCTTTGTCGATCGACTGGGCAAACTCGTGCGCATGCTTAGGGTCATGACCCACTGTGGACATGAACGATGCAATCTTGTCCACATCCAGAGAGTGACTCTTATCCGTGTCCAAGATGTGGAACACCTCCTGGCTGAGCGCCTTGCTGTCTACAACATCCACACCAGCGCTATCGGCCAGCGCGGCATTGATGATATTCTTCATGGCCAATACCTATTATTGGATAAAGTATTAATACATTACCATATACTAACAATTTTGTAAGGGGTTTCGGCCGGGCGGGGAGAGGGGGGGGTACAGGTATAAATTCCTACCTTGCGCTCAGCATCCGCAACGATCGTCTCTCGAGCAAACTCCTCCCGATGTGAAACCCACCAGTTGAGTTCTAGGGTTTCCATGATGGGGAGGACGAGGAAACGATACACCAGCACGACTCCCACAATGAAGAAGTTGCCACTGGAACCCAAAAGCGCCGGATAGACCAGGAAACCGGAAAAGAGGATGGC
>Ga0209935_1004866_pt1 | contig 11915 bp, 19 predicted proteins | sample ThiBio_1000_plan_2_FD_183958 | JGI IMG/M metagenome (GOLD analysis project Ga0209935, IMG submission 183958) | Wastewater bioreactor microbial communities from Cape Town, South Africa - Thiocy_cont_1000_plan (SPAdes) | ecosystem: Engineered > Bioreactor > Thiocyanate-remediating >... | reverse complement strand
GAGAACGACGCGGTCTTGACGATGTGCTTGTGTGTGAACGAGATCAGCTCCTCGCCCGTGATGGCGTTCCAGACCTTACTAGAACCGAGGCGCGTATCAGTACCAACACCTCGCCGTCACCCAAATAGCTCGCAGTGTCGCGTACGCCGTGAAGTCAGCCGAGGCCGTGAGCGCGAGCGTGACGTCGTTGTTGACGTAGGCCGACCATACGGCGCCCTTGTGTCCCTCGAACGTGCCGATCCAGTCGCCGGTCTTGCCCTCGCGCAGCATCGGCTTGCTATCTACTCTCACACACACACATGGGCACGGTACCGAAGCGCGGTATCAGCGGCAGCTCAGAGATGCGCTGGAGCAGCGCGGTCGGCGCACGGTACCGATGCAGGCCGACACGATGAAGAAGCCATCGGGCGTGATCTTGCTGTGGTACACCTGCCGCACAGGTCTCGAGTGCCCACGACACAGCAGCGGGATGTTTTTGTCGCGGCCTTGCATCTCAGATGACGAGAGAGTGAGAGAGTGTGTGTGGTGTGGTAGAGAGCGGGTTGGACCGATGTGTCGCTGGCGGAGGAGCGAGAGGAGTGGGCGATGAGGTCGAGCTCTATGCAACGAGGTGGCGCTCTCTTCGTGTCTTGGCGCCGCTGCTCGTGCTGCTCGTGCTGCTCGTCGAACGTGTGTGTGTGCTTGCGTCCGTGCTGCACGATGAAGTTCGCCTACCAGGTACGGTGAGATCGTGAGGATAGCGATACATCAACATATCAGCAATAGTTCATGAGGATAGTGATACATCAACATATCAGCAGTAGTTGATGAGGATAGTAATACATCAACATATCAGCAGTAGTTCATGATGATAGTGATACATCAACATATCAGCAATAGTTCATGAGGATAGTAATACATCAACATATCAGCAGTAGTTGATGATGATAGCGATACATCAACATATCAGCAATAGTTGATGAGGATAGTAATACATCAACATATCAGCAATAGTTGATGAGGATAGCGATACATCAACATATCAGCAATAGTTGATGATGATAGTAATACATCAACATATCAGCAGTAGTTCATGATGATAGTGATACATCAACATATCAGCAATAGTTCATGAGGATAGTAATACATCAACATATCAGCAGTAGTTCATGATGATAGTAATACATCAACATATCAGCAGTAGTTCATGATGATAGTGATACATCAACATATCAGCAGTAGTTCATGAGGATAGCGATACATCAACATATCAGCAGTAGTTGATGAGGATAGTGATACATCAACATATCAGCAATAGTTCATGAGGATAGTAATACATCAACATATCAGCAGTAGTTCATGAGGATAGCGATACATCAACATATCAGCAGTAGTTGATGATGATAGCGATACATCAACATATCAGCAATAGTTGATGAGGATAGTAATACATCAACATATCAGCAATAGTTCATGAGGATAGTAATACATCAACATATCAGCAGTAGTTGATGATGATAGCGATACATCAACATATCAGCAATAGTTGATGAGGATAGTGATACATCAACATATCAGCAGTAGTTGATGAGGATAGTGATACATCAACATATCAGCAGTAGTTGATGATGATAGCGATACATCAACATATCAGCAGTAGTTCATGATGATAGCGATACATCAACATATCAGCAATAGTTGATGAGGATAGTGATACATCAACATATCAGCAGTAGTTGATGAGGATAGCGATACATCAACATATCAGCAATAGTTCATGAGGATAGTGATACATCAACATATCAGCAATAGTTCATGAGGATAGTAATACATCAACATATCAGCAGTAGTTCATGATGATAGTAATACATCAACATATCAGCAGTAGTTCATGAGGATAGTAATACATCAACATATCAGCAGTAGTTCATGATGATAGCGATACATCAACATATCAGCAGTAGTTCATGAGGATAGTAATACATCAACATATCAGCAGTAGTTCATGAGGATAGTAATACATCAACATATCAGCAATAGTTCATGAGGATAGTAATACATCAACATATCAGCAGTAGTTGATGATGATAGTAATACATCAACATATCAGCAGTAGTTGATGTCGCGCATCGAGCCCTAACGAGCTGGCTGTGCGGTCTCTCCAGTTCTCGAACTTGTACGGCGTCGCGCACACCAAGGGCAACGTGCTGTACACCTCCGATGGCAACAAGCTCATCTCTCCGGTCGGCAACCGCGTCAGCGTCTTCGATCTCGTCTCGTACGCGCACCGTGTCCCCGATGCTCGACGAGTCGACGCCGCGATCTGATACCATGTTGTCTCGTGTGCGTGTGCGTGTGTAGGAGCGCGACGTGTACGCTGCCGTGCGAGGCGTCGAAGGACATCGTGTTGATCGCGCTGACGCCCGATGACGATCTCCTGCTCATGGTCGATGAAGGTACGCCGAGCCATGCCAGATGCTACCCTGCACCAGTCGAGCGGCTCGTTGACGTTGGTCTCGTGGGTGTGTGCAGACGGCAAGTCGGTGCTCGTGAACTTTGCACGCAAGGTCGTGCTGTCGCACTTCAACTTCCGCGAGCCGGTGCGATGCATCAAGTTCTCGCCCGATGGTAGCAAGTTCGCTGCCGTGTGCGGGCGCAAGGTGCAGATCTGGGCCACGCCCGCCAAGCACAAGGAGTTCACTCCGTTCCGGTTCGTACTGGTGCCACCACCACCGCTGTCTCGATCGTGAAGCACGACGCTAATCGATGCGAGCAGCTTGATCTCGACCTATTCGCTGCACTACGACGACGTGCTGTGCATCGATTGGTCGGCCGACGGCAAGTATCTCGTCTCGGGCTCGGTCGACATGAGCCTCAAGGTGTTTGCGGCGCGCGGCGGTCTGCAGCCCGTGACCCTGACCGGCCATCGCAACCACGTGATTGGCTGCGCGTTCGGCAAGGAGAACACGACCATCTACTCGGTGTCGCGCGACGGCGTGCTGATCGTGTGGCAGTGGAGCAAGCGCGACCTTGCATCGATGGACGAGCAGGCCAAGAAGTTCGTGCCGGCGTCGAAGCGATCGCGGCACCTGTCGGCCGGCGCCGGCAAGTGGACCATCGAGCACCGCCACTTCTTGAAGCACGGCAAGGTCGTGACGATCGACTACCTGCGCCGGCGCGACATGATGGTCGTCGGCTTCAAGGGCGGCGTCTTTGCGCTGTACTCGCTCCCGGCGCTGAGCACCGTGCATTCGTTGCGCATCAGCAACGCGCGCATCTCATCGTGTGCCATCAACTGCTCGGGCGAGTGGTTGGCCTTTGCCTCGGCACGAACCGGCCAACTGCTGGTGTGGGAATGGCAGTCCGAGACCTGTATGAATCGAGAGACTCCCACACACTCGCTCGCTCACTCGCTACAACTCTCGTACTCACTCTCGCCTGATAACCAGACATTCTGAAGCAACAAGGCCACGAAACCGACGTCAACGCATTGGCCTACTCGCCCAACGGCAAGCTGCTCGTGACTGGCGGCGAGGACGGCAAGGTCAAGGTCTGGAACACGCAATCGGGCTTCTGCTTCGTGACCTTCACCGAGCACACGGCCGCCGTCAGCGCCGTGACCTTTGCGCCCAAGGGCAACGGCAGCGTCGTGTTCACGGCGGCGCTCGACGGCACAGTGCGCGCCTACGACCTGATTCGATACCGCAACTTCCGAACCATGACTGCACCCAACATGGCGCAGTTCTCGAGCGTCACTACCGATCCGGCTGGCGAGATTGTGTGTATGTAATCCGAGACTCGTATCGCTGCCACCGCTGCCACTGCGGTCGCTCACTCGTGCGGCTGCTCGTGACAGGTGCTGGAAGCCTCGATGGATTCGAGGTGTTTGTGTGGTCGGTGCAGACTGGCAAGATCCTCGACGTGCTGCGTGGCCACGAGGGTCCGATCTCGGGCCTCGCGTTCTCGAGTGAGAAGCCCATCATGGCGTCGAGTTCATGGGATCGAGCGGTGCGACTGTGGCAGCTGTATGCCACCAAGGACGCGAGTGAGGTGCTCGAGCATCAGACTGAGGTCTTGGCTGTGGCGTTCCGTCCTGATGGTTCGTAACTGTTCGAGCGAGAGCGAGCGGGAGAGAGAGAGGTTCAGTGTGTGAGTGACACGAGACTCTCTTGTTACGACTTTGCAGGAAAGGAGCTGTGCAGTGCCACGATGGATGGTCAGCTGAACTTCTGGGACGTCGAGACATCGGAAATCAACGGAGTGATCGAAGGCCGCAAGGACGTGGCAGGCGGCCGACTGACGCACCAGCGCACGACCTCGGCGTCTTCTGGCGCCTCCAAGTTCTTCTCGTCGTACGTGGCAGTGTCGGCGGGGTTTCGCGAGCGTCTCTGATCTTGACAAGGTGCTGGTGGTGCTGGTGGTGCACAGCGTCACGTACTCGGCCGATGGGCAGTACATTCTGGCAGCGGGCAACTCCAAGTATCTGTGCATCTATCACATTGCGCAGAAGGTGCTGATCAAGAAGATCCAGTTGTCGATCAACCTCTCGCTCGACGGCATCCTCGACTTCTTGAACAGGTGCGTGCTCGTGTTGCATCGATCGATCGTTGCTGCGATTGGTTGCCGCGAAACACTGACGCAACAACGTACCCGCTACAGCAAGCGAATGACCGATGCTGGTTCGCTGGATCTGATTGATGACGACGAGCGCTACGGCGAGAATCCCATTCCAGGTGCTCAACGTCGCGATCTCAGCTTGCGTACAACCAAACCTGCCATACGGTACGTGGATTCTCTCTCCCTCGCTCCTCACGTTTGGGTGGATCGCACTCATCGAGATCTCTCGCTTCGAACAGTGCCAAGTGTATCCAGTTCTCGCCGTCAGGCCAAGCCTTCTCGGTGGCAACTACGGAAGGCCTAGTGACGTACTCACTCGACAACTCGGTGTCGTTCGATCCGTTCGAGCTCGACATCGATATTACGCCGCACAACATCTTGAACGTCGTCCTGCCGAACAAGGAGTTCCTCAAAGCCTTGATTGTACGAGTTGCTGCTTGATCGTGGGCATTTGCTGGTCGTTCCAGTCGCTGACGCTGCGAGTTCGCTTCCTTGTGTGTGTGTGTGTGTGTCCGATGGATTATTCTAGATGAGCTTGAGCCTCGGCGAGCAGGACATCATCAGGCAAGTGGTCGAAGCCGTGCCACCAGAGTTCGTGCAGCGAACCGTGGCCGATATGCCCAACAACTACCTGCCCAAGTACGCTGCAATCGTGGAGCACGCTGCCCGCCTCCCCGACTAGGCACTCACGCAAGCGAGCGAGCGCGCGCCTTCGTATCGTGGGGCATAGATTGGTGGCGTTCCTGTCGCAGTTCGCCAACTCATCGGTGCATCTGGAGTTCTGCCTGTGCTGGTGTGCGCACATGCTGACCTACCACGGCCAATACCTGGCACGAGAGGCGTCGTCGTTCATGGCCGCATTCCGCGAGCTGCAAAAGAGCATCCAACGACACTACGATGACATTTCCTCCATGTACGTCGCGAGTGCCGCCGCATATTCCTTGGCGTGCCCGTACTCATCGCTCATGACGGGCGTGTTGTTACAGTTGTAACGACAACCAGTACTCGCTCGAGTATCTCAGTCGCGTCGGAGAGTTTCGATTGCAGGCCGAGACCAAGCAGCAAAAGTACGCTGCTGCTGCTGACGAGGAAGCCGATGAACACGACGAGGAGGACGACCACGATGTCGAGAGCGACGACTATGTGGCATTTGGCAGCGGCGATGATGACGATGACAAGAGCGGAGGCTTCTCGTCATTCTGGGGCGGCTCTCTGCCTGCCACCATCATCGACAATCCCTTCAGTGCCGAGTTCAAGGGACCCGATCCCTTCGCAGCGGCAACGAGCTTCTTCTCTGGCACGCCATCAGCTCCGGCATTTGGCGATGATGACGACGATGACGAGGAGGCTGTCGCCAAGGTACCCAACAAGAAGACGAAGCAGCAGCAGAAGAAGGCGGCTGCTGCCGTCAAGAAGAGCAGCGCCACCGACGACAGCGGCAGCGGCAAGAAGAAGGGTGGCTCCCTCGAGGCAGCTGCAGCAGTTGGCTCGAAGCGCAAGCGTCCTGTCGACAACGACGACGACGAGCCCAGCGCCAGCACCCGGGCGGCCAAGTCGAAGCGCAGCTCTGAGGCCGAGCACGACGCGGCAGCCTCTCAGCCACGCAAGCGAGACACCAAGAAGCGGCGTGCCGCGCAATGAGCGCGACACCGCGCCATCGACACCGACACCGATCAAACAACACTCACTGGCTGACATGAATGGCGCCGCGTGCGCTTGTGCATATGGCAGCTACATTTTTGATAGATAGAGAAGATATCGCGGCGCAGAGGCGCATGCAGATACACGAGTACGATTGATAGCAAGTAAAGAGCCAATCCAACGCAACAACCAACGTCTCATGAGATGGTTGCAAGACTTTGAGAGCGAGAGCGCGCAGGGGCGCAGGGCGCGCTACTTGCCGCCGTTCGCGGCCGCGGCCGCGGCAGCTTGCGCCTTGCGCTCCTCCTGCTGCTTCTTCTTGAGCATCTTCTTGTGCAGCGCCGAGTTGGTCGCGAAGCATCGCAGGCGGTCGGGCGCCTTCTTCTTCTGTCCCGGCAGGCGGATGCTGTCGAACTCATGGTAGCAGTTGCTCTCGAGCAGCTCGCTGATCAGGTCGTACGCGCCCGCCATGTGAAAGTACGTCGGCTGCTGGTGGTACGCCGTGAGTGCCATGATCATTTGCGCGCCGATGCCGAAGCCGCGAATGCTCGGATCCTCGGCGAACCAGTGCAACACCCTGTTGGGTTCAGGCGTGCGTGCGTGAGAAGGAGCACGAGCGAGACACAAGGCACACGAGAGCACTACACAAAGCACACGAGAGCACTGCGCGACGTACGCTGGATGCTTGCCCTTGGCGGTCTTGACCTTTTGGAGGCCCTTCTTGCGCGCGTTGTCCAGGAACGAAAAGGTCTCGAGCATACGCGAGAAGCACGCTCCTACACGCAAGCACGCAGTCGGTAAGCAAGCCCGTCGATGAGAGTGAGCGAGCTGCCTACACGCACCATGCTGCACCACCATGCTCGCCTTGTCGGTCGCGCCAATGCACTCGACCTCCTTGATTCGGTGGAACTTCTCGGGCTCCCACAGCGCCACGGCCACGAGGCTCGGCAGCTCGATCTGGTCCGTCGTTCCCTTGCCGCGGAGCGCGCTGGCGACCTCGGAACCGAGCTCGGCGCCGACACCAACGGCCTTGAGACCGACTGCCGTGCCGAGCTCGACGCCCTTGTCGACCAACTCGGTGCTCGAGCCCTCTCCGGCCGCGGTCTTGAGGTCCTTGGCTCGCTTGGAGATGTCGCTCATCGAGACGCCTTCGCCAACGTGCTTGGCCTTGGCCGTGAGCTCCTTGGGCGTCGGCGCACCCATGTCGCGGGCCTTGTACAGCACCTGCGACGGCATCGACACGACGTCCTTGACGGCGCCGACGACGCCACTCGACTTTTGGTGTTGCAGCGGTTGTGGTTGCTGTGCATCGGCACTGGGAGCTGTCGTCGTCGTCGTGCTCGTCACTGCCGGAGATGCAGTGCGCGCCGGCACGGCTGGCATTGGCTTGGACGGCGCGGCACTGAATGCCGACGTCGAGCCGGCAGAGGCGGCTTGCAACTCGGACAGAGAGACCGAGCGCCTGCGTGACGCTGTACCGGTGGTGCTCGGGCTCGTTCGTGCTGGCGAAGCCGGCATCGGGCGTGTGCCAGTGCCCTGTGAGGCGGAGGTCGTCGAGGTTGTGGAGGTCGATGATGGAGTGCGGCGAAGTTGCGGGGGTCCTGGAGTGAGCGCTGAGCCGGAGCCCGAGCCCGAGCCCGAGCCAGACCTCGACAAGGAGACATCGATGTCGAACTTGCTCTGCGACAGCTCGCGCATGTAGCCCCACACCTGGCCGTGCTCAAAGAAGTGGCGCACTACCATGCGCAGCAGGGCCTTGAGCGAGCGCATGTTGCGCTCCTCCTTGCCGTAGATCATCAACATGGCCGGCTCGTTCTCCCAGAGCGAACGCGCCATCATGCGCACGACGGCTCGGCGGTGCTTGTTGCAGAGCAGCTGCACATGTGGATCGAGAGCCATGTTCTCCTGTGCCACGACCACCGCCGCTCAGTGAGTGAGTGAGCGAGTGAGCCAGCGAACGGCCAGGCGCACGCGACCATCGGCGCACCTTGGCATAGATCAAGGACGGCAGCGTGTTGACAGCGTCCTTGTCGCGACGCTTCTCGGCCTCGCTCTTTCCCGGCAGAAACGACGTGACGCTCGTGCCGGCCTTCTCGAGCTTGTCGTAGAATTGCTCGGACCAGCAGCCGTACACACGGAACAGCAGGAACAGCAGCGGCACCTCGATCTCGTACTTGGCCTTGGCGTCCTTCTCCTGCTTGCGCAGAGATCGCAGGAACTCGCCCTTGGGCTTCATGGCGAAGATGTCGTCCTCGGGCGCCGCGCCGTACAGGCCCTTGAGCCAGATGCGCGCCCATTCCTGTCGGATCCAATGGTTGCATCAGCGATTGATCGAGAGCACGAACAAGCGAGACATCGATACCCTACCCATTGATTGTAGAGCGGATCGTCGGTCTTGGGAGTGCCGAGGTACATGATGAAGGCCTTGGTGGCGCCCCAGTTGGTCGTGATTCCCTTGATGACCTTGGGCGCGGCGCCCGAGGCTGCCATGGCGGCCGAGCGCGTGATGACGACCTTGGTGCCGACGGTGATGGTCTTGGCGGCGACCTGCGAGCCTGCCTTGCCGAGCGCGTTGCCGAGCGTCTTGTTGAGGCCCGGCACCCAGTCGATCACGGGCACGAACGACGTCACGACGCCGACGCCCAACGAGGCGGCTTCTTGTGCCTGCGATGCGAGGTTCTCACTGAGTCCAATCATAGAACCGGTGGCGATGGCGGCAGCAGCAGCAGCGGGAGCGGCGGGCGTGGCGTACGACGTGAGCGCGGACGTTGGCACGCATGTTGCCGAGCAGCTCCTGCAGCTCCTCCTCGTGCTCGTAGGTCTTTTCGATCTTGCGGAGGCGCTTCAGCTGGTCGGTGCTCTTGTCTGTGACGTTTGAGAGTGAGTGAGAGTGAGAGTGAGAGTGAGAGTGAGAGCGATAGATTGTGAGCGGCTATTCATGGAGCGGCGCGATGGTCGTTGGAGCCGTCGTACACGTGTCGTAGGCGCAGAAGAGCACGCCAATGTACGGCAAGCTCGACGGCGAGATCAGGTTCTTGGTGTGCTGCTGCAGGTCCTTCTTGGTCGTGAACTGGCTCGCAGAGGCGCAGCGGCAGCAACCAACCACCACGACCACAACGACCACAACGAGAAGATGCTCAGAGTCAGCACGGCTCTGCGACATGCAGCGAGGGCGCGAGGGCGTACGCCAGGCTGGAACTTCTGCAGCAGTCGGCGGTAGCGAGGGTCGGACTGTATCGTGTCGAACGCCAGCGGCATCAGCTCGTCCTGCTCGATCAGGATGTCCTCGAGCTCGTCGGTCAGCGGCACGGCGCCGTCGATGGCGACCGACTGCCGCGCTGCGGCACGCTCCGACATGGAGCGCTCGAGCGTCGGCGACGCGCCGGCTGCCACTACCGCTGGCGCCGCTGCCGATGCCGCCCCGACGCCCATGGCTGCGAGCAGCGACGGGTCTTTGGCTGGTCGCGGCGGAGGCGGCCCGAGCGGCGAGTGCGACGTGCCACCTCCTGCTGCGGCGGTCGGCACGGTGGGCGACGGCGCCGCGCGCGACGGCGGCCCCGGCGATGGCACGCGGGGCAGCGGCTTCTTGGCCGGCGGCGCCAGGCCGCTGGTGGAGCTCGAGGGCGGCAGCGAGCCCGGCAACGGCGCTGCAGCGGGGCCGGCGCTCTGCGGCTGCTGCAGGGTCGCGAGCCTGATGTGCTCCTGCTGGATGCGCAGCTGCTCGAGCTGCATCTGGAGCGCGAGCTGCTCCTGCTGCAGCTGCATCTGCAGCGCCTGTACGTCGGACGGCGACGCAGGCGCCACGGCCATCGGTGGCGGCGCTGCGCCTGGAGTCGGCGCTTGCGGCTGGAGTGACACGGTGTTTGCTACGTCATGTGCCAGGCGCCATCAGTCAGCATCAGGGTACACGATCGAGCAGCAGCAGCAGCAGGAGCGGTCGTCGCTGGCGCTGGCGCCGGTACCTCCGATCTGCACGAGGTTCATCGAGAGCCGACACACAAAGTCGCCATTCTGCGTGCGCAGCGGCTGGCGCAACGGCAGGTCGGCCAAGGTGCCGTAGCTCACCGGTTGTCCGGTCTGCGCATCGAACAGCTGCGGCACCTGCGACATTCGAGTGGCGGCGGCGGCGAGCGCGGCGCGAGCGGCAGCGGGCAGCGAAGCGAATGGCGAGCGACACTCGCATCTCGCAAGCTGTTGCATGCGGACCACCACGCAATCCATTGTAATAAATAGCAAGCAAGCAAGCAAGCAAGCTCGATAGATTGATAGATAGATTGATTATGAGGAGGATCACGTGGTCGAGCTGGTGCTCGTTGATGAATCGGGCAGTAGTGTCGGTGTCGGTGTCGTTGTCGCAGGAGCTTTGAGCTTTGTGTGTCGATCGTACATGATGATGCTCCCTGCGACCGCCACGTTGAACGACGCCACACGAGCGGTCGGGATCGTGACGTGCAAGGGACACGCGGCGAGCACCGAGCGCGACAGGCCAATATCCTCGCTGCCGAGCAGGTACACGGCACGCGCCGGGTGCTCGAACTCGTCCAACGGCGTGCCGCCCATCTCGACCGCCACCAACGTGGCCGAGTACGGCACGCCGTTCTGCACAAAGTCGGCCCAATCGGCGTAGTTGTAGCTCGGTATTTGCGTCCAGGCATTGGTCGTGTCGACGACATCCTCGCGGCGCGAGTGGCGAGCGCCGATCGTGAAGATGAACGAGGCTCCGAGCTGGTAGGCCGAGCGCCACAGCGTGCCGTGGTTCGACTCGGTCTTGCCGCGCAGGATGCCGATGCCGAAGAAGCCGCCGTGCTCGACCTTGGCCTTGACCTCCTCGATCGCTGGCAGAGGTGCGCTGCGCTGAGCATACGCCGGCGTCAGCAGCTGCGGCATCGCCGGGTCGATGGCCTCGATCGCAAGCTCGAGGCGCGCTGGCGTGTTGTTGGCTTGCTCGCTCGCGCACTCGAACGTCTCCTCCGCCGACACGAGCCGGTACGCCTCGAGCTGTGCGTCGTACTCAAAGGCACGAAAGCGAGAGAGATCGACGTGAGCAGCGCCGAGAGCGCCCAGGATATCGGCGCCCGAGATACGCCATCGATCGGCCGCTTCAAGCGGCGTGGCGGTACACTTGACGGCCTACGTTCGCAACATCAATCAGGCACTCGAGCAACACGACCGCTGTACAACGATCCAACATACCTTGCCGTGCCTTGGTTTCTGGCCGATAAAGTAGAACCGTAGCCAAACGAACGACGCCATTGGTGCGGGAGAGCTGCTGTTGCGGCAGTGGAGAGGCACTGAGAGAAGTGAAGTGCGGTTACTGTTCTTAACCTTCATTCACTCGCTTGCTTGCTCTCTCGTACGTGTGCGTGTGCCATATGCCGTCTCATTCGGTGTCTGAGAGTATCGTGTTGGCCGGGGGCACGGCAACGTGTTCGTTATGTGGCGTGCCTCTCGCTGGAACCACCGACAAGGCCATCAAGCAGCATCTCAAGTCCAAGACGCACAAGGCCAACAGCAAGCGCGATCCCAACGCCGACACTGAAGCGCTGCCATGTGTCGGCGCCCGAGACCGCAAACGCTCGGCAAGGAGAGCAGCACAGCACAGACAAGATGACGACGAAGAGAATGACGGTGAGGGTGATGACTGCGATGAGCGGGAGGATGCGTGCACGTTATGCGAG
>Ga0209935_1004863_pt1 | contig 11920 bp, 7 predicted proteins | sample ThiBio_1000_plan_2_FD_183958 | JGI IMG/M metagenome (GOLD analysis project Ga0209935, IMG submission 183958) | Wastewater bioreactor microbial communities from Cape Town, South Africa - Thiocy_cont_1000_plan (SPAdes) | ecosystem: Engineered > Bioreactor > Thiocyanate-remediating >... | reverse complement strand
TTGGGAGCATCAGATGGTGTTGCAGCAGTTGTTGGACTTGCTGGCTTGGCTCCGAATACGCCGAGTCCCGTTGATGGCTTGGGAGCATCAGATGGTGTTGCAGCAGTTGTTGGACTTGCTGGCTTGGATCCGAACCCGCTGCTGAAGGCTGGTGCTGCTGTTGCTCCAGAGGTAGCTCCAGCAGGCTTGACTCCGAGTGATGATTGACTTGCGGCGCCGAATCCTGCCGATGGCTTGGGAGCATCAGATGGTGTTGATGATGTTCCAAAGCCGCCGAATGCAGGAGCAGGCTGCTTGGTGCCATCGGATGGTGTTGCAGCAGTTGTTGTACTTGCTGGCTTGGCTCCGAATCCGCCGAGTCCCGTTGATGGCTTGGGAGCATCAGATGGTGTTGCAGCAGTTGTTGGACTTGCTGGCTTGGATCCGAACCCGCTGCTGAAGGCTGGTGCTGCTGTTGCTCCAGAGGTAGCTCCAGCAGGCTTGACTCCGAGTGATGATTGACTTGCGGCGCCGAATCCTGCCGATGGCTTGGGAGCATCGGATGGTGTTGCAGCAGTTGTTGGACTTGCTGGCTTGGCTCCGAACCCGCTGCTGAAGGCTGGTGCTGCTGTTGCACCAGAGGTAGCTCCAGCAGGCTTGGTTCCGAGTGATGATTGACTTGCGCCGCCGAATCCCGTTGATGGCTTGGGAGCATCAGATGGTGTTGCAGCAGTTGTTGGACTTGCTGGCTTGGCTCCGAATCCGCTGCTGAAGGCTGGTGCTGCTGTTGCTCCAGAGGTAGCTCCAGCAGGCTTGGTTCCGAGTGATGATTGACTTGCGGCGCCGAATCCAAACGATGACTGGGGAGCACCGGGTGGTGTAGATGATGCTCTAAAGCCTCCGAATACAGAAGCAGGCTTCCTGGCGTTCGGCTCATCCGCTGATGCAGTGCCTGGTGCCTTGGCGTGGTCATCGTCGTCGATTGGCTTGGTTGATGATGCTCCAAAGCCTCCGAATGCAGGAGCAGCTCCGAATCCGCTGCTGAATTCTGGTGCTGTTGCTGCTGTTGCTGCACCAGAGGTAGCTCCAGCAGGCTTGGTTCCGAGTGATGATTGACTTGCGCCGCCGAATCCCGTTGATGGCTTGGGAGCATCGGTTGGTGTTGATGATGCTCCAAAGCCTCCGAATGCAGAAGCAGGCTGCTTGGGAGCATCAGATGGTGTTGATGATGCTCCAAAGCCTCCGAATGCAGAAGCAGGCTGCTTGGTGGCATCGGATGGTGTTGCAGCAGTTGTTGTTGGACTTGCTGGCTTGGATCCGAATCCGCCGAATCCGCCACTGAATGCTGTTGCTGCACCAGAGGTAGCTCCAGCAGGCTTGGTTCCGAGTGATGATTGACTTGCGCCGCCGAATCCCGTTGAAGGCTTGGGAGCATCAGATAGTGTTGCAGCAGTTGAACTTGCTAGCTTGGATCCGAACCCGCCGAATCCGCCACTGAATGCTGTTGCTCCAAAGGTAGCTCCAGCAGGCTTGGCTCCGAGTGATGATTGACTTGCGCCGCCGAATCCCGTTGATGGCTTAACATCATCGGATGGTGCAGATGATGTTCTAAGGCCTCCTCCAGCGGCACCAAAGCCTCCACCGAAAGCAGGAGCTGCAGCAGGCTTGCTTGATGCATCAGACGCATCAGATGATAGCTTGGCTCCGAAGCTTCCTCCACCAGTACCAAAGCCTCCACCAAAGGCAGGAGCTGCAGCAGGCTTGCTTGATGCATCAGACGCATCAGATGATAGCTTGGCTCCGAAGCTTCCTCCACCAGTACCAAAGCCTCCACCGAAAGCAGGAGCTGCAGCAGGCTTGCTTGATGCATCAGACGCATCAGATGATAGCTTGGCTCCAAAGCCTCCACCAGCACCGAAGCCTCCTCCAAAGGCAGGAGCTGCAGCAGGCTTGCTTGATGCATCAGACGCATCGGCAGCAGGCTTGGCTCCAAAGCCTCCACCAAAGGCAGGAGCTGCAGCAGGCTTGCTTGATGCATCAGACGCATCAGATGATGGCTTGGCTCCAAAGCCTCCGAATGCAGAAGCAGGCTGCTTGGTGTTCGCTTCTTCGGGTGGTGTTGATGGTGCTCCAAAGCCTCCGAATGCAGAAGCAGGCTGCTTGGTGTTCGCTTCATCGGATGGTGTTGATGGTGCTCCAAAGCCTCCGAATGCAGAAGCAGGCTGCTTGGTGGCATCAGATGGTGTTGATGATGCTCCAAAGCCTCCGAATGCAGAAGCAGGCTGCTTGGGAGCATCAGATGGTGTTGATGGTGCTCCAAAGCCTCCGAATGCAGAAGCAGGCTGCTTGGGAGCATCGGATGGTGTTGATGGTGCTCCAAAGCCTCCGAATGCAGAAGCAGGCTGCTTGGTGGCATCAGATGGTGTTGATGGTGCTCCAAAGCCTCCGAATGCAGAAGCAGGCTGCTTGGTGACATCGGATGGTGTTGATGGTGCTCCAAAGCCTCCGAATGCAGAAGCAGGCTGCTTGGTGGCATCAGATGGTGTTGCAGCAGTTGTTAGAGTTGCTGGCTTGGCTCCGAATACGCCGAATCCCGTTGATGGCTTGGCGGCATCGGATGGTGTTGCAGCAGTTGTTGTTGGACTTGCTGGCTTGGCTCCGAATCCGCCGAACGAGCCGAACCCGCCGAACCCGCCGAATCCGCTGCCGAATGCTGGTGCTGCTGCTGGTGCTCCAGCAGGCTTGGTTCCGAGTGATGATTGGCTTGCGGCGCCGAATCCTGCCGATGGCTTGGTGGCATCGGATGGTGTTGCAGCAGTTGTTGTTGGACTTGCTGGCTTGGTTCCGAATCCGCCAGCAACAGCGTCACGCTGACTGCGGTCAGCATCATCGTCGTCGCCGTCGCCATCATCAGCATCATCGTCATCGTCGTTCTCGACATCACCCTGATCCTCGTGATCCTCGTTGTCATCGTCTTCATCCCCGCTATCGTCGCTCTCAATACTACTCCATCTTATCTTGGCAACATTGGGGGCGACAAGAGCGGTGGTCGGTGCAGTGACAGGTGGCTCGACGGGCAAGGGCACGCTGTCGGCCGCGTGCTCCTCGACCACGCTTGCACGCGAGAGGAACGAGCCGAAGCTCGATTGTGCTTGCTGCGCCATCGCACAAAACGCGAGATGAACACCGCACGGTCCTAGAGTCAAGGCCGAGGGGAGAGGGGAGGGAGAGGGAGGAGCGAGGAGCGAGGAGGCGCAAGGGGCTTAAGAGGAGCAGCGTGCGCGAGCAGGGAACGAGCGAATGAACGAGCAGCGAACGCGATGCTGCCCACGACATGAGCGATCGCTGCCGAGAGACACGAGGCACCACTGAGTGGGTTGCGTTTGCATCGCGGTGCTTCGTCTTGTATGTATTGCTTACTGTACACGTGTACGCGATGGAGGGAGGCGAGATATCTCGATGGCTAGCTTGATGGGAGAAGGAGGGCGCCGGGGTTTGCTTGATGAGGTCGCTGCTGAGGTCGATCGCGTGGGGCACCGAGCGCTCGAGGGCGGCTCGCGCGCCTCACTCGACGTCCATCGCGGGAGTCGAGGCCGACGAACTCGTCGAGTCGGCCGCGGACGCCAGCGACGCGCTCGATTGATCGGATGCCGCGCTCGATAGCGCCATGCCGCCGTTGGAGTCGGCGTCGGCGTCGGCGTCGTCGTCGTTCACTAGGCTCATATCTTGGCTGTCGGCCGAGCTCGAGGCTCCGACGGTAGCTTGTGACGGCGAGGAGCTCTTGTTGGCGGCCATCTCGAGACTCGCGAACGCCACTTGATTGTAGTCCGCTGCGCTCAGGTTCGGCTCGGTGATCTTGACCTTGCTCAGCTGCACCGAGAGAGAGAGAGAGAGAACGAACGATCAATCAATCAGGCATGAGGCAGTGTGGTGCTCGTGCTCGACGAGTGAGCATCAACGTACGCGATCGAGTGCGTTCAGCATCTTGGTCACGTTCGAGAAGAAGCTCCTCGGCTTCTCGAGTATCTCGCAGATACGCTGCAGCGTGAACGGAGCCCTGACACCCGCACACATGCACACGCAGCCAATCGACCATGAGGGCGCTGCCACGAGCATCATCGTGTGAGCATCAGCGCCACACGTACTCTGGCAACCGAACGAGAGCCGTAGCGATGGCAGCCACGCGAGTATCCAAGGTACTCGAGCTCGGCTCTCCGAACTCGCGAATCACCTGGCTCACATGGCGCATCAGCGAGCGAGCGCTCTCGCACGTACTCTCGATGTATCACGATGTATCACGAACCTGAGCCAACTTACACAACACAAGCGCTCGAATGGCACTCCATCGATAACTGCGCATCAACCCAACCCAACTCAGCTCAGTACCTCTCGCTCTCACGCTCACTACCTCGCCATCTCGTGGAGCCTGACGCATCGGCGGTACTCACCATGTGACGCCGATCAGCGCCGTATCAGCGATCACTTGCGTTAGCCTCTCGGGCACCTCGACAGAGTATCCCTGCTGCGTCGTCGATTCCTCCAGTTCTACAGCGACACGATACGTCGATAGATATATCAGCATCAGCATCACCAACACCGAGGTCACACGAGGCCAAGCGAAGCGATGCGATGCGCCATCGTACGCAAGAGCAGCGTCTCGATCTCCTCGGAGAACGCGATCGTCGTGGCTTGCGTCATTGATGCCGCACTGTAGCTATATGTACTCTCACTCTCTCACTCAATCAATGTGTGCGTGTGTGTCGAGTGTGGTGTGTCGTGTGTGTGTATAACCCTTCGCACTCGAACGATCTGGTAGAGTGGTGTAGAGTGCGGTGGTGTGCACGAGAGCGAGCGACCAAACGATTGGAGCGAGAACAGCAAGCAGCATCTCGCCATCGCTCACCGATCGCTCCATCACCAGGTCGAGGAGTAGCTTTACAAGGTCAATCAATCGATTCATTCATTCATTCGATATCGTCGATCCGAGGTGTGTATGGGAGTTTGAATATCGTGCTAGCGCGAGCCAAAGAGCTGCAGAAAGCGTTCAATCGGTTTGCTCTTGGGGTCGAGATTGATGGCGCTAATGTGCGTGAACAACTCGTCCTCGTCAATGTTCTGCACGATGCACAGTGTCAGTGGAATGGAAATGCACCGAATCGAGCCAGAACAACGTGCGACGTACATCTGGCAAGTGTGTCAACGAGATGAGCACCTGGTCGTACGATGACGCAAGCAGCCGCTTCTGCAGGAGGCGCAGCAAGCCCAAGCACGCTCGCACGATGAACATGTCTCCTTCGAGCAAGATGTTGTCCCACAGTCGTGCGCCGACATCGAGCGGTAGCGACTTGGTGAAGAGCGTAAGCACCCTTGAGAGAAAACGAGAATGGTGCATTCGAGTTCAGTGCCACAAGCTTGACACCGCGACCAAGCAACGCGCACAATCATACCAGTCCATGAGATACACCTGCGCCGGAATCTCGAATGCTGTCAAGTGGTCCCGTAGCGCAGGCATGTGCACAACCATCAATGCATCCAGAATCGCTACGAAGGCGTCGATCTGTTCATACGTTTGTGCTTTCTCTCGTCAGGCCACATTCGTTGGTCCATGACAGCGAGCAGCCTCGGTGTGTACCTTGGTGACGTCCATGCGATAGAAACCCATCAACAAGGGTCGGTTCAAGAGATTCGCCAGACATTCGAACGCTTGGTATGGAGACTGCACGTCGCCAGAGAAGATGGTCATCGAAATGAGAACTGGCTGGCACTGACACTCGTTCGAGCGCGCGCACTCGCATCGCGGCAACGTACGACGTTGATCAAGAGCACGGCAGCAATGTACGACATGCCCTGCACATAGCCAATATCCGGCCGGTAGCACGCGTACGCTTCCAGCACCTGGCGCAAGTGATCGTGCCACGGGCCTCCCGGCTGAAAGAACGCCAGAGCCGGGAAGGTACGAGGAAGGTCGAGCGGTATCAACGACACGGTGCCCTCCTTGCCGATGCAAATGCGCCCATCACTCTTGGTTCGCTCGGCTTGTTGTACATGGATCTTGAACAGCTCTACAAGGCAGCATCAGACAAGCACCAGCAGATGAGGAGTTGTACATCTCAGGACGAGTGGCGCCTCGCTCGCATTGGCGGCGCACCTTCCGAGAGATTGAGCACGTTGCCTACGGCGCGAGGCCAGAAGATCGACCTCAATCGAGAAGGAATGCCAACCCACACAAGTTCTCGCACTTGTTTCGTGTGTTTGCTACCAACACCAAGAGAGCAAGAGACACTCGCTCGTAAGTACACCAATATGCGCATCAGATTCGTCAGCATCGTCATACCGAGCTTCCCAGTTGCGATACACGTCTCGTTGGATGGCCTTCCAAGCTCGTAGGCATTCAGCTTCTCGTTGCTGCCGTTGGCGAGTGAGAAGCGCCCTTCGTTCCTTATCTGCCAATGTCGCTGGCTCACCTACACACAAACACATTCATGAGACCAACGCCACGCCGCCGCTCGTTCAGTCGCCTCACAGCGTACTGGCTGAATGGACGGCACCATGGCCATGGTGAGCGCCATCGCCTCCTACTCCATCCATGGGATTCATCGAGCCAAGCTTCTGGTTCATGAGCGTCATCCTGCTCGCCAACAAGCACGCACGAACGATCGAATCAATATCACGCACGAACCAGATCCACGATATGATTCGAGCCTGCATTCTGCCACTGCGCTATCGACGCACAGCTGTGTGGAGGTCGAAGCCACCCAGTCGACCAGCGAACCAGTGACGCCATCGACCGAGCTCGCGCGAATCGTGCCCGACGACGAGCCGCTGGCGGAGCCACCGGAGGACGGAATCGAGCTGGTCGACAGCGACGGCTTCTCGACCGGCTTGCTGGCAGTGGTGTACAGCGTCTGCATCGATCGCGACACGGGTGCCGAGCTCAACAACGACGACGTCGTGCTGCTCGATGACGAGGACGACGAGGAGGCTGACGACGGTGCAGCGGCGGCTGAGCGGGAGGGCCGCCACAGGAGCCACTGCGCCGAGGTGCCGACGTGATGCTCGCTCGGCGCCGGAGTCGTGAGCTCGGACGGCGGCGGCGACGGCGCCACGCCAGCGACCGATCGTTGCGTGAGCGGCGAGCTGGTCGACGCGGGCGACACGCTGTGCGACAGCGAGCCCGCGACTCCGACCGCAGACGACGGCACGTCGACCGAGCGAGTGCGCGCATGGATCGACGATCGCTTCGATGCGCCTGGTGGCTGCTGTTGCTGCTGCTGCTGCTGCAAGCGAGAGACCTCGACGCTGGCGCTCGTGTAGTGAGTCGAGACGATGAAGCCCGAGGCGTTGGCGGCGCCGGCGCGTGTGGCAGCGGCATCGCTCGAGGCAGGCGCCGCGGCATCGGTATCGAAGGGAGCTGAGCTCGTGCGGTGATGTCGCGTCGGTGTCGACGGCGCCGAGTTCGACGTCGCTGTGCTCGAGGCCGTGAGGTTGGAGGAGGTCGACGAGTCGGACGACGTGTCGGGCCAGTCGGGCTCGAACTCCAGCGCGGCGCTCCCGGCGACGACGGCGGCGTGGTGGCGCGATGGCGACGACGGCGACGGCGACGACGACGCGTACGTGTACGGATGTGATGGTCGAGGTGGCGTAGATGTCGTGCTGGTGAACGAGAGATCCACTAGCTGCTGCTGCTGCTGCTGTGGTGGTTGTGGCTGCTGCTGCTGTGCGTGAGGTCGAGCTACGAGCAGCGCGGCATTCAGCAACGGACTCAAGCTCGCTAACGGAGTGAGCGCCGCATGTTGTTGCTGTTGCTGCTGTTGCTGCGCTGGAGGCGGTGTCGGTCGTGGTTGCAGCTGTTGTTGGTAGAGAGTATTAAAGGTCGGTTGTGACGTGACGAGCGACGCAGCGTGCGGCGCCGTGATGCGAGGCGCCGTCGCGACGTAGTTGCTGTTGGAGCTCGATGCCGTGGTCGACGTCGACGACAGCGTCGTTGGAGCGCTCGGCGAGCTTGGTACGGCCGCAAACTGCGATAGACTATCTCCAGGAGACACGGTGCTGCCATGAGGTGGTTGTTGTTGTGGTTGCGGTGGTGGTGGTAGTGATTGCGGCTCCATGATCGTCGATGTATCGATGCGATATCGATCGTATGGAGCGCGATAAATATCGATGCTCGTCGCTTGCGAGAGTACTCCCTTGACTCTCGATCTCTCACTCTCGTGCTAGATCTCTCGATCGATAGATAGATCCACTAAACAACAGGTCGAAATATACAACAGCTCAATGAGCGAGACAGGAGCAGCGAGCAGCAGCAGAGAGCAGCGAGCGCGACGCAGCAACCAAACAACAACGACGATGAGCGACATCAAGCAACCGCTACCACAACTCGCCTCGCCACCAGCAACCTCGCTGACGCCTGTCGATATCTATCTCTCGATCGATCGATCTATGCTCCATTCCCTGCGCAGGGCAAGCTCTCGATGCAGCTGTACAACAAGGCCGACGAGCTCGAGAGCTCCATGGACTGAGAGACAGACGGACTCACTTGATATGGCTCCTCCTCCTGTTGCTGTTGTTGTATCCCTGGCGATCCTCGAGCCTCACTCTCTGTCTCGCGTACCTTCCAACTCGTGATATCAAGTACCACCATCACCAGCATCATCATCATTCTCATCGCCATTGTGCTGTCGTCCTGTTCCACTTCAATCAATATCTTGCTCACTTGACGATGATACGTTTCTTCTGTTCTTCTCGCGACCATTTGTGTTGTTTCAATCTCAATCAATCATCCTTCAGTGTTTACAATCGATAACCAACAAACCAACCAATGGGAGAGAGATGCGTCACTGCACTCCAAAACTCGATCCGTGGTCGATGAGAAGCTCAAAGCCCTCGTGAGATTCTCGGTCTTGTTGCCATCGTCTTCGAATGAATACGATGCCAACCAACACGATCGCTCCAATCACTGCAATCACGATGATCGACACTGATATCGTTGTGAAGATCGGAAACGACGGTTGTGGTGGTGGTGGTGGCGATGAGCACACGAAACATTGGCCTGTGGTCGTGTTCGGACCACACGTATCGTTGATGCACTCTGTGAGTCGATCCCAGTTCCGCATTCCAAGCAATCCAATCCAATCCAATCCAATCCAATCCAATCGAAGCAATCCAATCCAATCAATCGCAATCAATCGCAATCAATCGAATCAATCGAATCGAGACTCGAGAGATCACGTACGACATGGAGTGCAAGTGAGATCTCCAGAGTAGCCGCACCAATCAGGAAGAGGACAATCTGTTGATCGTTCGTTGTCATTGTGTGTGATTGTGATTGTGATTGTGAGATTGAATATTCATCATTCCAACATCGTGCAATCCAATCCAATCCAATCCAATCCAATCCAATCCATTCCAATCCAATCCATTCCAATCCAATCCAATCCAATCCAATCCAATCCAATCCAATCCAATCTAATCCAATCCAATCGAACATCAATCATACCGAAGCTGTTGTTTCTGATATCGACTGCGATGATCTCAGGCTTGGTCATGAGCCATGAAGGAAGAGGAGATTCGAGTTGATTGTTTGCTGCCACACTGTATCAATCCAAATCGAATCAATCAAAGATAAAGAGTCGTGGATTCATTCTCATTGCACGTACAACCGAAATATTCGACGAGTATTCAACCTGTCAGGAATGGTCGATGAGAGTTGGTTGTCATTGAGATTGCTTGAGAGTCGCATCCAATCAATCCAATCGACCAGTATTCCATTCACAAAAGGAGTATCAATATCATCATCATCATCATCATCATCATCATCATCATCATCATCATCATCATCATCATCATTGAATCATCATCATCATCATCATCATCATCATCATCATCATCATCATCATCATCATTGAATCATCATCATCATCATCATCATCATCATCATTGAATCATCATCATCATCATCATTGAATCATCATCATCATCATCATCAATAATCAATCTATTTGCCAATGTGTGATATTCTTGTTCGATGATATCGAATGATAATGCTCAATCCGATTCAACGTACATTTCTAAAATAGTCGGCAAGTCCAACATCGAAGCAGGAATGCTGCCATGAAGTCGATTGCTATTGAGAAACAAGCGCTCCAATCCCGTTGCATTGCCGATTGCTGATTGATTCAACGCAATGAAATGCAATGATTGATGAGGTGTGAGTATCGATGATGAGTATCATGTGAAGGTTCAATCATCTCTTCTTGATCGATACAATCCAATCGACTTGAATCGAATCGAATAGAGTAGAATCACATACTCTCTGGAATGGTTCCTGTCAGATTGTTGACGAATAGGTATCTGTGATTGAAGAGCGTGAGTCGATCATGATTGATGTTCATTAGTGAGAGAGAGAGAGAGGGAGATGGAGATGGTGCTGCAGTTGGTGATGATGACAGCATCTTGATCACGCACATGGTTTCGAGTGGAAGTTGACCAATCTCATTTGGAATCGTGCCTTGGATGGCATTGTTCGAGAGATCGATTCGTGTGAGATCAGTCCAAGCTCCAATGTCGCTCACAAGAGTTCCTTCATCAATCAATCAATCAATCGAATCAATCACACATCAATCAATCAATCGAATCAATCAATCAATCAATCAATCAATCAATCAATCAATCAATCAATCAATCAATCAATCAATCGAATCAATCAATCGAATCAATCAATCAATATGTTGGTTCGTTCGATTGATTGATTGGTTTCGTTGTTGAGTCGCCAGTGAGTGTGTTGTGTCTCGATCATCGACATCATCAACCTGTACCTGTGAGATTGTTGTTTATCAATTCCAGGCGATACAAACCAAACTTGCTGGTGCATGATACTCCAAACCAGTTGCATGGATTGGGATCGACGAGCCATCCGTCGTTCTTGTTCCAATATCGACCATTGGTTGCAACAAAGAGCTCTTCAAGCGCACGTTCTTGTCGATTCGATTCGATTCGATTCGATTCGATGAGTGTCTCTCTCTCTCTCAGTCTCTCTCTCTCTCAGTCTCTTGTGTGCACACATTGGGACTTGCCACGATGATGGCGATGAACGTACTTTGAGGTTCAGGCATCGATGGAGGAGGACACACGAAGCATTGGCCTGTGGTCGTGTTCGGACCACACGTATCGTTGATGCACTCTGTGAGTCGATCCCAGTGCCGCATTCCATCCAATCCAATCAATCGAATCAATCCAATCAATCGAATCGAATCAATCAAATCGAGACTCGAGAGATCACGTACGACATGGAGTGCAAGTGAGATCTCCAGAGTAGCCACACCAATCAGGAAGAGGACAATCTGTTGATCGTTCGTTGTCATTGTGTGAGATTGTGGTTGTGATTGTGAGATTGAATATTCATCATTCCAACATCGTGCAATCCATTCCAATCCAATCCAATCCAATCCAATCCAATCCAATCCATTCCAATCCAATCGAACATCAATCATACCGAAGCTGTTGTTTCTGATATCGACTGCGATGATCTCAGGCTTGGTCATGAGCCATGAAGGAAGAGGAGATTCGAGTTGATTGTTTGCTGCCATGCTGTATCAATCCAAATCAATCGAATCAGTCAAAGATAAAGAGTCGTGGATTCATTCTCATTGCACGTACAACACAAATATTCGACGAGTATTCAACCTGTCAGGAATGGTCAATGAGAGTTGGTTGTCATTGAGATTGCTTGAGAGTCGCATCCAATCGATCCAATCGACCAGTATTATCCATTCACAAAAGGAGTATCAATATCATCATCATCATCATCATCATCACCACCACCATCATCATCATCATCATCATCATCATCATCATCATCATCATCATCATCATCATCATCATCATCATCATCATCATCATCATCATCATCATCATCATCATCATCATCATCATCATCATCATC
>Ga0209935_1004859_pt1 | contig 11927 bp, 9 predicted proteins | sample ThiBio_1000_plan_2_FD_183958 | JGI IMG/M metagenome (GOLD analysis project Ga0209935, IMG submission 183958) | Wastewater bioreactor microbial communities from Cape Town, South Africa - Thiocy_cont_1000_plan (SPAdes) | ecosystem: Engineered > Bioreactor > Thiocyanate-remediating >... | reverse complement strand
CCTCCACGTACTCGAGGAATTTAGCCTCTCCAGAGCGACTTTCAGCAATGCCATCTTGAACTGTTCGGCACATTTGATCGAGAGCCTGCTCATCGCTGACGGACACCTTGAAATACTCACCATCGGCACGTTGAATCACGAGACCATCTTCAGCAACTCCAGAAGACATCATATCTAACGTCCAACGGCACACATAGAAAGAGAGCGAGAGTGAAGCGAGAGTGAGAAATGCAACAAATACATCATGGTAGCGACGGCTTATAGCAAACAGTACCCTTGTAGTTCATGATCCATTTGAGTTTCATGACAATCGCATGGTTGATGCGCTCAGTGACCTTGAGGTAGAACAAGGCATTGTCGGACAGCAAAACGATACGCTTCTGCCCGAGGGTTTCATGAAGCAGATAGTAATGGTTGTGATAACGACCACTGTCAAGAGTGCGCAGTATCGCTTGGCCCTCGCTCTTGGGCGCATCGTATTTGGTAAGAATACGATCGCGGCCAAAGTAACGAGGAGCACGAATAGGCTGCATGGTCTCGGTATCAAAGAAGGTCGTCGTATTCTTGATGCCCTCCGTAATGTTGGTGACCGTGTCCACGACACCGACGACTGGCTTGAGGAACACTCCCGTGACACCCTTGCCGATGCCCTTGACGAATCCGATGCCTCCCTCGCGTTGTGCGCCCTTGATCGGCTGCGCTACGATGCCGGCAATACCTTGGATCACTCCAAGGCCAAGATCGCGAGCTCCATGTGCAATGCCTTCGCCAATGTGTTGTGGCTTGTTGCGCGCACGAATTGCTCGTTCGCGTTGCCAGTCGGTATCCATACTCACTTGCGCTGCTGCCTTTGTGAGTGATCCCGTCAACTTGCTCACCGAATTCATCACGCCAAAGACCGAGTTCTTGACGAGCGACGTTGTGCCTCGCGCCACACCTACATTGCAGCACACGCGCACCAATGGCATCAAGTAAAAGTGAGTATAAGAGTCATTATTGTCGACAGACGTAATCGATCGAAGCAATACCTTTGGCGAATTCAGCAGGACTCGTAACGAGACCTTCCTTGGGCTCGTTGAAAAAGTCATAGACACCAGTTCCAAGGTTGCTGACGAGCGATACGGGATTGCCAAGAATGTCGGCCGAGCCGAGAATCTTGTGTACTTCGTGGAGACCAGCACTAATGTAGTGCTGCGAAATGATGCCAATCAGTTCGCTCGACGAATGGAACGGATGTCGGATCGAGAGACCGTTCAAGCAGATGGGTGCCGAGTCGATGTTGGCGAGGAATCCACCGGTTCGAAGGAGCTTCTCGAGGTAGCCGGGATTGGTGCTCGAGTCAGGCAGCCCGGTCGTGAGGAACGACAGGCGCAAGATAAAGGTGTTGATCGTCAGCCAACCAATGTAGATCAGGTCTGCCTCGCCACCAATGTCGGCCGACAAGGCATTGAGCTTGGTGTTGACGAACACCTTACTCTCGAGTTCGAGATCGCGTTGCTGACGCAAGTAACTCGTGGCGGCATCGGCAAACTTGAGCAGCGACAATAACAACTCCTCGTCGACCATGATCTCCATCTCTTGTACGAGAATCTCGAAAAAGTACAAGTACGTAATGTCGGTGTACTGCTTCGACTTGGAGAGCGAGATGTGCACGAACGATTGGTTCGGAGCAGGCACACTGTAAAACATGATCGGATACGGGCTCAAATAGAGCTGGTTGTCAATCTGCAAGTGCTCGACCTTGAACTCGAGCGCCGTGTTGGTATCGTAGTCCATGTAGGTCACATGGAGGCCGCGAATGAGCAAGTACAACAACTCACGCGGCGACTCGTCGACAATCGACAGGCCGATGCCAGGGAACGAGATTTGTGCCGTCATTTGCAGCTTGGGTGCACTCGCTGCCTCGGGCTGCTCGGCTCCCTCGCTAGTGGTATCGCGCGAGTACGAGGTACTCATATCGAGCGACGACGAAGCAACCATCGATGCCAGTCGGTTTGCAGATGACGTCGAAGATGCCAACGACGATGTCGATGCCGCAGGCGTTGGAGCTACAGCAGGCGTAGCAGGAGGAGTCGGTGCTGCTGTTGTCGATGACGACAAAGACGACGACGACGACGACGACGACCCTTGGCTGCTTCCTTCTTCTTCAGCAGCAGCCGCGGCCGCGGCACGGTTTGCAGCCTCATCGAGAGCCGCCTCGCCGATAGCTTGCTTGGCTTCCATGGCCGCCGTCTTGCGCGTCATTTCGCGATACTTTTCAATATCGAATATGTCAAACAGCTCGAGAACCTTGGTCGGACCCACGGCTTTGACTACCATGCCCAAGTGCGTGGGATTCGACTTCTCGGTGACCGCAGCACCGCCAGATACCGCTGGCGTCGAGGACGCCAAGGCACGAGCCGGGAGTGCGATAGGATCGAGTGTATGGATCGTATCGAGGTCGATAGAGCAGCGCTGGTCCGTGTGAGCGACGTTCAACAACAGACGATTGCGCTTGTCGGACGGTGTCTCCCACGTAAAGACGAGCGATTGTTCGCTGACGACCGTCTCGGGCGCCAGAGAACCGCCTTGCTGCGACACGGTCATTGTGCGACTCGAGTGATTGTCGACGCGATACTGCGGGAACTTGGGCGTCAAGAACACGACCATCGAGGTGCTGTCTTGAACCGAGACACTGACTCGCACCAACTGCGAGGTGCCATCGTTACGGCGAATGCGGAATTGTACGCTACCCGGCGCGGCAATGTCGATCGCAGGAGACCAACTCGAGTACTCGTCGTCGATGCGCATCTCGAGGCGCTTCGGAGCGTTGACGTTGGCCCAATCGAACGACATTTGCTGATCGGTGCCGAGGGCGATTCCGCCGACCATCTCCTTGGCCTTCTGCTGTCGAATGAGGATCAATTGCTCGAGCTTGTTGGCGACGATGAATCGCGGTTGAAGTACAATCAACGAGGTACGATAGTAGCGACCTGGAGCTGCTCCAATGTTGGCCGCAAGCTGGTACATGTGCGACGACGCTGATTCGCCGGGCGCGGGCTCATCGGGTATGTCGATCACACCGCTCGCACTCACCAACGGAATGTTGTTCGAGAAGCGTGACTTGTTCTTCTTGATAAAGAGTTTCGGTTCGCTGAAGATCCAAGGAGCCATCAACTCGGCTTGAGTCTCGAGTTGTAGTTCGGCTTCGGAAGACTCTGCTCTCGAAGGTACCGTCGGTGAGGTTTGAATCGAGGTGTCGGTCGACGATGTCGCGGTAGTCGAGGTCATCGAGCTGCTCGAAGAAGACGAAGAAGAGGAAGTGGCAGCGGCTGCTGCAACCTTGATGGCAGGAGGTGGAAAGTCTTGCTCGGAAGCGTTGGCCTTTCCATCGTGGCTGTAGATCAGCTTCGTATCGGTCTTGTTGAAGATCCAATACTGAGCGTACACCGTGCACGTGACGGCCGAATAGGAGGTTTGCAGGCAGCTGAGCATGAGCGAGAGCGGTTGCCGGCTTTCCTTGTCGGGTCGGTGCAAGGCGACCTTATGGTCGCCACTCGTGAGAGTCATGGGTTCTGACCAATCGAATCCAGGTACCATGACACTGAGCGCCGAGTGCACGCCCTTGGATCCGCGTTGGAAGATGTCCATATTCTCTCCGGGTGCAATGTGTCCTGCGGTCGTTCGGCCCAACTTACGGTCCTCGACACGGTAGCGAAGGTCGCACGGAAGGCGGTTCTCGAGAACCAACGGCGTGTGGAGTGTCAGAGACAGCGGCTGTACCGTGCCAAACTTGCCACGTCTCGCAATGCGCTCGCCAGTGATCTCGAGGCCATACTGCCACGATGGCGAATCGGCCAACTTGGCATCTCGCGAGGCACATCGCAGCGTGCCTTTGACGCAGCCGACGGCGAGACTGCCACAGCGCAACTCGGCATCGCTCCAGTCGTATGCAAATCCCTCGGGGCGGAACCGCAGAATACAGTTACTGCGAGTTCGCGCAATCGGGAGTGAGGTGGAGGCACCGGGTGCGAGGCTAGGCAGCTCGATGAGTTGTTGCGTTGTTGTGCCGAGCGAGGATGACGACAGGGTGCTCGTCGGCAACTGTGACAAGTCGAGAGCCATACGCAAGGGGATGATGGTATTGTTCTTGACAGTCACATCCGATCCAAAGCAAAGGATCTTACTTCCTTCGCGATAGAACACTCGATACAGCAGCGTGAGAGGCATGTTTTGCGTTCCAATGTCAAACACATATGCCGTAACTACACGCGAGAGAGTGAGAGAGGGATGCGTGCACAAGATGGTTAGCGACGAGTTATTGGTAAATACGACAGAATATGAGAGGAAGTACCTTGGTTGAAAGGCAAGTTACACAAACTTTTGCCGTTACCAGGTGCATCGGTAGCATCATCGATATCGGTGAATTGAATCGAGATGGTGGTCGTGAGATTTTGCTGTTGGTAGCGCTGGCCGAGTGGGCGAGCCTTGGCCTCGAGCGCCATGAACTCGAGTGGCTTCTCTGAGCCAGAGTCGAGCTTCCAGCGCATCTGTGTTCCAGTGATCCAGAACGTAAAGTCCATGCCGGTTTCGTTGCGAATGTAGAATGGCTTGGCAGTACGCTTGGCAGCGGCCGTATCGTAAAAGTCCTTGTGCCACTGCGAGAGGGCTCGCAGCATTGTCTCGACGAACGCTCGCGTCAAGTTCATGTTCAATACTCGCGCCGAACCGAGATTGATCTTGTTTAAGCACACCAATCACGCACGACAATCAATTAATACAGTCCATATGACTCTTGCGTTTGAACGACGAGTTTAGGTATTGACTACATACTTGCATGCCCGTATCGGCTGTAGTGACAATATCGATCCACATACTCCAAGGTTCGATCAAAGGCTCCTCAGCGTTGAGATCACCGTTAAAGTAGGTTGCTTCGACATTCGAAAGCTTGAGATTGCCATTCAACAGGTCCGACCAATCCTCGACGAGGGCCTTGAGTTCCGAGAGCTTGAAGGTTGCTATCGGACTGCTAAAGTCCGACCCTTCTCCTTCGTAACAATCGTTCAGCAACCGCAACTCGATACCGATAATGATAAAGTCGAGGTGTTGCTGCTGCTTCACGGCTGCCGGCTTATCGGCGACCACTGACAAGTCTCCGATACTAGAAGCTTCGGTATCGGTCATGGAGCTGCTGCTGCTGCTGCTGCTCGCAGTGGCAGAAACGACCGAGTCGGCAGAGGCAGAGGCAGAGGCAGCGCCACTGGCGTTAGAGGCAGCGGTGGTGGATGCTTCGGAAGGCGCATCTTCCAGTTGAGCAGTAGCGGCAGCAGGAGGTGAAGCGGCAGCAAGAGCACCAAGCCACAGCTCCTTGAGCGCCATCACAAGCTTGAAATCTTGGTACGAGAAGAGAATGTTGGCAGAGTCCATGTTCATCGAGATTGATTGTCGCTCAGGACTCGCATCGTAGCTACACATCAGCAATGATAAAATGTTACTCATGAGGCCTTCAGCGAGGAGCAAGGGAAGGGAAGGGAAGGAGGGAGTGGAGGAATGTGCTATGGTTCATACTGTGCAATCATGGAAAAGGGCGAAATGATCGATACGAGTGTGGTGTTCTCCGAGGAGAGTCGGCACTTGTAGAGCTCGGCGCGAGTAAGATCGAGCTTGATCTTTTGCGCAGGCCCGACTTGCACAAAGTTGACCTTGATGGTACTCAACAAAATGACGGCGCGCGAGTCTTTGATCTCGGGATTCTCGACGAGGCAGATCTGAGGCTCGATGATCGTGACAGTGGCCGAGAGTGCAGCTGGCTCGGCAACGGTGGTGCTCGCTGAGGAGGCGTCGCGTGCTGCCGATGGAGTAGCAGGAGTGGCGGGTGTAGCGGGCGTGGGTTCTCGCACTGCTAGTCTGCTACCGGAACTCGCAGCCTCGGCGAGCTTCTTTGCCTCTTGTTGCTTCTTGATGATCTCGTCACGTTTCGCTGTGGACTTGTTGACGATCTCGAGCATGTCGAGGCCGAGAGCCTTCACCGTGAAGGCAAACTCAGGTACGGCGAGCACGCGGAACGAGTTGAGTTTCACGTCAATCTCCTGCGCTCCGTTGGCGGCCTTGTCGTAAGTGACCGACAGCAGCTTGGGTTGTATGGCGCCGCGCGAAACCGTCGGACTAATCAATCGCGCAAACTTGTTGGTGGTGTTCACTCGCTCATCGGTCAAGGTCACGGCTCCGATCGACACCATGGCCGACATGGACGAATCGGATTTCTACAGTGAGTTGAGTACGGATCAGTATGAGCGAGCGAGGGAGCGAGCGCGCTTTGTCTTGTTGCTACGTACCATCGAGAAATCGATCTCTTGATCCTGTATCGCAAACGATACGACCTGCAATGGTGTTCCATCGGCAGCGATACCGATTCCTCGAGCGAGAATGAGCGACACTCGCGCCATGGTCACCTTGGCGACAATCTGAGTAATGACATGCTCGGGTTTCTTGTCGTCTTCCGAGGCACCAGGAGGAATCACCGACGAGAGGTCTGACTCGTTCGATGACGAGAGTGATGGCGAGCCGGCAGGCTCGACTGATCGAGCGTGTGACTTCATTCGTCCACGTGAAACGAAGCGCTTGGCCTGCAGTACGTCTAACGACTGCTCGGTAGGCGCTTGCTCGAGGAGATTGCCAGCAAGGAGATTGAAGATGGCTTCCAGCTGGCTCTCGCTCACAATGAGATTAATGTCGGAAAAGTTGCCAATGACCGCGAGGGCCGGGAGCGTGTGCATGGCTTTGCTTGCGAGAGGACGCGTGACGCCGAGGGTCAAGGTCGAGTCGGCGATCAGTGTTTGTGTCGGGGTAGGCAGCAAGGGTTGAACCGACTTGGCTCCCAGATCGGCGATCTTGAGCGTGATTCGATCGAGCAGCGCCACGTCGTCGAGCAGGAGCTCGTTGCTCACGTGCACCGAGCCCAAGTAGGCCGTGAGATGCTCGTCGCTATCGGCCGAGATCGGTACGATGACGTGAGGGTTATTGATGGTGACATTGAAACGCAGCTGCTTGCTGGTCTGCTGCACCTGCTCCTTGGTCGAGACGGCGGCCTTCTTGCCGGCGCTCTGGATCAGCTGCTGCATCTCGGTCAATTCGTTGAGATACTTGAGCAGCGAGTCGACGAAGCGATTGACGAACACGGCGCGAACCGCCTCGATCTGCAGCCGAATCTCCATCGAGCCACCGTCGTTGAAGCCCACGGCCTCGAAGCGCTCGGCCATCGACTTTTCGGGGTTGCGCATGCGAAAGTCAAAGTCCAACACACGCTCGCCGACACACTTGACGATCTCCGGCCACTTGGTGCCTGCCGTGCAGTCGGAGATGCCAAAATTACCGAGGCTTCCGCTGGCCTCAATCTCGTTGTTGTTCTCGATGCCGGCCGTGATCGAGGTGTCTTGCAGTGCTGCCACCACAAAGTGCGCTCCGTTGCGCGCAAGTGTCACGCTGACACGACGCACCAAGATCGAGACTGCGAGCAGACGATGGCTTGGTACGCGCTTGATCTCGTCATCCAAGCCATCGTCCTCTGGCTTGGGCGCGTTCGGCACCTCAGCTGCTGCTGGAGCGGAGGACGACGAAGACGAAGCACCAAGAAGCAAGTGCTCGTCCGATTCATCGAGTTCGTGCTCGGTGCTGTCGCCGAGCGTATCGACTCCGACTGGCGGTGCCTCGTCCGAGGACGACTTGGAGGACTTGGCCATGACCTCATTGACAGTCTCGAGGAGCGACAGCAAGGCCACGATCGTGCCACGATTGACGACAATGTCGAGTGTGTTGAACTCGAGCGAGAAGGTGTGCTCGGCTCCAGTGTCCTTGAACGACGGAGAGGTAAAGGGTGTGCCAACATACTTGATGACAATCAGCTTGTTGCCATCGTAGTGGCCCGAGCCCTGCGAGAGCGATTGAGAGGTGGCGAGATACTTGCACTGCGGTCCCCATTGTTGAATTCGATCCTCGATAAAGAAGGTCTGCAACTCAAGCTCTGCATACATGGCATACGTGGTCTTGAGGGCGACGATTACACGATACCACAAGAGCGCAGGCAGTTGGTGAGAAGAATGAGCGACGCCATATCGAGCGGTCGTGGCGATGACGATACCTTAGTCAAGGCAACCTTGAAGGCGTCGAATTCCATGTACAAGAAGGTGATCTCACCTCCCTTGGAGGTCTTGCCATCGATTACTACCGCCAGTTGCGAGATCTCAAAGTCGATTTGGATCTGCTTGCTGTTGGGTAGCGTGGCGAGTGGGACGGGCTCGGGAGCCGGTAGCTCATCCGATGCCCCCGATGCAGCTGCAGCGACTGCTTTGATCTCGGACTTGGCGGCAGCGGAGGCGGCGGCGGCAGCCTTGGCGGTTGCTGACGGTACGGCCGAAAGGAAGCCGTCGAGGATCGCGAGTACCTGTCCGATCTTGGTCGGAGAGATGGCGACGCGCAATGACGGAAGCCGTCCGGCAATCTTGATCTGTGCCAAGTCGTTCGATGGTACGGTACAAATGGCTAACGCAAGCGACACGTCGAAGCGTTCGACGAGTGAGAGCTCGGTTTTCTTGGGCAACAAGATGGCCGACGAGGAGGTGGTGACGGCGGCTGAGGTCGACGGCGTCGAATTCCAGAAGGCATCTCGCGTCGTGACGAAGGCGCATGTGTCCGTGACCGTGAGCGTGAAGCGGTCATAAAAGTAGTCCTCCGACACGGTGGGCGAGGCGGTGGCCGCAGCAGGACCGACGGCGGTATTGGGTGCATACGAGACGGCGCGCTGCTTGCTCTCAAAGTCCGAGCGGAGTGCCAAGTGACCGAGCATCAAGACCAACATGGGGCCGTTGGGTGACGTAAAGTCACACGGAATGATGACGTTCGGCGCCACGACCTCGAGACGCACGTCGAGTCGCTTGCGCGTGTCCATGGCGTACTTGATCTGCAGCTCGGCTTGCTGCCGAAGCGTGTCGTAGGTATTGGAAGACGCGAGTCGAAGTTGGGTCGTATCGGCCGTGTGCGTAAAGAAGCTCGCGAGTCGATCGATCAGCTTCATGCCCGGCTGAATGTTGAGTGGACGACGTGCGATCAACGAGACGCGGGTGTCGGCCTTTCCATCGAGCGGATTCAACTCGAACGAGAAGGCAAGGAAGTCATCCTTGTTGGTTCCAGAGAGCATCGGCGATGATGATGATGAAGGAACTAGCGCTGACGATGATGATGACGACGATGACGACATGGCAGTCGATGAGGTCAAGGCGTTCTTGGATTCAAGCTGCGCGGCGTTGGCAATGATCACCAAATCGACAGGATGGCCGTTCAACGTGTAAAAGTCGAGCACGTTGAGCGTACGAAGGCCTCCCTCGATTGCCATGGAACGCATTCGCATGAGCATCTGGATCGTAAAGCCCTCGAAAAAGGCCGAGAGAATCGTGTCGCCCAGGCCTTCGTGCTCGTCCGAAGCGTGCTCGCCGAGGCCGCGTGGACGCTTGAGCTCGATCGAGAACAAGCGCAGATCGTACGAGATGCTCATCTTGACATACTCCTTGGGCGTCTTGGATGAGGCGGCTTGCTTCTCGTCGAGCTCCTCTTGTGAGACACCGAACTTGCTCATGGTGTACAGCTCGCGCCACTGTGGTAGCGTCAGCGTGTACACGTCCTCTTCGATCTCTTGACCGTTGGCCGCGCTTCCGCCGAACCAACCGCCGAACCATCCGCGTGAAGCTTGTTGCTGTTGCGCTTCTAACTCCTTGCGTCGACGGTTCTCACGAGCGATCGATGCATTCGCAAGACCACGGAAGTCAAGAACGTCTTGATACGGCAGCCGCTCCTCGAGTGTCGCAAGTTCCTCGGCATCGCCTGGAGGGAACGACTTGCCGAGCTTACGCTTACGCTTGTACAGATGGATGTAGCGAAGCTTGCGCTTCTTGTGTGCCTTGATCGACTGCCACTTCCATTGCGAATTCTTTTCTCGAACGTCGCGCAACGTGGCGTCCTTGACGAACTTCCACCATGGTAGTGCGTCGGTCGTCGGGCGCACCATGATATCTGGTCGAAACGGATGATACTATTTCGGACAAAGCGAGTGAGCGACAGACACACACTCTCTCACTCTCACAGTAACAGGCGCTGCCAAAACAACATACCTTGAGACCGCGTACATAGTACGCAAAGTAGTTACTGACATGCATAATGTCGTTGAATTGATTCTGCTCCAAAGTCAAAGCCACTTGATCGAGCGAGATATGGATCACCATCTTGGGGTTGTTCATGTCTGGTTCTTCGTCCTTGTTCATTTTCAGCTATCATCCGCCGAGCAGCAACAGCATCAGCAACAACAATAACACCAGAGCGAGTGCCATAAGAACGGGTGTAAGCAACTCGTTGTAAACGCCAAAGCAACTACCGAGAGCGCGCAAGTACCTTGAGATCACCACAAATGGGCTTGATCAAGTAGCTGTGGGGTAGGGGCTCAACTTGTTCACTCTTGCAAATCTGATGTACGATTTGAAAGACTAACAGTTAGATCACCGCATACGAGGGCGGCTATGCAACGCAACAACGCGGCATCATACCAGATGCTTCATCTCGGAGCGCATCTTCTTAACATCCGATAGATCGATAAACGAGCTCTCGGAGTTCCAGTAGAATGCAAAGTTTTGAAGCGACAGTTTCTACATCCACCAAGTCGTTCGAGTGAGTGAATGAGCGAATGAACGGAACGGAACGAATGAATCGAACGACTCAAGAGATGAGTTGGAGGGTGGAAGGAGTATCTCGAGCAGTCTCTATTGGTGGTTACCTTGTATGCAAACTGGTTAGGGCCTGAAACGAACTTGGTATTCCAAGATTCATCGGTCGACTGCACTCGCACATGCTCGAGCGTGATACCGCAGGCAAACGGATGCTGGTGCAATGCAGGAGCAACGGCGCGTGGGTGAGATTAACGACAATGCAGAGTCGTGAGTGGATGCGAGAGTCGGAGGTGAGACGTACGCCTGGATTCGAGATGTCGTCCTCATAGCGAATGTGAACGTGCTCGACGTAGACTTGAAAGTTGTCGACCACGGTCTGTATCAATCGTTGCGTGAACGATTGCGACTGAGGTTGGCTGCTGGTGGCCTTGGTCTTGTTCTGATTCTCCTCTTCTGCATCGATCGATCATGGCACATGATACGAAACACACACACGCGCATACACACACATACATGAATAACGAGTAAGCCAGATGAAATCAGGGTCCATATGAAGAGACCGATTGCAGTAGAGATTCTGCTGTGTTGTGTGTGGTGTGGAGCGGTTGGTGGTGCGAGGCATCCAATCGAGTGTGGTGGTTGCGGTCGCAGTCGCGGTCGTGGTGCAGCGAGACGTGCCTTCCTCGCTGGTGAGGAGCTCGGCCAATTGAAGCTGGCGCTTCTTGGTTTCGAGGGTCTTTCGAGCCACAAGCGCAGGATCATACTCGGAGGGCTTCGAAGGTCCACACACGACGAAGAGCTTGTCGATGCGCGCAACCGACGGCTTGCTGTAGATCTCGCTCCAAGGAATCTCGAGCGACAGCGAGCCCAGCATGCCCTCTTTGATGATGAGCGGCAGCTCGAGGTCAGCGAGCGCCTCCTTCTTGAGGCGTAGGTTCTCGAGCTTCACATGACCGCTCGAGATACCCAGCGAGAGATTCTCGCGTTCGAGTCCCTCGATGTAGTCGCCAAGGTATCGCGACAGGATCGTCGCGACCAACCCTTCGAGCATGGTGACGGCGGCGGCAGCGGCGGCGGCACTGGAACCTTCGCCCACTCGCGCTCGTTACGACACACGAAATGGCACCGACGATATCACGAGGCGAAAACGACGACGATGGTGTTGGCTATACTACCACACGCACACGGAGGTTCCGCTCTGCGAGGCGAAGGTCTCCAGGAGACTGAACGAGAGCGAAC
>Ga0209935_1004858_pt1 | contig 11928 bp, 13 predicted proteins | sample ThiBio_1000_plan_2_FD_183958 | JGI IMG/M metagenome (GOLD analysis project Ga0209935, IMG submission 183958) | Wastewater bioreactor microbial communities from Cape Town, South Africa - Thiocy_cont_1000_plan (SPAdes) | ecosystem: Engineered > Bioreactor > Thiocyanate-remediating >... | reverse complement strand
CTTGGCGTTTCTGCTTTTTGGAAAAGTTGGAAGTTCACTGTGCAGTTGAGTTATCTCGCTCTGCCCCAAGTAAAGATTACTTCTGCACGCAGGCAGGAAGCACCAATGGAATGATGGGAATTTGTGATCACAGGAGCTCTTTCCGGTAGCCCATCCAAATTTCGGCGGGCTTTTCTGCAAGGGTAAGGATCCTGTTAAACTTTACTGTAGCCCCCCGGAGGACTTACGATCTTCTGTGCAATGATTTTGAGGTCTTCAATACAACCTCGATCAGGTCTGTGAAATTGTAGTTCAGCCATGAAACTTGGTTTTGGAGCGGGCAAATCAATGCAATTCATTTCACGATGGCCTTTCTCAAGAATGTGATCTCCATTTTGCCACCCTCCCGTCAGAAACACCGACCACCCAAAGGTAAATGGACGTTTTGAACAGCTTTTGTAGGTGTCACCTTGTCTGTTCTTATGCTTGTCCTGATATGTCCTATCCATTTGGTGCAACCCTCGTCCCACACTGTTGAGCTCGTCTTTGGCGCCGGCACACTCCTGAGGGTTATTGTAGACGTAGCAGCGGCCAGCGTGTTCAGTGGCATGAAGCATCGGTTCCACGTACTTTCCGTGGGCACTTGCCTCCCCGCCGCTTTGCACAGACTTGGATCGATAACCGCCAAGTTTCTCTGAGAGGTGGACATCAACATTGCGGCGAGCTTCGCCTCCAGCGACAGCAGAATCACGCATCACTCCGCAACCCAGCGGTGACCGAAGTCGACTACGGCTGCTTTGAAAACGGGGAGCAATGGCGTGACTCTTTCCCTAACAGTAGAAAGCGTCCACGCTCAAAACGACAGGCACGAGAGGTACTGGATGTGGAAAAACAACTCAACGCTCTTGCACTGAACAATCATAAGGGCGTCGGGCGACAATGGCGTCTTCACAGAGAAGCAATCCATGATGGTGTCACTATTAGCAGAGCCTTTGTTTGAGGATGAGTTACCCTCGTTCGAAGTACCTGATTTGACCCAGGCTTGAAAGAGGATGAGGCCTTCGAGCAGTGTTTTTACAGCATGACGTCGTCACAGGGACAGCAGGTTGACGGCAGGCCCAAGATACCTTGTTGCAGTATTGTGAAGACCAGGCGTATTCTGGAACGCTACCGTCAGATTGCGATCGAAATGAGAAAATAGTAACTGAACCGGATGATGCGTGGCTTTCCAGTTATTCACAATAGCAGTGTCTCTGCCTCCATAAAAAAGACTGTAAATTACAAGCTATAACAATGGAAGGGGGTGAGAAGTGAGAACTTCATTCTTGACTACCACAGACGAACACAAAGTCGTCGATATAGTTTACTTTATACTTGTCTAAAATTGGTTGGTCGAAAAGGTGTTCACGGCATCAAGTTCTCCAATAATGTTGGAACATATAACAACAGCCACTCCGCATGTGAGAGCTAATATTTCTCTTGGGCGCACTCGTTTCTAAAATTGTAGACAGAGTTGCCATGACATAAAAGAGTGGCCACCATGATCATCAACTCAACCATCTTTTACATTCCCTTTACACAAAAAAAAAAAAACCATTTTCACTGAAAACAGGGTGACGGGCACCCTGTTTTCGCTTCCTGCGCGAGAAAAAAATTTTTCCTTTGGACTTGGAGATTTTGTTGCCCCACTGAGAGAAAGAGGGGGAGGTGTTGAGGAGAGACAGGCGCCATCTTGGTGAAGGATACTGGTCTTGGAAACATGAGACATGCTAAGGGAGAACTGGTTTGTGCTTTGCAAAATTGAGCCGAACTCACCCTCAGACAGTCCTGTCCGCAACAGCGAGGGGGGAGGTGGGAGCTGATATATTGAGAGGACAAGGAAGCGTGCAGTTGGTGGGTGACCGGCCATATCGGGAGGTAGAACAAACGCAATTCCTACCCACTCATTACCCAGAAAGGGGGGGGGGTGTGTGAGGAGACAGGCGCCATCTTGATAAAGGATGGCGGTCCCGAAAACATGAGACGGGCTAAGGGAGAACGGGTTTATGCTTTGCCTATTTGAGCCAAATGCACCCTCAAACAGTCCTGTTTGCAACAGGGAGCCCTCTTTTGGTTCCCCACAATTTTTTCTGACACTTACAATTGAACAGAGGAAGCCGATATATTGGAGAGGACAAGGAAGCGTGCAGTTGGTGAGTGACCGGCCATATCAGGAGGTAGAACAAACGCAATTCCTGCCCAACCACACAAGAGCTCAAATAGGGCATTACTCTTTTGGCGACTCTCACTGCTCTGGGGAAAAGTTCTGTGGGCGAGAATTGCATTCGGAGGGGCATCGCAGGATACCGAAAAAGGGGATGCTCGAAAAATAAAAAAAATTCAGTCCTGCCTGCAAACACTTTATAAACCTGGGTGCATGTTAGAAATGGAACCTTTCTTGCCAAAATTGCATCCTGCTCATATCATGCAAGATCTCGAGGAGCCTCAACAAATCCAAGCCTTCCAGGTACCGGCGAAACTGGTGCTGTCTTCCAAGGGCAAGGTCTTCAGGAAACAACCCATCATCCAAGCCTCCGAGTCTCCTGCGCCTTCCAAGAGCTCCTCCATGGATGCTGTGCAAGTTGATGACTCTCCCAGCAAGACCCCTGACGAAGGCAACAAGTGCGATATGCGGGGCCCCATTTGGATGAAGAAGAAACAGGATAGCTTGTGGGAGAAGGGAGAGATCAAATAGTGAAGGACAAGGGGAAGGGCCCCAGTGTTTACTTTAGCTGCGTCAAAGAGGAGACTCAACAACAACAAACAAGCTGACGCTAAAAAAAAAGTCGGCACTCTTGCGTGTGTGTGTAACAAAGTCCTAGCTGTTCCGAAGGAGTCCCCGGCAAGCTGGAAAGTGCTGCCGCTTACAGCGTAAAAACAGCCAACAAATTCTTTGGTGGTTGACATGAAAGAATGGGGGTGATGCTTTTTGTGCTTATGCATACGTCCAATTCCATGTCGCTGTGACAGCAAAGCTTGGTTTCAATGGTGATGCATGCACAGTGTGATTGGGTTTGGATTAGCAAAGAATGGGCATACTCAAGCGTAGATCAAGAACGTGCAAAGCACAATACAGGAAGGCTCGCCCAAATTGAGGCCAGGCGATGAGGACATCAGTCATCTCTGAAAAATGCGGGGTGGACACCATGGACAGGACGGACACCCTGTTTTTTGCTTCCTGCGCGAGAAAAAATTTTTTTCTTTGGACTTAGAAATTTTGTTGCACCACATTCACACTACCCAGAAAGGGGGGGGGTTTGAGGAGAGACAGGCGCCATCTTGGTGAAGGATGCTGGTCTCGAAAACATGAGACGTGCTAAGGGGGAACCGGTTTGTGCTTTGCACAATTGAGCCGAACGCACCCTCAGAAAGTCCTGCCTGCTACAGCGAGATCCCTTTTCTAGTTCCCACAAGTTTTTCCAACCGCTGTCCAGGGCACAAGGGAGCCAATACGGAAGGGGGTCGTGAGGCTGTAGGAGAGGCTTTGCAACCGTGCGCACGCAAATAGAAAAGAAGAGGGGGTCGATCCGACCGTCACAAACTCGCAGGCGAACTTCCGAATACTGCCTGCAATAATGAACACATTACTACCTACCACACAGGAGCCCGAATATGCATTGCTCAAATGTCAAATAGGCCACATACATTTTTCCGTTTGTCTGGCAAAGAGTATTTTGAGTGAGAATGCCATTGTGGAAAAACGGGTGGTCAAATTCCATTTCTGCAAACACTTTATAAGCTGTCACATTCGGTGCAAACAACACACAAGAGGCACAGGAAAAAAGGACTTGCACACAAGGAGAAGCATGGACAGCAACAACACCATATGGGAGATCATCGTCGATTGTCCGAGGATGGAAGTCCTTCGACACCTGGACTTCAGCAGTCTAAGCTCAGAGGAGAGGGACTTCATCTTGATCCGCATCGAAAGGACCAAGCTAGCTGTCCAATCCCATCTCGATGGCCGCCCACAAAACAAAGGAAGGAGGGCACAACAAACTAAACCTCCTCGTAATGGGTGAAATTGAGGCGGATGTGTATTTCCCAAGATACATGGCTGTTAAAGAGAATTGTTTTTCCTAATAAATCCTATTGGTCTCGTATTTACTAGAGGCAGAATTCTCGATGGGATGTAAAGAAAACCGAAACAAGAGGAAATAGACTGATCCCTTTGCAGAAAACACTTTCAGCACTCTGACTGTTGAGGAGAGGGTGCGCATTGTTTCGTGCCCCCCCGGGGCCAAGAGCTCTCCAAAGCCACCTTTGATAGACCATAATACCTTCTCCACAGACAACAAAAGGAAAAAGTCATCGGGATAATTTTTTTTTTTAAAAACCTCGTAGCCGACAAGGAGCACACCGTGCAAAGAGAAGAGATGAAACTCTGCACAACAGTAAAAGGAGCGGGAGCATGCAACAATTGTGGTTGTGTGGACACTGCAAAGACTTGCAGATTCTGTGGTGCCAGACTTTGCGACCGGGATTGCCTGAAGCACCACGAAAGATCGAGAGCACATGCTTCTTGTGGAAAGAAGGAGGACCTGTTCACCCGGCTCAAGCGATGTGGTGGTTGCAAGAAGGTTTATTACTGTGGTACAAGTTGTCAGAAAGAACATCGCCGGCTGCACAAGAGCGCAAGTGGTGAGAAATAAACTCAGGGAAGGGGTTGTTGGGGGATATGAATTCCAATTATTTATCACGGTATCCCATGTAATTGTTTCCAGACACCTTCATACTCGAGAGGCCCTCTGTCTTATCTGCAGATCTACCACTTAGTTCTTGCATTTGACATGGTTGGAGACAGATCCTTTTATGAGCAGAAAGACAGGGTGCAGCAAAAAATTTTGCCTTTGTATCATCCAAGATTCACAATCAAATCAGAGTGCACATGGGGAGTGAAAGCTCCCTTCTCATTTGGAGCTGTGAGAACGTTCGGCCCAAAACATCGTGTTTTAGCCATCCACGAACATCATCCAAAGCCCGTGATTTATTTTATTAAAGACGAAAACGGACTTTAGAGGACGTCTTTCTTTATTCCCGCTACTTGCACAAACATCGTCTGAGCACAGATTTTGGCCAAAAACATCCACACAAACACGGACAACAGATACAACAAAAGAGCCGCATCTGTTGTAGCTCGGTGTCGATTTCATGTTCCTCGGATCGTTGAGCACACCGAGAACATTGATACCCCGAACGATCACCACCAACGCTCTGAATAAACTTTGCGTGGTCATCACAGAAGTCATTTCCACAATGCGTTTGGCCTGCCACAGTTGATCGACAGGTGCGGGCGACAGGGTTTGAACATCCTTTGCGATAGCATGTCTTTTCAATCGAAGAAAGAATCGGCTGAGCGTCGGAAGTATTTACGGAACACTTTTGTTTGGCACCTGGCTGATTGGAAAAGCAACCACACGCCTGGCAATATAACAGAGGTGTCCCTTCATCCGTTTTATCCTCTGTTTTGATAAAGTGGTGGGCCATGTAGTTCTTTCTCGCAGCAACAACCTTCAAACGAAACGGGAAGAAAAACAAAAATTTCTTGTGCGTTGCCGGATATTTTTGTCCGCCGCAAGGGAAAAAAAAAAAAAGGTGGTGACGTTCTGCAGATCCTGTGTTTCTCTTTGGCTCTTCTACACCATTGATAGTGATGGCCTCAGACTGAACTTCTCCCATGCCCAAAGACTTTCGATCTAAATGTTTGCTCTGACTTGCTTGAAGAACAACCGATCTGGCCTTGGTCATTCATTTTGTTTGAAGAGAGTTTAATTTCGCTGCAAGTCAAAGTAAACTGCAGCGTCATCTTGTTATGTGACTATAGAGGCAAATGCAAAAAGAAGACTCTTACTCAAAGCAGGACAAGCTTGTTCATAGTAGCGAGACATCTTATGGACATAATTTTTCCCCCCAAAATGGAAAAGGTACAACTTCCTATAAGACTCAACTCATACTAACCATTTGCCCTGACATATCTGGGGCTGTTAGGAGGAGGCAAGAGCTTTTTTTAAACCAAGCTATCAAATAGGAGCAGAGCAATGAAACTGTGCACAACCAGAAAAGGAGCAGGAGCCTGCGAAAATTGTGGATGCGTGGATACTAAGAAGAAGTGCCGATCCTGTGGTGCAAGGCTGTGCGACAAAGAGTGTCTCAAGTACCACGAGGGATGCTGCAATGCCTCCAGAGCGTGTGCTTCCTGTGGGAAGAGAGAGGACCTGTTCATCCCAAGGCTCAAGCTATGTGGCGGTTGCAAGAAGGTCTATTACTGCGAGGTGGGCTGTCAAAAGAAGCATCGCGAGTTGCACAAGAGCGCATGTGGTGGTGAGAAATAAACTCAGGGCGAGGGTTGTTTGGATATGAATTCCAATTTTGTAATGAATTAGAAACTGTATCCCACTGAAATTGTTTCTCTGTAAATGCTAGACTCCTGCGCTACCGCAAATAAGGAGAGCGAACCGCGCATCCAGACGATGCAAAGGCAGGGTATATTTCAGAAGGCGACACCTGCTTAAAACGTATAACATCTATTCCTTGCAGAGGGGAGTTCAACCATACACCTCCTTTGGGTATCGTGTATCTATTTTTTGTCATTATTTTTGCTTGAGATTGGAAAGAGTTTGTCACCCAAGTGGACAGGGTTTTCCAGAGTGTGCCTTTATTTGATGGTCCGTTTCTTGTTCTTCGGAGATTTCAACAACTTCGATGACGTGAATCCCTGAAAATTGACCGGAACGAGTGGGGTTGACGATGGTGTGGTTCCTTGCCCCGGTGAGATTCTGTTATCCACGGTCTCTTCCTTGACTGGGCTGCTATCGCTCCCACATCTGGAGGGAAATTCCGGCATCTTGGGGTTGACAAAGGACCTAACAGCATTTTCCTTAGGGTCTGAGATATGTACTGCGGTCTCTTTCTCCTTTTCTTCTTCCGAGTCAGAAAATCCGGGCCCCATCCACAAGGACCATTGGGTGTGCGGCACCACAGGGGATTCCTCCTCCGGAATTGTTGAGAATTTTTATGCCAGCCACCATGGCCACAGTGTTTGCGATGGTCTAGCACAGCATGGGAAAATGCTATTGGAAAGAAAGAGGTGTGAGGAACAAGATAGAATAACAAATCATCAAAAAATTGTCGAACATTTTAATACTTTACCTCATCGTATTGCAATGCCAGTGTCGCGCTCTGTTTAGGGTGTTGTAGAAAAGGTATCAAATATTTTCACCAGTTTTGGTTTCCTGATGAGTTCACAGTCCACGCCTGCAAGTTGTCCTCCTTCGGTGCTGATGCAAACTGGGCAAAACCCGCCTCCGTCGTCGACAAGGTTTTCCAGGTACCTGTCGACGATTACCTGACGCTCTTCAACCGCTCTTCAACCGGATAATATAAAGGAATCAAACGGTTGGTGCAATGCTTGGAGTAATTTTTGACATGACAATAGAATTATAAAATGGTTTATTGGTTGATGGACAGCTTCATGAACAGTCCATAGTAATGTGGTTGAGGGGGTTCACCTTTTACATTTTGGGCAAAGATACCTCTGAAAACGGGCCGGGAGAGAAGGTCTTTGCTTTCAGCATACCAAAATGATCCCCCACTCCCCTTGCACAGGAGAATTGATCCATTATCAATCAGACAGCCCGATTCAAAGTAAGAGCGATACCACTGCTTCTCCTTCCCGGAACCATGAAACACAGAGCCTTCGATTGTCACCGAGCCCCTGCAAAGAACTGCCCGGCCAGTCTCGCCTTCAGGTAAGGAGAGAAGCATCTCGACCGAGTGTAGCAACGGAGGTTGAGCCCATACATCCATTCGGTAACCTCGGAGAATGCCATCGAGGCAAGCGGCAGATGCAATACCAGGTGGAGAAAGATCAATTTCCATGATACCAGACATCTCCTTTTCTTGTTCTTTTTTACCCACTTCGTCTCTAGAGGACATATGCTCGGCACGAATTTCTCCGACATGCTGGCCGATCACGCTACCAAGGCATTCGTCTTCCTCTCGAACGACAAAAGCAACAGCAGCATTCTCCACTGGTTGGAGGGGCTGCTTCTCTGTCATGTCGCAATTTTCAGCCATTTGCTTTAGGAATTGCTTCTTGAATTCCAGTATCTCGGTATCGCTACCGACCTCTAATGCCGTTTGGATCAGCTCTCGAAGGCATATGTGTTGCTCAAGGAGACCTTGGAGAGTCTTCTGCTGACCATTAAGGTTGGCAATTTTTCGGTTCAATGCACTTGCTAGCGTCAGAAGCAGCATCTGGAGGTGTTCGTCCAAGAGGGCATGTAATGCTTCGACCCTGCAACGCAATTCTTCTTCGGCTTTCTTCCCGTTAAAGGACAGCCCCTCTATCACCAGGCGTATCTTTTCTATGGCATCTCTCAAAGCTTCTTCCTTCGGTAGCGCGTCCTGGGTTCTGTCAATGAGGATCGCCTTCTCGGTTGAAGCCCGCTCTACAATGAGGTCTACTTCGTGATCCTTGTGCATCTTCACAATACAGTCCCTGCAGATTGTCTCCTCGCAGGAGATGCAAAAAAGTTTCAACACTTCATCAGGATGTGATCTACAGAAACGCCTTGAATGGAAAAGGCCCGACTGAGTCGAATTGGCATCGGCTAAGTTGGTGGAACGGTGCCCTTGGAATCTTTTCGTGGCAGTGTGAGCGTCGGCATGCACTTTACAAAAGAAAGCAACACAATCAAGGCATTTGCTAACTGCTGCTTCGTTGCTCCTTGATTGTACAGGGGGAAGTCAGTTCAGAAAACGCACTCAGAAAAAAAACACGTGGAGAACTCACCCACATTCCTCGCAAGCGAAGGTGAGAGAGGGAAGGTTGATTAACGGTTGATTCGTAATGATGTTCTGGAAGTTCTTCACAAAGAAGTTGGAAGGGAATTCTTTTTCCTGCCGGAAAGAGGTGCGACAAAGAGGGCAGGTTACTTGCTTTTCGTCTCCTAAGGTCGCAAGACATTCAGCACAGAAGGTGTGGAGACATGGCAGGAAACGCGGGTCCTTAAACTGGGCCAAGCAGACCGAACATTTCAACTCCTGCTTTAGCGACTTCAACAATCCATCCTATATTTTATTACAAAAGAATATGTCTGGAATTAGATATTTAGAAGATAGCTATTTGACCATGAAGTCAAATTGCTCGACAAAACTCAACCTTCTTTTTGCTGCAGCTCTGCATGTGATCTCGAGTTCGAAATAATTCTTTTCTGCGGACAAATTTCAGTTCAAACAACAACTTGTCTTTGCTCCAAAAAAAAAAAAAAAAAGTTTGCGGGCACAAAGTATGGGTGGTGTGTTCGGTTCGAAGCCCGAACCCCAACGCCAGCCCGACACTCAGCAAGATCGCTCTGATTCTTACAAGACCCCTTCGAAAGTAGAAAAAAAGCCGCAGCAGCAAGTGAATATAGTGTATGACAGCGATATTTCAGATACCCTGAAAGCCGATTTCGATAGGCATCTAACTAGTTATGGCAAAGATGAGCCACCCACTATTCTGGCAGTCTTCACATCCACCGACCGCCCCGAACAGTCTCGCATCGATAGGTTGTTCTCTTCGTTCGGGCGTCCTCCCCCCAGGGATGTCATATTGGCCGTCTTCCGATACTGCGATAACGACGCAAGTCTTTCTCAGTGGGAACTTCCCCCACAAAGCTACTCTTGGGCCAGCGTCAAGGGCAAGGAAGCAGTGCTCACATTCTTTTTCACTCGAAGAGCCGAAGACAGGAATAGTTTCGTACTTACCTCACAGTCAGAGAGAAACAAGATGTCTTTGGGCCGTTTGGAGAGGTTACTAACGCAAGAATAAAGTCCTGTACAACAAAAAAGAGTCTTTGTTTTTTTATTATTATTATTATTTATTTTTTGCTCCCAACAGCACAGAAGCTCTGCCTTTTACGATTTGAGGGGAAGGCTGGCAAGCGCAGCATGAAGGCTCGAAATGCGCACGGCATTCCTCTCAGTATTCGCAAGTTTCACTACGCCTTGCGCTCTTTCAAACAAGAGGCCAACATTCAGCGGGTGGTCTCCGATCTTTGACCATGGTACCTCCTCGGGCGTCGGGTTCCACCCTACAAAAGCCTCGTCATTGTCTCCATAACGCATCAACACGAGGGCTAGGGGCTCCCCTCCCGTTTGTTCCTTTTGGAGCTTCTTGAGGACGGCCGCTTCAGGGCGGTCGGTGGCTGTGAATAGACAACAGATCTTTGCCACAGGGGAGATACCGTTCCTGGCCAGCAGAGAGCTTGACTCAAAGCATAAGTCGAAGTTAGGGTATTCCTTTGCCAGACTGTTAACCAACGCTTTTCCCAGATCTAGAGTTGCATTATAGGTGTCCACCGCCACAAAGAAGGTCGGTTTTGGGGGAGGTTGGCGAGGGGATTGTCCTCGGGAATCACGCACATCTGGCGATGTGTTTGCGTTCTCAAATTGTCTAAGATTCGCAGTGATCGCTCCAATTGCACAAAGTGCCTCGGTGAGCGCCTGCACCTGCCTTTCTAGCACTTCCAACCTTTCCGTTTCTTGCTGCTGCATCCTTTGTAATGAAACAGGATTTTCGGAGTTTTGCATTTGTTTCCCGTTCACAGACGGCAGTCCGGAATTACATTCATTTTTTTTTTGCCTGGTTTTTTTCCCGTTGTTTGATTTTCATTGGTTTTTTGATTGGAAGCAAAAATTCTACCAAACGCAATCAAAGAAACCAGGATAAATCCAGGAACCCCGATTCCCCTCGTTAAGTAATTGATTGATTAATTAATTAGGTTTGAATCTTTTTTTTTTTTTTTTTTTTTTTTTTTTTTTTTTTGCATTATTTCAAATCTTGGTACCACAATAATGAACGCAGACCTGAGCGTGGAACGCAACGAGGCAGTGAAAAAGGAGCTATTTCTTGTGCTTCTGGTTGATGGTTCTGGTTCAATCAACAGCAAGGACTTTAATGGCCCTCTGAAGCTTGCCTTGAAAACTATGGTAAACAAGGCTGTAGGAGCAACATTTTCTATCTACCAATTTGCCTCGACCGTAAAGGAAGAGGTAAAGATGGAAAAAGATACGAGTGCTTTGATACGAGTGATTGAAGGTAGATGTATTTTTAGAAGTTAGCGGTTTTTTTTCTTCTTATTCTTCTGTCTTCTGCATGCAGCTATGACTCAGATTGGAAGCTCCACAGATACGAAGGCGGCCCTTGAAAGGGCCATTGGTCTGATCCAGTCGGTGACGAATCGTAACAAACAAGAGAGGATCATCATTCTTATTACTGATGGGTACCCAGATGAGATGCCGAACGACCAGATCAGCTTGGCAAAAGCAGAGGTACATGAAGCCTGAATATGATCGGCCCTTTGTTAAATATATTTTTGTTTTTTCAAAACCAGGCCGTCGCTGTGAAAGCAGTGGGTGTGGGAGAAAATATAAGTGGCCAAGCTCTGGAGAAGATGTCAACCGATGGCTTAGTATTCTCCGTGAAGCGCTTTGAGCAACTTTCTGCTCTGATGGAACAGCTGGTGCCCAGTCAGACCAACCCTCCTGTATCTTTCAAGGCAAGGCCTTCATCGTTAGAGCAGAGGGCAGGAGAAGATCTTCAACTGCAGCTTACAGTAACGAACGAACAGGACGAGGATCCGATCAGAGCAGGTTCAAAAGTTCGCTTCGTGTTGAACAACTACTTCTTACAAGCGCTGCTACCGCTTCCGAAAATCGAGGCTAGGGAGTCGGTTACTTTGGAAGTGCGCCTTCGAGTGAATGGTAGACCCAGTGAGGATGATTTCCCGTCATCAGTTGAGGTTAGGGTAGAAAATCCTGAAAAGAAGGAGATCTGTCAAGCATGCTTGACACTAGGAACAGGTAAGCTGTCCTGCAAGCTCCAATACATCGCAACTCACTCCCTTTCATTACCTTTTTTTTTTT
>Ga0209935_1004857_pt1 | contig 11930 bp, 13 predicted proteins | sample ThiBio_1000_plan_2_FD_183958 | JGI IMG/M metagenome (GOLD analysis project Ga0209935, IMG submission 183958) | Wastewater bioreactor microbial communities from Cape Town, South Africa - Thiocy_cont_1000_plan (SPAdes) | ecosystem: Engineered > Bioreactor > Thiocyanate-remediating >... | reverse complement strand
TGGTGGACTCCCTCATTGCTGCCAAGGTGACGCAATCGGTGATGGTCATGTTGACGGAGTTCCCGATGAAGTAGGCGTTGTTGTTGAACTCCCTCATTCTGAATCTGGTGATCTGTATATTGACGTTGTTTGTCTCCGCGTTGTCACAGATCCCCGAGCTAACTCCGAAGCCAGTGACGTCGATCACAGCGCAGTTGATGCATCCGGAGATAAACACAACGCATCCACCCCCTCCTGTCTGACCATTGAAGGTTGCCGTTACGTTGACAACGGTCATGTTGACTGACGCGGAAAGCTCGACGACGCTGTCATACCATGGACTGTTGAGGCCGTTGCCGAGGTTACCCGTGAAGGCGATGTTGGTGACGATGACGTTGGCACAGGATGAGAGGAAGATGTTGCAGATGCCTCCGGGTCGGGTGGGGTCTGCATGAGTGAAGGTTACGTTGTGGGTAAAATTACAATTTCCTAATTGGTTGCGAGTGGTGTTGATATTCGACTTGTCTATGCCCGTGGAGAGGAGGAGGTAGTTTCCTGGCCAGGAGGCCGAAGAGTAACTTCCTAGCATGCCACCAATATTGTCATAAGTGCCCAAATTCGCGGCATCTGATTGGATCTCGATGGTGATCACCGAAGAAGAAGTGGAGGCTGAACCAATGGAATCGAAAGCCTCCACCAAGAATCCATAAGGTCCAGCGTTCAGCAACTCAGCAGATCCATTCTTGGAAGGCACGGGGGTGGTTGCGTTTATCCCTTCCGGAACAAATCCTTGGGGTACCGTCCAATGGTAGTATGCTGCAGTGGTGTTGGAGGCCAGCGGAGTTATTCTCCAGAAGGCGGGTATGGGGGTATTAGATGGAAGAAGACCCAAGCCCGAGAAGGGTGTTCCCCATATGGTGACATCCTGAGCACTCAGCCGCACCCCACCGAATCCTGGTGCAGTGAGGGCACCGATGGTAACGGTTATGTCTTGCAGACCTGAAGGATTGCCACTGCTGCCGCCATTGGACAAACCAACCTGAGAGGAAAGTGCAAGGTAAAACAAACATAAAAAAGTCTATGATTCCACTTACCCCTAAACCAACCCCAAGGCCAATCGCCAATACCAAAAGGAACAGAAGGAAGAGAAGCAGGAACGCTGAGACTGCGGTAATGATGATGGTAGATTTTTGCATGAGGAAAGAAACACACCACTCGCACTCACTCGCTCTCTGTTCACTCTGTACAAGTAAATGCAAATTGGAGGCCAAGGCAAGTTCTATTTGTTCCCGATCCAAGGAAAGTACAATTCATTTCCCACGAACCAATTGAAAAACCCGCTTCATTTACGGGACAGGATCATTTTTGGAGCTTACCCCGAACGAACCGCAAAAATGGTATTGGAACTAATTTATAAGCTTAACGGAGTATGTCTAAATCAGCAATCATGATTGGCAGATATTGAGGTAGTATTGAAAAGGTGAGATACTGCCTGATGAGGTACTGAAGGACAGATTTGGAATAGGGCGAGAGGGAATTGGCCTTGCAGATGGTTGGCCCCTTGTGTGAAAATCACTCTCGCTACCTGTTCAGTGCATAAAGAAATAAAGCCAATTGGAGCGAATATGGTAAATTACATTCCTGTAAAAACGAAGGATATCAGCAACTATGTTTCGTAGGCGTGCAGGAGCATCCTCTTTGTTACGCGGGGTTCATCAATCCTTCGGACAGAGATCGCATCTATCACTTCTCCAGCCAAGCACTTTTGTTGGGGTAAGTGGGCGAGTTGCTTCGGTTCAGCGATGGAATTCGGTATCTCGGGCAGCACGCTCTCCCAGCAGGTAATCTCTCCTTCCTCACGCTGTTTCTTCCCCCTCACCTCTACGCAGGGGCATGTTGAGATGTTACGCTACTCAACCTCAGGGAGGGAACAAGCAACAACAACAACAAGCACAAAGGCCGCCGGCAGATGGACGGCTTGCGGGATCTACGGATTGGAGTCACCACAGGCAAGTTATGAAGGAGTTCTTGATGCTGACAGTGCGGACTTTCTTCTTTGGTGCATTAAAAATCACGTTACAGATATTGGCCCTCACGCTGTTGTTCGCCTTGTGGTACTACGACACCAACAGGGAAGAAGCCAAGGATACCTGGGCACGCGCCAAAGAAAAATGGAAGGCCAAGTGGGAAGGATGGAAGAAGGGTGTAGACAAGACAAAGGACACCCCAAAGAAAGAAGAAGATGGAAAGAAGAACGATAAACAACAACAACAAGGCACCAACAAGACAGATTGGTGGGGGATAGTTAACACGATCTATAGAGCACAAAAAGAGGAAGACGGCAAAGAGAAGGAAGAGAAGAAGAAGAAGAAAACGAAGAAGAAGGAAAAGAAAAAGGATGAAGAAAGCAAGAGCGTGAAAGACAAAGCCCTGAGCAAGCTGCGGGCGCTGAGACGTAGCAAGAAGGAAGAAAGTGAGAAATAACAAAAATAGTCTATAAAATACCTTTCTCGAGGTGTTCTTGTTGTTGTAGCCAATCAATCAAGACTATCAATTCTCTTTCTTCTCCTCTTTCTCTTGATCTTCTTCACCAGCTTGGTGTTGGTGCTGTTCTTGTGAGGGACTACTATCTGATATGATATGTTCTTCGTCGATGAAGCGAAGAAGCTTGAGGAAAGCCACGACCTTCCTATCCAGCCACCTCTTGTGTGGCATAGCAGCAAGCCATTCCTTTGGCAGGCTAGAATACCCATGCCTAGTTTATAAAGGAGTAAGACACGAATTCTCTCTCTCTCTCTCTCTCTCTCTCTCTCTCTCTCTCTCTCTCTCTCTCTCTCTCTCTCTCTCTCTCTCTCTTTTCTACAGGGAGTGTTCCTTGCCTTGTCCCATAGAGAGCACCACAGACAGCGCCATTGCTAAAAATATCAGGAATGAGTCCCTAACCAAGGCAAAAAAGGTGAATACGTACGTATCGGCATCTCCACCCTCCTTGGCCAAGAGATTTATCTGAATTAATGAAAAAAGAATCATGAGTGATGTAAGCGAAAGAGAAAAGAACAAAGAATCCCTACCATGTTTTCGAAGCTTCGGTCAGAACATAGTCCCCAAAATCCACTGCCCACACATCTTAGAGGGAGTAAGTTTGTTAACTGTCAATTCAATGAAAAAAAAGGCATTGGCGTACTTGAGGGTATAGCCTATCGATTCGGATTCGTCAAGTTTCAGGCTCAACAGACTCTCCATAGAATCGTCTCTTTTGATATGCGCTCTGAATAAATGATATGCAGTTAGTGTTAGATGATAAAGTTGTTGGGTGACATTACTTGAATTCTTCTTCATATTTTGGGTCGACAAATTGTAAGGCGGCGGTTACTGCCTTTTCGATGAGTTGCTGAACGCCTTCCTTGATTGTCACGTCATGCTTTTCTTGAAGCATCAAGGCGATGGCCACATTGGTAGCTACGCATGAACCCACACATCGGGTATCATGATGGGTCACCTACGCACATACACATATGAATTCAGCTTATGGTGTTTTAGGGCTTGCTTGAAAATAATTCATACCTTGCATATCGTGATGGTGTTTTCTATCACTTTAACAAGATCGCTATAGTCCAATATTCCTAGAACCGAACAGCGCATTACAGCCCCTGTGTTTATGAATTGTTGGTTATAATTTTGGAAGGGGGGGGGGAAATTGGGCTGATTGATTACCATTGGCTGCAGCATTTTCGTTGAGCCTTTGCCAAGTCTCCTTTGACGCGCGATGAGGATCGGACAAAAATTCTGAATGAAATTCAATTATTGTTACATAGAGGGCCTATAATTACCAGGGTGGTTAACTACAGAGGATACAGTAAATCCTAGTCCCATCCCGCCATCATCGCCCAGATCAGGGAAGCCATATTTGATCCAACGCTTCAGCTTTCTGGCTATGGGGATAACGAAATAATGTCAATAGAAAAGAAAAAACAATAGATGTTTCATATGGGATACCAAAGAGTTGTTCTGAGACTTTGCCTCCCATTTCTTGTATGGTCTCCAGGATCAAAATCATTTGGTCTGTATCGTCGGTCCTAAAAAAGAAATCCAGTTAATTATCTAGAATAGGAAAGATACCAAGCGCATACCAATCTCCTGCTGTCCATCGCATATTGTGAAGATTTCTCTTGTAGCCTAATTCGATTGCGCATTAGAGAATTAGTTAAAGGGGTAAGAAGCGAACGAAGGGTATAACATACCTGGGAATGGTATCTGCTTGTCATCATATATAGCGGTGATCTTCTCCTTGTCCATAAACTCGGTGGCTAGATATATATATTTCCTAGAGTTAGACTAAAACGTACGGGTTAAGGAAAATGTTACCGAGTCCAAAAGCGTCGCCTAGTGCATTGCCATACAAGCAGCCAAGTATTCGATCCAATCTCTTGTCAGAGAGTACAGATCTTCGCGATAAGAAGGTTTGAGTTAGCGCTCTTTATTTACACAAAGCATGCCATTACTCACCTATCGAGACCCTCAATCCACCAGTCTCCAGGTACGGAAGAAGTGGTAGTGGTAGTGGTTGTGGTAGTGGTAGTAGTTGACGCCTTCCCAAGGTCAAATGCTAACATCTCGCTTACTGTTTTAAAGGGGTCAGGCAACGTCTGCCAAATTTTGGGGGGGGGGGGTGATGTACCAGAGTCCACTTGCGAGTCTTTGATAACAATTCGAGTGCTGCCCGGTGACTCTCCAAACTTCGCGGTGTGGAGTAGAGAGAAGAGTAGCGCTAGTGACTGGAGAAAGGATGTCAAGGCTAAACAGCGTTAACAATCTACTTACATCATGTTCAATATAGCTATCGCAGGAGTAACACCAAAAAGATAAATCTGAAAGACTGAAAGGGATTATAAATCATGATGTATGCTCCGTGTGGGTTACTCACCTGCACCCTACGCAATGCGGAACCGCGCCAGCAGCGGAATGTTCTTCATAGTGCGTGGCAGCGTGACCCTGCGCGTAGCGGCTACAGTGCAACTTGAAGCAACTCAAGCACAACCAAACTTCCAAGGCCGTACAACCAGCATATTGACAGGGTGTAGAGAAGAGCGGCTCTAACAAAAGGTTAACAAAAAATCTTTAACGAAGCGAAATGGGAAGGACGAATTACTTTCGATTTCTATGCTCTCAAGCAAGCCTTCATTAAAGCTGAGTTCAAGGTGCGGACAATCTCGCTTCGGTTTACTAGATACATTCGATTAGTAAGCACATACCCACCGCAGAGAGGAGCGTACACAGAGAAGCCTTCTTGCATGGTTCTTCTTTTGCGCGAATTTGGAGAGAAAATGATTCTTGGAATTCCTGCAATAAAAGATATCTGGCTAGGGTGTGTTTATCGAGGAAGAGGAATGGCCTCGCCAAGCCACATCCCAATTGGCGTTGTATTAAAGCACTCTAAGAGTCTTGTGTCACTTGAATTAAGAATCATGCTCGTTTTTGGCAAAGAAGAATGTGCCTCCAACAGGCGTGAGGTGGTTCTCCTGTGCCCATTTGCGTGCACACCATCCTGCACGGCCCCTTCCCTCACTTGTCACAGAGTGTTAGCGCCTATCAACAATACAAGTAGTGTACTTACTCGTGCATGCGCTCAAAGTGGAGCTTCCCTGGTTGCTTGAACAACAGGAAGACATAGCGATGGTAACCTGTATGTTTTCAACAAAGGCCTTTGTTTTAGATTCTGTGAACATAAAAGAGTGTAGCCATACCGCTTCCTGAAGGAGGTGCTGACGGTGCGTAAGCAGAAAGTGTTTCCCCTTGATCTATACGGTCACCTGGGATGTTAGCAACCACCCAGTGTCTCCTGGGCCAGTGATTAACATGTACGTCCTTAGCAAAGGTCAGGAGGTTACCATTCTTTCGAGGTGGGCTTGGCCTTCGAGGGCGCATCTGGGTCAGTCATAACTTGCAAAAGAGATGACATGTCAGCAAATCTGAAGATAACAAATCTTTGGAAGAAGGTTACCGAGGGCATAATGGTCGTGGGCAGAAGCGCTCCAATGAACAGTGGGTCTGTGGTGCACTTCACTCGGGCGAAGCTTAGTGGCGTCGTGAACCTCTTTGTCTTCATATTTGACCTGTGTTGTGTACTTCTCAGTTACGAACAGGACAACAACACAACGAAGGCAAGAGAAGGGGAGTCCGCACTTTCAAGTCAACTGTAGGATCGAACCAGTCGATAACATCTGGAATCACTTCGTGAGGCTCCATGTGTGCTTGTGAATGCTTTCCGAAAGCGACGCAAAAAGAAAGTAGAAAGCAAAGACTCCCTTTAGGTCATGCCGCCGTTATTGGCGGATCTAGATGGCTATGGCATATGCGTGAGCGAAAAGCGCGCGAGAATTCTGGCATGGAGGAGTGAGAGTGAGAGTGAGATAGAAGGAGGGGATTATAAGTCTTTAGTCTTTTACGTAAGTACAAAGAGGGTAATTTGAAACAAAAATCTACAAGCTATGAAGAGAGATGGGTACCAAATCTCTTCATGAGCCCAACTCTGCTAGTAATCGATTCAAATCTTGATCCTTTACAGATTCGGTCGCCGGCAGCGTTGTTGATGGTGCCTTCGAGGATAGCTAGGAAGAGGGTCAGCTTCAACCTAGAATCTTGTTAGTGAGAATACGTACGTTTGCTCGAAGGTCCAGATTAATGTCATCTAGCACTTGTCCGAGAACTGCGTCCGCTTCTTCATCGATCTCATCCCCAAACTCTCCGTCGAGCATTTCATCCAACATCCTAATTATCTGTCAGAATGGAATGGTGATAACGAGTCATACTCTTCCCGCATTCCCGCTAGTTCTTGTTGTTGCGCAAATTGTTGCATTGTTGCTTGCATCGTCGGCAAATCCATCTGGGCATTAGCCACAGCCATAGCCTAAGCGAAATGATTTTAAGTTTGTAAGCTCCCCGTACTTCTTACCTTTGAAGCACCCGCAACCGCTTGTGTTACGCTTGATGTTGCCTGCATTGTCGTTTGGCGCACTTGTACACAAGATAATTGGCCTGTATATTGTTAACAACTTGAATTTTTAATTTGATCGCAGTACCTTTCATGTTAGCAAGCTTCTCCTTTGTCTGCCGGACTGTAACAAGCTGCTTCGTGTGTAATCGCGCGTTGGAATTGTCTCCTTTCCTTGCAAATGCCTTGATTTGTGCGATTAAATGTTGTTCTTGCCGCTCCAAATCCCGCATTTCGCGGTCGAGGTCCCGTTGCGAACGTGTGATACCTCGTTTGGAGGCCTTCATGGCCTCCTGTGGTGAGGGTTTGCTTTGGAACCACTGCATGGCTGGTTTTTCAGGCTTCCTTCTTTCTTTTGCCGCTTCTTCTAACTATTTTTCATTTTTTGTAGACACGTAGAAGAGACGAGGGGAAAAAGCAAAGCGTTCTTGTTCTTCTCGAATGCCAAAAGGGTACTGTACGAATTAACGGACCACAGTCCTCTCAGACCAACGAGATGACTTAAAGGTAGGAAGCGACATCGACGGGCATGGGCTCGATCTGAGTATCGTAGAACCTCTCGAGTTCTCGGAGGTCGCGCATATCCTCTTGAGTTACAAAATTGATGGCCAGCCCTTTGCGGCCGAACCTGCCGCTGCGGCCGATCCTGTGAAGGTAGTTCTCCTTGTTTCGGGGGAGGTCGTAGTTGATCACAACAGAGACCTGTTGCACATCGATACCGCGTGCGAGCAAGTCGGTGGTGATAAGGACGCGGCTCGAACCTGTCCTGAACTCCTCCATGATCTTTCTTCGGTCCTCGGGGTTGACCGATCCGTGCGTAGCTGACACGGTGAAGTTGTCGCGCGTCATCCTGTCGGTAAGCCAGTCGACCTTTCTCCTGGCGTTACAGAATATGACGGCCTGTGTGATGTTGATGTCGTTGTACAAGTCGCAGAGAGTCTCGTACTTCCACTGCTCCTTCTCGCAGTTGACGTAAAATTGGTTGATACCTTGGAGGGTTAGCTCCTCCTGCTTCACCAGAATGTTGACAGGATTATTCATGAACTTCTTCGTGATATCCAAACATTCGGGAGGAAGCGTTGCGGAGAAAATGCCCACTTGCACATCCGCGGGAAGAGTTTGGAAGATATCCTTGATAATCTCTTCGAATCCTTTCGAGAGCATCTCGTCGGCCTCGTCAAGGACGAAAACGCGGATGCGGTTGGGGTTCAATTCACCTCGATCTATCATATCGAAGACGCGCCCAGGGGTGCCACTCACTACATGCACACCGTTGTGAAGGATTTTGATGTCCTCTGCAATGGGAGTACCACCTGTGCACGCATGGCAGCGCACGCCCATGTGGATTCCCAAACTGGCCACTACTCGATTTACTTGCTGGGCGAGTTCGCGTGTAGGGACCAAGATGAGGCCCTGGCAGTCGCGAGAATTTATGTCTATCTGCTGCAAGATACCCACTGCAAAGGTGGCCGTTTTTCCTGTGCCAGACTGCGCCTGCGCGATGACATCTTTTCCTTGTGCCATTGGTACAATCGCTCTCTGTTGGATGGCGGAGGGTTTCTCAAAGCCGTAAGAGTACACTCCCCTGAGTAACTCATCACGAAGCTTCATGCTGTCGAAGTCAGTGAAGGCTTCAACATCCGCCTCTACGTTATCATGGTGCAGATTAGATGCGCCCTTCTCGAATTGCTGTGACAATTCTTGTTGTTTATCCATTCTCTAATGGGGCAGAGGGTTGGGGAGAGAAACAGTCAACAGCCTGTGGGGATGACAAGTAGAAACTTGCAACAAAGAAGGGGATCGCCTACCGCAAAGTCTGTGTAGTCGCTCTTGCACGAAAAAAGCTGACAAAAGGAAGAAAAGGAAAAGAAATAAGGTCCTTGGCTCCCTGTCTACAAAAATAAGCAAGAAAGCCAAATTTCAATCTATCAAAGGTTTGATTGATAAGCTCTTCTTCTCTTGCTGGTCCCAACCGCAAAGCCCGCAAGAAAGTATGTACAGGGAAATACAAATATAATAAATAAATAAATAGCAAGAAGAGAAGGCGAGGGAATTCCCTCACTTCACTCAATTATAATCGTCATCCTCCGGTTCGAAATGCGTTCGAATAAGCTTGAAAAGTAGCAAGCGCAAGTGTCGCACAAACTTCGCATGCCATACTTTCAACTCGTCCTGCTTGCGCTGAAGTTCCTCGTCCGTGAGGTTCTTCAGCAACTCGGGAAGGTCTTTGCCCCAATCCTGTACATAATACACTGGCGCGTCCAAGTCCTTCAACAGTCTGTGAAATTGACTAAACGATGAAGTGAGTTTTAACCCAGATGAACTTGTTTTTCTTTCTTACCTTGGTAAGCAAGCCCATTCAAGGGGATACTTGGGATGGAAGAAGTGGCCGGTTTCCATCAGAGGTTGTTCAACAACAGGGATGGATCCAGCCACGATGGCTTCCCAAATTCGATATTGTTCGGGGTTGTTGCCACTCGGGCACAACGTGAGCTTGCTTGCTTGCAGTGTAGAGATGTACTTGTCATTTTGTTTCAGAAGGTACCTAGCCGATCCTTCACCCAACATCGAATCCAATATGTGCGCTGCCATGTCGGTTTGCTCTGTGAAGCATGCAGAGGGTTTATCCTTGCACACCTTGCGCACTGTCAGCCATGCTTGCATTCGCGTAGGCTTGTTTGTAGTGTAACTTGTCATCATGTTAAGCAAGTATCTGTGCAAACAAAAAAAAAAAGATTTGATGAGTGGTGCTCGAGGATTGGGGAGAGGGGGGTAGGGACTACTACGCACTTTCGTTCTTTCATAGGTGGGATGTAGGAGAGTCTGGCAGGAAATCCTGCTGACACTTTCGGCCCCAGTGGCCACAGGTGATAGCTTTTGTCATCGATGACTGCACAGTCCCCATACGTCAAAACTCCGAAAGGAATTACTTCCGGTCTTATCCAACCCCGCACGGTAAAGCAGGTCTCCGTCGAGAGGGAGACCATCGCTGCCGGCCTCTTCAGTTCCAGCCGAATAAAATCTGCTACGTCGTCAGCGTTGTCCCCTGCCAACAAAACGTTCTTGACTGTCTTCGGATCCGTCAGGTTAGCCCAGTCAGGCCTAACGATGAACTCGATGTTCGAAGAGAAGAAATACCGGCGGTACGGTTCGCTTTGCATAAACTCCCCATCTCTGAGGATCCCATCCCAAAGATACGGAAATAGAGTCGCGTCGTCGTAGGGCAGCGGTGTGAAGGCGCCTTCGGTTTCAAACGTCTTCTTTTCTCGTAGTCTCTTGTCCTTGAAAGGATTGTAACCTGAGTTCTGCACCGCAGCGCCGGCACGTCGAACTTCTTTTAAAGTGATATGTACACGAATTAATTTCCCATCTTTGATATCGCTGAGTGCGTCGTCATCTTCCTCCATCCAGCGAAGAGGAGGTAGATCGCCAAAAATACAGCGCGCTGTCTTGTTGAGCGGCAGGTCAAGTTTCCCATTAAAAAGCCGGTTACCGGTTGCTTCGAAGGTATACCATTCATAATCCTGCAGGAATGGTGACCCTGTCTGCAGAAAAAGAATCGATGACTCAACGATGAATGGCAGCAAAAACATCATCAAAACGAAGATAAAGATTACGCCCCGGCGGAGACATCTTGAGTGACACAGTGTGTCCGCTTTGCTCTTTAGGTTCAGCGTCATTCGCTGTATCCGCAGCGGCTCTGCGGCCTACAGAGAGTTGTTAGCGCCATGTATCATATGAGTGAGTGGTTGGAGGGTAAAAAAAAACTTCATTGGAGACCCACCTTTTGATAGCTCCGCGGTGGTGGCATGAAAAGAAAAAATACTTTGCACCGGTACTTATAGGGCCACGGACAACATAGCAATTGCCGGTTTTAACGAGATGATCCTCTTTACAACTCCTCCACTATCTCTTCAGCCTTTTCGCGGAGACTTGCTCTCTCCAGCTTCAAGGGTATCTTAATCTCGATTTAGCGGAAATTTGGGCTCTCCGCAGAAGAGCCGAAGGGCCAAGAGAGCCTATGCTGACGTCATATGAAATCACTGGCTGACGTAATACTCGTAATTATCCTACAAGCAAAGTACACGAAGACAAAAGCTGCAGGAACTGAGATCAATGCTGCGGTCCGTGGTGATTGCAGGACTCCTTGGAGTTCTAATCTATTTTGGGTTGCAGCTGGCAGTGCGGCCTGATGGTCATGCGCTTCCGCTTGGAGGTACGCAGCTGATTGTGTACAGTTTAAATAATGCTCGAAGCTTCAATTTCTAAAATCAATACACCACGTAACGTCTACCATCTATATCAGCGGGACAAAAGAGCATAGAGTTGACATATGGCCAAACCGCTTATCGTCTTGTCGGTCCTGAGAATGGGCCTCTGGTAATCGAATCGAATTTTTATCTCAGACTAAAGATCAATTAACACATAGGTGGTTATGGTTCATGGGTTCTCCTTGTCCATCTTATGGTCGATGGGGAGACCTTACGAAGAGGTCTTAGTTGCGAAGAGATTCCGGGTCCTTACCTACGATCTGTATGGAAGGTACAATCTCCGCATCCATCGCTACCTTAATTAATCCGTCTATTGCAGAGGCAGCAGTGCTGCGCCGGATGTACGATACGATGTCCATTTGTTTGTGGGACAACTCGTAGAATTGCTATTCAAATTGAATTTGGGACGTTCCCCTCTGATTCTCATCGGGGCGTCAATGGGCGGGTAGGATCAGCCTGTAAATGTCAACAATTGTTAATCTTTTATATCAAGACTGGTAGCAGCGCGCTTCACGCAATTGCATGCTGAGAAGGTATCAAAGCTGATCTTATTCGCGCCCGTTGGATTCGGGATCGAACCTTCTCTGACGTTGACGATTTTGCAAACTCCGATTTTGGGCGATGTCGCATACAGACTCATGGGGAAGAAAGTCATGTTGGATCGAGTCGATGTACTCTATCCCCCTGGC
>Ga0209935_1004856_pt1 | contig 11932 bp, 14 predicted proteins | sample ThiBio_1000_plan_2_FD_183958 | JGI IMG/M metagenome (GOLD analysis project Ga0209935, IMG submission 183958) | Wastewater bioreactor microbial communities from Cape Town, South Africa - Thiocy_cont_1000_plan (SPAdes) | ecosystem: Engineered > Bioreactor > Thiocyanate-remediating >... | reverse complement strand
TCATCTCGATCGTGTGCACGCCACCAACAGGATCGAGTCCATCGACACCATACGTCGACACTCTGGTTCTGTCGAGCAACGATCCTGCTCAATCGAGCGTGAGCTTCACGCTGAGCTGCACTGCAGCGCCATCGTACTCTTCGACACCAGTTCCTTTGGTGACTCTATCATTCAGCAGTAGGCCTCTAATGGCCACAAGCCAGACGATATCGATCTCGAACAATGGCGCAGGATCGCTGAGCGTGTCTCAATCAGGATCATTCTCGATGGGATCGTGGTTCTCGATCTCGTCAGGATCTCTTCCGATCTCGAGTTTGAATCGAGGATCAGGAGCGACCGTGGTTACAGTTACGTGCGATCCTCCAGCGATGGCGACTGGCTCATGGTCGGACACATTGCAGCTCACAACCGACGATCCGACTCAATCGAGTGTGAGCTACTTGCTCGTGTGCTCGGCTGTGCCATCACCGATATTCTCATCGCCGAGTCCGAGCACCATCGACTTTGGAAGTGTGACATCGACAGCAGCAGCGACGATCGTGGTGTCGAACGGAGGCACAGGAATGCTGCAAGTGTCACAATCTTCCACATTCACGCCAGGATCGTGGTTCAGTGTGCAATCGGGCCTTCCGATATCGGGACTCACGTTCGCAGCAGGATCTGTGAGCATCTCGATCAAGTGCGCTCCTCCGGTCGGCACATCCCATTCGTTCACCGACTCGCTGGTGCTCTCGACCAATGATGTATCACAGCCATTGGTGGTCTTCACGTTGATGTGCTCGTCTGCTTCGAGCTTCACGTCGACACCGAGCGTGTCATCGACCATCACATTCAACAATGTGCAGACGTCCAACTCCAGCGCACTCATTGTGACGAACCTCGGAGTCGGAACATTGAACGTTGCGCAAGTCGGCTCGTTCCACATGAGCTCGTGGTTCTCGCTGACGCCAGCAGTCCTTCCGATCACTGGACAGACGAACGGCGTGATGTACCAGACGACGATATGGGTGGAGTGCACACCACCGCCAGGAGCTGCGGCAGCGTACTCGGACACTCTGCAGCTGAGCACCAACGATCCGACACAAGCGACGGTCAGCTACTCGCTCTTGTGCACTCCTGCGCCATTGATGAGCTTGACACCGACAGGAGGAGCAAAGATCGTGTTCAGTGCGATTGCCGTGTCGGGCGCCAACACGATTCAAGTGAGCAACACGGGACCCGGATCGCTGAGCGTGTCTCAATCAGGATCGCTCTCGATGGGATCGTGGTTCTCGATCTCGTCAGGATCTCTTCCGATCACGAACTTGGCGAGCAACTCGGCATCGTCGATCGTGATCGTGTGCACACCACCGACAGGATCGAGCCCATCGACACCATTCGTCGACACTCTCACGCTGCAATCGAACGATCCATACCAAGCATCGACGACGTATCAGCTCTCATGCTCGTCGGCATCGCAGCTCTCAACGTCGCCATCAGTTGGAAGTGGAATAACGTTCGTCAGTGTCACGAGCACGAGCACGAGCACGAAGACGATCTCAGTGTCGAATTCCGGAGCAGCACCACTGAGCGTGTCTCAATCAGGATCGCTCTCGATGGGATCGTGGTTCTCGATCTCGTCAGGATCTCTTCCGATCTCGAGCTTGAATCGAGGTGCAGGATCATCGATCATCTCGATCGTGTGCACGCCACCAACAGGATCGAGTCCATCGACACCATACGTCGACACTCTGGTTCTGTCGAGCAACGATCCAACGCAATCGAGCGTGAGCTTCACGCTGAGCTGCACTGCAGCTCCGTCAATGACATTGACGCCATCAGCGCCATCGACGATCTCGTTTGGATCAGTGTCATCGACATCGACGAAGACGATATCGATCTCGAACAATGGCGCAGGATCGCTGAGCGTGTCTCAATCAGGATCGCTCTCGATGGGATCGTGGTTCTCGATCTCGTCAGGATCTCTTCCGATCTCGAGCTTGAATCAAGGATCAGGATCATCGATCATCACGTTGACGTGTACCGTACCGCTGGCTGCCCAAGGACCATACATCGACACTCTGGTTCTGTCGAGCAACGATCCTGCTCAATCGAGCGTGAGCTTCACGCTGAGCTGTACGCCGTACTTCTCATCGAATCCTGCTCCAGGATCTTTGGTCTCTATCCAAGCACCGGCGCACATTCCTTCGAATGGCGCAGTGACGGTCACCAACTTTGACAACTCAACAACGCTGTCGATCGAAGCATTCCTCTCTGCAACAACCACCACCCCTCTCTCGAGTGGTGTGTTCGCCTTCAGTCCCAGTGGGCAGTCGAACATCGCGGCAGGAGGATCATTGAACCTCACAGTCTCGTGCACACCTTCCAGCGAGACAGCACAATATCAAGCGACGTTGGTGGTGATGACGGTCTCACCGTCGTCGATGATGATGACGATGAACTTCTCGTATTCGATCGTGTGCAACGCTCAATCGCTGGTGAGCTTCGATGTTGGAGCTCCTTCGCTCGGCCAACTGAATGGTGGCACATCGATTCAACGACGAGTCACTTTCAGCAATCAAGCATCAGTGTCAGTGTCGCTCTCTCTGTCGGTGACGATCGATCAATCGAACTCGAGCAGCTCGAGAACAAGGAGCACTCGCGAGACTCTCGACGACTCGTGGGTGCTGTTTTCCGATGTGGCGACGGTCTCTCTGACGCCAGGCTCGGTGACTCTGGCGCCAGCTGGCGCAGGAGGGTCCGTGCAAGTGGTATTGTCGCTGATTCCACTTCGACCATTTGCGCACACTCTTGTGCTTCAACTCATGACGCCCTTCACATTGTCTCCTGCGAGTGTGGCACAACTCGACTGGTTTGGAATCGCTCCTTTGATTGAGATCGAGGGCAACAACAACAACAGCTCACTCATCGATCTGGGATCAGTGCCAGTCGGAGCATCGAAGGTCGGTGAAGGAGTGGTGTCGAACATCGGCAACGCAGTGCTGGATCTGAGCGGCTTGTCGATCGACAGCTCGTCGCCATCATGGCTGTCGGTGCTATCGTCTCTGCCTCATCAACTGCTTCCCGACGAGCTGTTGACCATCACGGTCGAGTGTATGCCAGCGAGCACGGGAGCATTTTCGACGACACTCACACTGTCGTCGAGCTCTCCTTTGTCGCCGGAGCTTCCGATCTCGGTCACTTGTGTCGGAACGGCATCGTGTCACGATGGATATCGCAATCAAGGCGAGGTCGACATTGATTGTGGAGGTCCATGTGCGCCATGCTTTGTGTTGCCACCTCCACCGCCGCCATCACCACCAACGACGCCGAATGCTCCAGACTCGCCATCGTCGCCAACACCACCAGCAGCAGTACCACCAGGAGCACCTCTGGCGGCCCCATCGACGCTTCCAGAAGTGTTTGCCATTCTTGACACTTCAAGCAACGGTACCAACAACGGTGGCAACAACAACGGTGGTACCAACAACGGTGGTACCAACAACGGTGGCAACAACGGTGGCAACAACAACGATAATCAAGCACCTCCACCGTTGGATCAGCCCTTGTTTCCTCTCGACACGAGCACGTCGGCTCCGACGATTGAGACTCAAGTGATGCAACCACTGGCGACCAACGGCTCGAGCACGACGGTTGTCGTGACATCGCTGTCAGGCCTCTCAGCGTCGGTGACTCTGAGCTCTGGAGCAGCAGGAAGCGGCAGCACCGGAGAAGCGACAGCTTTGGTCATCGGACCAGCGAGTGCATCGGTGCTCCAGTCGGCAGCACAACTCTCGAACGTTCGATTGGGCTCGTTGGCGATCGACGTGACGCTGACCAACGGCGTATCGCAGCTGGCGTCTCCGGCTCAAGTGTGCTTCTCGATCCAGCCAGGCACGAACTATCGCTCGGCGTGTCTTGGCTACATTGACTCGAGCGGTCGTTGGCAATGCGAGGACAAGTATCTCACGATGAGCAACTCGACACAAATCTGTGGCTCGACGAGCCACTTTACGAACTTTGCAGTGCTCTTGTCAGGAGGAGGAGGCGGCGGGCAGAACAAATCGTACATTACTGGATCGTGGAGAGGCGACCTTGGATTGGCAGCGTCTGTGGCCGGCTTCGTAATCGTGGTGGCCGTGGTCGTGTTGGCATTCGGATACACGCAAACGGGCAGAAGGTTCATTTCGGGTCGACAAGGAGTGCGTACGTCCATGAGGAAGCTGAGCTCTCGTACCGATTCTCGGGATGGGAGCGTACATTTATCTGTCGAATCACGGTGATCGTGAGGTACGAGCTCCAGAGAGAACCATGAGAAGGAGTCGTCCGTTGATGATATCTCACGAGAAATCACGGTGACTGCGCAGCTTGCACAAATAGATTCTTGATTGCAGCTTGGTTTTCGAGTATCGAATCTTGGCAACGATACTCGGCTGGACACGGCTCCTCGAGTCGTGTGATCCATCCAACGTGGTGTTCTTCGCCTTTTGTCTTGCTCCTCACTTTCAATGTGATTCTCCAAACTCTCACTGCCAATACGTCTGTAAATACCTGACTCACTCAACCACTGATAGTTATCTCTCGCAGTAGTTGCTTGGAAGTGCTTTGGTTCTCTCAAGTCGGCTATGGTTGGGAGCGCGAGGGGCAGTTGTGGCGAGCAACAGCGATTTATGTGTAATTGTACTCCCAACACCACGGTGCTTGGAGGCTCGCACGCAGCTGGGAGTGCAACAGTATCCTCGAACGCCAGTAAGAATACGCAACGCACGTAAGCAATTGAACTTGTGCTCAATATGCAAGGATGTAGCGAGGCTTGGTACCTGACTGAGCCGTGAAAGATATGGATTTTCTGGTTCGGTACGCACCCTCGCGAGTTGGCGGGTAATATGGCGCGACGCAAGGTATCACGCTCTCCGAGTTCGCATCGTTCGCTTCGTTTCTCTTTGCTTGATGGCTGAGCAGCACTCTCTCCCTCCTTCTACATGTGCTGCTGAGAAGGATGTTATCTACTCGTTCTCATGGGCTGACTTTGTGGAACGAGCGATGAAGGCGCTGCCGCAGTATCGTTGTTATCACTTTTCTTTGAGTGGGCGCCACTGCACCGAGCTCAACAAGCGAGAGGCACAGCGATTTGTTGAGGCGTACTACGACACCTCCGACTTTCAGCTCATGCGCAAGAACGTCTGGCTGAAGGCAGTCACCAAGCCCGACCTGTCCACGAGTTGGAGCGTCAAGTATTGCAGGATGGACGACAAGGCCGAGATCCAGTCCGGTGCCATCGAGCTCCTTGCCGATCAAGCCATGAACCTCGTTGCCGAACACTTGAGCGGCCAGCTGCCACTGGAGCAACTGCAACCGTATGCCGTCCTTCGAACCAAGCGCTACCATCTCGACGAGTTCTGCTACATCGACGTCTGCAAACCGGGAGAGAACAACCCCACCGACCCGTTCCTCGTGTGCGTCGCGACCTACTCGATCCCGCTCAACGCCGCGCTCCCCGAGTCGTCTTGCGATTGGCAACGCGGCACCTCCCCTGCGCGCAGCAAGATTCTGCAAGTACTCGAACGTGTCATGCCCAGCCGGTTTGAGACACTGCCAGACAAGCGCCCCGAGCCGACATCAACTCAGAGAGACAGCCACAGCGAGGGTTGATGGTGGTAGCGATTGCGTCAACTCGCGGGTACGTGGCCGCGCTCGCCATCGCCTCGAATCGCGTGGTGGCTCTCTCTCTCTCAGCGCTCTCCCTCCCAATCATTCCAAATAGAGTGAATGTTCAAACATACATATGAGACCCAACTTGCACACACTAAGCACACACCATTCAAATGCCAGCCACGGTTTGGCAATAGATAGAGAGAATCTATTGCACATGACATCGCTTCTTGGCTGACCTCTTGGCAATGTCCGGCATCTTTCTCTCAATCTCTTCGATCACTTGGCAGAACGCCTGTTCCGAGATCGAGATCGAGACCGAGATCGAGAGTCGAGAATCGAGAATCACAAACAGATTGTGCATGTGCGCTTCATGTGTGAGTGCCTCAATCGAGTCTCGAAGCTCCAACAAAGACAAGGCGCGACACGCACTTCGTGAGCATGCATGCCCGACTTGCCCGATGTCTCGAAGAAGGCCAGCTCGAACCTCTCGGCAAGCTGCTGGCCTTCCTCGAACGATACTTGCCGTTCGGTCTCGAGGTCGCTCTTGTTGCCGATCAAGACTCCTGCAAAGTGCTCAACGCCTTTGAATCGTTGGATCTGTTCGATGTATCTCGCGACCTCTTCGAATGATCGTCTGCTTGTGATGCTGTACACGAGCAAGAAGCCGTGAGATGCGCGCATGAGCTGATCTCGTATGGTTGGGCATTCTTCCTCGCCTGCAGTGTCGAGGGCATCGAGGACTCGTATGCCTCGTCGAGTTCGAACTTGTTTGCGATACGAGTCCTCTGTGGCGTGTATACGCGCAGCCATGCGAATGAGAGCGAGTACGTTCGATGATATTCACTGAGAGGAGAGTGCTTCACGACTTGGCATCATTGAGATGTTTGATTGCAAGCAGTGCTTGTGTGCGCGCGCTCGCGCGCTCAATAAGAACCATACCGATGGTTGGATCGTATTCCTCCAAGAATATGTGTTGCACGAACTGTATCGTCAAGCAAGACTTGCCCACTCCGCCCTCGCCAACGACTGCTGCCTTTACTACAGCCGACATGGCGGCAGCGAGGCCCGATGGGACGCGGTGCTGCGATAACGAGGCGAGCAACACACAACCGAGAGCATCGCTGCATAGATTCAACTGCTCTATGTTCGTTGTGTGTCTGTTGCTTCGTTGCTTGCTTGGTGTCTCTGCTTGTCAGCAAGAGAGCGGGAGATTGAATTGGAAGAGAGATGGGAGGCGATCCTCTCGATAGTGATGCTGTTAGAATCAAGCTCTCGATTGGCACCAAGCAACGAGGCGATGCCGTTGGCCTGTTCAGCAATCCCTTCGGCGTGGCGTTCGACCATCGTCGAGGTCTCTTGCTCGTCGTCGATTGCAACAATCATCGAGTGCAAGTATTCTCATGTGATGATGGCTCGTTCGTGTCCAAGTTTGGCGAGAGAGGCGACCAGCCAAGGCAGTTCAAGTATCCATATGGACTTGCGATCGATCACGATCATGATCGCATCTTCATCATCGATAGCAATAACCGAGTGCAATCATTGTCTCTGAGCGAGCAATCGTTCTTGTCGTGCGTCGGCCTGTATGGCTCAGGAGATCTCGAGTTCGACCATCCTCGAGATATTGCGGTCGACAAGCATCATCGCCGTATCATCATCGCCGATACTGAGAACAACCGATTGGTGTTCTTGTCGTCGATCGATCTCTCGTTCTTGTTCTCGATCGGCGGCAAGGAAGGAACTCAACCTCGAGGGCTCCTAGGTCCATCTAGCGTTGCGATCGATGATGATCGACATCGAATCATCGTCTGTGATACTGAGAATCATCGAGTGCAAGTATTGTCGTCGATCGATGGCTCGTTCTTGTTTGAGTTCGGCTCTCGAGGCGATCAACCAGGCCAGTTCGAGCATCCTGAAGCAGTGTGCATCGATAGCCAAGGCCGAATCATTGTCGCCGACACCGAGAACTATCGATTGCAATCATTCACTCACGAAGGCCATCACATCTCATCGTTCGATTGTCGCAGCCAGGCGCCATATGGTGTTGCATTCGACGAGCATCGAGGTCTCATCGCCTTCTCGACTGACCATCGAGTGCATGTGATTGGAGCCAATCAATGGCTTGCCGACACGTTCGCATGGCGACCAGATCTCCATCGATATGCACCATCATGGATGAAGCAAGCCATCTCGACGATGACGATGATTCGATCGCTGGTCGATGAGCGGTCGGCAATGTCGATGATTCCGAACGAGCTGTTGTTCGAGATCTTCTCGTTCCTTTAACTATCTGTCATCATCGTCTTGATGATGATGACGAAGACGACGATGCCAATCGAGACCACTCCAGGATGAGGTCTCGAACGATTGGATATCATCGTCTTGATAAGGATGAGCGAATACTCCGCTGACGCAACTCTCCCACACAAACACCGCGCGGCTGCTTCACTCACTCACGCACCCACGCATCTCACTCACTCACTCACTCACACTCTTCAGCTCGACATGTCTCAATGGTCATCGAACTTATTCATATTCGAAGGGTCGATACCTGATGAGCTCTTGACGGTGATACTCTCGTTCTTGGTGCCCTCTTGTGGTCGAGACGGCGCTCGCGCATGGCGTGCTGCCGTGCTCGACTTGGTGCACGCCAGCAGCGTCAACCATCGCTGGTATCGCGTGGCGAATGATCCATCGATTTGGTGGCCGCTCGTCGAACACCACGCTCACGATGCCGAGGTGGCGGCCATGATCGAGCAGCATCTCGCTCACAGTGGCCGATCGTCGTCAGCGGCGGCGGCGGCGGCGCTTGTGCGGTATCCCACGCAGTCGGTGTTCGAGCTCCTCGCTCCGAAGCGCATCGCGGCAACGATCTTCGTGGCGAAGAGCAACATGGCTGCGGGTCGATGGAAGCGAGAGCTCGGCAGCCACCTGTATACACACCACTATGGCTGGATCGCGAGAAGCTGCTCGTCAGGCTCTTGGATCGTGAGCAGCGACTCGCTGGACATTTGCGTCTGGCAGTTGATGCCACACGCGAGCGCCAAGCGACACACGAGCTCGAGCGTCGCTGCAACAAAGAAGCTCCCTTCCCGCTTGCGACTGCGCATGGTGCTCCAAGTGAACGGAAAGCACGTCATGGCGATCAACAACGACGGTATCCTTGCCATCGGGTACGAGGCGAATCAGAAGCAAAAGCGAGAGAGAGAGAGAGAGAGATCTCGTGATAATACTGATGACGACGATGACGATGATGATCGATTGTTGGTGTTGCTGTATTAACAGTGCCGAACACAAGATCGGGTTCGTTGATGCAGCGAGCGGCAGAATATCGACGATTCATGTGCTTGAACACAATCTGCTGCCACCGCCAGTGAGCGTCACGATCTCGCCGGTCATCATCGACCCCTTCGATCCAACGGGACTCGAGAGAGTGTGTTGGATCGTGGCAATCTATCCCGACCAATCCGTTCGGTCTTGGCGAGTTCGCGTGACTGCACCTCGAGCATGCACTGCCATCGAAACATCGACAACAACAACGACTGAAATCTCGACAACTACTGAATCATCGACACCGAAGACGACGACAAGCATCTCGATGAGTGCCCCCAAATCATCCGAGATGGTCGAGCCTCCCATTCAAATCGGGCCGATCGTGAATGTTCCTCGCGATCATCAGGAAGCACCGACCTATGCCGAGCAGGCTGCGTTGGCAGCAGTCGAGGCAGCCACTGCTCCGCGCATCAATGCCTTGATTCCGTTCCAACGACGCGACGGCTCGTCGTCGGTGGCGTGTCTCGTGTACGACTCGGCTCGCAGAGCCGTGCTCGCATGGGACATGCGCCGATCTCACCGCCAACATATCACGATCGCGAGCGATGCAACGACTGGTTGCTGCGCACTCGAGTACCACAGTCCATTCGTCGTGACTTGGTCAGGCCGCAACGTTCATCTCTGGCACGAGTCGGAGATTGTCGAAGAGCTCGAACGAGCGACTCACACTTCCAAGACCCGTCCAGAAGGAGTGACGGACCTCATGATCCCGTCGCTCAAGCTCCGTACCACCAGTCCAGTGTCGACGGTCGCGTGCAACCAGCATGTGCTGCTGATCGGCCACCAGAGTGGCGTCATCACTGCGTGGTCCATGCCACTATCGAGTACTTCTGCAGCCACCATCACCAACAGCAGCAATCGCGGTGGCGCCAAGGAGCTCTGCCAACTGAGACACCTTCATCGAGAGGCAATCATCGAGTTGCGGCTGCTCGAGGATTGCGAGTTTGCGTGCTCGATCGCAGAAGACCGCGAGCTTCGGTTGTGGAGTTTGAGCTCTGGTGAGTGCGTGTGCTCGTTCAAGGAGCTCTCGGGACTCTCGGCACGGTTGGCTCCCTTCTCGTTGGTGATGTGCCAAGGACAAGACGTGGTGCTGCACGACTTTTTCAACATCGTGCCAATGTCGAACCTCGTATCATCACAACAAGTACAGCAACTGCCACGACAGTCCGCCACGACAACGACGCGCCACGAACACCAAACCTACTCTGCCGTGCTCTCGGACACGGACATTGGCGGTGAAGGCGATGAAGGCGGCGTCGTCCTTCGACCATCGCAAGTACCAGCAACAACGATAACGACGACGCTCAACGACTTTCACCACGAGAGCAATAACAATCATGATCATAGCGACGAGCTCACGCTATCAATGACCATGAGCGATTGCAACAAGGAGCTTGAACACGAGGATGATGAGCTGGGGGATGAACATCATATGCTGTTGCTGGAGACTATCGTGCCGTGATCGAATCCGAGGAGGAGGCGGCGCGCTCCTTCGAGCGACGGGATCGTGGGCCATTGTGTAATTCGACACGCGGTATTGGTTTCTTTGTAGCTTGTTTGGTCGTGGTCATTTTGTTTATCACGGTTGTCGCCGTGCTGATCGCCAATGAGCAAGTGAAAGGGCCAGCAGGCATGGCTGTCACAGCTGTGCTGCTGATAGTATTCGCGTTGATTGTGGTTGTGGTCGTTACATGTTTGGTATTTTGTGGTGCAGTGTGCTTGGTCGCGGTCTCGCTCCAGCAACGCATGTCAGCCCGAGAGCAGCTCGCAGAATCTGGTGTTGTTGTTGCCACTTGGTAGCGTGTGCTGACTCTCGGTCGGGCTGTTGTCTTTATGAAGAGGATGGCTTGCGTCAATGGCTCGTATCTTGCTTGCTTGAGGTGGTGATATTGGTTGTTCTCTTCCGGCAAAATGCGCTGTTGTACCTTCCAATGAGGCGCAGGGCGACTCTGAAGCACTACTCTCATCTCCTCCTGGTACGCCGGAAGCCCTCCGGAGTTGGCCAAGTCGACGATCACCTTTCCCCGATCAAGGTAAGTTTATCAGGAGTGCAGTACTGTTGGAATGAACGATGAGAGAGAGAGAGCAAGAGAGAGAGAGAGAGAGAGAGAGAGAGAGAGAGAGAGAGAGCGAGAGAGAGCACGATCACACGAGAGAGATTGAGCGCAGCAGCTCATAGGGCTGAGAATCGGTCCACAACCACACGGCATACGAATATCACACTCACCAATCATCGTCGTCATCATCGCCATCATCGCACTCATCATCGCCTCCGTCATCATCATCATCATCATCACTTTCGTCTCTCGGACTTATCTCGAGATAGTACAAGCGAAAGAGAGCTCGACAGATCTCGAACATCAGCTCGTTCGGAAGCCACACCACCATCGCTCCGTCGGCAGTGTGTCGTCGAATCATGAGCAGCTCCAGCACGCTCTTCTTGAACATGTGATACTTGGGCGATCGCACCATGTGATGGTTCGATGGAGACCACACAAACTCTGAGATAGGTGGTGTTGTTGCAATACATTCATCATCATCATGATGATTGCAGCAATCATCAAGGACCATATCGAGTTTGACATGAGCCATTTGGTCAGTAGTGACACGATGCTCGATCGGATCGACCTCCACAACGAGAGGGACTGTGACATAGAGAGAGACTGCGAGAGAATGGTGGCACACCTCGATCTCGAATCAATCGAGCAATCTCTGGCTTCTTGGTGGCTTGTTCTGGAGTCTCGCCGAACATCTGATGGTTGAGAGATTGAGAGCAACACAAAGAGATATATGTGTGTAAGAATGTGAGATGCAGACAAGATATTGAGGTTGCAAGAGCGAGCGAGCAAGTGTGAGAGCACACAATGACGCACGTTGACGAGAGACTTGTCGGCGCAATGGTCGATCAGGAGCTCGATGCATTGATGACTGCCTTGCCATGATGCAAGATGAAGAGGTGTTGCGTTAT
>Ga0209935_1004855_pt1 | contig 11932 bp, 17 predicted proteins | sample ThiBio_1000_plan_2_FD_183958 | JGI IMG/M metagenome (GOLD analysis project Ga0209935, IMG submission 183958) | Wastewater bioreactor microbial communities from Cape Town, South Africa - Thiocy_cont_1000_plan (SPAdes) | ecosystem: Engineered > Bioreactor > Thiocyanate-remediating >... | reverse complement strand
ATAGATAGATAGATAGATAGATAGATAGATAGATAGATAGATAGATAGACAGATAGATAGATAGATAGATAGATAGATAGATAGATAGATAGATAGATAGATAGATAGATAGATAGATAGATAGATCACGATAGATAGATAGATAGATAGATAGATAGACAGATAGACAGATAGATAGATAGATAGATAGATATTTCGACCCTTTGATATAGATAGAGCATACCATCTTGATGTGCTTTTGCTGCCTTGTGGCGCTTTGATGGATTCTCGTTCGTTCCATCATGCCCACGCTTCGTTCCTATTTCAACCAGAGGCACTGTCAGAGAAATGAGTGGAACAAACAAGATACGATATCTTGAATAGCAGAGGTAACCCGAGCATACCGACTTGAACCTGCTTCTTGTGACGAGGAGCTGCGAATGCGCAGGAGCAAAGTCGCCAACAGCAATGTGAGTATCGAGCGTACATGAGAATACTGCCTCAACTCATTGCGAAACTATCGTAACGTACTCTCTTGTTGTCGCGGTTTCGGTGCAGCAGTGGCGAGAGGAGCTGGCTGTGATTCGTCATCCTGTTCGTCGTCGTCGTGTTCTATGCACAAGCAGCCAGTGAGTCAGTATACTGCCAATGAATCATGCTCAACTGCACCAGCAAGCCATCGAGGAGCATGAGGTCCAGATGCATCACTGCAAGTTACGCACCTTGAGCTTGTTGCGCACGCGGCTCCTTGTCCTTGTCCTTGTCCTTGTGCCTGTCCTTGTGCTTGTGCCTGTCCTTGTGCTTCTTGTCCCGGTCGTTGTGCTTGCGCTTGCGCTTGTTGCTCTCCGCTTGCTCACTTGCTCCGTTCCTTGCTGCTGTATACAAGTTCGCATCTGTTGCATACATCGTACATGTGAGAAGCTACTCTGATATCGAGTATTACATCAAGCACTGCACTCATATTGACCCAGCAACGCCGCGCGCGTAACGAGCAAGTAAAGCAGCGTTACACACCAGGCGTAGCCTTGCTCGTGGCGCTTGCCATGGCGAACAAAGGCAACGAGGAGGTCTCCGAGTCGCAAGAAGAGATGCGTACAAGCAAGAGATCAACGAGATGCCGCGAGCAGACCGACCAACAAGCAAGGTGCCGATCGCGTAACGGGGATGTGTAATCGATCAAAACCAACGCGAAAGCGAGAAAGAGGGAGCAGCAACGACAAGCTCACAACAACGAACAAGAGGAACAAGGAGAGGAGGGTTGGAGGAGTGCGAGATGCAAACGACAGGAGCGAGAGGAGGGATATCTGCACAGGTGCGAGAGGCGGTGCGAGTGCGTGAGCTGGCGCAGACGGAGAGAGCACGAGAGCAGCTGCAGCGAGAGAGGCGAGGCAAGCGAGCAACAAGCGAGCAGCAGCAGCCAGAGAGAGGGAAAAACCAGAGGGAGGACTTTCCCGCCAAAATCACATCGTGCCCCGATCTCCTCCCACCAAACACCAAACAACGAGGTCAATATCGCATGTGGAACGATCATGCCTTTCGATCTCGTGAGCTCCAGCAGATATGCCTTCAATCATACCGGAGGGAGCAGGTGAGAATCGTGAAGCCACCACTCCACAACAGCCACCTCGCGACGCTGAAAGAATCGACAGACAGACGGAGAGAAGCATCGCGCTGATGCTGTTCTTTCTTGATTGATTGATTGATTGATTGCCTCGTTGCCGCCACATGGCTGCGCCGCCACCATGCACGTCATCCATGTTCGTTCGCATGTCGCAAGTACTCGATGAGGAGCCACACCAGCACGAAACCTGAACGCGTGAGGTCGAGTTCGCGCACCAACATGCTCCGCGCGCGAGAGTGCTTGCGCTCTCGTGTGGCGTCTCTTTGTCAACCGGTGCACCAATGTGTGTCGCCACACACAGACCTCTCGATGAGCCTTGCAAGTGGTGGACGAATCGAGTGGCAGCACGGCGTTCCCGATCAACGTGTTCAACAGCAACGCAGCCATGTGTATGCTCCCGCACATCACGACACTTGGCGACCTTCTTCTGCTCGTGCCATTGTGGTTCTCTCTCTCTCTCTCAATACATCTCTCCGGTGATGGCAGAAATATCTCAAGAATGAATACAATAATGGAAGGTGAGTGGCCCAGGCTGGCTCGTTACAGCGCTGCATAGCCGACAGCAAAGCTCGCAGAGCACAGGGCTAGCGCCCAAAAAGTGAGCGATCGCGCTACGGCAAAGTGGGCATTGGCGTGCTCGGTCTGGCGGCCGGGCGCGAAGCACACACACAGCGGCGAGTAGTCGAGCAGCATCACGGGCTGCACGTCGTTGGCGACCTTGACGATGCGGCCGTACGCCGTCACGAAGGCGCCGACCGGCAGGGCAGCGAAGCGCGCGCGGTCGGCAGCAAACACCTGCTGGCCCGAGATGCGCGTGCGTTGCAGGAGGGAGATTGGCAGCGACGACTCGGGCAGCAGCGGCAGGCCGTCGATCGAGTAGCCGGGGCTCGACGAGGCGCTGAAGCGCCCATCGACCACCGACGGCAGATGCAGCAGGTTGGCGCCGTTGCGCACGTAGATTGATCGCGCCACCAGAAAGCGCGGCGTCTCGGTGACAGCGGCAGGGCGCGCGACACTTGCACTCAACGGCGTCAGCGCAGGGTCGGTGGTGGCGGCGGCGACGGTGGTGGTGGTGGTTGGCGCACTCGAGCCCACCAAGGAAGCATCACCCGGCGACGGTCGTGAGACCACCAAGCTTGTCGCGCGTGGTCTCGTACCACTCACCATCGAGGTGTTGGTGTCCCGCGTGCTGCTGGCGGCTGTCGTCGTTACGGCCGCTGGTGGCGGCGGCGGCGGCAGTGGCAAGGGCGCGACGCCGCCTGCAGGTGTGCCGCCGGTAGCCGGACGCGGGAACGAGGCAGGCGTCGAGGAGACGGTGGCTGTGCGCTGCTGTGCGACGATGGCAACTTGGACACCGTTCCACTCGGTCTCCCAGGCGTTCGGCGACTCGATGAAGCCCGACATGAAGACGCGGTCGCCGGTCGAGTGCGTCGCAGGATCGAACTCTTGCGTCGAGAGAATGAAGCGTCCGGCGGTGCGATGCGCACTCGCGCTCGAGAGCAACGATGCAGCCACTGCGTTACCGATCACGAACGCCAGACCGCCAAGAGTCCATGACAGGGTGCGACCGCGATTGGACGACGAGGACGATGACGCAGCAGTGGCTGCCATCGATACATGTGTGCGCGAGGGAGACCAAGATGATAAGAACAGCAATCTCAATGTGTCGATGTCGATCTCGATGTCGACGTCGTTCATTCGCCTCGCAACCCAACAACAACATCACCATGCTTCGAGCGTACTCTCTCGCTGGTACCTCCGTGGTTGCCCTCGGAGGCAGACTCGCAGCGTACTCGTCGCGGCAACTGACCTCTCGCGTATCTTCTTCGTCGTCGCTCTCGTTCGCGGCCTCGTGTCGCGCCGCGCATCTCGCGACCGGAAGCTCGCGGCGCTCGCTCATGACGCGTGGCGGCAGCATGGAGCTGCAGAGCCACACGCACGCCATCGCCAGCTCTACGATGAGCGCCGTGACGCCGGGGCAGCGAGCCACGATGGCCACCGAGCGAATGGCTCCCGTGTTCTCGTGGCGCAGCGTGTTGGCGCTCGGTGTCATCACGACCGGCTTGTATCTGTTGTACGAGCAGAAGCGCAAGGAGATCGAAGCGCGTACGTCATCACTGTGTGTGTGTGCGCATGTGCCCCTATGCGCGTGGGCATGTGTTCGCGTGTGTGCGTGTGGCCACTCTAAGGCGCCAATCCATGCAGGCAACCCAAAGGAAGCCACTGCCGGCGTGCCGCTCATCGGTGGACCCTTCACGCTGGTACGCACGGCACTGATATCTCTCGCTCTCTCGCTCGCTCTCGTGCAGCCGCATGCATAGATTGATCGATCTGCTGGATTGGCAGGTGGACCACAATGGTCGAGCGTTCAGTGATGGCGAGTTACGCGGTCGCTTCTTCATCGTGTACTTTGGATTCACGTTCTGCCCCGATATCTGTCCGGCTGAGCTGACTCGAATCGCGAATGCCGTGAACCTCGTCGGTGCGTCGTAGCTTCGGCCTCACCGATCGCGGCACCGCAACACTCACGAACAATGATGATGGTGGTGGCGGCTTGCGGCCGAGCAGAGAAGTCGAGCGGCTACGACGGCCGCCACCTCGAGGTGCTGTTCGTGAGCGTCGACCCGTGGCGCGACACGGTCGACAAAGTGGCTGAATACGTGAAGCGTACGCATACACGCTCGCTCTCGCTGCTGCTGTTCATGTGCTCCTGCTCATCGGTTGCCGTTGCTGCTGCTGCTGTTCATGTGCTCCTGCTCATCGGTTGCCGTTGCTGCTGCTGCACTCCGACAGAGTTCCATCCACGAATGGTTGGCCTCACGGGCACGCCCGAGCAAGTGTCGGCGGCTGCGCGAGCCTATCGCGTGTACACGAGTCGGCCGCCGACACAAGCAGCCGAGGATGGCGACGAGGACTACCTGGTGGACCACAGCGTGTTCGCGTACCTGATGGGCCCCGATGGCAAGTTCCAGGCGTACTTTGGCCAGAACGTCGAGGAGGAGCAAATGGCCGAGCAGATCGCCGCGAGGCTGCAGGCCTACTACGATCCGCCGCAGCCGTCGTTCCTCGAGAACCTGAAGAAGCGCGTGTTTGGCTGAGAAGTGGCGCCCACGCTCTAACGCGGAAGGAATGAACGACCGTACCCCGGATGAGAGAGAAATATCTGGATATTTTCCCGGGGCACTAGCGGGGCACGCAGTACCAGACCGTACCCCGGAGATCGCTGAAAATCAAAAGCGAAAAGCGAAGGTCAGCGAAAGGCGCCAGAGGCCGAGCGGAGAGCACACAGTAGGGCGCTCGCTCTTTGTTGTTCTTCTTTGCCTTCCTTCCTCTCCCTCTTCGTCTTCGTCTCTCTCTCGTTGTTGTTGTTTGCTTCGGTGGTTGCTTGGCGTTGGTTGGTTGGCTTACGCGGTCAGCAGCATGTCGGGAGGAGAGGAGGAGTGCGAGTTGATGCCTGGTGAGATCGTGACGATCGCCGACTCGAGTGCCGCTGCCGCTGCGGCGTTGGCGTCGCGTTCGGCCTCGCCCTTGGCCAAGCTCGTCGTTGCGAGCAGCGACAGCAGCAGCAGCAGCGGCACAACGACGCACAAGCGCTCGTCGTCGTCGTCCTCCTCCTCTTCGTCGTCACGTAGCCGCAAGAACGGCAGCACCAAGTCATCCAAGTCGTCAGCCTCTGTAGCGATCGAGATCGTGCTCGACGAGCAGCACCACCACAAGCGTTCCTCGTCCTCGTCGTCATCCAAGAAGGCCAGCAAGCACAAGAGCTCCTCCTTGTCCTCCTCGCCCGCCTCGCGCAGTGGGCCGCCATCGGCATCGTCGCGTCGTCGCCACCAGCTGGTGACATCGAGCAACTCGGAGCCGTCGCCACTCGCGATGGCGCCACCCGACGACGCGACGGCGCCGCAGCAGCAGCAGCACTCTCCCACCGCCCACTGCACCGGCCCCGACGAGTGCTCGCCGCCAGTCGAGAGCCCAGTATCGTGCGAGCGAAGCTTTCACCGCAAGCGCCGCTCGTCGGACAAGAGTAGCAGCAGCAGCAGCAGCAGGAGCAGCAGCAGGTCGGCGAACGACTCTACGCCAACGCCTCGCCGCAGCAAGAAGGCCTCCTCGTCCTCTTCGTCGTGCTCAGCGCTGTCGCCCTCAACAGACAAGCGCAGCAGCAGCAGCAGTGCCAGCAGCAGTGCCAAGCGCTCCAAGAAGAAGCACAAGCGCTCGCGCACCGACGACTCCAACGATGGCTTTCACGACGGCAGCGGCGGCGGCTTCGAGTATGCCGACGACGGCGACGACATTGACTATCTCGGTGGCGAGTTCGAGGAGAGCATGAGCGAGGGCGAAGACTTTGTGTGTCTCACCGAGGCCGACATCATTGCCGAACAATCGCGCGAGATTGAGAACGTTTCTGAGGTACGGCGCCGTTGTGTGAGTAGTTGTGTTTCGTATGGAGATTGACCTTCATTGTTCATTTGATTAGATCTTGTCGATTCCGCAGTCCGCGGCGATCGCCTTGTTGAAGCACTACAAGTGGAAGCGAGAGAAGCTGTTGTTGGCGTACTTTGAGAATCCGACTCGTGTCTTGGCGAGCGCTGGCGTCTCGTTGCCGCCGCCGCCGCACACCTCAACCTCGATGCCTGCACTGCATCATGGTGCCGGCACGTCATTGAGCTCTTCCTCGTCTTCTGCTGCCGTAACACCGTCACCCACAGCCGGCTCTTCGTCGTCATCAGCACCGGCAGCGGCGGCGGCGGCTACGACCATTCCTGACGAGTGCTCGATCTGTTGCGACGAGATCACGGCTGCCTCGAGCTTCGCACTCGACTCGTGCGCGCACTACTTTTGTCTCTCGTGCTGGCAGCAGCACCTCGCGACGCAGATCAACAACGGCAACTCGGCCGGCCTCAAGTGCCCGCATCTGCACTGCCACTCGCTGGTGCTCGACACGGCCGTGCAGCGCCTCGTCGACGACGCCACCTATCGCAAGTACCGCACCTTCATCATGCAGTCGTTCGTCGACGACAACGAGAACGTCAAGTGGTGTCCGGCGCCCGGCTGCGGCAATGCCATCACGGCCGCCATGGTCGACGGCCTGACCGTCACGTGCAAGTGCGGCTATCGCTTCTGCTTCCGCTGCAACGAGCAAGCGCACCTTCCTGCCTCGTGTGAGCAAATGAAGCTGTGGTTCGTCAAGTGCCGCGATGAGAGCGAGACCAAGCATTGGATCGCGGCCAATACCAAAGAGTGCCCCAAGTGTGTATTACCAACCGAGAAGAATGGTGGTTGTAATCATATGACATGCCGGTACGTGTCACGAAACTCCTCCTCGTCGTCTTCGTCGTCTTTATCTTCGTCTTTGTCGTCGTTTTGCAAGCTGACTCTTCTCTTCTTCTCTTCCCCTCCCTAGCAATTGCAAGTACGAATATTGTTGGGTCTGCCTCAAGGATTGGAAGGGCCACAACGACTACTACACGTGCAACCGCTTCCAAGGCAAGGACAAGGACAAGAAGGAGAAGGAGAAGGCGGCCGCGGCCGCCGCTGCCAAGGAGAAACGCTCGCGCTCGAAGCGCAAGCACGACGAGCTGCGCCGACTTGAGATGAAGGCCGCGCTCGACAAGTACCTCCACTACTACTCGCGCTACCAGAACCACTCGCACAGCAGCGAGCTCGAGCAGTTCCGCGACAAGGCCATGCTGCGCATGCAGGAGATCCAGGCCACCGAGGCCACCGCCGCCGAGGTGCGCTTCATCAAGGACGCCACCGATCAACTGCTCGAGTGCCGTCACGTGCTCAAGTACTCGTACGTCATCGGCTACTACCTCGAGGACGAGGCCAGCAAGAATCTCTTCGAGTACCTGCAGGAGGACCTCGAAAAGACCGTCGAGCAACTCTCGGAGGCGCTCGAGGTGCAGGAGAAGACCAAGCTCACCGATATCATGAAGGACAAGGTCAAGATCATCACCATGACCAAGGTCGCAAAGACGCGTCTCGGCAACTTTCTCCTCGCCGTATGCAATCCACGATTCCAGAGCGTGCCACCCAATGCCACCAACGACCAAATGGCGATGTAGGCCACTGCTGCGTGCTGCTTCTGTGCATTCTCTCTCTCTCTCCTCTCTCTCTCTCGTGTGCCATTCCGTATCTTGCTTGCTTTTGCTGCTGCTTCTCTCTCTCTCTCTCGCCATAACTGCTTGCTACCACGTGAGCACCTTGTAATCTCTTGTCAACTTGAACTCCAGCATGTAAAACACAAACTCGTACATCATGTATCGCCATTCCTAATTAATACCAACACCAAGACCAAGAGAAGAAGATTCAAGAATGATGATGAAGATCAAGAAGAGGCTCGTGTGAGTGAGGGAGTGGTTGGTGAGGGAGGGAGGTGCTGTTCTTTGTTCCTTCATCGATTGGTTCTTGTTGCTTCTTGTTGCTCGTTGCTTGCTTGCTTGCTTGGTGTCTCTCTCGTGTCTCGTGTCTCGTGAGTGAGTGAGAGAGAGCTTCATATCTTCATCTCTTTGGTTTGAGCAGTTTGGAGCTTGGATCATCTCTTTGTCGTTGTGTGAGAGAGATTGAAGAGGAAGAGATGGGAGACGATACTCTTGATCGTGATGCTCGAATCAAGCTCTCGATCGGCACCAAGCAACAAGGCCATGCTGATGGCGTGTTCTACAATCCTATGGGCTTGGCATTCGACCATCATCGAGGTCTCTTGCTTGTTGTTGATAGCGACAATCATCGAGTGCAAGTATTCTCGCATCTTTGAGTCCATCCAGATCGCAATGCGCCATGTGATCGATCTTGAACGACCACCACCAAGGAGAACAAGTGCGCGATGATGTGACGATAGTACCCTGCACCTCCTCGTCATCGTCATCATCATTCTCATCGTGCAGCTCACTTACTCACAATCAATCAATCAATCAATCAATCAATCAATCAATCAATCAATCAATCAATCAATCAATCAATCAATCAATCAATCAATCAATCAATCAATCAATCAATCAATCAATCAATCAATCAATCCATGGTCTTGATGAATGAATGATTGATCAGTCGCGTGCAATCTTGAACGAGATATCAATCAAGGCCTCTCTCTCACAAATGCGTTGCTCAAATATGAGTCTTGTTCTCTCTCTCATCAATCATTGTATCAATCTCAATCAACTTCTCTTTCCAATACCAATACAAATACCAAGACCAAGACCAAGAGAAGAAGATTCAAGAATGATGATGATGAAGATCAAGAAGGTGCTCGTGTGAGTGAGTGTGCTGCACGATGAGAATGAGGTGCTGTTCTTTGTTCCTTCATCGATTGGTTCTTGTTGCTTGCTTGCTTGCTTGCTTGCTTGCTTGCTTGCTTGGTCTCTCTCGTGTCTCGTGTCTCGTGAGTGAGAGAGCTTCATATCTTCATCTCGTTGGGTTGAGCAGTTTGGAGCTTGGATCATCTCTTTGTCGTTGTGAGGGAGAGAGATTGAAGAGGAAGAGATGGAAGACGATGCTCTTGATGGTGATGCTCGAATCAAGCTCTCGATCGGCACCAAGCAACATGGCCGCGCTGATGGCGTGTTCTACAATCCTATGGGCTTGGCATTCGACCATCATCGAGGTCTCTTGCTTGTTGTTGATAGCGACAATCATCGAGTGCAAGTATTCTCGTGTGATGATGATGATGGCTCGCTCGTGTCCAAGTTCGGCAAGAAAGGCTACCAACCAGGCCAGCTTGAGCATCCATGTGGCCTTGCGATCGACCACGATCATGATCGCATCCTCGTCGCTGATTGCGGAAATGCTCGAGTACAATCATGGTCATTGAGCGAGCAATCGTTCTTGTCGTGCATCGGCCAGTATGGATCACGAGATCTCCGCTACAATCCTCGCTGCATTGCGATCGACAAGCATCATCGTCGCATCATCGTCGTCGATACCAACAACCATCAATTGGTGTTCTTGTCGTCGATCGATCTCTCGTTCTTGTTCTCGGTCGGTAGGCATGGATATCAGCCTGGCGAGTTCTTCTATCCATCGAGCATTGCGGTCGATGATGATCGACATCGGATCATCGTCACTGATACCTACAATGAACGAGTGCAAGTATTGTCGTTGATCGATGGCTCGTTCTTGTTCGAGATCGGCTCCCAAGGCGATCAACCATGCCGGTTCAACAACCCTCAAGGAGTGTGCATCGATAATCAAGGCCGAATCATCGTAGCCGACACCAACAACAATCGATTGCAATCATTCACTCACGAAGGCCATCACATCTCGTCCTTCGATTGTGGCTTCGAGAAGCCATCGGCCGTTGCATTCGACGAGCATCGAGGTCTCATCGCCTTCTCGGCAGGCCATCGAGTGCATGTGATTGGAGCCAATCAATGGCTTGCCGACACCAAGTTCGTTTGGCGACCAGATCTCCATCGATATGCACCATCATGGATGAAGCAAGCCATCTTGACGATGACGATGATTCGATCAGTGGTCGATGAGTGCTCGGCGATGTCGATGATTCCGAACGAAGTGCTGTTCGAGATCTTCTCGTGGCTTTGATGATGATACTCTTCGTAATGATGAAGATGATGAATCTCTCGATATCATATTGGCGGTCTCGAACGATTGATATCGACTTACGAATGTGCCTATCCATCTTGCAAGTATCCTATCTTCTTCTATCGCTTCAATACAAACACTTGATGGATTCAAGTCTTCATTTTGATTGATTGATTGATTGATTGATTGATTGGTCTTTGGGATTGAGGCTGCGATTGGAAGGTATATGTATGCAGGTATCTCTAGTCAACCGCTCTGGGGAGTGTGAGTGGGAAGTGGTCACTTGAGCTTGGCTGCGTTGAGTAGTATCTTCTTGCGGTGCGCCAACAGCTTGATACCCATGGCTACAAGGTCATCGTTGGTGATCTCGGCCACGAGTTCGCGGTCGTGGTCTTCGAAACCGTTGCTCTCAAACTCGCCACAGTATTGCTCGAGTGCCAGCTCCTTGAGCCACGACTTGAGCGAGAACTCGGCGCGAGCCGTTGCTGCTGCTGATGATGATGATGATGACGCCTCGTTGGTGTCGGACGACGCCGTAGTTGTGTCCAACGATGCCGGGGCCGGAGCTGGCGCGGCAGCTGCCATGGCAGCGGCAACGCGGCTGCGCGACTCCTCCCATGCTTTGAGCATCTGCGCGCGCCCGGCACGCATTTGCTCGCGCACGCCAGCCATCGCCTTGATCTGTGGCTTGGCCGCGAGTTCGTAGTCGAACTTGGTCGTCGGCTTCACGACCACCGGGCCGATACTTGCCACAGTCTCTGTACAACCACACACGATTGAGTACGATCACCATCATCATCATCATCGTTACGTTGATGGGTTGCCGCTCGCGATGATATCGTACGAGGAATGGCTGGCGATTGCCCGGTAATATCAATGTGCACAAGCACCAAGTTGTAGTTGCCAGCAATGAACGGCGCCTTGACGATCATGCTGCCCTCTGGCTGCGTGCTCACCATGATGTTACTTTGCGGCAAGAGCAGCTCGGTATCTCTATGTACCACGCAACGTTCAGACAATCATCCAAACGTTAGTGCGCTGTCCTGTGTACTGCCACGTCGCGACCACTCGCACACGTACGTCTCTTCGTACAGCGCGATCCAGTCCGAGGCGCCAACAGGACACAGACACTTCCAAGTGACCTTGAGCTGCTCGAGTGACTCGACCTCGGCCGGTTCCACGGTCAACAAGCACTTGGCTTGCTGCTCAGCCGAATTCACTGCGCACCAGACACTCGGGTGTCACTCAATGCATCATCGCGGCTCGCAATGTGTGTGAGCCTGTACTGCCCATACCGGAGAGTGCCGTGCCACTGGTATTCAGCACAAACTGACTGTCGACCACAAACTCGACTTGGCTGTCGGGCGTAAACAGGTCCTTTCGATCGTTGAGCCGCAATTCATATTCGCCATCCTCGTACGGTGCGCGAATCGATAGCTGTCCCGACGCTTGGTTCTGTCGAATGTCTTGCGATGACTCGCTGAGCCGACTCGCATTCATGATGAGCTTCGATGCGCCAAAAACGCCAACGCGCCATCACGAACTACCTCACCTACCTTCGTGACGCTCCCTTTCGGAAGATACCGACCGTGAGCGAGAACATTCCAGTGGCAGCCATCCTCGGTCCCACTTCATAGTCCACCTACAACACCAGCAGTTGAATATCACACACACACACACACACACACACACACACACACACACACACACACACACACACACACACACACACACACACACACACACACACACACACACACACACACACACACACACACACACACACACACA
>Ga0209935_1004853_pt1 | contig 11938 bp, 15 predicted proteins | sample ThiBio_1000_plan_2_FD_183958 | JGI IMG/M metagenome (GOLD analysis project Ga0209935, IMG submission 183958) | Wastewater bioreactor microbial communities from Cape Town, South Africa - Thiocy_cont_1000_plan (SPAdes) | ecosystem: Engineered > Bioreactor > Thiocyanate-remediating >... | reverse complement strand
TAGATAGATAGATAGATAGATAGATAGATAGATAGATAGATAGATAGATAGATAGATAGATAGATAGATAGATAGATCACGATAGATAGATAGATAGATAGATAGATAGATAGATTGATAGATAGATAGATAGATAGATAGATAGATAGATAGATAGATAGATAGATAGATAGATAGATAGATAGAGAGAGAGAGAGCTCACATGACGAAGCACTTGCGCTTCGTTGATTTGAGTGTCCGATCTGATCGAGAGCCAATCTCGATGTCGGAAGATGGCTGCGATGATGCAGGTCTGCTCGTGCTGGTGCTGCTGCTGGTTGAGGTGGTGATTGATGCAATGTCTGGTGCACCAAGCCGTTGTTGACCTTGTGGACAGGTCGACAGATCGATCATCGAGAAGATCTCGAACAAGAGCTCGTTCGGAATCATCGACATCGCCGAATCATCGACCATCGATCGAATCATCGTCATCGTCAAGACTGTTTGCTTCATCCATGATGGTGCATGTCGATGGAGATCCACGCGCCATGTGAACTTGGTGTCGGCAAGCCATTGATTGGCTCCAATCACATGCACCTGACTGGCTGTCGAGAAGGCGATGAGACCTCGATGCTCGTCGAATGCAACTTCGCATGGGAACTCATAACAATCGAACGACGAGATGTGATGGCCCTCGTGAGTGAATGATTGCAATCGATGGTGGAACGAGTCAGCGACGATGATTCGGCCTTGGTTGTCGATGCACACTCCTTGAGGATAATCGAGCTGGCATGGTTGATTGCCATAGGAGCCGAACTCGAACAAGAACGAGCCATCGATCAGCGACAGTACTTGCACTCGATGATTGTAGGAATCAGTGACGATGATTCGATGTCGATCATCATCGATCGCGATGCCTGATGGATATTTGAACTCGCCTGGCTGAGATCCTTGCTTGCCGACAGAGAACAAGAACGAGAGATCGACCGACGACAAGAACACCAATCGATCGTTGAATCTATCGACGATGATGATGCGATGATGATGCTTGTCGATCGCAATGCTTCGAGGATTGTAGAACTCGAGGTCTCCTGATCCTTGCTTGCCGATGCACGACAAGAACTTGTGGTCGCTCAATGACCATGATTGAATGCGGCTGTTGGTGGTATCCGCGATGAGGATGCGATCATGATCGTGATCGATCGCAAGGCCCCATGAGGGCTTGAACTGGCCCGCCGGAAAGGCTGGCTGGCCGAGCTTGGACACGAGCGAGCCATCATCACACGAGAATACTTGCATTCGATCATTGCCACTGTCGATGACGAGCAAGAGACCTCGATGAATGTCGAACGCCAAGCCTCGAGGACGGCAGAGCATCTCATCGGAATGGCCTGGCAGATTGGTGCCAATCGAGAGCTTGATTCGAGCATCTCCCCGAAGAAGATCGTCTCCCATCTCGCAAAGAGATCCAACAAACGAGATATGGAGGTCTAGTGATGGATTACTACTACCTACAACGACAACGACAAGAAGATACTAAAAGAGAGAGAGAGAGAGAGAGAGAGAGAGAGAGAGAGAGACGCGAGCAGCGAGCGATGGAAGGCAAGCAAGCAAGTGCCGTGTGCGCCGCTGCATCTCGTGCAACACATTCGATCTCGTGTTGCTCTTGGAACCACTCAAACACATTGATTGTGCCCAATCGAGAGAGTTACAGAGAGAGAGAGAGAGAGAGAGAGAGATTGAATGGTATGCATATTGAGTCGTTGGATTTATGCAGTTGTCACAAGAGAGAGAGAGAGAGAGAGAGCTTACATAACGATACACTTGCGCTTCGTTGATTTGATTGTGCGATCTGATAGCGAGCCAATCTCGATGTCGTAAGATGAGCGTGATGATGCAGGTGTGCTCGTGCTCGTAGTTGAGTTCGTGCTCGTACTCGTGGCCGAGACTGAAGTGGCAGTGGCAGCTGGGGTGGTCGCTGGTGGTGTGACAAGCAGTCGCTGCGTTTGTGGGTAGGCTGATAGTTCGATCATTTGGAAGATTTCGAACAAGAGCTCGTTGGGAAGCAACGATACGACCGAAGAATGCTCGAGCGATCGAATCATGGTGACCATACAGATGGCGTCTTGCATGGCCTTGGGAGCGGACCGATGATTTTCGACGGTCCAGCGGTCGTAGAACCAACGGCCAGCTCCAATGATTTGCACGCGATGGTTGCCATAGTCCGAGACGATGACACGACCACGAGCATCGACTGCGATACCGAACGGATACGCAAACTGGCCAGGTTCTGTACCACGCTGTCCAAAGCTTCCGAGGAAGTCTCCCTCGGACGAGAAGGCTACCAGTCGGTCGTTCGAGTAATCAGTCACGATGATACGACCTTGGTGATCTACCACACATGCTGCTCGAAGCAAGTTTGTATGTAGATTTTGTATGTAGATTGTGTGTGTGCGTGTGTCAAGCGTTAGTACCAGATTATCGGTTGTTGAATAGTATTTCGATTGGTGAGTATGGAGGTACAACGTTACCAGTTGGATTATTGAGTTGGCCATCACCACTTCCATGCGAACCGAACTGACGAATAAAATCGCCTTCCGGTGTAAAGATTTGGATTCGATGATTGTGAAGATCACACAAGACAATATTGCCGTGACGATCGAGGCACACACCATAGGGGTTGCTCATTTGCCCCTGCTCGGAACCATGCGAACCAAACTTGCGAATGAACTCGCCGTCGGCCGTGAGCATCTGGATGCGATTATTGTAGTAGTCGGTAATGATGTAGCGATCCTGGAGATCCTGGACGCCATCGGGGGGATTCGAGAATTGTCCGTCACCGTGGCCTTGTGTTCCAAGGTATCGAATGAAGCCACCCGAAGGCGAAAAGACTTGCACTCGTCGGTTGCCTTGTTCCATTACAACTACGTGGCCTTCATTATCGATTGTAATTCCTGTATCAATCATGAATCAGTCAGTCAGTGAGTGAGTCAGTCAGTCAGCGAGTCAGTCAGTGAGTGACTAGAAGGAGGGTTGAACGCGTACCAGTTGGTCGAGAGAGTTGACCATCGCCAGCACCGTCAGAGCCGAACTTGTACAGGAAGTCGCCATCGCTCGAGAATACTTGTACGCGATGGCCGTAGAACTCGGCCACGTAGATGTGACCATTGGCATCGATTGCAACACCGGTCGGATTACTAAATTCACCGTTCTTATCACCACGTTGACCAAATACTACTTCGATGGCTTCGTTGGTTGTTGTTGTTGAGGAGGTTGAGGTAGTGTCGTTGTTCATCATGATAGAGAGATTTGTAACTTGGTAACTATCTTTCTACTACTAGTGGAGTATTGTTGAGATGACGATTGTTTGATGGGAGGAGGGAGTGAGGGAGATCCAGTGCTCACACGAGAGAGACAGAGAGTGTGGGCGAGGTGCGCGCGATAGGAGAGAAAGAAGCGAATGAGCGAAGAAGCGTAGAACAGCAAGGCGCAAGACTCGTACACCGAAAATCGAGACGCCGAAAATCAGGTCACCGAAAATCGCTATTCCAGTCGCTTGCGTTTTTCGCTTTCGCCTCGGGAATGCTCGATTTCTGAGTTTGTGTTTGCTTGAGGAATCTCCCTACTCGGAGTGGTTTTTCGCATTAATCCTTCATTCCCTCTCTTCCCCTCAAGCACCACGCCACACTCGATCGTTGGATAGATCGGTAGTAAGTGAGCTCGATATCTATCTCGATCGACCACTCACGAACTCGTTGATCGATCCTATCAATCTCACCATCTCTTCATCTACCCTCTCATCAATCTAGTATCATTCAAGTACTCGTGCTATCGTCGTGCCACGCGTACGATTGTTCGTACCGCTTCAACGCCTCGATCACCAACCAACAACCGACCAACAACCACCAAACCACCATTGAACCATGAGCGACAAGAACGACGCTACCGACTCTAGTTTCCTCGACGATGACCTCGATATCGACGAGGAGCCACCGTTTCTGCCGGCGGTCGAGTACAAGAGGTTCTCGTGGTGGTGGTGGCGCGACACCTTCTGGTCCGACACCTACATGCGCATCTACTACAGCCACTTCCTCAACAAGTGGGTGCGTCTCTCACTCTCTCTGAGATGAATAGATAGAGATAGATTATGATTGATAGAGATAGATTATGATTGATAGAGATAGATTATGATTGGTTGATAGAGATAGATTATGATTGATAGAGATTGGGTAGAGATTATGAATGATTGATAGAGATAGATTATGATTGGTAGATAGAGATTGGATTGTGATTGGTTGATAGAGATAGATTATGATTGGTAGAGATAGATTATGATTGATAGATAGAGATTGGATTGTGATTGGTTGATAGAGATAGATAATGATTGGAGATAGAGATAGATTATGATTGATAGATAATGATTGATAGAGATAGATTATGGTTGATAGAGATACATTATGATTGGTTGATAGAGATAGATTGTGGTTGATTGGGATAGATTATGATTGGTAGATAGATTATGATTGATTGAGATAGATTATGATTGATAGAGATAGATTATGATTGATTGATAGAGATAGATTATGATTGATAGAGATTGGATAGAGATTGGATAGAGATTGGAGATAGAGACTATGATTGATTAGATTACATTAGCAAGTTTGAGATAGATGGGTTCGATCCAGTACTGATATGGCAGTTGATTGATGCAGGGCAATCGAATGTGGGGCTTCTTGATACCGTTGACTCTTGCGAGTTTGTTCCCGTCGACTCTACTGCCAACGGCGTTGTTGTTGTTTGTGAGCAATCTCGTATGCGCTGCCGTCGGACCGTACATTGGCAAATGGGTCGATTCAACGAGTCGTCTACGAGGTAGGAATGCTGCTGCGATGCTTGGTTAATGATATCATCATCCACGAGTTAACTCGAGCGAGATATCTCTCTGTCTCTCTATCTATTTGTGTGCGTAGTGATACAAGTGGCATTGAGTGTACAGAACCTCTCAGCCGTCATAGCAGCCGTGTTCTTGTTCCTGCTGTTCCCGTTTGCTGAGGATCCTGTGGAAGATCCTGAGACGCGGAGGTCACCGTTCACCGACTGGATCTTCGTTGTGTACTACACGTGCTTGGTCATATTCAATGCCTTGACTGAGGTCTTCTCGATGGCTGAACTCGTTTCCGTCGAACGTGATTGGGTCGTGGCTCTTACTCGAGGCGATAAGCGACTACTTGCTGGTACACCTTCCCTTACTCTCGATACTCTATCTTGGTGATTTATCTCTCTCTCTCTCTTTGTCTCTCTGACGTTATCGATTGTGAATTAGATACAAATGCAACAATGCAACGAATCGATCTTGGATGTAAAGTACTTGCTCCGATGGTACTGGGTTTTATGCTCCAGTTCACACCACTTGCGATTGGTTTGTTGATTGTCGGTGCATGGGTCGGTGGCACGTTCATACCCGAGCTGTTGCTATTGATCTCCATCTATCGACGTCATCGTTCGTTGCTCGAGAAACCGCCACCGACTACCGATGAGACGGGCGAGTCGTTGCTCTCGGGCCCGCCCGAGACCAGGTCCAACAACCCGTTCGTTGTGCTGTACCAAGGCTGGAGCACGTACTTTAAGCAAGAAGCCTTTCTTGCTAGTTTGGCCTTTTCGATCTTGTTTCTGACCATCTTGAGTCCTGGTGGATTGACTACTGCCTATTTGAAGTCTCGCGTATGATTTGATTATTACAGGAGGGGAGGTTTGTTTGGTTCTTCTCTTCTAACTCTTGTGCGTGTGTGTGTGTGTGTTTGTGACTGGAATGGGAATGTAGAATGTACCTGATGCAGTACAAGGAACATGGCTCGGTATTGCTGCTGTCATTGGACTAGCTGCTACTTATATTGCTCCACCTCTTATCCATACTATGGGTATTGGTATGATTGCGCTTCTTCCATCTCTTTCTCGCTCTTGATTCCTTGGTTGTAATAGAGATACTAACTTTTGTTGTTGCACATGTAGTTCGAATGGGAGTGACAATGATTTGGTTGCAATTTGCCATGTTACTTCCAGCGACTCTCTCAATCATCTTCCTTCCATCGACATCACCATGGCTCTCATGGATTCCTGCTGGTCCTTCGTGGTTGATCTACATCTTTCTGACGGCGATTGCTGTTTCACGTATGCCATTGTGGGCGTTCGACTTGGCCGAACGACAAATTATGCAAACGTCGATTGCCGAGAAGGAACGTGGTGTGGTCAATAGTGTCGAAGGTAGTCTGACCAACATCTTTACGTTCTTTGCGAGTTTACTCGGCGTCATTGTGTCGGATCCCGAGAACTACGCGGTCTTGGCGATCGTCTCGCAATTGGCCATTGCGAGTGCTGCCATTTGCTTTGGAATCTACGGTGCCAAGAACTGGGACAAGGAACTCGAACCGAATGCTGCCGAGGAGATTGAAATGTGGAAGGCTGATGATAATGAGTTACTCGAGAGTCCTGGTGGATTATTTACAATTGTTGATGAGGATGAAGAGTGAGTTACATTGAATGATTGAATGAGATTGATAGATAGAGCAATTATCAATGTAATTGTAGCAATCGCACACATATATATCTTTCTATCTATCTATGCGTAGTATACAAGGTGGATCATGATTGATTGGATTAAGCATCAGTGATTGTTGACTTGATGTGATCTTCGTCGTCATCATCATCATCATCGTCTTCTTCGATTCGTTCAGTGATATCTTGAAGAGGTTGTAACATGGATTGAGGATGCATGAGTTCCACTCGCGCCGTTGCAACCTCGAGTAATTGTTCAGCGAGTTGTTGTCGATCCGTAGTGGCGAATCGTATCGATAATGCTGTCATCAAATCATCTCTTGCTCGATGATAGAGACCCAATCCACAGAAGGCGATGGCACGATTGTAGAGTACTTCCGCATGCTCGAGTACGAATGAGATGCCTTGCATTGAAAAGTCGATACTTGATGTTTCACGATTGAATAACTGGATGATGATATCACATGAATATATATGTGAGATTCATATGTATGATTTAGAGTGGTATCATGATCATGATGATGATGATTCAAGGATCATACGGTAAGAGTTGAAGTAAGATCAAGTACAGCTAGACGTAGTACTCCCATCTCAATGAAACATGTTGCTCGTTGATAGACGATTGGAGCACATTGCTTCTCTTGTCGTACTCCTTTTCCAAGATATCGAATCTATATCATTAAAAACGAGAGATAAATAGATAGATATTGAGATTGATTGATGGATAGATGAATGGATAGAGAGAATCGTACAGCTTCATAGTGTTTGCCTTGTTTACGCAATGCCATTGCAATGTTGTAGTTGGTTCGTGCGTTATCACCAACATGCTATTGAATTATAGTGTAAATAGTGTGTGAGAGATAGAGATAACTAGATTGATAGAGAGATAGATAGGTACAAACCCCAAAGAGTTCGATAGCTCGTTCATAGTCTCCAAGATGATAGGCACGAATCTATCCACAGTCGTGTGTTTAGATATTGGCAGTATGAAATCAGTAAGAGAGAAATATGTGTACGTACGGCATCAACCCATAGAGAGTTACTTTGAGTTGGTGATGGTGCAGACATTCTATCAAGATCAAGCTTGATAACACTACCAATCTATCTATCTCTCTCGATATCAAGGAGGGAGAGAGAGAGTGGTACACACGAGCGAGCAACAATGATAATGATGCTCGTGATCTCAACCCTCCAAGTTATATCTCTATCTATCTATCTCAATCTCCTACTTTACTGTTCTTATATTGCAAGCAACTCTTGAATAATATATGATCACGATTGTATGTTTAGTAGAGAGGTGCTTGATATTTAGAGGAGAAGGAGAGAGATTAGATAGATTGAGTGAAGTTGGGATTAGATAGATGGATAGAGATTGAGTAGAGATATGATCCATCGTTGGATGAATTGGATGAGTTAGATGAGATAGATAGTTAGTTAGGAAGATAACGCAGGCCAATCAACAAATGGATCAGTCATACTATAGTATGGCGATGGATGTTGCGACATCTTCTTGGACGTGACACGAAAGTAGAGCGCGTATCGAATGTTGGGTGATCCGTTGTAGGCGATACCATGACCGAGGAGGTAGTGCGCGAGCACGACGTCTCCGGCCTTGACGACGACTTGATGCGGTTCGTTGAGTTGAATCGGTGGCATTCGGAAGGAGGATGGTGGTGGTTGTTGTTGGAGCAGGACCTCGGGTCCTTGTGGATGCTGTGCAAAGTACTGAGCGTGTGCCACGTGAGAGCCCGGGTACACAAAGAGATTGCCGCTGTCGGGCGGTGCGTCGTTGAGGTACACTCCGATCAGCATCGTGAATGGATGGAGCTTACCGGCCACGAGACCATTGTCCGGCGTCGGGATGCCGTCAATGTGGTAGCCGGCCTGTTGTGGCGTGTGTGGTGCATCGAGCGATGGATAGCGCAGTGCCACTTGGACGTGGTTGCCGCTCCATTCGGGCACGTTCTCGACGCCGAGAAAGTGCTCGACCATGCTGCGTACGGCCGTGCCGTTGAAGAGCTCGGTCAAGACCGACGCGGTACCGAGTGCCGCGACCGCTTGTTCGAGCGTCTTGCCCGACGACGGTGTGCTTCCGATCGCGTGATTGATGGCACGCAAGGCGGCCGCGATCATGTCGGGCGGTATGGCATTGCGCATGTAGATGAAGCCATCGTTGCGCATGGCATCGAGCTGCGCACGATCCAACGGCGGCGCCGTGAGTTGCTTCAACAGTAAGGCTGGCGCCGTGCTCGCTCCGACGATCGGCAACACGCTTCTCAATGGTGGTGAGCTCGAGCTCGACGTGGCGGTGGCGGCAGCGGCACTCGGTGGTACGTGCGAGAAGAACACTCGCCAGCGTCGTGCATCACTCGGCTGCCAATCGAACGGCGATCGATCGGTCTCTCCGATACGCACGGCGAACGTCGGACCCCACTTGCGTACATCGTAAAAGTTGACTCTCGACGAACACGAGCTCTCGTGATCGAACGACACGTAGATACTCGTCGCTTGATCGTTGCTGCCGATCGCAAAGTGCGACAGGCACGCGAGCGTGTTCGATGCCTTGGCCGCTGCGAACGGATCGCAATCATCGCGTGGCGTCACGTCCTTGCTCGGTAGCCGCAACACGGTCTCGAGCGCCACTCGACCATCTGCATAGTGCTCGGCCGAGAGATTCAACGTCACACAGCACGAACACACTCCACTCTCGAGTGCTCGTGGTTGCGCAATCACCTCGAACGCCACGGCCTCTCGTTCGGCATCCCACCATGTATGACTCTCGATTCGTATCACATTGCCTTCTTCTTTACCTTCCACTTGAGTAAATGCACTTTGAATCATGGTAGTTGTAGCAGCAGATGCTGCTGTTCCTCCTGAATGATCCAATACTCGAGATTCAAATCGAGTCGTTGCTGATGGAGCACCCCATGCCCAACCACGTAAATGTGTTGCGAATCCAACTGATATCAATTGAGTTTGTGTCTTGGGATGTAATAACTCTAATCGACCTGTTGATTTGTTTAACTTGGTTATTATCATTTCTCTCACATACAACTGAGAGAGAGCAGATGATGTTGTTGATGATGATGTTGATGATGAAGGGTGTTGATGATGAAGGTGTTGATGTGATAAAGTAAACAAACAACTAATCAAAATAGCTCGACCAACCTGAATGATGAATGAGTTAGAAGGTAGGTTTTTAGTTGATTTGTATTCGAGATAGATAGATTGGATAGATTGGATTGGATAGATTGAGATAGAATTGGATTGGATAGAATTGAGATAGATTGGATTGGATAGAATTACTTGTGTTTACGAATCTTGTTGTTCACTGGCATTGGTCGTGCAAAGGATTTATCACGACGAAGATAGACCGAGTCGGTTATGGTACGTGGTGGTGGTTGTGATCGTACGAATTGCAATCGTTCTGCGTATTGAGTCTCAAACTCTTGATAGCGTTCGGGAAAGGTTTGTTGCAATCGCTCGTAGATTGCGTTCGAGTAGATGGGTGTGTCGGACTCGAGCGACGTTCGAGCCATCTCGAATGCTTGATCGACGAGTTGCAATCGACAGCACAACGAGAGCATAATGTAGTAGTGTGCTCCGGTCGGTGGCACCATTGCGGCCTCCATGTCGTTCCAGACTCGTTGTGCTTGCTGAATGGTGTTGGAGCTTCGCAACGCCGACAGGAACGTGCTCGAGAGCTTGGGCGTCTCGGTCGGGAGGCGTACGTAGAGCTCGTACGCTCGTGCTCGCTCTCCCGTATGACGCAAGGTCTCGATCGCCATCGCCAGTAGCTTGGCGTAGTCCTCCGATGAGGTGCCGAGCTCTCGCGCTCGCTCGAGCACTCGCTCAGCGAGCGCAAACTCCTTGCTCTCAAACAAGAAGCGCATGATGCTGTGGTACGCCACGGCATCGAGCGCCGCCTTGTCGTCGTTCAGCAACGAGCTCTCGATCAACTCGATGGCGAACGACGTCAGCTTGGCTTGGAGCAGCGCTCGTAACACTAGCGTCAACCCGATGGGCGTCAGCGAGTAGTTACGACTGCGCATGTCACGCAACAAGCTCTTGAGATCATCGATGCGTTCGAGCTTGGCCAACTCGACGAACACGGTCGAGTATGCTTGTGAATCAAGCACGCTATCATCGTTCATGAATCCGAGTATCTCATTCACTCGATTCATATCAACATTGTTCGATCCATTCGATCCATTCGATCCATTCGAGGCAGTTGTACCTCGACGAACGAGACCACTCAAGACTGGCATGTACGAGAGTAGATCACCTCGAATACCGGCGGCTCGCATCTTGGTGATCAACTCGTACGCGAGATCGAACTTGAGCGCCGCTGCCAGTGGCCCGATGATCGAGTTGTACGTGTAGACATCGGGCGCCACTCCCGAGTCTTGCATCTCGCTCACCAACGCGAGCGCCTCGTCGAAGCGCTGCTGCTTTGCGAGTCCATGGATCAACGTGTTGTACGTGTAGATGTCGGGCTTGAATCGTTGATCCGCCTTGGTCTTGAGCTCTCGTAGTATCTCGAGACCTTGGTTCAAGTCGCCGGCAGCGACGCAGCGGTTGAGATGGATGTTGTAGGTCACGAGCGTGCGCTCGACCTTGGCGTGCTCCATGTCGCGCAGCAGACGCTCGACGTCGGCGAGCGTCGGTGCTTGCAGGATTCGCTTGTTCCAACGCACTTGTTGCGTTGATACCGATGACTCTCGATGAGGTCGTTGACGTGGTGCCGTCGATCCTGAAGCACGACCAGATGATGGTGGTGGTGGAGAGGTTGTAGTATCTACATCCGTGGCGAGGGAACGTCGGCTTTGGTCATTAAGGAGGCCTTGGTGATGGTGGTTGTACAGCAGCGCAGGACGGAGCGCGGGCGTGGTGATCGAGGCACGAGCGTGCGCGTGCGCCACCACGAGACGCGAGAGGCTCCTCTGATGGGCGCTGGCCGTGCTCGCGGTGAGGAGGACCGCTCGCAACGACAGTCTGCTGTTCCATACGGCTCGCAACATGTCGGTCGGTCGATAGCAGGCGGTGGGGATGGTAAGGGGGCGACGGAGATGAGGGATGGGGGAGGTCGGGAGGTCAACGAGGAGCGAGGAGAGGCGGGGAGGAGCTGAGCACGTGGCGATGGTGAGCTGGCGACGAGCGAATGACTGGCGCGTGCTGGTTGGTGTGAGGGATTGATCAGCAGGTCTGCACTGGTTGGTGTGAGGGATTGATCAGCAGGTCTGTACTGGCTGGTGTGAGGGATTGATCAGCAGGTCTGCACTGGTTGGTGTGAGGGATTGATCAGCAGGTCTGCACTGGTTGGTGTGAGGGATTGATCAGCAGGTCTGTACTGGCTGGTGTGAGGGATTGATCAGCAGGTCTGCACTGGTTGGTGTGAGGGATTGAT
>Ga0209935_1004852_pt1 | contig 11939 bp, 6 predicted proteins | sample ThiBio_1000_plan_2_FD_183958 | JGI IMG/M metagenome (GOLD analysis project Ga0209935, IMG submission 183958) | Wastewater bioreactor microbial communities from Cape Town, South Africa - Thiocy_cont_1000_plan (SPAdes) | ecosystem: Engineered > Bioreactor > Thiocyanate-remediating >... | reverse complement strand
TATAAAACCGCCGCCCTCAAAGCGACTCAATGAAGGTTATGCAGAACCTTATGCACGATTACGTGATATGAAAGATATTATAAATATCGGAGATATTCAGTAAGATATTGCAATATCTGATTTTTTTAAAATTGAATAAAACATCTTTCTCTAGATACAAATTAAAAGCTACAATACATCATAAAGAAGGTCATTTCACTTCTACATTCATTGGTGCCAACAATGAATACTATCACTTTGATGATCGACTCGGCATTCGTCAAGGAAGACCTTGTACTGATCTGGTGGAATATGGAATTTATACCCGAATATTCACTTTCTGATTGTTTTTTCTTTTGTTCTTCTTTATATTTCAATTAACTTGTATATTTTTGTGTTCTGTATATCATACTCAAAATAAATACGATTACTCTTGAAAACTGTTGTTTCTTAAGAAATGAAACGATCAAACAGGAAAGGAAAGAAAACTGACGGACAGGTCAAACAGGAAAGGAAAGAAAATTGACGGACAGGTCAAACAGAAAAGAAATGAAAATTGACGGACGGGCAAACAGAAAAGGAAAAATAGGCCGAAAATTTCTGCCAAAAATCAAAGGGAATGATGAGTATAAATAGACAGTAAGATACTATTGATTATTCACAATATCACCATGTTTAAATTTGTTCTCTGCTTCGCTCTATTAATCTCCATTCATTCATTTCCAGTAAGTACTCATTTCAATCATTGATACTACTCAAACATTTCTTTTTTTAGATTTTTCAATATAAACAAAAAATTATTTTCCTTTCAAGCACCACCACAACAACGACCACCATCAATCCATCCACTCCAATCCCAACACCCTCATCCTCAACACCCTCAACTTTAGAACAACTTACCAATTTCTTTAACTCAATTTCTCCTATTCTCCTTTTAGTTTTTCCTGTTCTGTACGGTATTATGTGTTATTTAGTTAAATGTTATCGAAATGGCTGTGCCTGCAAAGTAAGAAAATGTATATAAAAATTCAAAGGACTTACTTTTTCCTTCTAGCCCTCTTGGTTCACAATTAAAAGTATTACCGAACAGCGACAGCGGCAAATGGTCCATCAACGTAGGCGGACATTTATTTATCGATAAAATAAAACATTTTGATAATTTAGAACGATTACGTGCTCTCGACCAACTAATCGATCCATCACGAACCATTGAAATAATTACATAATTTTAACTGTTCGTTTGTAAATAACTTGTATTTATTTTTTTGTAAAATAGTTTATTTATTTTTTTGTAAAATAGTTTATTTATTTAATAATAAAATAATATTTTCTTACTTGAAAATGATCTCGAATTAGATAACGAAAGTGAAAATCCTCAGGCTTAATTTCACGCGGAAACAGTTCAAAGAGAAAGAAGAAGAGATAAAAACTATTCACTGATTGGCTCGTCACTTGACCGATGTTGATTTGAGCCAATGAATTCTTCTTTTTTTGTCTCTTCCTCTTCTTTCTCGTCAGTCGATACGCATGAGTTCAAACAGAAGGGAAAGAAATTAAAAAGTCATTTGAAATATTCTACTCGCCGACGAGCTTATTTTCCCAACATTTACATTTCACACACACATATATATATTATTGATTGAGCATGATTATTAATCGAAAATTACTTCTTTTTTCCTTGATGGTAAATATGTTACCGTTTGTAATGCTTGTGCCAATACATCAGCTTGTGAAGAACAGCGTCTTTGTGGATGCTAATAAAGGTTTTGCTTTACGTCGTCTTGGTACATACGCTTCCAATCTTAAAGAGCAAATCATTCATTCGATCATACCTCTGAATGACTTATGTGCAACAGAACCGAATACAAATATTTGTTCCTATCGTGCGGACTTACGGAAAACAAAAATATTCGAACTATCGACGGTCTTATCATCTCGTCATGTTGTAGAAACTTTAGCTTACAATAAGGACATTATATCAAGATCAATTGGAAATGACATTGTACGGGTTTTTTCACAATATCAGCCGAATCAATTTCTCAATAAACATCATGATATGATTCATTTCACAAATGGTCAATTTTATCGCATGAATCACACCGAACAATCTATACAATCAACATTGGATGATAATTCGATAGACAATTTTTCTGATATTCCACGGGTTCGTTCAACACCTGCACGACAAATTATTAATCGTTTAAATAATCAGAAAATAGATCTCGATTATTTAATACCGAATGATCTTGAATTGTTTTTATCTGCAATGCCGTCAATTTTAAATGTATTTCATACCTCTTCTAATGCGCAAGATGTCATCAACTCGTTCAGTGAACTTATTATTGGACAATCAATATACGGATTACCTTCTTGCTCATTGACTGAAGAAAAGACAGATTATTCTCAAGCTTGTCTTGTTATTTCAACTTTATTCGTAAATGTTCCCGTTGATGATGTTTCAACATTTTCTGTCTATCGACTTATTCCTTTGCCAATTGTAGTCAATCATAAAAAGTATATTTATTCGAATTTACCACAAGTGATTGCTATCAATCCTGCCGATAATTTGTTACTTACATGGGAAGCAGAAGCAGATATTAAAGACTGCACATACTCTACCATTATTTCGTGCAAAAAGAAATCTATTTCAATATCTTTATCGAAATCTTCGTGCTTGACACAATTACTTGATGATCATCAAATCAATACAAGTCTATGTGATGTTAGTCGATCAGTCAACATACAGCATGACGTTCTTAGTATTTCTGATGGTCTCTGGTTGTTTTATAATGTTCCACAAACAACTAATTGTCAAGTGTATTCAAATGTTAATATGCTACCTGACTTAATGTCAATAAAAGAACCATCGCTCGTATCTGTACCATGTGACAAAACAATGACGTGCATGGATTTTCAAATTCCATCAACGCCTTGTAAAAAAGATTATCTGATCGCAACATCTATTTTTGATTTTGCCGTCCACAATTCGTCTCGGTCTCTGATTTCAATTAGAAATATGACCCGTGTAATATTACAGGCTTATAATTCAATAAATCAATTGAAGATTTGAAAACAACATTTAAAACTAACCAATCAACAATATATCAAATGATAGCTGATTTCGCCGTTTATATCGTAACGTTCATTTCGTTCCTTCTTATTGTTATCTTTCTTCGCTGTCTTGCTGTTATGAAATTCAGATTAGAAAGAGAAATGAGAACTCTTCTTCTTCAACTTCGAAAACTTCTAAAGCTACAGAGCACGGTAGATGATTCATGGATTGCTCACAAACCGTAATTTGTTCTTACTGCATTTGTTCTCACTTTGTATATGAATTTCTTCATTTTTTTTCAATAAAGACGTGTCGTATTCTCTTTCTGCGCGAAAAAAGAAAACATTTCACACTATAATTTTCTCCTTAATGGAAAATTTTTTCTCATGGAAAATAAATTAAAAAATATTTTTTTCAAAAATCCATCGGAAAATTTTTTTTTTCAAAAATAAATCGAAAAATAATTTTTCCAAAAATAAATCGAATATTTCTTTCAAAAATCGCTCGAAAAATATTTTTTCCAAAAATCCATCAGAAAATCTTTTTTTTTCAAAAATAAATCGAAAAATAATTTTTGAGAAAGTAAATTAAATAATTTTTATAAAAATAAATGAAAAAATAATTTTTTTCAAAACATATATGCCAAAGCAAAACAATATCGCCATCATTTGCACAACGCTTATCCATTGGTTCATATGAATAAGCCAATGAACAATTTTGACATGTTTCGTTCTTGTATAGTAAACGTTGGTACCTATGTTACTTACTGATGGTACATCGAAAAATGATGAATAATATGTGAAATCGATAGTACTCTTCGAGATCTATCAGAATTTATTATTTATTTTTGAAATAAATTCGAAAAATAAAAAAAAAAAATTTTAGGATTTTTGGAGGTTTTTGGCTATAGGCTCCCGAGGGGGGGTATAGGGGGGGTCAACAACTAGTGTTCCAAATAGAGCTCGTCGAGATCTATCTGGAACACTATTGATCAGAGTTGGAACACCTTCTGGAGCGAATCGCCGCTGGAAATACTGAGATTTTTAGGATTTTTGGAGGTTTTTGGCTATAGGCTCCCGAGGGGGGGTATAGGGGGGGTCAACAACTAGTGTTCCAAATAGAGCTCGTCGAGATCTATCTGGAACACGATTGATTTGAGTTGGAACGCAACAGGAGCGAATCGCCGCTGGAAATACTGAGATTTTTAGGATTTTTGCAGGTTTTTTTGATGTTTTTCGGTATAGGCTTCTAAGGGGGGGTATAGGGGGGGTCAACAAAGCGTGTTCCAAATAGAGCTCGTCGAGATCTACTTGGAACACTATTGATCAGAGTTGGAACACCTTCTGGAGCGAATCGCCGCTGAAAAAACTCGAATCTCCTGCCAAGATAACCTACGTGTAGTCCGTGTGCTATTCTATGTTGCATTTGCGTCTAGTTTTAGTTGATTATAGAAAATGCCTTCCAGATCATTCGTTTAATTAAATAACTCTACTGTATATCAATATGAAAATATTTCATTTACCGACTGATATTTCTACATACAACAGTAGAAAGAACAAAATATGAATAAAAGACATTATAATAGTTTCAATCACTGCATAAAAATTGACAAAGAGAGAAAGAGAGCGAAAGAAAAGAAAGTTAGCTTGTCTCGATGACATTTTTGTTATAAACTTCAGACAGGTCAGATATTTGATCGTGCCTTTTTAAACTAATTACTTTACTAGTAAACGAATTTATTTTTGAAAGTTGTTCAATAATTAATATTAGTTTTTTTTTAATTAGCCATATACGTCAGAAAGAAAGCCTAAGAAACAATAATGATAAAATATTTATAAATTTAAGTCAAGCTCAAGCAATCGACTCTTTTTTATTTGCTCCTTAGAAACAATTCAATAGTTATTGTTGATTCCTGTACAGAAATATAAAATTTTCATTTCGTAAATAAAATGAATACTACATGTGTATTATACCAGAAGTTCTTTCTACTAATTATAATTATGTAAATAGAAAAGACTTTTCATATTACACTTATATTTGTTCAAATTCTTCCTCAAATTAATTAAACTGATTTTGTTTTTTCCTATAGTGACATCTGAAAATTCTTTCAAACAACACTGTTTTGACAATTTTTTCTCCTTTGTGAACTACAGAATACTATCAATCGTTTTTCTGGATAAGAAACGAAAGTATTTCCCATTTCATCATTCAATGCTAGTTCTGCTTAATTTAACACATTAAAAAACAAACGTACAGTATAATACTCATGGTTGAGTGCGCACTTATCGCGAAAAAACAAGAAATAAGAACCTAGAGGGGGCATGACATACGCATTCAAATAGTCTATTAGAGAGAGTCATGCTTGACTCATCGACGTATACAATCTATGTCGGAAAAAAATCTATCACTTTTATACATCCGCATAACGAAACACATATTTCAGCTGTTTTAACTTTGTTTTCTAAATTTTTTGAACATGATTCTTACTTGTTTTGAATATTTGCCAGTAGAAATAGTACAAGAAATTTGAAGATCATGATGATTTGTGGCGGCGATTTAACAAAAATTATGGAAATATTTCAGTGTGAATGAAATGCATAAAACGTATCAAGTAAAATATTTAGGAGAGTACACTTTATTTTCAAAGATATACTTCTAAATATAAGCTTTGCTTTTTCTAATATTAAAAATCGAATGTGTAATCAATCGATTAATGATATGTCAGATGTATAGATGAATTTGACTAAAATTTAATACCGCAAAGAATCTATGAAAAGAATTATTTGTGAAACCAAGCTGTTTTCAATGATCCCAAGAGAAAACTACATCGTTCTAGTGATGGACTTTTCATATTCCAATACCATTCATTCCATTATGTTCGACTCCATCAAGCGATTGATCTTCACAAACAAGAATCCCAAATGCTCTTGCTTTGAACAACATAGGAGCAGCTGAATTCAGCCAAGGCAACGTCGATGAAGCTTTAAATTTTCTATGAAAAAGCAGTCAACATACAAGAAGAATCGACAATAAAAAAACTAGAACACAGATCAAACACTTTGTAAAAATAATTTTTTATTAATTATATTGATTTTGAAGACGAATGCGTCAACTGTCGCTGAATCGAAAAATCAATATTCGATCAATTTTATCTAAATAAGCGTCGACAGAATAGTTCACTCTCATTGTCAGCATGTAACTCCTCAAAAGTCGTCGATTACAAAGAAAAAAGTTGTCTGATGTGCATATTTCAGTTTTCTTTCGTCTGTATACACAGTAAATAGCTGATAAGAGAACAGCATATTCTTGGTAGGTAGTTATAAGTGGATTTTTCCAATGTAGAATAAAAACGACGCAAAATCAACAATTTTTCTTTTTTTTATTAAGATATTAAGATATAAGTTAGTTAAACATTGACGTTGAAACATCCTGGTAAATGAATTGTTGAACCTGTAAAACGGCGACATTTTATTTGAGTATAAAGTGGGTTAAAATAACCAGAAGCACACGGAATGGGCGATAATGATGAATTGGAACAATAGAAATCTAAAGGACATTTTGTACAATAGGTTTCACCTGATAAAGTATTGTAATAGCCTTTTGGACATGGGCGACATTTAGTTTGTTCATAAAGATCGGCATAAGTTCCAGGAGGACAGAATTATGGCAATTCCGTAGAATTTGGACAAAATTGCCCTAAACTACAACGAAGACATTTTGTTTGACCTTCTATAGTTTGATGCCATCCAATACGGCATAGACGACAAGTAGATTGCTCGTACAGATCAGTATAGCTGCCTGGTGGACATGGTATTTGAGTTTTACCATCGGGACAATATGAGCCAATAGTACATTTTCGACATGTAGTTCCACTGAGAAAGAAGCCGGGATTACATGATGAAATTTGACAAGTGACAGACACGATAATACTGTAAAGGTAGAAAAAGGTGCTTATTGTGAATGTTTTCCTCATGAAATGTGCTGAGTGAATCGGTGAATATGCAGATTTTTAAAAAGAAGAGAGAGAGAGAGAGAGACAAAAACGGCACTAAAATTTTCGACGCAATAGACTACTTCCATGTCTTTAATAATTTGAAAAGGAGACTTTCATATTCTAGAAAATATTCTTTCTTCCTATGGCTCCACAAAATATCGAACAGCTTCTATTTAAAGAGAGAAAATTATTATATCGTATTATTCCATTTTATATTATCATCATTTTTGACTACTAAAAATGTCCCTGTATACGGTTTTGATGATGATTTTTGTTCAATGTATATTTGATACTAAAGTACACACTACAACTGTTTCTAACTGTGATCCTTATACAACAAGTAGCGCTCATCCGAAGGATTCGCAGACCCTTTTCTGAAAGAAATCTAGTCTATTGAGCACTCAAGACACTTTATCCTCACTCCTAGAAAAAGAAAATATTACTAACGATCAATAAATGAACTCATGTATTCATTATATTTTTCTACTTCTCTTTTTTACTACAAAATAAACATGAAAGAAGATATTCAAAAAGAATCTACTTTTGAATACATCAATTAAACTATATGAAAAGATAGAATATTCTCGGAAACGTGACATTTTCAATATCGTTCCCGTAGAATTCTAATTCCGATTGCTCAAAAAATGATTAATCATTTCGAAGATCCACTTTTCTCTTATAGCGAATTATCTTAATTGAGAACAGACATGTGATTTATATCCAATAACACATTTTCCTAATTAATCGTTAATAAAGATTTTATCTTGTTATTACAGGAAGAGAACGATAATGTTTCGTATAATAATAAAATTTGACCAGATCGACATAAAACTCTTATATTGAACGCAGATCTTTCATCAATAGAAAATATACATGTATAATATATCCATCGTAAATTATGTTATAAATGATAATTGAACAACGAGAGATAGACGAAATCGTTGAGGGTGAAAGACTCTCGAAGAACCAGCTGTATTTGCCCGAAATATCAAAAAGGCAGTATTCATAATTTTATAACAGGAACGGTAGGAATTTAGCAGTCAAGCTAACAACTTTGCATACAAACCTTTAGGTTCAAATAGAACCTATAAAGCTCAACTTTACTATTCACTTTTCTCAAAGCTTTCACATACTAATAGTCATTTTCACAGCTATCGAATCCTTTGCTTGAAAGTCTGATACAAAGATCTCATTTTGCTTTATCATTGACACATCGCAATCATTCAAATATGTGTAGAAAATTCCTATCTTTAAAATTTAGGCTTCTAAATATTAATGTATCAGCTGCAGACTCAAAAGATCAGTCGTGAAGCTAATATGACATGTTTAAATGAAGATTTTGTGAAATACGAGCTGAAAGGGTGTGTAAAAGTATAAGGTTAGAACTTTGGACTTCCCTTCTCACAAATGTCACTGACATAAAAAAATACAGGTAATATCAGAAACCGGGCTGATGTCACAAGTGTTACTGATATTCCAGAATTACCAACATTACAGACATAACTTGAGAACTGATGTATCTATCTCAGTGATCTAAACATATTTTATATAACTTAATTTTCATTAACAGTCAACATTCGATTAACATACTAACAAAATAAATTAACTAGTTCTACAAATTAATTTGAAACTTCGTTTTAATTAGTATTTTCCAAATTTCCCAATCAGTAACTACTTGTTAAGTGTATCTTAGACACAACATCTCTTACTCTATTTAATAAAAAAATGAAATAGGTAAAAATAATAAAAAGACTTTTAATGCCATCGCTTGTAATTTGTCTTATTACTTTTGCATCGAGGGTTCAGTCATAAAAATAAAATCAAATATTTCAGTTGAAAGCGCGTGCAATTTAAATATTAGTCTATGAATAAACAAGAAAAAGGAAATAAGATATGCATGATTTACATGTGAACTATATTTTACTCAAAAATTCTCTCGTTAAGTAAAAAATAAATTAAAATACGTAGTATAAAACAACGAAAGATAGAAATTCACTTACTTTATATGCTATTCAAATGAATATCAGAGAATTAAAACATTGGTGTTGCGAAACACTGTCCAATTACAATCTTTTTGTACGAGCAAATGAACATGGTAAGAACAATATATCTACACAAGATATATCAAGACTTGTCAGACATCAAAAATTTGCAAGTAGACTTTATGTTCTTCTTCTTATTTGTGAGTATAAAGTAATGTTTTTATTGTTGTTCAAATCATTTTTATAATTGTTGATTTAGTATCGATATATGTTATTTTCTTTCTTGTCTTTGTGAACAATCAAACTAAAGTGATTACTATCTCAAATATGACTGAAACACTTGTCGAACAACTTCAATATAAACATGGCGAATCACTTTCATGTTCATGTTCAAACGCCATCATATCATATCAAACATTCGTTTCGATTGATTATTCATTAGATTCGATTTGTTCTAGTTATTTTGTTAGTGATGAATGGATTAAATCTCTCTATACGGAATTTGCTAGTTCATTTTTAGTTATGGATTTTCGAACAACAGGCTATTCTCAAGTAAAAATGAATAATTTTTTTGAAAAAGAAAACAGCTGTCTTCTTCTTTCGACTTAAGTTTGAACTACTAGCTGCATTTTGTTCGCTAGTAAATCAAACCATTTCTCAAATTGTAATGGATCGCAATCAGCGTCAATTGGTTTCGATTCAACTTGCTTCAGAAGATGATGTCCGATTTCAAGTCATTGAACTCGATAAACTCAGTCGATCGAGTGCGAATGTTCAAATAAATTCATTTATAACTTTTCTTCAAATGATCTTTCAAACAAACTTATTGGTTTCTGCACTCAATACAAATATGCATTATTATTGGACTTCGGAAACGGATGGTATCGATGAATTTTACAATATGCAAACAAGTTATGTTCAACTAGATAGTTATCGTGAAATCATTCAGACAATAGAATGCAGTGAGAAAACTCATATTACACCAAGTGGTTTCTACTCCGCAACATATGATCTCTATGAATTCGTAACTGCATATTGGCCAGAATATCCTCCTTTCTACGAAGTCAATGCTCTTGCCATGGTGGATGGATTTTTTGGTAGTTGTACTTCATTTGATGCTATTCTTGCAAGTAATTTGACTTGTTTGTACAATGTGGAATGTCTCAAACGATTATTTGATTATTTCCCAAATTTAAACATGTCCAATACACATATGCCATTGAAAAGTACCAATCGTTCTTTATACGATCGTCTAACAAATCTTTTGATTGAAGAATGGTCACCAACAATTGATTATTCGAAATATTTTTCTCAATGTGCTCCACTAAATTGCAAATATACAACAGCTAGTCAAACTGACTTTATTTATACAATTGTACTTTTACTGAGTCTTTATGGTGGTTTAACAATAATACTTCGTTTATTTGTATCATTGATTCTGCAGATTTCGTTGAAAAGAATGAATATAATTGACTTCAGTAGGACGTTTCGAAAATGGATCGTACACTTAAATTTATTTAAATCATCCGAGAAACAAAACGCAAACGATATAAAACAACAACGTTGTAGCACACGTGTTTATATTATTTTACTGACAGGTTTATTATTAATTATGTGTCTAAACGTACATGAGTGAATTGCAACTTTATTGTACCGTTGTATTCTTGAACGTAAAATTGTAATATCTCGAGATCGGCTGGACCAATCGTTCTAATTTTTTTACTATATAGTCTACTAATATACCCTCACTACCATACAAAAATTCATGAAATTATCTAAGGCGAATCCTGAGATATTGGCTATGCGAATTTTAATTGCACGATTTCTGCTGCCATCTCTTGGACTTGAATCGGTATGGTCAACTGATGAATAATCATTTCGATTTTGACAGTTAGAGATAATAATAGTACACATTAGAGACATCATAAATATAAAAATCATTGACCGATATGAAATGATTTTTACATATGAAGGGGAATATAAATTTGTAGAAAAATCAACTAAAAAGAAATAAATGAATTTGTAGAAAAATCAATTAAAAAGAAATAAATGAATTGTAAAAAAACTTCAGTGTTATAGAAAACTCTGGGGTTCTCGGTGTTTGTGGTGTTCGCGGTGTTGGCGGTGCTTGTGGTGTTCGCGGTGTTGGCGGTGCTTGCGGTGTTACGGTGTTGCGATGCTTATCATATTCTCGATTGAAATCTAATAATTTGGACGGTTACATCAATACTTGTTTATTATGTTGACCTGGGAATTACCATCGACTCTAAATGAAAGACGAAAACACCGCAACACCACAAACACCGCAAGCACCGCCAACACCGCAAACACCGCCAACACCGCAAGCACCGCCAACACCGCAAGCACCGCCAACACCGCAAGCACCGCCAACACCGCGAACACCACAAACACCGCAAGCACCGCATACACCACAAACACCGCAAGCACCGCATACACCGCAAACACCGCCAACACCGCAAGCACCGCCAACACCGCGAACACCACAAACACCGCAAGCACCGCATACACCGCATACACCGCAACACCGCAACATCGTTAACACCGCAACACCACGAACACCGCAACACCGCATACACCGCAACACCACAAACACCGCAACACCGCAGTACCGCGAACACCACGAATATCGCATAAATGTCAAACTTGAAACTTGAATTCAAATTCAAATTCAAATTAGTATCATCTATTTTGAAGTTTTCAAGTTTCAAATTCAAGTTCAGATTATGATTTAGGATGAGGGCGTCTCTTTGTGAACGGAGGGCGTAGTGCCTAAGTGAGGGTGAGGGCGTCTCTTTGTGAACGGAGGGCGTAGTGCCTAAGTGAGGGTGAAGGCGTCTCTTTGTGAACGGAGGGCGTAGTGCCTAAGTGAGGGTGAAGGCGTCTCTTTGTGAACGGAGGGCGTAGTGCCTAA
>Ga0209935_1004851_pt1 | contig 11941 bp, 12 predicted proteins | sample ThiBio_1000_plan_2_FD_183958 | JGI IMG/M metagenome (GOLD analysis project Ga0209935, IMG submission 183958) | Wastewater bioreactor microbial communities from Cape Town, South Africa - Thiocy_cont_1000_plan (SPAdes) | ecosystem: Engineered > Bioreactor > Thiocyanate-remediating >... | reverse complement strand
GGTCACTGTGACGCTCGACGGCTGCGACGAGACCGTGATGAAGGCCACTCGCAGCACGGCCGAGCTCGATGTGGTGGTGAGCGACGTGCCGGCCGACGTCAGCTGCACGCGGAAGCGCTGGAACTGGCTGCTCGGAGAGGCCGTCACTTGGAACACCGACGAGGTGCCCGACCATGCCGTCGCCGTCCCTCCCATGCCTCCCATGCCTCCGGCGGGGACGACGTTGGACCACGTGAGACCGCTGTCGCTCGACACCTGCCACTGGTACACGATGGCGCTCTGCGCCGTCGCCGTCACGTTGAAGCTCGCCACGCTGCCGCTCACCGCCAACACATCTTGCGGCTGCACGACGATCATCGGAGTCTTGATGATCGAGATGGTCGCGATGTTGCTCGTGAGCCTCACGCCGCCGAGCGAGGCCGACGCGAAGAACTGGAAGCCGTCGTAGTTGGAGGTCTGGCCGGCGAGAGGCGCGAACACGAACGTGAGAGCGTTGGCGTTGGGGATCGGCTTGAACGAGGCGCCGTGGTCGATGCTCACGAACCACTGGTTGGTGGCGCCTTGGAGGTTGGCGTAACCGAACGAGAAGGTCGCCGACGCACCAGGCGCCACGGCTTGGCTCGATGGCTGCAAGGTGATGAACGGCACCAATGGCGGGGCCGAAACCTCGACGATCGAGATGTTGTCGATGGCTGAGCCGGCTGGGATGTTGAAGAATCCGAACGAGAAGACGACAGGAGGAGGCGGCGCCACGAAGGTCGCGGTCACTTTCTGCCATACGAAGTGGTAGTTGGCACCGCCGAACTGGGCGATGGGGTTGCCGTTGATGAAGAACGTGACGCCGTCTCGGCCTGGTCCACCATCATCGGTGGTGTAGTAAGCAGTGAGCTGGTACGTGTTGCCAGTGACGAGCGAGATCGTCTGCTCAAGACCAGAGCAAGTGGGGCTGTTGGAGCATCCAGTCGCGATGCAGTACTGTCCTGACTGGGCGACCGAGCCTGCAAAGAAAGAAGGATTGAATCCGACGACGGTCCAGCCCGTGAAGTCTCCAGTCTCAAAGTCGCCGTTGGTGACGATCTGAGCCGAGGAGAGCGAGAGCAGAGCAGCGATCACCAACACGAGGCGCAACACGAGATGCTCGAGCATTTGGTGGTGTGAACGAGGAGAGCGCGAAGGCGCCGCCGCGAGAAGAAGGAGAAGGAGAAGGAGAAGCTCCTGTACGAAGAGGAGAAGAAGCTCTTGTGTTGAGCTGCGCTGCGAAAGGGCGAAGCGAAAAAGGAAAAACTGCTTAAGGACTCCGAACACTTAGTAGGGAAAATCGCCACCTCGTCGGCACGGACGCTTTCGTTTCGCCTCGCCACCGCCTGCTGCACAACTCGATTTATCCACACCCACGCCTCTCCTCTTTCACTTTCATCGCCCCAACCGGGTCGAACCTTGTATAACTCTTCAAGGCGAGTCGAACCATAGTTTCAGCCGTTGATTTTGGTGCCTTTTTTCGACATGAGGTGCTGTAAAATCGCAAAATCGCGAATCTCGATATGCATTGATTACGTGCAGGCCACAGAGCTTAGTAGTCCTCTTGGACCGTCCAAACCTTCATTATTGTGTATGGCACATCAGGTAGTATCTATGGTGAAGCGGGTGTAAATCTAATCGAAAGTCGACCTGAGGCCACGGGAGCGATATTTGCGTGCAACGCATGAGGGAGTGGTGGGCAAGAGGAGAAACACAGACGGAACAGTGCGCGCCGTATCATTCGCTTCGCTCCCTGCCTCCCCCACTGCGGATCGATGTCTCGCCGGCGCCGACGTTGTAGTTCTTGTCGTACGCACCGTCATCACCATCACCACAACCATCACCATCACCACAGCCATCACCATCACCATCACCACAGCCATCACCATCACCATCTCCATCGTCATCACCATCATCATTGTCAACTTAGTGCCAAGCCACCAGCGGGAGACTGCAATACTATCATCTCACCTGGTCGCCATCGCCGGCCCAAGCTGCTCGCAAGTCAAATGGGCAATTCACGTAACCCCAAGCTGCGCAATGCGGGAGTTGGCAGCGACGACATCGATCGGCAGTGGGGGAGGCAGGGAGCGAAGCGAATGATACGGCGCGCACTGTTCCGTCTGTGTTTCTCCTCTTGCCCACCACTCCCTCATGCGTTGCACGCAAATATCGCTCCCGTGGCCTCAGGTCGACTTTCGATTAGATTTACACCCGCTTCACCATAGATACTACCTGATGTGCCATACACAATAATGAAGGTTTGGACGGTCCAAGAGGACTACTAAGCTCTGTGGCCTGCACGTAATCAATGCATATCGAGATTCGCGATTTTGCGATTTTACAGCACCTCATGTCGAAAAAAGGCACCAAAATCAACGGCTGAAACTATGGTTCGACTCGCCTTGAAGAGTTATACAAGGTTCGACCCGGTTGGGGCGATGAAAGTGAAAGAGGAGAGGCGTGGGTGTGGATAAATCGAGTTGTGCAGCAGGCGGTGGCGAGGCGAAACGAAAGCGTCCGTGCCGACGAGGTGGCCAAAGCCCTACTCGCCGCCCTACCCTTTCCTCAAGAGGCGAAAAAAGTGTTCGGAGTCCTTCCAATCGAAAGAGAGATATCGTCAATAACTCTCAGCCGGTCGGTATCTTGGTAGATGGAATAGAATGGCTGTGTCGTGGTCATCGAATGACTACAGATACGCAAAGATCTCGAACAAGAGTTCGTTCGGTAGTAGCGACAATGGCGCGTGCTCGATCAACGATCGAATCATCGTCATGGTCATGACTGCTTGTTTGATCGGCTTTGGTGCATGGCAGTGTCGATCGGAGTGCCAAGCGTACGTGCCTGGTAGCCATTGATTGGCCCCGATCACGTACACGGCATCCTCAGTCGCGAAGGCAATGTGACCTCGATGCTCATCGAACGCGACAGGACCTCGCTCTGCCATTGAGCCTTGAACATCGAAGGTCGAAATGAGATGGCCTTCGTGCGTGTAGGCCAGCAGCTTCGGGTCTATGAGTTCTGAGACGATGATACGGCTGAGGTTATCGACGCACACTCCACGTGGAACTCTGAGCCCATCGATCGAGAACAAGAGCGTATGATCGACTGCAGACCACACGAGCACTCGCGCGTTCGAGGTATCGCAAACGATGATTCGATCGAGACGATGGTCGAACGCGACGTCTTGCGGGAATGACACGAGAGTTCGGTCACACAGCTGCGACACGAACGAGCAGTCGATGGCTGATAGCACCAGCACTCGATCGTTGTTGCCGTCGCACACGATCAACTGATCTCGCTTACGATCGATCGCCACAGCCGATGGATAGTAGAACTCGCCAAACTGCTGGCCTTCCTTGCCGAACTCCATCACGAACGTGCCATCGAGCGTCAGCACTTGCAGTCGATGATTGTAGGTATCACACACGATCATTCGTGCTCGCTTCTCGTCGATACACACTTGACTCGGATAGTGGAATCGTCCTCGACGCTTGCCACGACCACCGATCTTGAATCGAAACTCACCATCATCAGGCGAGTATACCATGATACAACTAGACAAACCGTCGACCACGAACAAGAGCCGGCGATCGTGATCGAGCTCCAGGCAGTACACATGCTTGAATGAACCCCGCCCGATCACGAGCTTGATGCGAGGTTCGAGATCCATCTCTCGACTCGTGGGTGCCTTGTATATTGAGATGAATAACTATCTGAATCAGAGATAGATTGATATATGATATTAGCAAGTCGATAGATCTGGATCTGTCGCATCTCAACGTACAATCGACGCGAGAGAGAGATATCGATCGTGTCGTATGAGTTTGATAGCTCGTTCGATATCGATCGATCAATCAATCAATCAATCAATCTCCTTCAAGACAAGATATGATTCATCTACTTACGTACACTCACGCCCACACACATTTGCTCTCATACAAGCTCGAGTCAACTCATACACGAGAGCGAGAGCGAACAAGCAACAACATCAACTCATCTCATCGAGCTCTGGGACATTCCATTCATTCCCGCCTCGCCATCACATCTCTCCCGCTATCAATAAATAAAGGAGAACACACACACACACACACACACACACACACACACACACACACACACACACACACTTACCACGCAGCATACACACGAATGGATCGATTCGTATTGCGTGGAGCAGCAGCTGATGCTGCCAAGGCCGAGGCTGCAGAGAAGCTCGAAGCGACAGCCATGCCATCATCATCGCAACAGACTCCCAAACGAGCAGCGCCAGTACCTGTCTCACGTCGATCGGCTTCGGCATTGGCGAGCTTGGGAGGTTCAACACCATCCTCGAGGACGACTAGAACCAGCACGGCGGCAGCTACGGCGACAGCTCAACATCAGCAACTGGTGGATCTCGTTGATATCGGCGATGGCGATCGCGATGATGATGACTCGAGTGACGCTCCGACACCAAGCACCGTCGTCGACCTGGTGAGCGACACTGACAACGAACTGGGCGATGGCGATGATATCGACGATGCCACATCGTGGAGTTCGTACAGTCCAGCTCGAAGTATCTCTCGATCGAACAGCTCGATATCGATATCATCGTCGCAACCATCGGTACCGATCATCGAGGCATCGAGCGAGCCCATCGAGCCCGATATCGCATACTGCATCGGCATCGACGAGGCTGGCCGTGGTCCAGTGCTCGGTCCCATGGTGTACGCGGCAGCGTACTGGCCGCTTCGACGCAACGACGAGCTATCGTCGCAAGGCTTCAACGACTCGAAGAAGCTGTCGGCCTCGGAGCGCGAGCGCTTGTTCGCTCGCATCCAAGAGGCTGGCGTCGGGTTCGTGACCGACGTGCTACCGGCCGACTATCTATCGAATCAGATGCTGCTCTCGACCAAGGTCAGTCTCAATGAGATCTCACACAACTCGGCCATCGCTCTCATTCGAACGGTGCTCGCTCGTGGAGTCAATCTCACTCATGCGTATCTCGATACGGTCGGACCGCCAGAGACTGTACGAGCTCCAATCACACATTCACATTCACTCGCGAATCGAATCGAGAGATATCTCGCAGACTCACTCACTAACCTCTCAAGCACATTGGATCATACCACCACCACAACGATAGTATCAAGCCAAGCTGCAACGTCTATTCCCCAAGATCACCATCTGCGTATCCAAGAAGGCCGATAGCTTGTTCCCAGTCGTGAGCGCTGCCAGTATCTGTGCCAAGGTCATTCGCGATCATCGACTCTCGAACTGGGCTCGCGAACAATCACACGCTGTCGACAACCAACGCTTCGGTTCGGGATACCCGGGCGATGCCGTCACCAAGCGCTGGTTGATCGATACACTCGATCCGGTGTTTGGATTCGATTCGATCGTGCGCTTCAGTTGGAGCACATGTGGAGAGCTGCTCAAGAAGCGTGGAGTGCCAGTCCAATGGAGGTTCCACACGGGCGAGGATCTCGATGACGACGATGACGATGAGGTGCCTCCAAGCAAGCGACAACGACGAACGTTGCCTGATCTCGGTCGAGCCAAGTGGTTCGGTGATCGTGGCTTGAACATTGTTACTGATATCTAGATAGATAGAGAGAGATATGTATTGCTCGCACAATATGTATCGATACAAAGAGAGTGTACACGAGAGTTAGATAGTTGAACAATCTCGCATCTCACGTATACACAAGGTTGGATGGCCTCACGTTCGAGCTGCCTACGAGAACAATCTGTACATTCACACAGCCTTGCTATGAGAATATAGATCACGATAGATAGATAGATAGATAGATAGATAGATCACGATAGATAGATAGATAGATAGATCACGATAGATAGATAGATAGATAGATCACGATAGATAGATAGATAGATAGATAGATAGATAGATAGATAGATAGATAGATAGATAGATAGCTAGATAGATAGATCGATAGATAGATAGATAGATAGATAGATAGATCGATAGATAGATAGATAGATAGATAGATAGATAGATAGATAGATAGATCGATCAAGTTCAGAGGCCGTACACGAGCATCAAGAATATGACTATCAAGTTCCACAGCACGATGAAGATACGCAGCACTCGCAGGTTGTGGAGGATGTCTATCAGCTTCTCAGATACCGAGGGCTTCTCGCCGAACGAAGCCTCGCGTCGGCCGCTGCGTCTCGAGTTATTCAACGTTGTTTAGCGATATCTGGATGATCGTACGTACAGTTTGAAGTTGAGTACGGCGCCGCTGTTGACGAGTAGTGTGCTGCATCGAGGGTTTCATGTGATCAATATCGATCGATCGGATCGAACATTCGAGAGATCGATCGATCGAATGAATGGTATCGTACATGGCGATAATCAAGTCCGAGAACGAAGGCAACATCTTGGGTGAATCAATATACCAGCCAACTATACGCTCACCAACACCAAACTATCGAGATATCTCGCACTCTACCTCAATATCTCTCGAATGGATCGAATGGATCGATCAGACGTGTGAACGCGAGCGAGCAACGAAGAGAATACAATTCGATAGAGCAAACTCGCTCCTCTTCCTCAGCGGTTCACGAGCTTAAACCATAGATAAATATCCCAGAGAATTGGAGCTCGTTTTGCTTTATCATTTGTTTCTTTGCTCGCTCGCGCTCACACGCGCAGCTCTTGATTGTGTGAGGGAGAGAGAGGGAGGGAGAAATATCGCGAGTCGGATCGAGTGGGTTCAGTGGTCGAGGGAGGTCGGTATCGTGACGCTGGATTAGTGATTGAGTGTGCGAGGGGGAGGGGCTTCGAGTTATACACTCGAGAGTCGGAGATATCGATGACGATGGCATCGACGTGCAAGCCAAGGAGCACGATAGTGAGCGTGGTACTCGTGACTCTGGCACTTCTAATGAGTCTACAAGATACCAACGTCGATGCAGCACGTATCACTCGAGATCCAACGAGCTTTCGAGTGATACCGAGTTTGTTTCAAGATGTCGTTCGAGATTCTTCTGCGAGTGAGCTTGGTGAGATGCGCTCGTTGCCGTCGTATGTGAGGCACTATCTCGAGCGACATTCGATCGAGGCATGGGCTGAATCATCGTTCGTTGGACAACGATTTCTATCGAGTCGAGCTCGTCGTCAATCTCTATCGAATGATCATCGATCGATGCAAGCACAGTCTTTGCAGCATCGATTCGATTCCACTCTCAATGATGGCGCTCCTCGATCTCGAGAGGTCTCTATCAATCCGCTCGACCAATCCAACAGCAACAGCAACAAACATGACGCCAGCAATCAACATCAACGCTACGTGATGGACTCAACTGATGTTCCTCGACGCATGGACAACGAGTTCACCATGGACGATGATGCAGCAGCACCTGCATGCCGCGTGCTGCCAGTCACCGAACGTCATGCGTTGACCGAGCTCTACCTCTCGACCAACGGCGAATCATGGCTTCGAAACGACAATTGGTTGATCGAGGAGAACTACTGCACGTGGTATGGCGTACGTTGTATCAACGGAACGCTCGGTGGACCGATCGTGAGCATCGATCTCGAGACCAACAATCTCGTGGGAGTGCTGCCGGAGCCCGGCTCGAGCTTCTGGCGATTGTCGTGTCTTGCGATTCTGTCGCTCGGGCGCAATCGAATCCATGGCACGGTGACTCCATCGCTCGGGAACTTGACGTCGTTGTTGGTCTTGACCATGTACGGCAACGAGCTCGTTGGCACGATTCCACACGAGCTGCAGAACATTACGGCCTTGTCGTTGTTGGATCTGCATGAGAATCGTCTCAATGGATCGGTACGAGCACATGCTTGATAGCTCGAGTGTACGTCTCTGGTGTCCCGTCTATTAATCGATGGCTGATTCACCTAGATTCCGGCATTCTTGGGCACGCAACCACGGCTGTTGCAATTGATTCTTCATCATAACAACCTCACGGGCACGATTCCCGACGAGTTGACCTTGTCCAAGTCGATCGGCTTCCTGCAACTCTCGAACAACAACCTCGGTGGCACGCTCTCACCACAGCTGGTCGAAATGAGCAACTTGATTGTGTTGAATCTCGACAGCAACAAGTTGTACGGCTCTCTGCCAAGTGAGCTCGGCAACATTGATGCGCTGCAAGTACTGCGGCTGCAGAACAATCGCTTCACTGGCACGATTCCGCAATCGATTGCTTCGATGCAGAATCTCGTCGAACTGTCAATCTCTGGCAATAACTTTGTTGGCACGGTAAGTAGCCAGCCATTCATTCATCTCGCTACCGCCATGTGGCACCGAGTGACTCCTTCCGCTTTGTGCAGATTCCTGAGGCATTCGGCGAGATCAACTTGAGCGAGCCACCGTTCTCCGAGAGGTACGTCGGTGTGTGTGAAGAGTTATCTCTTAGCTACCTATCTCTTGTTGGTAACGTAAGCTGCATGGTTACAGTTATTACATTGCTCTGGACTTTTCGAACAACAACTTGACTGGCGACTTGACGTACGACATTCTCCACGTCGTGGGCTTGTACTACCTCTCGATCAAAGGCAATCCCGAGATGCGAGAAACGACCCCCACGACATCGGGCGTCTCGTTCACCAACCAAGCGACCTTCTATCCGAACCAATTCCACTGTTTCTCGCGCGACATGGGCTTCCAGTTCCTGTACGATCCCCAGTACGCCAACTTCTCGGGATGCCTCTGCAACCCGCAATTCTATGGAGAACCTGGAGACGGGTGTCTGGGCTGCTTGCCACACGGTCAATGCTCGGGCGGTGAGTTCATCGACTGGGACAGGGGCTTCTACCCGGTGTTCAACGCATCGATCTTTAGTCCGAACGCCACGTCGTCGTCATCGGATATGCTGGGCCTGGTGCCGTGTGCGAATCCCAAGGATCGTTGCAACCCGGATAAGAACTGTGCCTTCACTCCGAGCACGGGAGTCAACTGTACGACGACGTGCAAGCCCGGTTACACGGGTTACCGATGCGCCGGATGCCAAGAGCAGTTCTTCAAGCGTGGCGGTGCTTGCTTCAAGTGCAGCTCGCAATCAGCGCATTGGTTGATTATCTCGGCTGCCGCATGGGGAGTGCTACTGTTGGCCGGTGTTGCCGGAGGCTTGATGAATGCTCTCGGCTATCTCGAGAACCTCCTGAAGCTCATCATTCTACTGAGTATCGTGTTCTCGGTACGTCTGAATGCAATCGATCGAGCTCTCGCAATCGCAACGAGTGCAGCTCACACACATCATGTCGGTACGACATCGTAGGCCTTCTTGTTGCTGTGGCTGTTGAACGCCGTCGGCACAACGATCGTGTACATTTGCTTGTCGATCGCGTTTGCCTTGTTCGTGTCGGTGATATGGACCATCATTCGGCGGTGCTTCTTGTCGCGAGCGTTCCCTAAGGCTCGATTGCGCGACTTGACCGAATCGTTCCTGGGTCCGCGCATGAAGAACTACGTGACACAACAGCTATACACGCGCAAGGCCGTCGGCATCGGTATGGTCAAGGCGTTGTTGTTCTTCTTGCAGCTCTCGGCCGAGATCGCGTACCCGGGTTCGCGAGGCGGCTTCGACTTTCTGCATCTGACGCAACTGTCGGCCGAGTACATTGATGGACCCGAGTGCTGGTGGCCCGATCCCAACTGGTTCCATCTGCAGCAGGCGCTCGTCATGCTGCTACCGTCGGTGGTGCTGGTGGTGTTCCTGTTGAGTGGCGCCATCTCGTGGCTCGTGGTTCGTGTGCTCGGTTCCAAGATGGAGCGCGTGTGGGAGTTCGTTGGCTACGTGCTGTGCTGCCGCTGCTGCTGCCCGGCTGACGACATTACCACCACTCGCACCTCGCCGCTGATTGCCGGCTTCGTGCCGGCGACCGACTACCAGAACCTCGCCGCGCAGCAGCATGGCGCCGACGACACAGGCGACAACGACGACGACGATCCGTTCCTCGCTGACGACCTGGACGCGACGGCCAAGATCGATGAGGCCCGTCGCTTGTTCGATCGTTCAGAGGCCGCGGTCAGCAGCATGAGCAGCTTGAGCGCCGTCTCGAACTTTGAGGGCATCGAAGCGGACTTTGCACCCGAGCAGCCGGCAGCCACTAGGGACGCGAGCACGTCGAGCCACTCGATCGGCGCATCGACTCCGTTGCTGACCGAAGCCAAGCTCGAGGCACACTCCAAGTCGTTTGCGCACGAGCAGTCGCTACGAGCCACGTTGCCGACCAGCCCGACACCGGGACCCGCGGTGAGCTCAAACTCGTTGACGACCACGTGGCGCTCGACGTGGACCGCCGCGACCACGAACAACACGGGAGGCACGATCGAGACCAAGGCGTCGATGGCACGCACGGCCGCCAAGAGAACGTGGCAGCAGTGCGCCAACATTCTGCTCTTCATGAGCCTGCTCGTGTACTTTCAAGTGACGCTATCGGTGTTCCGATCGCTCGATTGCAACGAGGACCCGTTCACGCGCGAGGCGTTCGTCGTCTTCTCGCCGAACGAGCCGTGCACGCAACGCGGCTGGTTCTTGGCGGTGATCGTGCTCGGCTTCGTGACGGGCGTCATCGGCACGCCGGTCTTGTGGCTGACGCTGGTGCTCGCCAACTTTAAGACGCTCAACGATCTCGGCACTCGCTCGTGGCTCGGCGTGCTGTACGGCGATTACCACAAGCGCTTCGCGTGGTGGATGTGCGTCGAGGCCGCCGGCTACACGAGCGTGGCGTTGATCTCGACCTACTGCGGCAACGATGGCTGCATTCCCTTCTGGGCCTCGATCGTGCTCATGGTGTTCCTGATGCTGCACGTCTACTGCCGCCCGCACAAGCTGCCGCTCGACGACGTCGCCTGGGTGGCATCCTACTGCGCCACGCTCTTGCTGCTCATCTGGGGTCGCGTGTCGGCGCTGGCCTCGTACGCCGAGATCGCCTCGTCGGCCACCATCATCGGCATGTTCCTCTTCTTCATCCTGATGCTGCTGCCAATCTCGAAGCCCATCAACGTGCTGCTCAAGGCCTTTAGCATTTGGGTCTTCCCCGAAGGCTACGGCAATCACCAGATTGTTCAAGCCATCAAGCAACAGCGCACCAAGAGAACGGCTCGATCGGTATCGGCCATCAATTCGACGCGTCGCAGTGGCATGTAGCCTTGCGGGCGGCCACTTGTATATCGATGGCATCGAATGTCTCGATACCATCGATCGGATACACACGGTGGGTGTATCAAGCCACTGCACTGCACACTCCTCACTCCCTTACATTGTAGTATTATGCAATACATTCATCAATCAATCAATCAATCAATGCTGTTCGTTGCTCATTCGATTCTATTCATCATCAAGAGAACCTACAGCCGCGATCGTTGCAGCTGACGCTCGACATCAGGTTCTAGTCAGCACGGCGGCCAGCCCAACTTGGCACCTCCAAGCACATGAATGTGCAGATGGTACACGCTTTGACCTAATTGCATTCACCATTCAATCGAATCGAATCGAATCGAGTCAAGTCGAGGAGGAGTATAGAGCCATTCAACGTACATCCATTGGGTCCATCGTTGATGACGAGGCGGAAGCCATCGTCGGCGAGGCCCTTGGCGCGAGCGACGTTGCGAGCGGCAATCAAGCAGTGGCCCAACAGCGCCGCGTCGTCGTCGGTGGCCTTCGAGACCTGGTTCACTCGGCGCTTGGGAATCACCAAGCAATGCACCGGCGCCACGGGGTTGATGTCGCTGTAATTGATGGGTCAGGGTCAGGGTCAGCTTGGAGGCCGTGGCGCGGTCGATCGAGATGCCGCGCGTACTCGATGGCGATGCAGTGGTCATCCTCGTAGATCCATGGCGCGGGGATCTCGCGGCGAAGGATCTTGCCAAAGATCGTGTCCTCCGATGGGTTGGCTGGCGGCGCCAGACCCTCCTCCTTGTGCGGGGCTTCTGGTTATCGAGGCGTGGGT
>Ga0209935_1004845_pt1 | contig 11948 bp, 12 predicted proteins | sample ThiBio_1000_plan_2_FD_183958 | JGI IMG/M metagenome (GOLD analysis project Ga0209935, IMG submission 183958) | Wastewater bioreactor microbial communities from Cape Town, South Africa - Thiocy_cont_1000_plan (SPAdes) | ecosystem: Engineered > Bioreactor > Thiocyanate-remediating >... | reverse complement strand
GCAGTCGCGTGGCAGCTTTGGCAGTGGCGACGCCACAACGCATCTGCGGCCCAAACGCAAGCGCGACGACGACGGCGGTGGCGGTGGTTCGTAGCGAGCGAGTGTGGCAGCCTGTCTGTCGTGCTCGTAGTGTTGCTGACGATGATGGCGTGTGGCGTGTGGTGCTCAGACAACGCCACCAAGCGCAGGCGGTTCTATCCGTCGCCCGACGACGACGGCAGTGGCAAGTCGTCGCGCGGCGGCGGCAGCAGCGAGCGAGGAAGCAGCCGTGGCCGCGGTGGCCGCGGTGGAGCCCGTGGAGGTGGCAGCAGCCGAGGAGGCAGCTCTCGAGGCGGCAGCAGTCGTGGAGCTCGTGGCGGAGCTCGCGGTGGAGGTCGCGGCGGCCACACGGCGACGGCAGCGGCAGGCAAGCCGGTCAAGGGCGCTCGGCGCAAGGACAACGACCTGCTGATCGCGCTCAAGAAGGACTGGGAGGTGCTGCGTCGCACCACGGGAGTACGTTCGATGCATGTGGTGCGTGAAGATGCGGCCATCAGTACTGACGATGCCGTGGCGTGGCGGGCGCAGCTGACCGACGAGGAGCGCGAAGCCCTCGTCGACAAGATCCTCGCGCAAGCAGGCGACCGCATCCCTGGCGTACGTCGTGCTGCTGCTGCTGCTGCTGCTGCTGCTGTGGACTGACGGCGCCACATCGAGCTGCTCCCTTGCAATCTGAGACCTGACCGGTGTGCGTGCGTGCGTGCGTGTGTGCGTGATACAGTTGATCGTGAAGCACGATGGCTCGCGCGTCGTGCAGACCTGCATCCAGTACGGCACCGAGGCGCACCGCAAGACCATCCACGAGGCCTTCCGCGGTCGCATACTCGAGCTGGCGCAGGACAAGTTCGCGCACCACCTGATCTACAAGCTGTTCAAGTACGGCGCCAAGCACCAGCTCGATCGCCAGATGCTGCCGGAGCTCATGGGCTCGTTCGTCAAGCTCGCCAAGAACAAGGTACCGCCGATCTATCCATCCATCCATCAAGCGAGCGAGCGGTTGCGCTCACACTCGCTGCTTGTGTGCGCGCTCTCTGTCGCTAGCATTCGGTCGACATTGTGAACTTGATCTACTCGGAGATCGCATCGCCGACGCAACGCAAGGAGCTGATGCAGGAGTTCTACGGGCCCGAGTATCGCTTCCTGACCGGCAAGGACGCCAAGAAGCTCAGCGACATCCTCAAGGAGACGCCCGAGGCACAGCCCGGCATCATGCGCAACCTGTACGTGTGTGTCTACGTGTGTCTACGTGTGTGTGCGTGATCTATCTCTCTATCTCTCGCGTTACTGATTGCGCCGATGGCGATGACGAGCAGCAAGGCGTTGTTGGGCAAGCTGAGCGACAAGGGCATGGTGGGCCACTCGATGATCCACAAGGCGATGGTGGACTTCTTCACGTACGCCGACGTGCGCGACAAGGTCGATCTTGCGCAGTCGCTCGTGCCGCACATTCTGCAAGTCATCTCGACCAAGGACGGAGCGCTCGCCGGATGCCACGCGGTCGCGCATCTGACCAGCAAGGGCCGCAAGGAGGTGCTCAAGGCCATGAAGGGCACGGTGTTCGAGAACTGCAAGGGCCCGGGCTCGCTCTTCATCACGGCCTTGCTGGCCATGACCGACGACACGACGCTGCTCACCAAGGCCATCTGGGGAGTGCGTAGCGCATCGCATCGTGCCGGATTGTGGCGTGTCATTATCATCTTGCTTACGTGCTTGAGGTGATTGCAGGAACTCCGCCCGCACCTCGCGACTCTCGCCGTCAGCGCCAAGGGCCGCATGCCGCTACTGCAGGTGCTGGCACCCTTCTCGCACCGCTACTTTGCGGCACCGCACTTGGCGGCGTTCGTTGGCGCCTCGATTCCGAACGAGAAGAACGAGCTCGTAGCGACGAGGTACCGACCGCATTGGCGCCCCCACGCATCCTTGCTCGCAGGCGCTAACTCGCAAGCTTGGCGGCGGCACGACGTACAGCAAGAAGGACCCTGCGGTGCGCTCGGCCGAGCTGCTCAAGAACACGTCGGCCGATCTGCTGGCACTGGTGAACTCGGGCGAGCAGGTGGCGAAGCTGGCAATCGATGCGCACGCGACCGCCGTGGTTCTCGAGGCGCTGCTGAGCGTGCCGGGCGACAAGAGCGCGGCGTTCGAGGCGCTGGCGCAGGCGGCGCTGGCGCCACTGGCCGACGAGCAGGAGAAGGCCGGCGAGCACATTGTGTTCAACGAGATTGGCGCCAAGTTCCTGCAGTGCCTCGTGCTGCTGAACAAGCCATCGGGCGAAGGCGGCGAGAGCGAGCGATGCTTCGCACAGGTGCTGCTCGACAAGGCCGGCGCCAAGCAGCTCCAAGCGTGGGCGCTCACGAGCGAGCCGAACGAGCGAGCCGTGTTCCTGGTGCGGTCGCTCGTGATTGTACGTTGTCGCTAGCTGCCCTGCTTCCCTGCTGCCCTGCTCACTGACGGACTTGCGTGCGTAGGCTGCGAGCACCAAGCAAGCGGCCAAGACGGCGCTCACGCCCGTGCTCAAGAAGCTCAAGGCCGCCGCCAAGGGCAGCGATGCCGCCAAGCAGCTCCTCGCCAAGCTCGCCGAGTAGGCAGCCCTGCGACCCGAACGAACGAACGAACGAACCACACGGCGTTCCCGACCGACCGAGAGGCGCGGAGGACGCTCCGACAATTTTGAAGCATCGTTAGTTGATTGATGCTGATGATGCGCGCGAGCCAGTGAGTAAAAACAAACGAAGCCGAATAGCAACCACAAGGCGAGAGCTCCACGACGTGCGGCGATGATGTTGAGAGAGAGCGCGAGATCGAACGAGATCGATATCCAGAATCAGCCATGTCATATATGTTATTTGTCAATGTCGCGGAAGCACTTAGATGCGGCTCGGGTACAACATGACGCGCAGGCGCGAGCCCATGGCGCGCGGGGGCAGGTTGGTCTGGAACTTGGCGCGCACAACGCCGCTGTTGCCGTGCGGGCGGGCGATGCGACCCCAGATGCAGCGGACCTTGCCGCGCTTCTCGTTCTGGGCGCGGTAGACGTAGGCGACGCGCTTGCCGAGGTAGAAGGCCGTGTCCTTCTTGTCTTGCACACCCTCGAGGCGGACGAGCGCCGTGTTGGTGTTCTGGTTGACCTTGGAGCGCTGGAAGCCGAGGAAGATGCCCTTGACGTACAGACGGGGCGTCTTGGGGTGCTGCTTGTGTGAGACCTTCTTGGCGGCCTTGGCCTTGGTGGCAGTCCTGCGCGCGAGAGAGAGAGGGGTGGAGGTGAGCAACGAGCACAACGGTCATTGCTCGAGGCAGCAGCGAGGTACGTACTGCTCAGCCATTTCGATCTGGAACGGCGAAGGAGGAGCAGCAACCAGAGATAGAGAGAGAGAGAGAGAGAGAGAGATAGATCAACGTAAACAGATATGCGCGTGAGAAAGACCGTCCATAACGTGTATGCCTCTGCCCACGACTACCACACTACCACTGATCCGCGTATATCCACGCCTACTCGTCTCTACTCGTCTCTACTCGCTGCTGTGTCTGGCGCTCGACACCTCCGACCCGATCCACCCCGCTCTCGGCCGACGAGCGGTATCACGCCGCGAGCGGCCCGGATACCACGGCCCATGCGGCCTCGAGCACGGATATGGGGAGCGGGCGGCGCGATGCCACTGCCGGATGCCGATACACGATGCGCGGGCACGAGCGACCGACGCGATACGTACAGTGTGCGACGGGAACGAGGGAAAGAGGAGAGCGAAGACGCGGCCACCAGCGTAAAAAGCAGGCGCGACTGGAGCCCCGGGTGCTTTACTGCTATAATCACGGCGCCACTCTCGCGATCTTCGTCGATCTCTTCGATCTCTTCGTTGCTGTCTCGTTGTTGTTGTTGCTTGGAGTTCGCGCGTCGATATCACCCAATCCCCCAATCGATACCTGCACCACCTGGTCGACTGACTGCACACGAGAGCTTGTGAGATACCCACTTGTCTCACCGCCACACAGAGACAATGTCTGCACGATTCGCGTTTGGCTTGATGGCCGTGTTGGCTCGTGCTGCGGCTGCTTCGTCGTCGAGCTCCTCCTCCGCGCTTGCTGTCGCTGCTGCTGCTGCTGCACCTCGTCGCGTCGCTGCGCCGGCTCTCGTTCTGGCGGGCATGCGCCAGCTCTCGTCACAGAAACAGCAACAGCAACCGCAACAACCTCCGCTTTGGCGCTCGGCGGCCGCCTTCTCGCTGCTGCACCCGCAGGCCGATCTCCTCGCGCCCGTGCCGATGCCGCCGCTCGCCACGGCACTCGGCTCCAACACGACGCCGATGACCGCGCCGTCACACAAGGCCGACTCCAGCTCGCTGCTGGACTCGCGCGTCTCGGCGCTCTCGCACGCGCTGCTATTCAGCCGCGGCAGCCCCGCCAACAGCGTCGCGTCGTTCGATCTCACGCAGCAGCGCATCGAGTACGCGCTGTTCGCCGAGCCCGAGCTGCACCTCGAGCCCTCGCCGGCCGTCCCGCTCCAAGTCGACGAGCCGACCACCGACGCGCAGGTCGACGAGAACGGCGATGCCGTCACGTACGAGGCCATCAAGCGCACCTTCCAGCCGAGTCTGCTCAAGCGCAAGCGAACACACGGCTTCCGCGCGCGTCTCAAGACCAAGGGCGGTCGGCGCGTGCTCGCTCGCCGCCTGGCAAAGGGCCGCCACTCGCTAGTGGTCTAGGCGAGAGATCCACACATCCCCACACATCCACACATCCACACATCCCACACTCACAAACATCGGGCAGTGTACAGAAGAACGCGCACGCACACAGGTCGCTCGCCCGCTCGCCGCTTGTATGTACCATACAACCATCACCACAACCATCACCACAACCATCATCACCGCCGCTGCTGCTGATCAGCTGCCTCTCTGGCATCGATAAAGCACCGCCATCCATCTATCGGCAAGCACTGGGCGCTGTTCCTTCGCTCTCTCGTTCGTTCTCTCGTCGCCGCGCGCACCTCCACGTCTACCTCCACCGCTCTCTTGCCATCGCCACGTCCCGCACAGCCACACCACCTCTGCCGTGCATCCCACCCTCTCCTCCCACTCGACCTCTGATTCCACTGCCCTGTCCGCCTCGCCTCGCCTCGCTGACTGACTCTTCTGCGCGGCACCGAGTCGCGTCGCGTGCGCGCCGCCAGCCAGATGGACCTTCCGGTCGAGGTCGACGAGGCGCTCTCGACCGTCGGCAACCTGATACAGTATGGCACGATCCTAGTGTTGATCGTGTTCTCGGGCGTCTTCTCAGGTCTCAACCTCGGTCTCATGAGCCTCACGCTCAACGATCTCACGGTGCGCCGCGCCACCACCAACTCGCCCGCACTTGATCCGCGCTCCGCACTCACTGCGCTGCGCCGCACAGATCGTGATCTGCAGCAGCACAGGCAAGGAAGCCAAGTATGCGCGCCGTATCTTTCCCATCCGAAGGCGCGGCAACCTGCTGCTATGTACCATCTTGCTCGGCAACGTGTCGGTCAACGCCTTGCTGTCGATCCTAATGGCGGGAATGACCGAAGGTGCCGACACCCACCATATGCCCACACCGTGGCAAACGAATCACCAATCGCTCGCTTGACTCGAGCTGATCACATCGACTGACGATCGATACCTTGCTTGTGTCGTAGGTGTCATTGCGTTCCTGGTGTCGACCTTTGTAATCGTAGTGTTTGGAGAGATCGTGCCGCAATCAGCGTGCTCGCGTCACGCACTTGGTTCGTTTGACAGCTTGCTCGCTTGCTCGCTTCGAACGATTGGCTGATTGCATTGCATTGCATTGGGTTGGATTGGTTGCTTGGATTGACGCACGTCTCGGCAGCGGTGGGATATTACAGCGTGTGGTTCGTGTGGGGTTTCTTGGTGCTGCTACTGCCGCTCAGCTACCCCATCAGCAAGATTCTCGATCTGCTGCTCGGCCGCGAGATCGGCACCGTGTATTCCAAAGAAGAGGTTCGTCTGGCTCGCTCCAACTCACTCGCTTGACAAACCTCTCACTCGCTCGACAAACCTCTCACTCGCTCGCTCTCGGCGCAGTTGAAGAAACTATTCGATCTGCATGCGAGCTCGGGCAACACGCTGACGCACGAGGAGACCACCATTCTCTCGGGCGCTCTTGACTTTGGCTCCAAGACCGTGTCGCAAGTCATGACGCCGCTCGAGAAGGTCTTCATGCTCGACATCGACGAGGTGCTGTCGGGTGACACCATCGCTCGCATCCTCTCGGAAGGCTACAGCCGCGTGCCAGTGTATCAGTACAAACCCAACAACATTGTCGGCTTGCTGTTCGTCAAGGACCTCGCCATCGTGAACCCCGAGGTTCGTGTCTGCACCCGCCTTGCTTCGACTCGATGCCTCGTTGTCGTAGAGAGATGAGCGTCGCTAACGATCGAGGTCTGCCACCGACAGGATAACCTACCGCTGAGTCGCGTGCTGGACTACTATGGCCGCAACTTTCCGCGAGTCTTTGCCGAGACCACGCTGTCCGAGATGCTCAAGGAGTTCAAGAACGGCCACAGCCACATTGCGGCAGTGAGGAGGATGGTGTCGCAGGACTCGGGCAGCGATCCGGTCTACGAGAATATCGGCATCATCACGCTCGAGGACGTGATCGAAGAGATCCTGCAGCAGGAGATTCTCGATGAGACCGACATACGTACGTCTCGCTCTCTCGTTCACTCTCTCGTTCAACATTGAGTATTGACGTGCTTGTGCAGCGGAAACACGCTCGATCGAGCTTCGAACGCAGGCCGTGAGCTACGAGCAACTGCGCGGTACTCTGGTGGGAGATGCCAAGAACCAGGAGTGGATCAACGTCGCGTGCGCCTACCTCGAGAACACCGACCTCTTCCACAGCGAGGTCATCTCGCCCACGGTGCTGCGCGCGCTCATCGCCAACTGCATCATGGACGTCGCTGCCGGCACGCACTTTATCGAGGTCGGCGGCTCGATTCGCTCCATGTACCTCGTGGTCGACGGCCTCGCATCGTGCTACGCAAACAACGGCAGCCACATCGCCGATGTCATGCCGGGCCAGGTGATCGGCATCGAAGCGCTCGAGACCGATGAGTTCATCGCCAGCTACAGCGCCCGCGCCATCGGACTGCTCAAGGTCGTTGCCATCACTCGTCGCGCCTACGAGAGTGCCAAGCAAGCCACGGCACTCGAGCTCACGCAACAATCCATCAGCCAGAACCCAATCGCACCGATCGAGATCGACGACGACCCATTCTAACCACTGCACCGCACCGCACTGCACTCGGCGCTCTTGTACACTTGTAATCAATCCAAGTCACACCAAACCACACCAACCAACCCAACCCAATCCAATCCAATCGAATCCAATCCAACAACGCACTCCTTCACCCACTCACCCACAGTCGTATAAATATGGTCGCCTCGCTCCGATTCATTCGCTCGTCAGTCGGGCTTCAAAAGATCTTGAACGGCTCCTGCGAGAACGAGCTCTCGAGCGACGGTGTCGCCGTGTCTCCAAAGTGCCACTCGTACTCCTCGCCGACATCGTGTCTCGTGTCGCTGACGGCCGCCGAAGACGCCATCGAGTCGGCGAGTCGCAACGGTGCGAGCGTCTGCTCCTGGCGCGCGAGGTACAACCGCTGCGAGCTTTGGTTCGGTTCACAGACACTCAGCTGGCGTATCGGTTGCTTTGATGACCGAGCACGACGTCGACGCCGGCTATTCCGCTCACTGTACTCGTCGTACTCGTCGTATTCGTCGTTCTCGTATTGATGTTGGTGTTTCGAGGCAGCAGAGCTCGCGTCGCGAGCGGTGTTGCTCTGCCACAGCGAATCGAACGCTGCAAAGTGCTTGGCCTTGAGCAACTCGGCCAGGAGGTGATTAAAGAGCGCGGTTGGGAACGTGTACTCGGCCTTGGAGCGCAGCGCCTGCGTCAGATGCAGTGCGCGCGACAGCATGCCAGCTGACGCGAGCGCCGAAATGTACGAGTTGAGCGCGAGCTGCGTCTCGACCGAGAGCGGCGGCGGCGCTTGATGATGCGTCTGCGTGCTCTCGTTGTCGAGTGGCAGCGCACTGGCGCGCATCGAACGGCGTCCTGCGGCAAGCAGCAACGGCACCGACGCATCGACGACAGCCGACACGGTGGCGCGCGATGCTCCATCGCCGGCCATCATCGATGATGCCGACACTGACGAGGGCGCGAGCAAGCTCGTCACAGCGTTCGCTCGTCGCTCGTCGCCACCATCGTCATCTGCAATACTGCCACCAACACCGCTGCCGCCGTTGCGCAGTTTGCTGCTCGACGGCGCCGGTGGCAGCAACGACTCGAGTTCGGCACAGTGTGGCCGCTCGCCGAGCGCGTGTATCACACGCATGAGGCGTGCGGCGAGGTCGTCGCGTTGCCGCCGGCAGTACTGTGCGATGGCGCGGCCGAGGAAGTGGCGATCGAGGCCGCCGTTGCGCTCGGCGATGACGCGCAGCAGCTTGGTGGCACGCGAGCCGTCGTCGCCGCCGTCGTGATGGTGGTGGTGGTCGAGCTTGAGCAAGTGATCGAGCAGCGGCCAGAACATGTCCTCGTTCGGTCGCACGTCGGATGACTCGCACACGTGAGCAAAGAGTCGCTGCGCGTCTTCGGCTTCACCGCTCTCGACCAGCAGCCGCACCCAGCACTTGTAGGTGAGCGCGTCGGGCGCCAGCGTGTTGGCCGAGCCGTCGCTCATCGCTGTTGTGATGGTCTCGAGCACGGCTCGAGCGCTGTCGAGGTCTCGCGAGCGGACGTAGCTGTACAGCAGCGTGTTGTAGGTGGCGATGGTCGGCGTGACGCCGGCCTCGTGCTGCATGGTGTTCAAGAGCGCCGCGACCGCGTCGTGTTCGCGGCCGTGCTGGCCGCCGGTGCGCAGCAGGAAGCGCAGCAGCACCAGGAACGGCGCCTCGGTGTACGCGAGGCCGGCCGCCGGTATATCGTGGTAGAGTATGCGCTCGGCGTGCACGAGATCACCGACGCGGCAGTACGCCGCAATGAGTGCCGTTTCAATCTTGAGCGTCGGCGCGATGCCGCGGCGTTGGAGATAGGTCGAGAAGGCGAGCGTGTCGTCGAGCTCGGCGTCGTGCGCCAGCACGTGCATCAGGCTCGCGAGCGTGTGGTCAAAGATCGGCAGCCCGTCGTCCGTGATGCGACGCACGACGCCGTGCAGCGAGAGCGCGCGAGTGTCGTCCGAGCTGCTGCTGCTGCTGCTGGTGCCGCTGCCGCGCGCCTCGAAGCCCTCGCCCATGCGATGGTACGGCACGCTGCCTTTCGACACCTTGGCCAACTCGTCGAGCACCACGTTGGCCGAGACGAAGTCGCGGCGTTCGAGCTCGAGCGCCAGGATCGAGTTGAGCACGCGCACGTTGGGCGACATGCCGGCGAGCTTCATGGCGCGAACGAGCTCGAGCGCGCGCTTCGGTTGCCGCCGACCGCAATAGAGCGCAATCAGCGACGTGTAGGTCTTGTTGGTGGGCGAGACGTTGTTGTCGCGCATGAGCTGCAGTACGTGCAGCGCATCATCGAGCCGATCGGCCGCGCAGCATTGTTGCAGTATCGAGTTGTAGAAGGTGGCATTCAAGAGTCCGAGTCGTTGTTGTGTCGGGGTCGGTGTCGATGGAGATGGAGCTGGAGATGGCGATGGCGATGGCGAGGCTGTAGAGGCCGTCGGTGCAAGCCACTCATCGTGATCGTCGTCATGGTCGCTAACTGCTGACACTGGCAGCGGAGGTCGTTTCGATGATGGCGCTGACACTGGCAGCGATGCGGTTTGTTGTTGTTGTGGCAGTGGCGGCACTGTTGAAGGCGATTGAGCGAGCTCGAGTGCATGAGCGAGCTCGAGTGCATGATCGAGCGACATCGAGCCAGAGTGAAGGTGCGCTCCCAGCAGCTTGGCGTTCCAGTGGCGCGGGCGCTCGAGACCGGCGCGCGCGAGGCTGTCGAGTATCTGGTGAGCGTGCGAGACCTGCCCGGCCTGGCAGCAGGCATCAAAGAGCGCGTGGTACTTGATGGCGCTGTGCGACAGGTCGACGCCGAACGAGTGGCGGATTCGCTCGCAGGCCTCGAGCACGCCGGCCACGTCGCCGCGATTCGAGAAGCCGCGGAGCAGCTTGACGAACGTGTCGGGGTTGCGCGGCGCGAGGCCGCACGCCGGCATGTCGAGCTCGACGATGGTCCACGCCTTGTGCACGTGCGACGTGCGCATGTAGCACTCGAGCATGGCCTCGAACACGGCCTCGAGCGGCGTCACGCGCGCCGCCTGCGCCTCGGCGAGCACCTGGCGCGCCGAGGCGAAGTCGCCCGAGAGGCCGTGCGCGAACAGCCGACTGCAGTACATGTCGACCGAGCACGCGAGGCCACGTTGGCGCACCTCGTCGAACACGCGCTCGACCGCCGCCACGTCGCCCATTCGACCGAGGCAGAACATGAGCTCCGCGAAGCCCTGCGAGAGCAGCGCGGCCCTCGTCGAGCGTGCGGCATCAGAGTCGTTGGGTGACGAGTCATTGGTGGCGTGGTCGTCGCGGCGTGCGCCGGACGCGAGCATGTCGTCGAGCAACTCGCGCGCGCGATTGACGATGCCGCTGCGCAACAAGGCCTGCACCACGATCAGCGTCACGTCGTCGTCCGGCGGCGGCGATGCTCCACAGAGGCGTTGATGTTGCAGCAGCTGTGTCGCGCCATCGAGGTCGCCGTGTGCCGCGAGCCTCGCGATCACGGCTCGCAGGAGCGCCGAGTCGGGAGGAACGCCGCACGTACGCTCGAACGCACGAAACTGCTGTACGGCGAGCTTGAGCGACGCCATCGTTCCGTCGCGCAGCAGCGTCATGATAAAGTGACTCAAGGCCGAGCGAGCGACGGCGGGCGACGTGCTCGAAGCCACGAGGCGGATGAAGTGCGGCACTCGATCGGGTTGGTTGTGGTCGACATAGTGCCGTAGGGTTTGCGCGAGGTGTTCGAACGAGAGCGAGAGTGTCTGCGGCGGAGGAGACGCTGGAGATGGCGACGGTGAAGTAGGTGCTGGTGGAGCTCGTGGCCGTCGTTGCGTACGAGTAGCAGATGTCGGTGATGAACCCGTCGTCCTCGTAGCAGCACCACCAGCAGTCTTGGCGGCGGCGGCGGCGGAGGAGGATGATGGAGTGGGTGGAGAGGGAGTGTGCGTGTGCGTTGCAAGGCCGCTGTACCATCGCAAGAGCGCATGGTCACGAGCGATACTGGCCGCTGCCAGTGGTCTGGTCGAGCGTCGCAAGAATAAGTAGTAGGCGGCTGCTGGAGGTTTGTACAGAGTCTGAGTAACAACAAGAAGCCGCAGCGAGCCAAGCATACTGCTGCTGCTGCCAATGCAAGGAGGCAAGGAGGGAAATGCAAGAACAGCGCGCGCTTTCGTGCACGTGGAGTGATTGTTGTTGTTGTATTGATTCGATCTCGAGTACAACAAATACAACAAGGCAGCAATAGCGGAGAAGAGATAGAGTAGAGTGAACAAATAACGAATCGAATAAAAACAAAATGCCAGAGATAACTAGATGGGAGCCATTGAATACAACAACAACAACGACGACAACAACGACGACGGCATGCTAGCTTGGTAGGTGGGTGAATGAGTAAACAGAGCAGGAGGAGGAGGAGCAGGAGAAGAAGAAGGTCTATGCGACCTCCTCGTCGTCGTTTTGCGTATTGTAGTACGATGAAGGATTGATTGTGTTGATGGACGACGGCCGCGAGTAGTTTGCTCGGTCCTTTCGTCGTGGTATGAGTCGGAAGTCGCTCTTGATGAGGCGACGGATTGGACGCCAATAGCTCACGATCGAGATGAGGATCACGAGTATGATGGCCGAGCCGACCGAGACCAGCGACGCGATCTCGACCCAATTCCACGTGAACGGCACGTACTC
>Ga0209935_1004844_pt1 | contig 11948 bp, 12 predicted proteins | sample ThiBio_1000_plan_2_FD_183958 | JGI IMG/M metagenome (GOLD analysis project Ga0209935, IMG submission 183958) | Wastewater bioreactor microbial communities from Cape Town, South Africa - Thiocy_cont_1000_plan (SPAdes) | ecosystem: Engineered > Bioreactor > Thiocyanate-remediating >... | reverse complement strand
CAGCTTCCTCCTTGGCTTGGCGTTGTCGAGTAGCTTCCTCTTCGGCGGCCTTGCAAACAGCATCGTCAGGTTCTCGCATTGCTTGCATGGCCTCCTCGGCGGCCTTACGAGCAGCCTCCTCGGCGTGACGTTGTTGTTCGGCTTCCTCCTCGGCTGCCTTACGAGCAGCTTCCTCCTTGGCTTGGCGTTGTCGAGTGGCTTCCTCCTCGGCGGCTGCCTTACGAGCTGCTTCCTCAGCTTCTCGCATTGCTTGCATGGCCTCCTCGGCTGCCTTACGAGTCGCTTCCTCCTCGGCTGCCTTGCGAGCAGCTTCCTCCTCGGCGGCCTTACGAGCAGCTTCCTCGACGGCGGTCTTGCGAGCAGCTTCCTCGGCGGCGGCCTTGCGAGCAGCTTCCTCCTCGGCGGCCTTGCGAGCAGCTTCCTCTTCGGCTGCCTTGCGAGCTGCCTCCTCAGCCTCTCGCATTGCTTGCATGGCCTCCTCGGCTGCCTTACGAACAGCTTCCTCGGCTTGATGTTGTTGTTCGGCTTTGGCTTCGGCTTCGGCCGCCTTGCGAGCCTCTTCCTCGGCTTGGCGTTGTTGTTCGGCTTTGGCTTGGCGTTGTTGTTCGGCTTCGGCTTCGGCGGCCTTGCGAGCCTCTTCCTCGGCTGCCTTGCGAGCAGCTTCCTCTTGGGCTTGGCGTTGTTGTTCGGCTGCGGCTTCGGCTTCGGCGGCCTTGCGAGCTGCCTCTTCCTCGGCTGCCTTGCGAGCAGCTTCCTCTTGGGCTTGGCGTTGTTGTTCGGCTGCGGCTTCGGCTTCGGCGGCCTTGCGAGCGGCTTCCTCCTCGGCCGCCTTGCGAGCAGCTTCCTCTTGGGCTTGGCGTTGTTGTTCGGCTTTGGCTTCGGCTTCGGCGGCCTTGCGAGCTGCCTCTTCCTCGGCTGCCTTGCGAGCCGCCTCCTCAGCCTCTCGCATTGCTTGCATGGCCTCCTCGGCCTTACGAACAGCTTCCTCCTCGGCTGCCTTGCGAGCTGCCTCCTCCTCGGCTGCCTTGCGAGCAGCTTCCTCCTCGGCTGCCTTGCGAGCAGCTTCCTCTTCGGCGGCCTTGCGAGCGGCTTCCTCCTCGACGGCCTTACGAGCGGCCTCCTCCTCGGCTGCCTTGCGAGCGGCTTCCTCGGCTTGGCGTTGTTGTTCGGCTTCCTCTTCGGCTGCCTTGCGAGCTGCCTCCTCAGCCTCTCGCGTTGCTTGCATGGCTTCCTCGGCTGCCTTGCGAGTGGCTTCCTCCTCGGCTTGACGTTGTCGATCGGCTTCCTCTGCGGCTGCGGTTTCGGCTTCGGCTTCGGCGACCTCTCGCATTGCTTGCATGGCCTCCTCGACGGCCTTACGAGCGGCCTCCTCCTCGGCTGCCTTGCGAGCGGCTTCCTCGGCTTGGCGTTGTTGTTCGGCTTCGGCTTCCTCCTCGACGGCCTTGCGAGCGGCCTCCTCCTCGGCTGCCTTGCGAGCTGCCTCCTCAGCCTCTCGCGTTGCTTGCATGGCTTCCTCGGCTGCCTTGCGAGTGGCTTCCTCCTCGGCTTGACGTTGTCGATCGGCTTCCTCTGCGGCTGCGGTTTCGGCTTCGGCTTCGGCGACCTCTCGCATTGCTTGCATGGCCTCCTCGACGGCCTTACGAGCGGCCTCCTCCTCGGCTGCCTTGCGAGCGGCTTCCTCGGCTTGGCGTTGTTGTTCGGCTTCGGCTTCCTCCTCGACGGCCTTGCGAGCGGCCTCCTCCTCGGCTGCCTTGCGAGCTGCCTCCTCAGCCTCTCGCGTTGCTTGCATGGCTTCCTCGGCTGCCTTGCGAGTGGCTTCCTCCTCGGCTTGACGTTGTCGATCGGCTTCCTCTGCGGCTGCGGTTTCGGCTTCGGCTTCGGCGACCTCTCGCATTGCTTGCATGGCCTCCTCGGCGGCCTTGCGAGTAGCTTCCTCCTCGGCTCTTCGCATTGCTTCCAAAGCCGCCTCAGCTGCCTTGTGAGAGGCATCATCAGCTTGGCGTTGCCGCTCCTCGACGGCTTCTCGCGCTGCTTGCTGCTCCGCTGACTCGACACCGCGTGTAGCGGCTTCGGCTTCGGCTTCGGCTTCGGCTTCGGCTTCGGCTTCGGCTTCGGCTTCGGCTTCGGCTTCTTCCTCGTTCTCTTGATCGATCAACATATCGGAGCTCAGTTCGTGTTGTTCGTCATGATTCGAAGCCTCCACTTCATCAAGATTCGAACTCGGATACCGTTGCAATGTTCGCTTGGAACCTCGCTTCTTCTTGCGCTTCGGCTTTCCGATGTTGGCACGGAAGCGCTCGCCACGAGTGCGATACTGCTCGAGAGTGCGGCCGCGCTTGTCAGTGGTCGTAGTTGAGGCACCATGCTCGAGCAACAACTGAAGAAGCTTGTCCTTGCCATAGAAGGCGGCGATCATCGTCGGTGTGACACCGTCCTTGTCGGCTGCATCGGGCGATAGTTTGCGGCTCAACAGGAAGGCCATTGCCCGCTCCCAGGGAGTACAATCAAACTCGCCTGTCGTTTGATGACCACCCCCGTATGCCGCACGATGCAATGCAGTGCGGCCATTCGAGTCGGCAGCGTCGAGTGGGAAGTTATCAACCAACTCTTCCAGTGCCTCGACATTGCCGCGGTACGCAGCAGCCTGCAGACAACGAGATTGGAGAGTCAGTTCGTATCATTCGCACACCATGCATGATACTTGGTTGTATGAGCACAAACGTACGTGGACCGGTGTGCGGCCGTGCAGGTCTGGTGATACGCCATCGAGATCAAGATTGAGTACTCGATCAAGACACTTGGAGTTCCCACCAAAGGCACACGCATCCACAACACTGCCGCCAGATACACGAAGTTGGTCAGTTGGTTGGTTGGTTGTTAGTGACGACTGCAATCGCTATCGAGTGGACAACAAGCGGGTGCACATATACCTTCGCCCATTGGCATCAGCAGCCTCGGCAGTGGCACCTTGAAGGCCCAAGAGGAGCGAGAGGATGTCTCGGTCAACGTTGGACTGCACGGCAATCAGATGCAAGGGCGTAAGGCCTCGGTTGTCCGGGAGGTTTTCAGCCTCCGAGTCCGCCAACTCCTCGAGACATCCGAGGCTATGTTATCGGGAGGGCGTTTGTCAGCGAGGGCGAATGCTGCGATTGCAGTGAGGACAGGCGATGGGAGGGTGCGTACTACTTGCGGTCCGAGATGGCCAGGTGTGCAGGTGTGACTCCATTCTTGTCCTGGGCATCGACGTCATCGAAGCCTTTGTCGATCACCCACTGAAGTGTCTTGGCATTGGCACTGCGCACAGCAAAGTGCAGGGCATTGCGTTTATAGTGGTCGAGATCGGTGATCTTGGCGCCTGGTGCGCATTCATACCCCACGAGCGTAAGCAACGAGGAGAGCAGTGAAGAGGTACACTCTACCGTAGAGCACAGCGTACCATGAGCCAAACACTTTTCGGCACATTCGATTTGGCCAGCGGCAATGGCAGCCATCAGCGGTGTCACGCCCTCACGATCGGGCATGCGAGCGGCAGTTGGCTCTTCGTCCAGCAAGAGTTCGAGGCATTCCAGCGAGCCTTTGGCGCATGCATAATGTAATGGTACTCGGCCAAGCTTGTCGCGAGTCAGAACCAGAAACTGTGGTTCGATCGAAAGCCAAAACGAGGGAGAATCGTCAGTGCCCACACATATGGTACTCGAGCAGCACTCGCAAGGCAGTAGCAGTGATGATGGTGGTACCGTACATGATGGGACTCGATGATTTGGATCAGACAGTCCACTTGATTGAAGGCTGCTGCGAGATGGCTGGTGAGCATACCACTGCTCCCGATGCGTTTCATGCTCCAAAAGTGATCGCGTAGTTTCTGGTTGGCGATCCATACGAGATCCTTGTGTCCGAATCTATGATTGGCGAGGCGATAGCAGCAGCGAGCAAGCTCTTGTTCATGAGCACAACGAAACTGTCGCATGGATCGGGAATGGCACACTCGCTACATATATCAGTGAGCTCTACTGCTGTCGTACCGAATGGCAACATGAACAGGAGTCCAGCCTTTCAAGTCTGGGGTCGAGAGCTCGGCTCCTTGGTCGATCAAGAATGAGACACTCTCATTGGCTCCACTGATTGCAGCGTAATGCAATGGTGTGCGACCGAGCTTGTCGCGCGGTGTGACGTTGCGCTTTCGGCCTTGAGAGGCGACCATCAGCCGCAAGGCCAGCACTCGGTTCGAGTACGCAGCCAGATGCATCGGCGTGACGTCGTCGCTGTCGGCAGCAAGTGGATCGCCACGGCAATCAAGCAGCCACTGCACGAGCTCCTCGTCCTCCTCGACTCGATAATCGAACGGCTTCTCCACTGCAGCATGCAAGCACGTTCGATCGGCACCATATTTCGAGTTGGTCAAGTGCCCGAGCGCCGTCAGCTGCTGCGCAGCATCACGGCGGCCAATCGAGCAAGCAAAGTGGAGTGCATTTCGTTGTGCCACATCAGTGCACGTCCGCATCGTTTGGAATAACAGAGCCAGGCACTACACGGCGACGGCAAGGGTGGAGTTAGTTGGTGAAGTTGTGCAACAATCGAGGCCGATCACGCACGTACGCCGTCCAACTCGTCCCATCGGTGATTGGGTTGAGATGCAACACACCAAAACAAAGGTGGGCGATTGTTGGTGTCGGAGTTCCAAGGATGTGCGAGTAACAACTGATTGGGAGTGAGAGAGAGAGGGAGAATGAGTACGAAGTGCAGTTGGGACACGGCATCAGCACATACTTGAATACAGTCATAACTACACGAATAGGCTGCCGCATGAAGCGGTTGTCGACCATTGGGATCTGCGAATGTGGCTACCGAAGTGTCGGCCTTGAGTAGTTTCTCTAGAGCATCGGGATGGTTGTTGAAGGCGGCCAGATGCGCAGGCGCGAGGCCAAACTTGTCTGGTGCATTCAACTGGGCGCCATTCTCGAGTAGCAGTTGTACACAGCTTACAGAGCCCCAGAGGCATGACTGATGGCAATGGATGATGAGGATCGAAAGTCATGGATAGTTAGATAGTTAGTTCCCTGTGTTCAGGAGAGCTGCAGCAGGACGGTTTCGAGTCGAACCGTTAGACGGACGTACGAGATGAAGCGGTGTGCGACCGTTGAGATTGCGGGCCTCGAGACTGGCACCAGCGTCGATCAATTCCCGAGCACAATCTGGATTAACAAGAAGAAACCCACACGCGTAGATGGTGAGCCCTCCTGCAGGCGGATGGGGGGCACTGGTACTACCAAGCCATACCAACAAAGTTATTGACGCATGACCAATGAAGTGCTGTGAGCTTGTTGCTATCGGCACAGTTGACGAGCTCCTCGCTGAAGCCCTCTTCGCGCGCAACAGAGACGAGCAGCTTAGTGAGCTCGATTGGAGACCATTTGTCGCTGGGGTCGTCTTCTTCGGGACTGAGACGGCACACTGTGAGCAGAGGTGGAATGTGGTCGAGATCAGGCGCCAAGAGCAGCTCTTTGGCCTCTCCTTTCTCGCGGCTGTGCTCGATCATGACCTCCATGATATCTATCGAATGATTCAAGCATTAGAGAGAGTCAGTGGCGAGTACACGGTGAGTGGCGTCAAACTCGAGCGTACCGATAGCCGCCATCTCACAAGCAAAATGGAAGGCAGTTGGAGGCTCGCCATTGAGCACTGCTCCACGGTCGAGCAACAACTGCACACACGCTGTGTGGCCCTAGATAGACAGAATGACAGGACGCTCATGCGATGAGTACGCCATCGTGATTGGACCCGAGAGTGTGTGTGGTGCTGTCGTACCTCGATCGTAAAGACATGGAGCAGAGTATCGTTGGTGTTGGGGTCAATGATGTAGTTAGGATCGAGGCCAGCGTCGAGCGCCTCGGCGAGGAAGACCTGGTTGCCCGACTCCTTGGCCATGATGACTTGTTTGATCAATAGATCATCGCTCGAGGCGTTCGTGTGGGCCGTGAGGAAGTCCTCTTCGCTGCTGAGATGCGAGAGTACACTTGGCGAGTTGAATGGCAGCACGGGCGAGTCGGGCAAGAAGAGTGGCTCCGAGTTGGGCGAGCCACCAGGAGATAGGTTGAGTATGTTGGCGGAGCCTGGCGAGAGCAGCAACGCGTCGTCTGGGATGGGGCTTTCGAGTAGCGCGACGTCCTCGATGTCGTCGAGCGTCGTGCCGGAGAGCGGCGACTCAGTGCCATTGGTGTGGTGGTGCTTGCCAGGCGGCCGCGGTGTGCCGTATGCAGTTGAGGAAGCCATTGGATGAAGCGGGAACTGGCCAACGAGCAAACCAAACTCTCGAGGGAGGTCTTATATGCTCCCAGCGACGAGGCGACTGATGTGGTTGGCACGCTTGGAGCCAGACAGGCAGGCAGGTGAGAGGGAAGACACGCGACGATGTGCGGAAACCAACAATAACACAACCGGTGCAGTAGTGGTATCGTAGAGGGGGTTGTTTGAGTATAGTCTTGTGTTTGTAGGGGGCCTTCCACGAGCACGGACAGCGGCGAGATCGAGTGGAGGCTCGAGCTCTATTGCTCGCGTGTTGCGTGTTGCGTGTTGCGTGTGGCGAAGCGATCAAACAACGAGAGATCGCGAACGTGCAGCACTGAGGAAAGAAGCGCGCCAAATCGCTCCACCGCAAAGTCTTTTTGGCGCGCTTTTGATGGTCGCGCGCCATTCGCTGAGATACAAAGCTGCGATCGTGAGATAAATTCGAGCATTGCTCTGCTAGCTAGGCTTGTCGTATCGGAGAGAGAGAGAGAGAGAGAGAGAGAGAGAGAGATGGCTGAGGACCCTACATTGGTGGCAGGCTCTCTTGGTGAGGATAGTGTCGATGGTGCTTCTGCGCTGACCGACGAGCAGGTGGTCGAGCTCGATGAGCAGGTGCTCGGCAATCGACTCGCTGGCTTGGTTGGCTTGCGTGATTATGACGAGCTGCAAGAGCAACTGCGTGCTCGCGTACTGCAACCCGACCACACTCTGCCGAACGGCGAGCCGCTGCTGTTCTGGGCTGCTAGCAACGGCAGCTGCGAGCTGGTGTCGCTGCTGCTGGACTCGCGCGCCTCGATCGACCAGCGCACCTTGATCGGTGCCTCGGCCTTGTATGCGGCAGCGGCAGGTGGACGGCGGCCGCTTGTCGAGCTCCTGTTGCTGCGTGGCGCCAGCGCCAACCTCGCCACGAACTCGAGCGCCACGCCGCTGCATGCTGCGGCGACGCATCCCGAGATTCTTCGCCTGCTGCTGTTGTACGGCGCGTCGATCAACCACACGAACCGCGTCGGCGTGTCGGCGTTGCATCTGGCTGCCATGCGCGGAAGCGCGGCCTCCGTGCGCGCTCTGTTGCTCATGGGAGCCGACGCCACCTTGCAGACCGGACGCTCCAAGACCGCAGCCGACTATGCCGAGAGCAGCAAGAATGCGGAGGTGGTGGCGCTGCTGCAGCCAGCAGCGATCGACGAGCTGCGCGCCAACAACCGCTGGCGCTTCTCGTTGTTCGTGCTGACACCGCCAGCGTTCCAAGCGGTCGTGCGCACGCTGGTGTACATTCACCGTCTCGAGCACGATAGCATCTTGTCGGTGTTGCCGCGCGAGCTGCTGTGGCTGATACTCGCGGAGCTCGACTGGATGTCATGGACGGCGGAAGAGCTTGCTTCGTCGACGTCGACCTCGGCGCTGTCGTTGTCGTCAAGCACGAGCTCGCGAGCACATCGACGACGCCAGCGGGTCTTTCAATGCGTGCTGTCGTAAGGGATTCAGGAAGCTATTGGATTCGCTCGATCTTGTACTCGTACATTGTAAATACAATCGGACCCTCACTCTTGACGACGAGCAGGTGTGGTTAGTGAGTGCGTTGTTGCTTGTTTGCTTTCCGCTGCGTAGGTTCATCGAACGGCATTCGCTGCCGCCGCTCCGTGTGCACTTCATATCTCTTGGTGGTGGCCCACGTGAGCTGCAACCAACCAGACACCAACCAAACATCAACCAGACACCAACCAGACATCAACACCAACATCGCCACCAACCAAACAGCATGTCGTGCAAGCAATGCGGCCCGTGCCGCGCCATGACCACCCACTGCCCGCAGTGCAAGGGCCCTCTCGACTTCAACGAAGGAATGCAGCGCAACAAGGAGGACTTGCCCCGTGCTGCGCGAGAGGCGGAGCCGATCGAGGTCGCTGAGCCTCGATACCTGGCGGAGGAGCGCGCTCTCGACATGGATCCCATGGGCGAAATCTGCCGCCCTCCGACTCGATGCGAACGCCTGATGTACCAGTGCAATATGCTGTAGCTGGCGACGCGAGCCAGTTACCGCTGTTATCGTCATTGTCGTTGTTGTTGTTGTTTGTCTTCATATTACATCGTCTCGTCGAGAGTACTACAGTCATCAGTCGTCAGCTATCATGCCATCGGCTTCTTCGCTCTTGGGGAAGGTATTTGGCGAGGCCTGCTGCATCATCGGCATAGCTTGTTGCGCCATTCCGAGGTAGAAAGGTGCTGCTGCAGTCTCGTACGACGGGGCTGCCGCAGTCTCGTAGGACGGCGCCATCGGCATCTCTGATGGTGGATAGTGCGCAGGCGTGGGCTGCCAAGCCATTGGCATCTCTGATGGTGGATAGTGCACAGGCGCTGCCGCAGTCTCGTACGCCGGCGCCATCGGCATCTCTGATGGTGGAATGTGTGCAGGCGGGGGCTGCCAGGCCATTGGCATCTCTGATGGTGGATAGTGCACAGGCGCTGCCGCAGTCTCGTAGGACGGCGCCATCGGCATCTCTGATGGTGGATAGTGCGCAGGCGTGGGCTGGAACGAAGCAGGCCGTTGCTCCGACTCGCTGCTCGCGTGCAGAACAGCGTGGTCAATATCTCGACCGACAAGCAATCCCTCGCTCCCAACCAACGGCACGTACTTGGCCACGCCATTACCAAAGTCAAGTGGCGCGTGGCATCGAGGGCAGCGTGTGGTCATCACACGGCACGGACCGCATTGCCTGCAAGACATGATTGGTGCGGGCTTGTGGAGAGAACGAATGAATGAACGAATGAATGGGGATGGACAGAAGGAATAGACAGAAGGAATGCCTTAAGGGTCCCACCGAGCTCGTGATGCGCTACGGTGCCACGTCTCTGCTGCTTCCCTCTCCTCTGCTCCTCCTTCCCTTCTTCGCCCTCCGCCGCCCACACCGCTGCCTCGTCATCCTCTTCGTCGCCGCCATGAACGCCAAGACCATCCTCATCGCCCTTGCGCTCCTCCTCGCCTGCGCCGCCGTCCAGGCCTCGGTGGTCGATCTGACCAGCGAGAACTTTGCTAGCTCCATCAAGGAGGGCAAGTGGCTCGTCAAGTTGTACGTCGTGAACTGGCTGCTGCTCTCGCGCGCTCGCTCTCGCTCTCCCGCTCACTCTCGTTTGCTTCTAGCTACGCTCCGTGGTGCGGTCACTGCAAGCGCCTCGCCCCCACGTGGGACGAGCTCGCTGGCGAGGTCACCGGTACCTCGATTGCCAAGGTCGACTGCACGCAGCACGGCGCCATCTGCCAGGAGCAGGGCGTTCGCGGCTACCCCACCATCAAGTTGTACGTTGCCGCGCTGATGCTGCGCTCTCGCTCTCGCACGCTCGACGGTCGCTCACTCTCGTCCTCATCCACGTAGCTTCGCTGATGGCGTCGAGACCATCAAGTACAACGGTGCCCGCACTGTCGAGGCCTTCAAGGAGTTCATTGCCCAGCAGTAAGTCAGCGAGTGCGCGAGCAAGCTGCTTGCTTATTTGGCTGTCCTACGCGCTGAGTAAACCAAGAAACTACACCACAACCACGACGCTGGCTTCACTGGCGCTCTGGAATCGAGTGCAAGAGGAGGGTTTACGTTATTGCAAAGTCAATTATTACACGATTGGAGAGGGACGGAGGGAGGAGGCGGGGCGGCGGTCTAGCGAGTCGAATGTCTGTCTTGTGGCTGGCTGGTTGGTGTGTCTGACACTGGACCACGGCACACTACTCGTCGCCCTTGGTGAGACAGTTCTGTGCGCACTTGAAGAGGCGCAGGAAGCCCGTGTCGCGGTGCTCGCCGAGGCTCAAGTCCTTGCGCTTCCTGAGCGCATCGACCAGCTCGCGCTCGTTGAGCGTGCCGTCGCCATCCGAGTCGAACACCGCGAAGATGGTATCGATCATCGGCTGGCTCAGCGAGATATGCGTCACGGCCTTGACAGCTCGAGCAAATTCGTCCTTGTGAAAGTCGTGCTTGTGCGTCGTGAAGAGCCGCAGAGCCAACGCAATGTCCTCAATCTACATCATGAACCAGATTGTTTGATGTGAGTATCGATTGATTGTTTGGAGGAGGGAGGTGATGGCGTACATGCTCAATGACTTGAGAGAACGAAAAGAACTCCTCGAGCGACACGGTCTCGGGCCGATTGGCGAGAGAGTCGGCGCGATGAACGTAGGCCGGCACGTCCTTGTGTGGCGCAAAGCCGACCAACGTCATGGCGAACGATCGCAACGAAATGTAGCCGGTTCGATTCGGATCGTGGCGATAGAACTCGAGCTCGCGCACGCCATGCTGCAGACTCGCAATCACCTGCGAGAAGCGCTCGAACGAGATCTCGCGCTGCTGCTGTTGCTTGGCGTCGCGTCCAAAGAACAACGAGAACCACATGCTCTCGTTGATCTCCTTGGCCTTCGGGTCGCGTGCCATCGCCAGCATCGGCGACTGCGAGCGCACGACCTCCATCACGCCCTTGAACTCGTCAAAGTCGATGGTGCCGCTCGAGTCCTTGTCGAACATGCGGAAGGCGACCTTGAAGTAGCGCTGCGGAATGCCGAGCAGCGTGATGAAGAACGCGTACTCGGCGAACGAGATCAAGCCGTCGCCATCAATGTCGGCCATCTTGAAGAACTCGGGCGCGCTCAACTCGCCTCGCTCGCTGCTCGGATTGTAGTCGTACGGCAGCACGGCGTTCACAAAGTCGCTCAGCGTCATGAACTTCTCGCCGTCCTTGGTGACGCTCGCGAACGTCCCAAAGATCTTCTCGGGCGAGCTCAGACTGCGGATGCGGTTGGCGTAGTTGCCGGCAACACGCTCGCGCCAATCGATATCCTACGAGCGGACGAGCGGACGAGGAGTGAGTGCGAGACTGCGACGGTCTATGGCGGCCGCTCGCTCGGGTACCTTGGTGGTAGCCGACGGCTTCACTGCGGCTGCCGGCTGCTCTTGTGCCTGGTGAGCACGACAAAACAACACCAACGAAGCAGCACCAGCGAGTGCCGCTCCCAATAGTCTCACCGACGACGACCATCGAGCTGACTCGCCATGCTCGTTGTACTCCCGACCATCGTCGGCATGCGAGCGACTCGAGCTCAGCGAGCGCGACAGCAACGTCACAGCGCTTCGATGTCGCGATGTCGTCGCCAACAGACGCCCGAACGACCTGGAGGAACCCACTGCACGGACCTATACACACGCATACAGCGTCATGGATCGGATGAGTGCCAGTCAGCTTCCCGCGCTTGGTTGGTGCCATACCAGCGACGAAGCCATCGCGTGATCGATCAACGAGAGAGAGAGAGAGAGCAAGCAACTGAAGGAGCTCGCTATGGCGGTGCCTTTCATTATTTTCGCTCTCGGCTCTACAAGTGCCGTACTCTGACAGCAACCCAAAAACCGCTGTCGCCACATCGAAAACATCAACGTCGTCTTGTGATCGAGTAGATTTTCATGCTCAGTCGTTCATTCTTTCTCTCGCTCCCTCCTGCGTACAGCATCTTCTCTCTCCTCTACCATCGCCATCACACCATGAGCAGCTTGTTGGTAGTGCAACACCTCGTGAAGCGTGGTTTGGTGCCACAGCTCGTCGCTTCAGGCGTTCGAACGGCGTACCAGAGTGCTCGCAACCCGTACCGCTTCAGTGCCATGGCACCCAAGCTACTGGCAGCGCAGCGTCGTTGT
>Ga0209935_1004841_pt1 | contig 11958 bp, 16 predicted proteins | sample ThiBio_1000_plan_2_FD_183958 | JGI IMG/M metagenome (GOLD analysis project Ga0209935, IMG submission 183958) | Wastewater bioreactor microbial communities from Cape Town, South Africa - Thiocy_cont_1000_plan (SPAdes) | ecosystem: Engineered > Bioreactor > Thiocyanate-remediating >... | reverse complement strand
TGCCGTTCGATCCGGAATGCACACCAGTGTCGCTTGGTGCTCATGGCCACACGATACCTAGATTCCGAGCGAGTTTGGCCGATTGCGCAAGTTGAATGACCTGTACGAGTGGCAGTGCTCTCTTGCAGACTTGGCACGCACTCATTCATTCACCGCAGGAAGTTGTATGGAAATGAGGACTTGGAGGTCACTCGGTTGCCTGGCTGGATGTCGAGGCGCTTTTGGAATTCGATGGTATCACAGCGAGGGTGAGCGATTACGAGGCAGTGACGGTACTCATCACAGTCATTATCTTGTGCATTGTGCAGTCGCAAGTGTTTGACGACCCGGAACACGCTGCCGACCTCGAGTGAGACCCGAACACAAAGACAAACATACTACTACTACACCACTGACTCGAGCATCGACAATAGAGCAAATAGGATCGCGCCTAATATTTATCCTCGAGCTCGGGGTGAATGGGATGGAATGGAATGGAATGGGTATCATGAGGCTCCCAGCCGAGTAGCTGGTCGATCGGAAGGTGTTGCAACGCGAACGAGATGGCGCGAGGTTCCGATCTCACTGCTCGCAGGCGTGCTGTGATTGTGCTCGCTCAGTGCCCCGATCAGCACGAGAGTTGCGATCAGCCGTCGCGTGGCAATGAAGTCCTTCGATTCCATGACAAGAGGGCGGAAGCGGATGTGGAACAACTGATTGTCGCTGCCCGCGACCGGAACATTGGCCGAACTCGAAGTGGCTGGGTCGCAGGAAACTATCACGCCATCGGCAGTGGCGGTGCCTGGAGCAGCTACCGTGATCGCATAGTCGAGCACCAGTACCGACAGCTCGATCGTCATGCCTCTGGTTGTGCCGTAGAACCGGAGGCCAAGCTTGAACTCTGGCCGCATCAAGTGATGCGTTGCTGATTGGGATTCGAGGAGCCAGCTTGGGTTCACCAGCATGCGATGGAGCAAGTGCTGCAGTGCCACCACGTCCTCTTGGCTCTTGGTGATCTTACTCTCGACGACGATCCACGGGTACTCCAGTGCGCGATCGCAACTCTCTCCAAAGAGCCAGTCGGGTCGGAGAGTCGTCGTTCCTGCCAGTGACGGATGTAACGACATGTCGCACGTGTAGTGAAACAGGTCTCTCAACGGGCAGAGCATACGACTCACGACGGCGTGCTCGAATTGCTTCTCGGACAATTGGGCCTTGTTGAAGTGCCGCTTGAACTTGCTTGCAAGGTCGCCAAAGATGGTGGCGCTCGTACACGAGTCGCTCTGTAGCATGGCATGCTCGAGGGCAGCGGCGACGTGTTCCAGAACACTGGCGTCGACTTCATGTTGATGCCAGTAGGTCAAGAAGGCCTCAGTACGCGAGACACTGTTTCGGACGGCAACGAATCGGGCGATGATGTCGTTGTACGGATGGTCGTGAGTGGGGAATAGGACTGGCTGTATCGCGTTGGGATACCAGATTGTGTTGAGAAGGTGGGCGATTGGGAGCGAGATCGACTTTACCTCCCAAAAAGGATGGTTCACATCGAACGGCACCGAAGACCAATCGATGGTCAGAATGCACTGGTCACATGAATTTGCGAGCAGCCCTGTCGCCATGAGAGAGAGAGAGAGGAGCAATAGACAAGAGCGCTGCCACGAGATGAGCTCACAAGGCGGGAAACTCCGGAGCGTGTATTCCGACCAAGCAAGTGATTGAGTTCCACATCGGAAAACTCACGAATGGGTTACGGCTCACCTTGCGAGGCATCGGCAGCCTTGGTCGGATCTTCCATCAATCCCTTGTTGCGATCCAGCGTCTCTCGGTCTCCTGCGAGGGCAATGTCTCCGCTGGTGGCGAGCGCTCGATGCTTGCCGGCCATCATGACGGCGATGATGATCAGCTTGCCGAGAGTGTTGAATCGACCGCTCAAGCTCGTCACATCGTTGCCATATCCGAGAGACAATCCCACGTTTCCGAAGGCCGAAATCACTGTTCGCACGATACACATTTGGGTGTGAGTCCAGATCTCGGTTGGTGTGGGTGGGGGTCCGGGCTGCCACGTACCCTCGAACAAGAAGCCGAAGATGGTAAAGTTCGGATCATCCCTCAAGTTCTCGTATTGGACGATCAACAGCACCAACAAGCACGCCGCACAGAAGGCGAGGTCTCGCAACACGAGAGTCATCAGCGCCTCCTTACCCGACACACGAGCAGATCGTCTCGTGCTTCGAATCGAAGCCGCCACCGGGAACACGCCAATGAACATCAGAATGACATACAACCACAACACAGCACTCGAACTCAGGGCGATGTTGACCGAGTTAAATCCAGCATTCCTGCTCATACGAAAAGTGAGAGTGAGTGGTGAGTGAGCGAGTGGGAGAGTGATATCTGCGAGCAAGCACTGTATGTCTCACCTGGTCGAGATCGATTGGAAGCCGACGTTCCATATCTTGTAGAATCCCGACAAGCCCGCCAGTTCACCGTTGGCGTAGTTGAAGTCCAGGGCCGTGTTGATGGTGAACTGGAGAGCCAGAGATGTCACCACGAAGGTCGTGATCACGGCCGTTTGTCGGAAGTTGAAGAGATGCGTGTAGTAAGCTCGAGGCTTTCGATGTAACAGGTTGATGACGGGACTCTTGCCGAGCGAAACGATTCGCAGGAACAAGAACCACAGTCGCATAAAGATCGGATAGCAAGTGTTACCTATGATCGACACCAAACAGAACGAGGCGGGCACGTCAGCCGCCAGGTTGTCGTGCAACATCCAGAGCACGGAGGCGAACGTACCAGCCAAGATTAACCATGCCAGCGTGGTCAACATCACCTGTGCCACATCGACCAGCGGGTTAGCAGCCGACAACGGAGCCGGCGCAGGTGGGAGTCGCGGGTCATACCCACTCGCTTGCAAACGGAATGGTATTCGTCGCAAATAAACTGAATCCGGCGTTGTTGAAGGCGCTGGCCGTGAAGAAGAACGAGCCCCACACGTAGTTGACGCCTTGCTGGTCGTAAATGTCGAGAATATCTCGGTCGGCCCGCGAGTAAATGATCAAGAAAATCGCGGTACCGAGTTGCACGAAGAAGACGTAGCCCAGCGCAGAGACGATCAGCACCAGGATCGCATTTCGCTGCACAACGACCCAGCGAGTGTCGCAAGTCTTGGTCGAGCTCCACAGCAACCGCTGGAAGCGGTAGAGGCGGAGGAAGAGCGGAAAGACCGTGTTGAACACCGAGGAGCCGGTGAGGATCAGGAGCCAGATGATGAACTGTCCGCCGAACGGCACCTGGCTGGTGTCGAAGGTGATGAGGCCGGTGCAGGTGAGGGCCGACACGACCGTGAAGAGGCTGTCGAGGTAGCCTGGAGGTTCGGCCACGTAGTAGATCCAGCTCGCCATCAGGGCGATGAAGGAAAAGTACGTGAACACGATCAGCAGGTAGATGCCGATGAAATTCACGATGTTGCGCGGCAGGTTCTTGAGCAGGCGCAAGAAACGCTTCGTCCTACTCACCTTCTGGCTGGCGTCGTCGCCGTCGGTGTCGGCGTAGTGGAACGAGCCGCTGTCTGAGGAGCTGGAGCACCAACGAAAAGTACCGCAGCAACAGTTAGACAAGCGAGCTCGTGAGGCCAGCCAGCCAAGCGAGTGGGTACCTTGAGCGGTCATCCATTTCTTGCATTTGTGTGAACCCTTTCTAAGTGAGCTGCGGCGATAGGGAGGAGGAGCTGGTGGTGGTGCGGGGCTAGCGATACACGACGCATACCAGGGCAGCAGAACAACCACACATCCACTCTCGCGAGAAGACGAAATGGCGGTCGTTGCGAGCCGGACTCGGAGATAAGGGTCGTAGAGTTCGGGGCGGAAACAATCGCTGCAACGCAACGAAACGCGCACCAGCAGCACTCCGGTTGTCCAACCTTTTACACTGCCGGGTTCCGGAGCTCCCTTCGCTCTTCTCTGCTGGCTCTCCTACTTCCTGCCCGTGTTACCCGTAGCTCATTCAGTATCTTGGAGCAGTAGGCGAGCTCATTGAGGGTTAGCGAGGTTGAGAGAGACCAGAGAGAGACCACCGAGCGATCACACTTCTCAACGCAACAGTTTACATTGCGAACAAGAACGTTTAATAGAGGGATAGAGAGATGACGGCGGTGGCTGTAGCTGTGGCTCTGGCTGTGGGACTGTTATCCAAAGGCCGAGAGCATCGCGGCACCACCAAGTAATACTCCAGCGGATGCAAAGAAGAAGACGATGCGTGCTGGATTGGTGATCTCGCGGAAGAGCAGCAAGCCCCAGATACCCGACACCAGCAACGAACACTGCGTCAGCGGGAAGCCGACCGTGAAGCCGAGGTACTTGGTAGCAAAGATGCTGAAGAAGAAGCCCACGTTCCAGACCGTGCCCGATACCATGCCTGCCGAACGAGCAACACGCCGCCGTGTTGATGATGAGCCTACAACACTCGTAGCTGCTTGTCGCCGCATCAACGACCAGCACGCAGCGTGGGGGCGATTCGTACCAGCCGAGCCGCCAATCTTGAGGTGCAGCTGTGGTATCGGCCACCGTAATGCAACACACAAGAGTACATATCCCACAGCAATGACGATGGTGGTGGCTGCGACGCCGATGGCGAAGCTCAGGTAGTAGTGGATATCCGATACCGACTGCAATCAATCCAATCAATCCAATCAATTCAATCGCATTTGTGTACGTGACCGTGGAGGTTATTGATCGTCATGTAGCTCCTGTGCTGCTCTCTCTCTCTCTCTCTGTCAATACAAGAACCTACATCAGGCTTGAACTTGAGAGGCACCATCATCGATCCGTTGAGAACGCTGCCATTCCAACCACCGCACCGTCAAATGAGAATCGCACTCCGAGAGAGATATCTGCCACATCGATGTTGCCAAGTGTCGAGAGAGAGAGAGAGAGAGAGAGAGAGAGAGAGAGTCACGAACGTACCCGACCAAAGAGGCACACGTCATACCGACGATCCAGTTCCTGCGCGTGAACTCGGCCGAATCGGCTGCCGCAGGCGTTTCAGGCTGCAACAACGATGAGGACTCCGAGTAATCGAACGAATGTGTTGACGGGATTTCTTGGGGCTTGATGGGCTCCTCAGTCGCAATGGCCGGGAGGTCCGAATAGTCGATTGGTCGCGCAAAGAACGGCGTCGCGTACAGGAACTCGAGGCTCGATGGCAGTTGTATCGTGATGGTTGCGTTGCACGCGCACAGGCCCACGATGCCGATCACGAGCATCAATAGCGCCACCATTGCGAGTGGGATGTTCGAGATCGACTCTTGGAAGGCCACGGCGCCCCAGAAGAACGACACCAAGACTGGGAGCGAGGCCCGCCAAAGCCGCGTCGATTCGCGCCATTGCGCCAGTGTCACCATCAGCAACACCACGCATCGACGTTGCGATTTCAGTCAGTAGAAGCACGAGCGTAGACACATGTGTGCGTGCTGGAGACTGCGATATGGCACTCGCGAATATCGACTGATGTGATTGTACGTACTCGTGATGCCAGCCCTGGAGCACGAAGAAGAAGAAGAAGATTCGCGCCGTGTCAGTGTGCTTCAAATGATGATTGATCGATCACAGACGTTGGGCATGAGGTGATCGTAGCGTACCAGTATGCGATCGGTATCGCGAGGCCCAATTCATTGATGGCGACGATGGCGAGTAGGTTGATCGGCACCCACATGGCGGCACCGATCATACCTGGTGGGTGTGTGAGTAACGCGTTCTCGATCTTGGCGCACAAGAGTTGGTGTTTGCTTGCTTGTTTGTTGTGGCGCACCCCAGATTGTGAATTGGAAGGCCGAGATAGCGAGTGCTACCCACGAGGTCACAAAGACGGCGAACGAGAAGTACGACTGGAACACGATGGCGTGCACGTTGAGGTCCTTGACGGCCTTGATTCGAAGTGGCAAGCCTGAGCAGGAGCGCAAGACAAGAGACAGTGGTTGGTCGATTGCGTTCGTACACCATCGATATCGTCGATCAGGAGGGGTGCCGTGAGCGTACCAAACGAGCCAAAGAACAAGACCGAGAGCGCGACCGATACGTAGCCCTCGAGAGCAGTATCATCGTCCATGACGTGGTTCGTTCGCTCGACGCTCGTTGATTCGATCACACACGCTCACTTGCTCGTGATTCCAACGAGAATCTACTCTCAAAGGAGTTCAACTACGACGAGAGACGAGGAACGAGGCCACAAGCACGCACACAGGAGCACGAAGAGAGCGAGTGCGCGCGAGTGAGTGCGCTAGAGCACTATTGAGCGAGAGCGAGGCAGCAGCGGAATGATGGAATTGTACCTGATCGAGAGCGGGAAAATCTGACGAGCCAGCCGCTTGACGAGCCATTCGTTCATTCGCTCCCTCTCTCTCGCCTTGCCCCAGAGCCTGCTTCTCTCTATCTCTCTTTGGCCCACCATGTTGCGTATGATGCATAGTAGCAGCGGCAAGAGTGGCTTCAACCTCGCCAAGCCACAGCCTAAGTCAAAGGGGCCGACCACGCAACCTAAGGCAACTGGCACCGCTCCTGCTGCTCCTGCTGCTCCGGCTGCTCCTGCATCGCAAGAGCCGAATGCCTGATCGCTGTTGTTGTTGTTCGCTCGCCCTCGCCTCCCAGTACACATAACAACGCTCTCCCATCCCTCGACCCTTGTCTCTCTGCCCTATCCACCATGTCTTTTATGATACACAGAAGCAGCGGCAAGCGTGGCTTCAACCTCGCCAAACCAGAGCCTCTGCTTGATACCACAACGAGCCAATCCAAGGGCGCGACTGCCTCGACCACGCAACCTCAGGCAGCGGGCACCGCTCCTGTAGCTCCTGTTGCTCCTGTTGCTGACGCAGCTCCAGCATCGCAAGAGCCGAATGCCTGATCGCTGTTGCTGTTGTTGTTGCTCGCTCGCCCTCGCCTCCCAGCACACATAACAACACTCTCCCATCCCTCGACCCTTGTCTCTCTGCCCTATCCACCATGAATATGATACACAGAAGCAGCGGCAAGCGTGGCTTCGACCTCGCCAAACCAGAGCCTCTGCTTGATACCACAACGAGCCAATCCAAGGACGCGACTGCCTCGACCACGCAACCTCAGGCAGCGGGCACTGCTCCTGTTGCTCCTGTTGCTGACGCAGCTCCAGCATCGCAAGAGCCGAATGCCTGATCGCTGTTGTTGCTCGCTCGCCCTCGCCTCCCAGCACACATAACAACACTCTCCCATCCCTCGACCCTTGTCGCTGGCTGATATCTACTTGAATAGAATGCGTATGATGCACAAGAGCAGCGGCAAGCGTGGCTTCGGCCTCGCCAAACCAGAGCCTCTGCTTGATACCACAACGAGCCAATCCAAGGGCGCGACTGCCTCGACCACGCAACCTCAGGCAGCGGGCACTGCTCCTGTTGCTCCTGCCGTTGAAGCCACTCCTGCATCGCAAGAGCCGAATGCCTGATCGATACTGGCGTCTCTCTTGATGCTGGTCGTAGACAATGCCACCGATGAACCAATGCGCTAGAGCCACAACTCGAGTCGCGATTGGCTCGACAGCACCGCGATCGATTAATGAAGCTGAATGCATCCAATGCAAGGTCGTTCAAATCACACTGGAATCATCATCAGTGCGATCGACACATACGCATCCATTCATGTATGATTCCACACGGAAGGTCCTGGTGGGATTGGCGTACGAGATGTCGTGCGATGATGTCGAGGGCTCGAGCTCGGCGGCGGTCATTTCGTTTTGCCGCTGCCGCAACTGCAACACGTCGTCGATCTCTAGCGCAGACACACAAACATACACACACATCAGCACCCATCGATCTCTAGCGCAGAACGAGCACACGCACACCCACACACACACCCCAACCACATTTACCATCGCCATCTTGTGTCCTTCTGTTATCGGAGGTGAGTTTGTATCTCTTGGACCAGCACTCGATTGATTGGATTGATTGGTAGATGGTGAACTTTGGGAGATCACCCACTGGTGGTCTGGAAGCATGGCTCCTGCAAGTGGCCGCTCAGAGCTATGTCGATGACGACGATGACGACGATGACGACGACGACGATCAAGAGGAGGCTACCGCAACCGACGTAGAGCCGATGAGCACCGACGAGCAGCAGCAGCACCATAATGCTGCAGACACTACGGCCAGCACCGCCAACAGCAGAGGCAGCTCGCCGAGCATCAACACCACCAGCAGCAGCAACAGCAGCGCTACCATCACTGCCGCTAGCAGCATCACCAATACCACATCGAATCCAATCGTACCAGCGATTGAGGTTCAGAACAGGCCCTCTTTGATGCCGACCAGCACATCATCAACATCAACAACATCATCCTCAACATCAACAGCATCATCACACATGATCCGACTCGCAGCCAGCCATCCACAATGGAGCTCGAGCTCGTACGCCAACGCGAGCTCCGCCACCAGCAGTTCGATCCAACGTGGCAGCAGTCTCAACCTCCGAATCGACCTCCGTCCAACGGAGGCCGTCGCTGGCGCCACGAGCAGCACCACGAGCAGCGCCACGAGCACGAGCACGACGACGGCAGCCGGCGTACTGCTGTCGCCGAGCGACATCTCTCGATCGGTGTCGCCGCTGCCATCGCCGCTGCCGCCGGCGGCCGTCAGCTCGGTCAGCTCGACGCCTCGGAGCTCCGGCATCGTCATCACACCGCGCGGCACCGACTCGACGAGCTCGACTGTCGCCTCGCCGCGATCGGCGTGGCGCTACGACGACCTCGCATCGGCCAACACTCCCTTCCAGACCGCGCTCTCGAGCAGCGTCGTGTCGGCCGCCTCGTCGGCCTCGTCCTCGTACGCCTCGTCGCCTCGCTCGACGCTCTTGGCACCTGCGCAGCAACCAATGCAATCGACCGGCGCTCCGACGGCCTCGCTGCGAGCTGCACCTCCGGTCGCCGGCAGCGCCTCGGCCTCGACGCACCAGGTATCGAGCGCCGCGCTCGCCGTGGCTGCTGCCATCGCACAGCTGTTGCGGCGCATCTATTCGTCCGATCAGCTACGCTCCACAGGTGCCTTGGAATCCACGTCGACCACCTCATCGACCTCGACCTCGCCACAGCCGCCGAATGTCGACGAGGACGCCGCGAGCTCGAGCTCGACCGCCAGCAATATCGATCGTCTGTGGCTCTATCGCTCGTGGCTGCAACGTCGCCGTCAAGTGCTCCAGCAACAACAGCATCGTGAACAGCAACAACAACAGCAACAGCAGCAGCAGCAGCAACGCGAGAGTGAGAACTCGCTGCTAAGCAGACCGTCGGAGCCATCGCGAGTACCGGCTGCATGGCCGAGCTACATGCCCATTCGAAACCGCACAGCGGTCGCCACTGCGTCCAGCACCAATGCCAATGCCAACACTGCCACCGCTACATCCGAGCGTCGTACAGTGCATTGGAGCGACTTTCAGCGATACCAGCAGCAGCGACTTAGCAATGAGTTGCGTCTGCGTCAAGCTGGTCGCTTCATGTCGCCGAGCTATTCGCTCGAGCACGAAGACGACGATGACGATGAGCACCCTCACGGGTTCACCGACGAGGACGAGGACGAGGACGACGACGCCATGCACATGAATGACGACGACGACGAAGACGATGACAATGATGACGACAACGAGGACGACGACGAAGACGACGACGAGGACGGCGACTACGAGTTTGGCACTGACGATAGCGATACCGACAGCGACGACTCGTTCCTTCGTGCCATGCGTGCGGCACGACAGCGCTTCGCGAATCGCTTCACCAATGCTAGAATGATGGCACGCGCTGCAACGGCCGCGGACGAGCACGAGCTTGACGACGAGCCGTTCGGCATTCAGGACGGCGAGTATCGTAGCCCGCGCACCATCTCGCGTATGGTGCGCTTGCAGTACTATCGAACCAACGAAGGCGTCGCCAGCTTCCAGATGGCTGGTGCCTCGCGTCCGTCGCCACGATCGGCTGAGTATCTCCCGACGCGCGAGTTGCAACATCGGTACTCGCTCGTTCGCTTAGCATCGCCGGTTCCCAACAGAGAGATCGTCGCCCCTCTCAGCGTTCGAACGACACAGTTGCCTGCCCGATGATCACACACACACACACACAACATCTAGCCGCCACCATTCCACACACTCTTTCATCCAACCACGCACCTTTCAAGCACAAGCCAATATGTACATATCACACATTGCTCACCTGTACAGCAACTATCCTTGTTCCATCATCACGCAAACACCATACGCACTCCTGCACTATATCTATTATGTGAACATGACATGGAATACACGTCATTCGTACGCACTCGTTCGTTGGTTCGTTCGTTCATTGGTCGGTTCCGAGAGAGAGAGAGAGAGAGCAAGTTTAACAATACATGGAAGAGGTTTATGTCACATTGCGAATGCTGCTGGCATTGGTAGGCGCAGCTGATTTACACAGTATGCTGAGACGTTTGCAATTTTGATAGATACAATACAAAAGCAAAACAAACAAACAAACAAGCAAACCAACAAGCAAGAACGATTGATCGTTGTTGTAGTTGTAGTAGCGGTAGCAGAAGATGAAGGAGCAAGTCTCTCTCTACGCAATATCGGTACGAAGCGCATTACGAGGCTCAAGCTTGAGCGACTCCTCGTACAATTGCGAGTCGCTCATCGGAGTCGATTCAGTAACGAGCCGCAGAATCTCATCCACTTGTACAAAGTTGTACGGTGTCGTTTGGAAGCGCTGTATCGTAGCGATAATGTTATACACCTGTGTACCACACCATCCAGCCATCGATCGATCAGTTTCAAGTACGAGCAACAGGCATTCTCGCTGCACCTACCTGCCAGCACTTGGAAAAGTTCACTTGGCCCTCGTAAAATGTCGGGTTGCCGTCCTCGATGAACGTGAGGTCCTGCAAGAACACACCTATGTATGGAATGCAGGGCGGGAACGATTGCTTGAGCGCGAAGCGGTAGTTCTTGTACGAGCCCTCCATCGACATCAAGCTCTCGAGTTTCTCTTGCGACTGTCATTCGTTGATTGTAGCGCACAAGCAAGTCAATTAGCTTGCACATCAATTCGAATTTCCGCACACGCCAACGAACAACGAACCTTTTTGAACTTCTTTGGAAGCTTCGCTAGAGTCCACTTGAGGCGCGAGATGGCACTGTGGCTGATGCCCGACACAACAGCCATCACCAACAAAAAGTTGTTCATCGAGCTGCACGAGTGCATCGTATCGGAGTCAATACATAACTCCGCGTGTCAGCACGGAAGAGTGTCTTCTTGTTTGAATCGCGCGTACCAAAGAAAGTCGTTCACCTCGACGAGTTGCGTAATGACCTTGACGCGCATTCGAAGCGTCTTTTGTTGCACGATCGAAGTCGAGACCCAGCCCGACACCAGGTTGAACCATGTAATGAGAGCATTGACGTTACGCGACAGCTCTCGATCTTTCGACCATACTTGGCCCACGAGTTCGAATGGTTGAATCTTGGAGTAGATCTGGAACGTGTGGATACACAGCTGACGCGCGAGCTCCTCCGAATCGACCGTGAAGAGGTCGATCTTGGTACCTCGCAGGTTCTTTGGAAGCTTGGATTCAGGCGGCGAGTTGGACACTCGTACTTGCGCGTTGCGAGCCTACAACCACAGCGATAACAACTTGTTGTTTAGCATACATTCTCCTCTCTCTCTCTCTCTCGCTTTCCCTCTACCCTTACCCTCTACCCTTACCCTTGTTTGGTAAACGAACCTTATCACACATTCGCTCGACCAACAATGCGTAGCCATCGGTACGAGCACGAGCAAGGAATGTACCGAGAGTGCTTTGCGCCTCCTTGTCACCATCATCGATCGCACCCACGAGAGACGCATCGACCAGCGGCTGGTCACCGTTCTGCACGAACGGTGCAAAGAGCCTCGGCTCGTAGGCGCACCACGTACGCATCGACACCAAGACACGAATCTGCA
>Ga0209935_1004840_pt1 | contig 11958 bp, 18 predicted proteins | sample ThiBio_1000_plan_2_FD_183958 | JGI IMG/M metagenome (GOLD analysis project Ga0209935, IMG submission 183958) | Wastewater bioreactor microbial communities from Cape Town, South Africa - Thiocy_cont_1000_plan (SPAdes) | ecosystem: Engineered > Bioreactor > Thiocyanate-remediating >... | reverse complement strand
CTAGAAGGGCAAGTTCATGCTGCGCTCGCAAATCGATTGCTACGACCCCGTACGCACTCTCGAGAACACACTTGCTTGTGTACTGTTCTTTCTTTGAGTGTCACCTTCTAAACCACTCGGCTGTGTGTGCGTGTGTGCGCGTGTGGTTGGATCTGCGTCTACGTGCAGTCGCTTCCTGGCGAGTACAAGACCTTTGATATCAAGACCAGGGCCATCATCTCGATCCGTCGTGACGTACAAGCATACGAGGTACTTGCGATTGCAGCAGCAGCAGCTTCGATCGAGGCGCATGGCCGAGAGAGACGTACCTTCGCTTACTCACTCTCCGAGCCACTCTGTAGATCGGCAGTCGGTATGGCTTGTCGTCTATCGCTGGAGTGCGACTTTCGTATGAGCGCGAGTACTACGACTTGATGCGCTCGGCGATGCTCAAGTACAATTTCCAAGTGCGCATCGGCAAGATGAATGGCGTCTTCATCGGCTACCACAATACAGCGTACGCATCGCTGTGGTTGGCTGCCGTCAGCCTCGAGATACCGAATGGTAACGTTGTTGCGCATTCTTCAGAGCAATGCTGGGTTTCGAGTACCTTCCTCTCAAGGAGATGGACCACAGTCTCTTTGGTTCAAGGTTCGTTGGCTGTTGCCTCGCATACCTTGCTTCGCTCTCTCTCACTCACTCAGTTGCAACACTGTAGTGCGCTTGGCGATGAAGCCTTCGAGAAGAGCTTGTACATGTTCCAGGTCCTGCTGGACTACCTTCTGCCTCTCTATCCCGACACCGAATCGTTGCGCCTCGTTGTGGTAGCCAACCGCAACAAGAGCCGACTCGAGATCTTTGTAGATATCAGCGATCCTTCGGGTCCGCTGACCGACAGCGTGCCTCGTTTGTTCGCTTGCACCATTCAGAGTACATGCCTCTCGCTCGCTCGCTTGCTCCCTGCCCATGCTCACATTCACTCACTCACTCACTCTCGCTTACTCTGCTTGCAGGCTATGTAAATAACCAACTCACTCCTCGTGGCATGGAGTTTTACGATGGCGACAAGCTGGAAGTATACTACAAGATTGAGGAACTCACATCGACCATGAGCCTTGCGAACTTGCGAGCCATCTACCTCGAAGCTGCAGAGCGAGCCGATGTCTTGGTGGCATAAGATAAGCAGACGTAGTAGTAATACATTACAATCAATCAATAGGCTGACGAGCGAGATATCGGCATAACGACGACACGCAGCATCGATCTCACACAGATCAACGCTGCGCACTCTCTCGTGCGCACTCTCACTCTCTCTCTCTCTCTCTCTCTCTCTCACTCTATCTACATGGAGGAGCGCAAGGAGGCCTTGCGCCTGCGAGCCCGGTGGCTTACGTGCTCTCTCGTGCCACCTTGCGCCGCTGTGCCGGCTTCTTGTTGGCCAAGAGGGACACCTCGTTCGCGTGGGCGCACGTTGGTTTGCTCGGCGGCGATCCGCAAACACTCGCTCGATTGGGTTCGGGCTTGGCGTTGAGCTTGTTGCTGAGCTTGGTGTGCATACTATCGAATGCCGTCGAAGCAGCACCATCACGTTCCTCGGTCACCATCGTCGTGGACGTGGACGTGGGCGACGACGACGAGGCGCTCTTGGCGCGTCGAACACGACGCTCGGAGCGGAGGTCCTTCTGCGCGCCACCTTTCATCAGCATGATGATGACCAACCAGATGAACAGCACCGAGATGCCAACCATCAGTAGCAGCGTCCTCATCTCCTGGTGCTCCAAGCGCTCGGAGAGAAGTGCCACTTGCTCTGACATGGCATCGAGCTGCAGCGATAGCTGCGCGGTTTCGTTGTCGAATTGCTCGCGGAGCTCCGTCTAGAGACGAGGACGTCATGAACCAGAGAGTGCGATGGTGGTGAGTACCGATATCCGATACGAAGAGGAGTCTGGATCGGAGGCTGCCGCCGTACCGTGACGTTACTGAGCATCGCTAGCGTCTTGGCCGTGTCGGCTTTGTGTTGCTCGAGCGTTTCGTTGCACGCTCGCTCTTGATTGGCCAGCAGGCCTTGTATCGTCTCCACAACGTGTTGGAGAGAGATGAGGCGTTGGTCGACGTGTAATACTGTCGTTGCCATCGTTGTTGATGACAAGTAAGTACACTCACGGGGCTTCCAGCGCTGCGCCATCATTGCGCGAGCACTGACGTACGTCCACGAAGAAAGCCCTTAAAGATATTGTCCTCACGCGAAAAGTCCTGCGAGATGATGCTCTGCACGCTCTCGTTCTCGACCTTGCCGTGATTGGCGCTCGGTGGCGGCTCGTGCACCGGCTTTCGTGCATGGGTGTCGGTGTCGTTCACGTGTGCAAGATCGTTGGCGCCATGGTGGTTCGCGAGCGCTACTCCATTCGATTCACCGGTGGTTTGGTTGGCTGATGCGTGTGCAGCATCGACCTACAACATACGCACGCAGATACGAGAGATTCACCATTTTTCAGTGCGTGATTACGAATGTGAGTCGAGCAGTGTTGCAGCTATGCTTCAATCGTGTGAGTACCGTTTGATTGTTGCTATTGTGGTGATGTGCTGGTTGATTGTGATTGTGATTGTTATGATGCGGTTGCGGTTGCGAATGGTGGTGGTGGTGGTGGTCTTCTTGCCTGAGCGGTGTGGCGAGAGGCGATGGTGGAGGGATCTTGAGCTCCTTCTTAAAGTCCTCGAGCAGACTGTCGCCCGACACCAATATGTACGACAGCGGGCAAAAGACCTTGTCTCCATAGTGTGTCAAGAAGCGAAACATCAAGTATCTACAATCCAACGCACGCACGCACGTGTGAGTGAGAGTCACGTGAGAGTCGTGCGTGTGCCTTGCAACGCGGCATCGTGGCGTACTTGTAGACCGCCGTCTGCGGCAGCGCAAAGTACTGTGGTGCTCGCTTGTTGGCCGCAGTAAAGTACCCGATCGACTCCCACGAGTCGGTCGGGTACTGCTTCGATCCAAAGACCTGAAAGTCGCGAGGCATCGACGAGAAGGCCTCGAGGTTCGCGAGCTCGAGCGACGTGACGGCGACCTCCTCGCACAGTTCGATCACGACCCACTTGTCGGCCGAGCAGTCGTTGAGCATGTACTTGTCGCCATCGCGCGACAGGACGCTGTCGGGGCTCTTGGCCTCCTTATTGGCGGCGAGCACCTTGGCACCGCACTCGGCACCGGCGTAGTTGAACTTGCGCGGCGGAACGGGCTCGATCGGCAGAATGGGCTCGAGCTTCGCGAGCTCGGTGTCTGGAGATGCTGGCGCGCTCGTGGGCACCGGTGTGCTCGATGCAGCTGGAGAGATCGTCGCTGGCGGCGTTTGTTGTTGTTGTTGTTCGTCGGGCGGCGTGGATGGCGGCGAGGGCTGCGGTCGAGTGGACGGCTCTCCATTGGCGTCGTTGGTCGTGGCAGTGACGTCATCAGCGACCAACGGGAGCCCCGCAATGGCACATCGAGGGGCTTCCTCCTGAGGAGGAGGCGGCTGCTTCTGTGGCTGCGGTGGCTCTTGCAGGAGCTCACCATGTGGCAGCAATGGTGATTGCTGTGGCGCTGCAGCGATGCCCGAGACATTGGCGTTGGTGCCGGCGTCGTCCTGTGTATTCTGGCAAGGCACGTCTGCGTCCACGGCGGCGGAGTTGGTGCCACCACCGACCGACGACGACGACAAGGTATTGCTGCCATCGTGTGTAAGTTCGGGATCGCGCGGCAGCTCGAGTGGTGCTGCAGTAGCGTCAGCGACGTCATCGGCAGGCAGCGCTGTAGCTGTGGGCGTTGGAGGTTGCGGTGCGCGCGGCTCGCGCTCCTCCTGCGCAGCGTCGGACGACGGCAGCGGGTCGGGATGGTGGTGCGCTGGCGCGTCGTCGGTAGCATCGCTATCATCGACGAGATAGTAGCCGTCGGGCTCGGGCCTATCCCGCGAGGGCAGCTCGACGGCCGCCGCGAGCAGCACGAGCGCGAGTAGCACCAAAGACGCCGCGCACTGCAGCAGCCATCGGCGCTCGGCTCGCACCATATATCTGCGGGCGGCGACAGTGGCGCAAAAGGCGACGGGCCTCGATGGGCGACTCACGAGACAAGCGAAGATGTGAGAGAGAGAGAGAGGCACGTGTGGCGTGCTGCGCGTGGTGGTTGGCGGCGCGCGGCGATGGAGGCAATGCGGCAGGCGAGCAAGAAGCACACGCGACACGCAAGCAACACAACGCGACGCAGGTCTGCGAACGAGCTTGTATTTTACGGGGCTTGGCTCGTTGGCCGCGAGAGCTGCTGCTGGCTGGCTGGCCTGCCTGCCTGCTTCGATGCCACCAAGGCGCAAGGGCCAGAGGCTGCGAGGGGGAGTTTGGTGGCACTCCAGTTGCGTTGAGCACTTTGCAACCTGCTGGCTGGCTGGTGCTCGAGCTCGCGAGCTTGCGTTGAGCACTTGCAGCCTTGCTGGCTTGCGCTTTGGCGCGAAACGGCTCTCTGCGATACACAGGTGCGTCGTCAGCAACACAAAAGCCGCCACAAACACGAACAACAAGAGACAGCGAGATAGATATGAAGAGGTTGCGTTGCTCAGGCCTATCGATCAAACGCTCATCGAGGGTTTCTCGCGCGTTGAATAAGATGTCGTCATAGCCACACCAAACCGCTGACGCACAACGAGGCACATACCCTTGGCTGGTGTAGCCACAAGGCCAAAAGACTTGAGTGTTGGGACATTTCAGTCCATCTAGCTACGGCATCATCTACACCAGATACAGCAAGCCAAAGGTGCGTCAGCAACACGAAAGCCGCCACAAACACGAACAACGAGATAGATAGATATGAAGAGGTTGTGTAGCTCAGGCCTATCGATCAAACGCTCATCGAGGGTTTCTCGCGCGTTGAATAAGATGTCGTCATAGCCACACCAAACCACTCCACACACACCGAACTCCCACCAAGCAAGCAAGCGGGCAGGCAAGCAAGCACAAAGGTCCTCGCATACCTGTGAGCAGCAGCGAGCAGCAGGAAGAGAAACAAAGAGATCGAGATCGAGATCGACGTCAGCGCCTCAGTCTGCTCCTCTCCTCGTGGCTCTCGCGATACCTCGCTCGTCATTGTGGGGCGCCATACCAACAGAGCACCAGACAGCGTGAGATTTATGGAACCGCGGCTCGCGAGCTTGTTGCTGTTGCTGTAGCGTTAACGACTGCTGCACGGCTGGCTCTCACCATCACACGATCGTCGGCTGGCACGCGTGATGGATATCGTGTTCACATGGAAGGTGATCGTGCTCGTGGTGTTGTTGGTGATCGGCGGCGTGTTCGCCATGCTGCCACTGGCCATGAGACGGTGCTCGCCGAAGCAGCAGCCCAAGCTGCTGAGCGTCTCGAACGCCTTTGCGGGCGGCGTGTTCCTCGGCGGCTCGCTGGTGCACCTGCTGCAGGACGCCATCTCGGAGCTGCAGGTCCACTCGCCGCAGCATGCGCGCTTCTATCCGCAGATCCTCTTCGGTCTCGGCTTCTTCATCGTGTTCTTCCTCGAGAAGGTGGCGTTCTCAGCGTACACGCACGAACCGCCCGGGACTGGCAACAATGGCTCGGACGTGCACTTTGTGGTGCTCGACGTCGACAGCCCAACGCGACACGGCGAGCGCATCCCGCTCATGAGCCCGAGCGCGAGCGCCGGAGCACCGAGCAGCGACACGCCGTTGCTGTCGCCATCGTCGGCCTCAAAGGCGTATCCGTCGGACTCGTGGCAAGTCGTCGAGCTGTCGCCCTCGTCCTCGGCACGAGCCGTGGCAATAAGGCGTCAAGTGACGTCGTACCAATCGTTCTCGCGCCAGCACTCGCCGTTCTTGACGCCGCCCTCCGAGCCCTCAGGATACGAAGACCTGAGTCGTCACACGGAAGACTCGAAGCGCTCGTCGTTGCCATCGTTGTTGCCGTCATCGTCGTCGTCTTCGTCGTCTTCGCCATCATCGGCAGTGCTCCCTCCCTCGATGCCGCTCACGGTCAACAGCGACTTTTGGATCACGATGCTGCTGTTCCTCGTGCTGTCGGTGCATTCAGTCATCGAGGGCATGGCGCTCGGCGTGCAGTGGTCGATCGCCGGCACGATCGACATTGCGGTCGCCATCACGGCACACAAGTGGGTCGAATCGTTCGCGCTCGGAGTGTCGATGGTGCGCGAGGAGATGCCGCTGCGGCGCATGGTGGTGCTGGCGCTATCGTATGCGCTCATGACTCCGCTCGGAGGCGTGCTCGGCATGCTGCTGCTGTCGAGCCTCACCGATGGAGCCGGCGGCGTGTTCACGGCCATCGTGACCGCCATCGCGGGCGGAACCTTCATGTACGTGGCGGTGATCGATATTCTCTTGAGCGAGTTTGCGTGCTCGATCGTCTCGGGTCCAATCAAGGCTGCCGCGACCTCGTTCGGCTTCGGCATGATGGTGCTCATGGGTGCGCTGTTCCACCATCAATAGCTCGATCGCTATCGCCAGTTTGCACGATGGCGGCAATGCGCCGCGTATATCGTCAGTCCAATTTTGCTTGAGCCACTCACCGTTTGTACATACTCCCAACACCACCACCACCATGTAAACTAAGCCTTCCTATCACGCGGTTATGCGGCGAACCAAGCCTTGATTCGATTGATCCCTCGATTATTACACACAAACACAGGCGCCTGTACTACAGTAATGTCGATGGCGTGCCAGGTACTTGCTGCCCACCGTCATGGTCGTCGCCAGCGCCGTCGTCGTCGTCGATGCTGCCGACATCGCTGCGGTCGTCGTCGTCGTCGTCGAAGTCGAGCTCATCATCAAGTAGGTCGGCTTCTAACTCGGCACCACCCTCGAGAAGAAGAGGAGGCTGCTGTCCTCTTGCTCGAGCCTTGCGGCACGGTGTGGTCGTGATGGCATCGCCGGAAAGGTGTACACAAATCTCGAAGATCATCTCGATCGGAAGCAGCTGCAGGAGGCATTCGTGCTCCAGCCAGTAGATCTTGATGATGGCCGCGATCTCGCGTCGTGCGCGCTCCTGAAAGAACCGATGGAACTCGGGCCGCCAGCCGTGCTCTGGATTGACATTGGCGCCAACACAGTCAGCTCGGGAGGACACTCGCGTCGCGACGCTCGACAACGACGTACCTAGCGCAAGTAGCATGGTGCGCATGTCATCGGCGGCACATTGATCAAGAACAGTGCCTTGGGTGAGCTTGGTATGAATGTTGGCGCCGCGGAGCACCAACAGCTTGACCATCTCGTAGTCCTTCGCCTCGATCGCACGACTCAAGGCACACGAACCCTGCAAGTGGGGTCGTGAGTTGCATGCGAGATTGAGGACACTGGATTCATCAATGTGCGAGCATGTGCGTGGAGATACCTCAAGTTCTCTCTCGCCCGGCGGTACGATATAGTTGACGTTGCATACTTGGCAGTCAAGCAACGCCTGTGCGATGTCGAGCTCCTTCTCTCCAGCAACGTACACGAGCAGGAAGCTGGGACCTCGATCGCAAACTACTCTCCACGCGGTCGGAGTATCTGCACCCAGACAGATGCAATGTTGTGGTCGGCGACACGAACGATACACGAGCGTGGCTTCTCGCTCGCTGGCAATGTACCAGTCTGCACTTCGTGGAGCAAGCACAGCAGCTCCAAGGCAGTATCGCAGAAGCACGCGTTGCGGTGGTTGCGCCGTAGGCTCTGCCTGATGAACGTGTGCACTCCCAGCTCCCGGAGCCGACGAACCGTGCCGTCTGTGACGCCGCAGCGAGCAGCGATCAGCATCACGCACGTGTGCCTGTGGGACTGCTTCACAGCGTACAGCTCATGTAGGCAATGGCCAGCAAGGCCCATACACCATACGCCTGCACGGCGATCTTGTTCGGGAACTTGCGCATGGTTTCGAACACCAAACGATGGCCATCGTGTGCCACGATCATCGGCGTGTGTTCTTGTGCATTGATCGAGGCACCGAATGCAAGGCGCGCAGGTCAAGTTAGCCAGCCAACCACACTTCCTCGGAGCGAGGCCGTAGCGATACGCTCGTGCATACCATGAGTAGCAGCAAGGTCGCCGAGGGTCTTGCACGCCTCGGCGAGTACCGACGCCGCAGTGTGGGTTTCGAACACGCGAACCACTCGCTCGACGGCTCCTGCCGCAACCAGCGCATCGGCGTTGGTCGCTGCAAGGGCGTGTGAGTCGCTCGCTCGCTCGCTCGCTTGACGGCACATGCGGCATTCTCGCGATGGCGGCAGCACGCACCGAGGATGCTCAGGTTGCTGATGGCCATGCAGCTCTCCTTCTGCACGCCCTTGTGCTGTACGTGGTTGTCCATGGCGGTCACGAGGGTCTTGGCGGCGCCGGCCTGGATCGCGAGTAGTTGCTCGGGAGCTGGATAGGCGATGTCAATCGCGAGCTCACTCGCTCGCGCACACTCGCAACCTCGTACCATCGCGTGTGAGGTTGAAGATCGACCAGCAGCCGTGCTCCTGTACGTCAGGGTCCAGCGGGAAGCGGTTGAGTATGTCGATGACCTTGGCGATCGATTGGCGCTGCACCAGCTCGCTGGCACAGTCGTCGTGCAGCGAGATCGAATGGATCGCGAAGCAGCACTGCGCCATGACGGCGGCGTTGTCGGAGTGCCGTGCCATGGCCGCATGCACGGCCTCGATGCCGCCCGAGAGCCCGAACGCTCGACCGGCATCGACTGCAATCAACCGCACGCGTGCCCTCATCCGCCATCAGCATGGGTCTGCGGGGCGAGCCAGGCGCGGGCGCGAGGGTCGTACTCGACGAGCGGGCCAGCCGGCCGAGCGTGCGCGCGCCCTCCTCCTGCACGCCTGCGTCGTCGGGCAACGACATCATGCGCTCGATGGTCGCTGCACCATCGACCTCCTCCTGCAACGCTGAGCCATCATCACGCGCCATCCAACGATCAGTACAAGAGCGACGAGCTCGTCGTTGGTATCGGCGTCGACACGAGCGACCGCGAGCGCGCGCACTCTCGTACGCTTCGGTCGAAAGAGCCGCATCGGCGACCACTCGCTGTCGACCTCATCAGCCATTCTCACACTCGACACAGCCGTGACGCAACGTCACTCACTCACTGACACTCACTGACACTCTCACTGACACTCACTCTGACTCTCACACGCGACGAGCAGCAAGCAACAACGCGACCTCGCGAGGCGTCGGCGAGCTCATTCTCCTGCTCGCTCGCTCGGCCGCACACCCCATCACCGACGCGAGCGACTCGCTACCGAGCCGCTGTATTGCTAGCAAGCAAGCAAGCTAACTAGCTTGCCTTGAGTTCAGCGAGCGAGTGTGAGCTCGCTGGGTGGCCGTGGCGGCTAGGCGACGCGAGCGACGTGGCGCCCGATCATGGAGCAGGGCGGGTTCGGCGGCGCCGTGCCCATCAAGCAGGGCTGGATGCTCAAGAAGGGCCGCATCGTCAAGAACTGTACGTCGACCACCGACGCCGCGGACCTGTGTGTGTGCTGTGTGTGCGCGCGCTGACTCGACCAGCGGTACAGGGAAGCGGCGGTACTTTGTGCTGTATCCCGACGTGCTGTACTACTACTCCAAGCCATCGGTACGCCACGATGCGTGCGGAGCGTATCTTGACACGAATGCTCACATTACGACGGTGTCTCATCGTTCGACTCGAATCGATGCGATACGATGTGCCTCCAGGACAAACACGTCAAGGGAATGATCATCCTGACCGGATGCACGATGAGCGCCCTGAACGAGAGCGACAGCAACACGACGAGCGCCGAGCTCGCGACCTCGAGCGACGGCGCCTCTTCGGCCTCGTCGTCGAGCGCCATCGGCATCGGCGGCGACGCGAGCAACCTCGGCCACACCTCCAGCACCAGCTACACCGGCAGCAACAGCATCAGCAACAGCATCAGTAGCAGCGGCGGCGGCATCACCGGCAGCCTCTCGAGCAGCGGCAGCAGCGGCGACTGCAATGGCTTCGCCATTCGCACGGTCACCGGTCGAACCTACCAGCTGCGCATCGAGAACAAGAAGGAGCTCGAGGCTTGGCTCGCCACGATCGATCAGTCTCTCGCGAGACCCGGTGCTGCTCGCAGGTTCGTGACCACGGCGTGACCACTGGCGGCTCCGCGATCGTGCTGCTGGTTGTTGCGGGTTGTTGTTGACACGACACGACGCGCGTCGTCGACAACAGATTGCTCAAGGCCGCTGCTGATGGCGAGCTCGATACGCTCCGTTCGTTGTTGCTCGCCAATGTCGATGTCAACGTCAAGGACAAGGAGACGCAACGAACCGCAATGCATCTGGCATGCCGCAATGGTATGCGTCGATCTGCCCACCAGACTCTCTCTCTCTCTCTCTCTCTCTCTCTCTCTCTCTCTCGCATGAACTAAGCGAGTGTCACATGGCGTGGCAGGTCAATTCGATGTCGTCAAGGAGCTGTTGAGCAGCGGCTTCAACGAACTCGACGCCGTCGATATCAGCGGCTGGACGGCGCTCTCGCTCGCTACCAAGTGCGTGCTGCTCTCCTACCATCTTGCGTCGCTTCAGTGTATTGATCGTCTCTCTCTCTCTCTCTCTCTCTCTCTCTCTTTCTCTCTCTCTCGTTCGTCACACGGCAGGAATCGGCACGGTACGATCGTGGATCTGCTGCTCGAGTCACGGGCGTTGCCGCACATACCGACGCTCTTTGGCGACGCGCTCATGATCGCGGTTGACATGAACGACCTGCAAATGGTCCAAGTGCTGGTCGTGTGCGGCCACGCCGACGTGCATACACGCGACTCGGACGGCTCGACGCCGCTGCATCTCTCGGCCGCCAGCAACAGCCTCTACACACTCGAGTACCTCATCTCGAAGGGCGCCGACTGCAACGCACCCGACAATGCAGGCCGTACGCCGCTGCAGGTCGTGGTCGAAGCCGAGGCCGAGCGCGCTATGGACGCAGCACCGTTGCCGTTCGAGCTGCCGGCCCAGCGCATCGGGATCTCGGCGTCTGCCGAGCGTGCACTCGCGACCGTGATGTCATGCTTGCTGCGGCACGGCGCCGATCCGACTCGTCGCTCCAAAGCCAACGTGTGCTGTCTCGACATTGCCACCGGTCGAACGCTTGAGCTGCTGCAACAACTCCAACAGGAACAACAAGAACAACAAGAACAACAAGAACAGCAACAGCAACAGCAGCAGCAGCCAAGGAGGCGCAGCCACTCGTTCCTTGGCGTTCCCCGTGCTCAAGCTGCACAACAACAGCAACAGTAACCACTCGTTTGTATTTCTATCTATCTATCCAACATACCATCCATCGAAGAGTTCGATTGTTGTGTATCCTATCCCCTTTGACTCAAGGGCGAGCCAAATAAACCATCCCGCATTCTCGAAGCCATCAATGCAGCCATCAAGGCATTCTGGATAGCTCTCAGCGACTTGCGAGCACTGTTCCGGCCAGCAAGCGAGCGAATGATCGAGCATTCGATTCGTCGCCTCGCGCAGCACGCACGACACCCAGGAGAACCGTGAGTAGAGCTCTGCAGGCAGCCGCCCAGTGGATGGTGGTTGGGCTTCGGAATCGGCAGTGCTCGTATTGGATCGGTTGGATCGCGTGGTCGCTGGTCTTGGTGTCGGTGTTGGAGTTGGCGTTCGGCCGTGTTGTCCAGGTTCAAGGCGATTGGTCGTGTGCGAGCGAGACGATGGAGGATCGAATCGCAGAGCTGTCTCGTATGTCGGTGCGCGAGCTCAAGGAGCTCATCGTGCAGGCAGGCGCTTCGGCTGCCGGTTGTATCGAGAAGGACGACCTTGTGCGTCGCGTCATCGAGGCGTCGGTACGGGCTCGCTCGTGCATTCCGCCATCGATGGCTACGCTCGCTCACTCGTCAAAACTCGATCAAAGGCACAAACGCAGAGTCGTGCCAGAAGCCGAGGCATCCAGAGTAAGCGAGCCACGCTCCATGGACTCGAATGCGTGCAGGTCGATAACGACGAGCAG
>Ga0209935_1004839_pt1 | contig 11958 bp, 14 predicted proteins | sample ThiBio_1000_plan_2_FD_183958 | JGI IMG/M metagenome (GOLD analysis project Ga0209935, IMG submission 183958) | Wastewater bioreactor microbial communities from Cape Town, South Africa - Thiocy_cont_1000_plan (SPAdes) | ecosystem: Engineered > Bioreactor > Thiocyanate-remediating >... | reverse complement strand
GATCAACGATCACTGCTGTCGATACTCAGAATGATATCCTACTTGAGATAGTACAAGCGAAAGAGAGATCGACAGATCTCGAACATCAGCTCGTTCGGAAGCCACACCATCATCGTCGCTCCGGCGGCAACGTGTCGAATCATGAACAGCTCCATCACGCTCTTCTTGAACATGTGATACTTGGCCGATCGCACCAAGTGATGGTTCGATGGAGACCACACGAACTCTGCGATGATGTTGATGTTGATGTGCAACATATTCAATCAATCAATCAATCAATCAATCAATCAATCAATCAATCAATCAATCAATCAATCAATCAATCAATCGACCTCCACAACGAGAGAGACTGAGACTGAGAGTGAGCGCAAGCATCAACGAGAGTGGCACGCACCTCGATCTCGAATCAATCGAGCAATCTCTGGCGTCTTGGCGACTTGTTCTGGTGTCTTGCCGCGCTTCTGATGGTCGAAAGATTGATAGATCAACACGAAGAGAGAGAGAGACATTTGTGTGTGAGATGCAGGCAAGATATTGAGGTTGCAAGAGCGAGCGAAAGAGAGAGGGCACACAATGACGCACGTCGGTGAGATACTTGTCGGCGCCATGGTCGATCAGGAGCTCGACGCATTGATGTTGGCCCAACTTTGATGCCAGATAAATAGGTGCTTCGTTACACATATCAAGAGAATTGATATCGGCATGTCGATCAAGAAGGAGCTTGACGCATTGAAGATGGCCACTGCCAGATGCACAATGGAGTGGTACTCGGTTATCACTATTGCGAGCGTTGGGATCGGCATGTCGATCAAGAAGGAGCTCGACGCATTGATGATGACCACTCAATGATGCATAGTGAAGCGGTAAGTTGTCATGAACGTCAAGGGCATGGGTATCGGCATGTCGATCAAGAAGGAGCTCGACGCATTGATGATAGCCCCTCAGTGATGCAGGATGAAGAGGTGTTTGCTCATTCCAGTCACGAGCATGGACATCGGCATGTCGATCAAGAAGAGATTGAATCTCTGTGATTGATCCATCTCGTGCAGCTTCAAAGAGATCGTCGTTGAGTTGAGATTGAGATTTGGCGTCCATCGATGCGCGAGACACGAGCTTGGTGTGTGAGCGAGAGCAAGCAACGAAGCAAATGATGATGATGATGCCCGAGAGATGCTGTTCTTGTGCCTCTCTCTCTCTTTGCTCGCTGCCAACAAACTATTCGATGCATCGCCAATCATCATGATGATGATGATGCCGCTCAATGATTCAATGCGAGAGAGGTGTTCGTCATGGCTTCTATCGATTTGTATTGTTGTTCCTCACACTCACCAAAAGCACACACAAACGAGAGGGAGGGAGAGCACAGCGGCCTCATGAACGTGCTGAGAATCAATCCACAACCACACGAATCACTCTGAATCATCATCGCCTTCTTCATCGTCATCATTGTCTCCATAATAATGGACTTTAGCCTCGGAATAATCCCAATCGTACTCATCACTCAAATACTCGTCGTCACTGTAACGCTTTTTGCGATATCGTTTTTTGTCGCTCCTCGAAATGGGTTCGGTCTCGACAAAGTACAAGCGAAAGAGAGATCGACAGATCTCGAACATCAGCTCGTTCGGAAGCCACACCATCATCGTCGCTCCGGCGGCAACGTGTCGAATCATGAACAGCTCCATCACGCTCTTCTTGAACGCATCGTACTTGGACGATCGCACCAAGTGATGGTTCGATGGAGACCACACGAACTCTGCGATGATGTTGATGTTGATGTGCAACACATTCAATCAATCAATCAATCAATCAATCAATCGACCCCCGCAACGAGAGAGAGAGACTGAGCGCAAGCATCAACGAGAGTGGCACGCACCTCGATCTCGAATCAATCGAGCAATCTCTGGCGTCTTGGCGACTTGTTCTGGTGTCTTGCCGCGCTTCTGATGGTTGAGAGATTGCGAGATCAGCACGAAGAGAGAGAGAGAGACATTTGTGTGTGTGAGATGCAGGCAAGATATTGAGCGATCGAGCGCGCGCGAGAGGGGGCACACAATGACGCACGTCGCGGGGAGACTTGTCGGCGCCATGGTCGATCAGGAGCTCGATGCATCGATGATGGCCCTTCAATGATGCAAGATGAAGAGGCCGATAGGCGTGTCTACCAAAGGCATCGGGATCGGCATGTCGATCAAGAAGGAGCTCGACGCATTGATGATGGCCATTCTCTGCTGCAACGTGAAGAGGCCGATAGGTGTGTCTACCAAAGGCATTGATATCGGCATGTCGATCAAGAAGGAGCTCGACGCATTGATGATGGCCCTTGCTTGATGCAAGATGAAGAGGTAGGCTCGAGCTGCTGTTGTGAGCATGGATATCGGCATGTCGATCAAGAAGGAGCGCCATGCATTGAGGACGACCGTAAATTGATGCATGATGCAGCGGGGTGTTTCTGCTCCAGTTTCGAGCATTGGCATTGGCATTTCGATCAAGAAGGAGCTCGACGCATTGATGATGGCCCCTACTTGATGCATAGTGAAGAGGTGTAGAGCGTCCCTTGTCGCCAGCGTTGATATCGGCATGTCGATCAAGAAGGAGCTCGACGCATTGATGATGGCCCTTGCTTGTGGCAAGATGGAGTGGCCGGTAGTGGTATCTGGCCAAGGCATTTACATCGGCATGTCGATCAAGAAGAGATTGAATCTCTGTGATTGATCCATTCCAGGTAGCTTTGAGGATAGCCTCGTTGAGTTCAGATTGGGATTGAGATTGGGAATGCATCGATGTGCGAGACACGAGCTTGGTGTGTGAGCGAGAGCAAGCAACGAAGCAAATGATGATGATGATGCCCGAGAGATGCTGTTCTTGTGCCTCTCTCTCTCTTTGCTCGCTGCCAACAAACTATTCGATGCATCGCCAATCATCATCATGATGATGATGATGCCGCTCAATGATTCAATGCGAGAGAGGTGTTCGTCATGATTTCGATCGATTTGTATTGTTGTTCCTCACACTCACCAAAAGCACAAACACACACTAAGCACACACACGATCCCATTCACCGATTGGGATTGAAGATCAACGATCATTGATGATCCTCCTCGGAATGATATCTTACTCGAGATAGTACAAGCGAAAGAGAGATCGACAGATCTCGAACATCAGCTCGTTCGGAAGCCACGCCATCATCGTCGCTCCGTCGGCAACGTGTCGAATCATGAACAGCTCCATCACGCTCTTCTTGAACATGCGATACTTGGACGATCGCACCAAGTGATGGTTCGATGGAGACCACACGAACTCTGCGACGATGATGATGATGATGTGCAACACATTCAATCAATCAATCAATCAATCAATCAATCAATCAATCAATCAATCAATCAATCAATCAATCAATCGACCCCCGCAACGAGAGAGATTGAGAGAGACTGAGCGCAAGCATCAACGAGAGTGGCACGCACCTCGATCTCGAATCAATCGAGCAATCTCTGGCGTCTTGGCGACTTGTTCTGGTGTCTTGCCGCGGTTCTGATGGTTGAGAGATTGGAGAGATCAACACGAAGGAGCCATTTTTGTGTGAGATGCAGGCAAGATATTGAGGTTGCAAGAGCGAGCAAGAGAGAGGGAAAGAGAGTCGTACTATGGCCATCATCAATGCGTCGAGCTCCTTCTTGATCGACATGCCGATGTCCATGCTCGTGACGATGCAGGCGCAACACCTCTTCACTATGCATTAAGGAAGGGCCATCATCAATGCGTCAAGCTCCTTCTTGATCGACATGCCGATATCAATGCGCTAAACAGGAATAACGACACACCTCTTCACGTTGCATCAATGAAGGGCCATCATCAATGCGTCGAGCTCCTTCTTGATCGACAAGCCGATGTCAACGCGCCAAACGAAAATAAGGAAACACCTCTTCTTCTTGCGGCATTGTATGCTCGCCGTCAATGCATCGAGCTCCTTCTTGATCGACATGCCGATGTCAACGCGGTTACCAGGATGAGCCATACACCTCTCCATGGTGCATCAACGAATGGCCATCATCAATGCGTCGAGCTCCTTCTTGATCGACATGCCGATATCCATGCTCGTGACTTTAATGAGCACACACCTCTTCATCATGCATCATCGAGTGGCCATCATCAATGCGTCAAGCTCCTCCTTGATCGACATGCCGACGTCGATGTTCGAAACGAGGACGAGAACGCACCTCTTCATCTTGCATCAAGGAAGGGCCATCATCAATGTGTCGAGCTCCTTCTTGATCGACATGCCGATATCAATACTCCCAGCAAGCTGAGCCATACACCTCTTCACTATGCATCAAGGAAGGGCCATCATCAATGTGTCGAGCTCCTTCTTGATCGACATGCCGATATCAACGCCCTCGAAGTGAATAACGACACACCTCTTCACTATGCATCATGGAAGGGCCGGCATCGATGCATCGAGCTCCTGATCGACCATGGCGCCGACAAGTATCTCACCGACGTGCGTCATTGTGTGCCCCCTCTCTCGCTCTCGTTCGCTCTTGCAACCTCAATATCTTGCCTGCATCTCACTCACAAATGTCTCTCCCCCTCTCGTCGTGTTGATCTCTCAATCTCTCAACCATCAGAAGCGCGGCAAGACACCAGAACAAGTCGCCAAGAAGCCAAAGATTGCTCGATTGATTCGAGATCGAGGTGCGTGCCACTCTCGTTGATGCTTGCGCTCACTCTCTCTCAATCTCTCTCGTTGTGGAGGTCGATTGATTGATTGATTGATTGATTGATTGATTGATTGATTGATTGATTGATTGATTGATTGATTGATTGATTGATTGATTGATTGATTGATTGATTGATTGATTGATTGTTGAATGAATGTGTTGCACATCATCAACATCAACATCATCATCGCAGAGTTCGTGTGGTCTCCATCGAACCATCACTTGGTGCGATCGTCCAAGTATCGCATGTTCAAGAAGAGCGTGATGGAGCTGTTCATGATTCGACACGTTGCCGACGGAGCGACGATGATGGCGTGGCTTCCGAACGAGCTGATGTCCGAGATCTGTCGATCTCTCTTTCGCTTGTACTATCTCGAGTAAGATATCATCCTGAGTATCGACAGCAGTGATCGTTGATCTTCAATCCCAATCGGTGAATGGGATCGTGTATTTGTGCTTAGTGTACATTAGTGTGTGTTTGTGCTTTTGGTGAGTGTGAGGAACAACAATACAAATCGATCGAAATCATGACGAACACCTCTCTCGCATTGAATCATTGAGCGGCATCATCATCATCATCATGATGATTGGCGATGCATCGAATAGTTTGTTGGCAGCGAGCAAAGAGAGAGGCACAAGAACAGCATCTCTCGGGCATCATCATCATCATTTGCTTCGTTGCTTGCTCTCGCTCACACACACCAAGCTCGTGTCTCGCACATCGATGCATTCCCAATCTCAATCTCAATCTGACCTCAACAAAGCTCTCCTCAAGGCCGCAGAGGATGGATCAATCACAGAGATTCAATCTCTTCTTGATCGACATGCCGATGTCCATGCTCGTGACGCTGAAGACGCAACACCTCTTCATCTTGCATCAATGAGGGGCCATCATCAATGCGTCGAGCTCCTTCTTGATCGACATGCCGATACCAATGCTCGTGATAAGTATGGCAACACACCTCTTCATCTTGCATCAAGGAATGGCCATCATCAATGCGTCAAGCTCCTTCTTGATCGACATGCCGATATCAATGCTCTTGATAAGTATGGCAACACACCTCTTCATCTTGCATCAATGAATGGCCATCATCAATGCGTCGAGCTCCTTCTTGATCGATATGCCGATATCAATGCTCTTGATAAGTATGGCAACACACCTCTTCATCTTGCATCAAGGAATGGCCATCATCAATGCGTCAAGCTCCTTCTTGATCGACATGCCGATATCAATGCTCTTGATAAGTATGGCAACACACCTCTTCATCTTGCATCAATGAATGGCCATCATCAATGCGTCGAGCTCCTTCTTGATCGATATGCCGATATCAATGCTCTTGATAAGTATGGCAACACACCTCTTCATCTTGCATCAAGGAATGGCCATCATCAATGCGTCAAGCTCCTTCTTGATCGACATGCCGATATCAATGCTCTTGATAAGTATGGCAACACACCTCTTCATCTTGCATCAATGAATGGCCATCATCAATGCGTCGAGCTCCTTCTTGATCGACATGCCGATCCCAACGCTAGCGACGAAAGTAACAACACACCTCTTCATTATTCATCAAGGAATGGCCATCATCAATGCGTCGAGCTCCTTCTTGATCGAAATGCCGATCCCAACGCTAGCGACCGAACTAACAACACACCTCTTCATTATTCATCAAGGAATGGCCGTCATCAATGCGTCGAGCTCCTTCTTGATCGACATGCCGATCCCAACGCTAGCGACCGAAGTAACAACACATCTCTCCATTATTCATCAAGGAATGGCCATCATCGATGCATCGAGCTCCTGATCGACCATGGCGCCGACAAGTCTCTCACTGACGTGCATAGTGAAGAGGAGTTGCGTCTTCAGCGTCACGAGCATGGATATCGGCATGTCGATCAAGAAGAGATTGAATCTCTGTGATTGATCCTTCTCGTGCAACTTCAAGGAGAGCCTTGTTGAGTTCAGATTGAGATTGAGATTGAGAAGCCATCGATGCGCGAGACACGAGCTTGGTGTGTGAGCGAGAGCAAGCAACGAAGCAAATGAGGATGATGATGATGCCCGAGAGATGCTGTTCCTGTGCCTCTCTCTTTGCTCGCTGCCAACAAACCATTCGATGCATCGCCAATCATCATCATCATGATGTTCGTCATGGCTTCTATCGATTTGTATTGTTGTTCCTCACACTCACCAAAAGCACACACACACACACACACGAGAGGGAGGGAGAGCACAGCAGCTCATGAGCGTGCTGAGAATCAATCCACAACCACACGAACATCACTCTCAACAAGCATCATCATCGTCATCGTCCTCGAAAGAGTATTCTTCGCTTCCATAGTCATCAGCATCGTCATCATCACTGCTATCGATACTCGGAATGATATCTTACTCGAGATAGTGCAAGCGAAAGAGAGATCGACAGATCTCGAACATCAGCTCGTTCGGAAGCCACACCATCATCGTCGCTCCGTCGGCAACGTGTCGAATCATGAACAGCTCCATCACGCTATTCTTGAACGCATCGTACTTGGACGATCGCACCAAGTGATGGTTCGATGGAGACCACACGAACTCTGCGATGATGATGATGATGATCAACCAATCAATCAATCAATCAATCAATCGAATCAATCAATCGAATCAATCAATCAATCAATCAATCAATCAATCAATCAATCAATCAATCAATCAATCAATCAATCAATCGAATCAATCAATCAATCAATCGACCTCCGACGAGAGAGACTGAGACTGAGCGCAAGCATCAACGAGAGTGGCACGCACCTCGATCTCGAATCAATCGAGCAATCTCTGGTGTCTTGGCGACTTGTTCTGGTGTCTTGCCGCGCTCCTGATGGTTGAGAGATTGAGAGATCAACACGACGAGAGAGAGAGAGACATTTGTGAGTGAGATGCAGGCAAGATATTGAGGTTGCAAGAGCGAGCAAGAGAGAGGGAGGGCACACAATGACGCACGTCAGTGAGAGACTTGTCGGCGCCATGGTCGATCAGGAGCTCGATGCATTGATGATGGCCATTCCTTGATGAATAATGGAGAGATGTGTTGTTACTTCGGTCGCTAGCGTTGGGATCGGCATGTCGATCAAGAAGGAGCTCGACGCATTGATGACGGCCATTCCTTGATGAATAATGAAGAGGTGTGTTGTTACTTCGGTCGCTAGCGTTGGGATCGGCATGTCGATCAAGGAGGAGCTCGACGCATTGATGATGGCCATTCATTGATGCAAAGTGAAGAGGTGTGTTGTGATAAACAACAGCAAGAGCATTGATATCGGCATGTCGATCAAGAAGGAGCTCGACGCATTGATGATGGCCATTCCTTGATGCAAGATGAAGAGGTGTGTTGCCATACTTATCAAGAGCATTGATATCGGCATGTCGATCAAGAAGGAGCTTGACGCATTGATGACGGCCATTCATTGATGCAAGATGAAGAGGTGTTGCGTCTTGTTGATAGTCGACTTCGTTTGGAGCATGGGTATCGGCATATCGATCAAGAAGGAGCTTGACGCATTGATGATGGCCATTCCTTGATGCAAGATGAAGAGGTGTGTTGCCATGCTTATCACGAGCATTGATATCGGCATGTCGATCAAGAAGGAGCTCGACGCATTGATGGCGGCCCTTCATTGATGCAACGTGAAGAGGTGTGTCGTTATTCCTGTTTAGCGCATGGATATCGGCATGTCGATCAAGAAGGAGCTCGACGCATTGATGACGGCCCTTCATTGATGCATAGTGAAGAGGTGTGTCGTTATTCCTGTTTAGCGCATGGATATCGGCATGTCGATCAAGAAGGAGCTCGACGCATTGATGATGGCCATAGTACGATGCATAGTGAAGAGGTGTTGCGTCTTCAGCGTCACGAGCATGGATATCGGCATGTCGATCAAGAAGAGATTGAATCTCTGTGATTGATCCTTCTCGTGCAGCTTCAAGGAGAGCCTCGTTGAGGTCAGATTGAGATTGAGATTGGGAATGCATTGATGCGCGAGACACGAGCTTGGTGTGTGAGCGAGAGCAAGCAACGAAGCAAATGATGATGATGCCCGAGAGATGCTGTTCTTGTGCCTCTCTCTCTCTTTGCTCGCTGCCAACAAACCATTCGATGCATCGCCAATCATCATGATCATGATCATGGTGATGATGATGCCGCTCAATGATTCAATGCGAGAGAGGTGTTCGTCATGATTTCGATCGATTTGTATTGTTGTTCCTCACACTCACCAAAAGCACACACAACACGAGAGGGAGGGAGAGAGCACAGCGGCCTCATGAACGTGCTGAGAATCAATCCACAACCACACGAACACACGAACATCACTCAATAAGCATCATCATCGTCATCGTCCTCGAAAGAGTATTCTTCGCTTCCATAGTCATCAGCATCGTCATCATCATTGATGATCCTCCTCGGAATGATATCTTACTCGAGATAGTGCAAGCGAAAGAGAGATCGACAGATCTCGAACATCAGCTCGTTCGGAAGCCACACCATCATCGTCGCTCCGTCGGCAACGTGTCGGATCATGAACAGCTCCATCACGCTATTCTTGAACGCATCGTACTTGGGCGATCGCACCAAGTGATGGTTCGATGGAGACCACACGAACTCTGCGATGATGATGATGTTGATGTTGATGTGCAACATATTCAATCAATCAATCAATCAATCAATCAATCAATCAATCAATCAATCAATCAATCAATCAATCAATCGAATCAATCGAATCAATCAATCAATCAATCAATCAAATCAATCAATCAATCAATCAATCGAATCAATCAATCAATCGACCTCCACGAGAGAGATTGAGAGAGAGTGAGCGCAAGCATCAACGAGAGTGGCACGCACCTCGATCTCGAATCAATCGAGCAATCTCTGGCGTCTTGGCGACTTGTTCTGGTGTCTTGCCGTGCTTCTGATGGTTGAGAGATTGAGAGATCAACACGAAGAGAGAGACAGAGATTTGTGGGTGAGATGCAGGCAAGATATTGAGGTTGCAAGAGCGAGCGAGCAACAGAGAGGGGCAGAAAATGACGCACGTCGGTGAGATACTTGTCGGCGCCATGGTCGATCAGGAGCTCGATGCATCGATGATGGCCATTCCTTGATGCAATATGAAGAGGTGTGTTGCCCTGCTTATCTCGAGCGTTGATATCGGCATGTCGATCAAGAAGGAGCTCGATGCATTGACGACGGCCCTTCATTGATGCAAGATGAAGAGGTGTGTTGTGATACGCATCAAGAGTGTGGATATCGGCATGTCGATCAAGAAGGAGCTCGACGCATTGATGACGGCCCTTCATTGATGCAAGATGAAGAGGTGTGTTGTGATAAGCATCAAGAGTGTGGATATCAGCATGTCGATCAAGAAGGAGCTTGACGCATCGATGATGGCCCTTCGATGATGCAAAGTGAAGAGGTGTTGCGCCTGCCGCGCCACGAGCATTGACATCGGCATGTCGATCAAGAAGGAGCTTGACGCATCGATGATGGCCATTCATTGATGCAAGATGAAGAGGTGTTGCGTCTTCATAGTCACGAGCATGGATATCGGCATGTCGATCAAGAAGAGATTGAATCTCTGTGATTGATCCTTCTCGTGCGGCTTCAAGGAGAGCCTCGCTGAGGTCAGATTGAAATTGAGATTGGGAATGCATTGATGCGCGAGACACGAGCTTGGTGTGTGCGAGAGCAAGCAACGAAGCAAATGATGATGATGATGCCCGAGAGATGCTGTTCCTCTTGGCGGGAGGAGTGGGATAAGGCACCCCATGAGCTCATTTACGCGTTACGCAGCATGATCTGACCAACACCACGCGAAAGAGCTCGATCTCTCCTCTCTCTCTCTCGAACACGCCATGTCCCACGTACTCGTTAGCCTCTCGGAATCGACGCGTGTCGGTGACGTACCCATCTTCTCTCTTCGCTCTGACGGCAGCGTCACCAAGGGCTCGGCTGCCGCTGCCGCCATCGACGTCCAGGCGTTCCTGGGCGAGTGGCGCGAGCGACTGCAGCGCATCATCGCTGCGAAGCGCGAGGGCTGGGACCAACTGCGCATCGCGAGCGAGACTACGTGTCAGCCGATCTACAACTTTGAGGTCCGCTTGAGCGATGGTGAGTTCCGCGAGTTCGGTGTGTACGCCGAGCCGCATCACGGCGCCGTGCTCGAGGATGGAACGCATCTGCCTGCCGAGATCGCGGAGCTCTACGCCTACTGCCGCCGTTAAACGCCCCTCCCACTATCGCCTCGGAACGTGATGTTCTGTCGCCTCCATCTTGTGTGCTCGAATGTATTGAATGAATGACTGGATGAATACATGCATATCAACGGCTGGTCTGGTCCAGGAGCTAGAGTTGCAGTTCGTGCAGAACGAGCGACATTCGCTTGGTTGCCTCGTTGCTCGCGCAGCTGCCCAGCCACCCTCCCGCCATGGTACGCCGCCCGCAGTGATGCTGGCCGTCCATGATGAGATGGCTCATCTCTCGTTGCTTCAATCTACTTGGCTTGCCTCTTCCCGCATCGGTGGGCGCTAACTGATGCAGGGCAACTCGAACAACACCTGCAAGCGACTCGGCATCTCGAACGCCCGACCGATCGGTTCGGCCGAGGTCGATCGTCTCTGGGCCAAGTACGACTCTCGCCATACGGGCTCGATCAATCGTGAGGTTGCGGCCAAGTTCCTCAAGGACTTCTCGGCTGCCATCGGTGCCGAGGCGCCCAAGGAGGCCGATGTATTGCGCGAGGTCATGGGCGACTCGACGACGCTCGACAAGGCCGCCTTCCTTCGCTTGCTCTCCACCACTGCCGAAGGTATGCTCGCCTGGCCGTGTAGAAGACGGCGACGTGGTATCAGCAGAGCCAAGTGAGGAAGAGACGAGAGAGAGCCGTCAGGAGAGTGAGTGAATGTAGAGGGCGGCCTTACGGATTAGCCAATCCGATAATATCTAGATATTTCTCTCTCGCTCAACTCTGCTTCTGGTCTCATTATTTGTAGGTCATGCCTCGTTGACGCAAAGTGTCATGGTGGCAACTGCGACGGCTCTCGTCGAGGGCGGGCGCAAGGCCATTCCGTATCTCGAGATTCGTTTCGGCGAGGACACCAGTCTGCCGATCACGATCCTCGCGGCCAAGTTCCACACGACCGTGCTGCCGAACCAAGGCTCGGCGTTGGTCGAGACCGAGCTCGTGGTCGCCAACACCTCGGTGC
>Ga0209935_1004838_pt1 | contig 11964 bp, 16 predicted proteins | sample ThiBio_1000_plan_2_FD_183958 | JGI IMG/M metagenome (GOLD analysis project Ga0209935, IMG submission 183958) | Wastewater bioreactor microbial communities from Cape Town, South Africa - Thiocy_cont_1000_plan (SPAdes) | ecosystem: Engineered > Bioreactor > Thiocyanate-remediating >... | reverse complement strand
AAGCGTGCCTCGGTGGGCGTATGGTCTGCGTGGCGGGCGGTGGTGGCGTTGATACGGCGTCGTCGAGAGGTGTCTTGGTGGTGTGCGAGCGGTCGAGCGGTGGCGCGGCACGCCGGTTGTCGTATGGTGGAGAGAGTGGCCGTGTGAACGAGAGCAAGAGCGAGCGAGCTGTACCTATCAAGCGTCGAGTCGCGCTGCTTGGGCAGTCTAGCCAACGACACTTGTCGGCCACCTCTGCGAATAAGGGCACCGCAGCCTCGTCGTCATCGTCGTCGAGACGTCGATCGAGAGCTGCGTGGCACACGAGCGACGCAGGCGAGAGCTCTCTGCCTCGCCCGAGCTTTGGTGGTGGCTGTTGATGCGGCGGCGGTGGCGGCGCTGCTCGTCGTGTCTCGCGCCCTCGTGGTAGTCGAAGAGCATAGGGCGACAGTTCACGCGAGCGCAGCTAGAATGGCATCGTGGAGTCGTGCCACCTTGAGAATATCCTCGAATACTAACCAGTTGTCGCTTGATTGTTGTTGTTGCTGTTGCCGCGTATGTGCCTCTCTCGATCACGATCGCTGTCTACTCCACGATATTGCGTCGACTTCGCCTTGCTTTTGTTCTATCGCGCTCTTCGAACGCGCTCCGGTCGCATTGCCTCTCTCTCTCTTTTCGTTACACAGTGCTGTTGGTGGCCGCAGTCTTGGCGCTGCTGGTCTCGGCGTCGTTCGCCCAACTCGCCTACTACCAAGCCACGCCGCAAGACATCTACCCGGGATGCTTCTGCTTCTACGAGTGGAACGACGCTAACCGCGTCGGCAACTGGACCTTCGAGGAGAACTGGTTGCAGCTGCAGGAGCCCGATGCGGTCGCCTTCACGCGCATCTCCGGTGATAACACCATCACCCTCACCTCGACGCGCCAGGTCAACCAGCTGACTCTCGGCCAGAACCGCTGGGATACCACTCGCCTGGTGTTGCAGCAGGATCTCATCATCGGTACGCCGAAGCATCCTCGGATTCTCTGGCTCTCTTTTCCTTTCTCGCCTCTCGTGATTTTCCTGGGAGCCTCGATCTGAGCGTCGCGGAGCCTTTTCTCTGTTACTCTCGTGCCGCGAGAGAACCAACACGCCAAGCTAACTGCTTCGTTCTTGTATTTCTCCCGCTCGCTCATTTGCAGTCTACGACGACCAACCCGAGATCAAGCACGCCTCGGCCGAGGCCACCGCCAACGGCGATGTCATCCTTACCCTCCAGGGCAAGGGCTTCGGATTCGACTCGACCGGTATCTCGATCACCGTCACCGAGGAGGCCGAGTACGACCTCAACCAGGACCCCACTGCTCTCGTCCAGAGCGCCTTCAACGTCTACCAGTGCGCTGACGTCACCTTGGAGTTCCGGTACGTCGTCGCTCCACCAACTCCGTGCCACCACCACGACCAATAGCTTGTGTTCCGCTTTTTACTCACCACCACCACTCCTCCTCCTCTACTCGTTGCTCTGTTCGCCTCCCACAGCGACTCGAAGGTTGTGTGCAAGTTCTCTCCGTACCGCTTGTTGCCGTACCAGCTGACCATCAACCTCTCGGCCAACGGAAAGACTGCCCAATCCATCCTCCTTTTGGATTTCCTCCAATAAGTGTGCCATCATCCCCTCCTGCCTTGTCTGCCTCTATCTCAAGCTCCCTACTCCTCCTGCTCCTCTACTCCTACTCCTCCTCCTCGTCTCCTTCATCTCCCCATCAATCTCTCGTCTACCTTTTGTCGCTGTATACAATAGCGAGCTGAGGGTCACCGACATCAGCCTATCGCGAAAAGGACAATACAATCTCTGCGACCCTCCTCAACAACCGAGATCCTGCCGAATCCGACGAGCACGACTGAACGACCACGACCGATTCGAAGCCTCCTTGGTCTTACCCACGCAGCAGCAACAACAACAACATCATTGAGCCTCCTCTCTATCTCTATCTATCTCTGCCATCGCTCTTCTTTCTCACTCAAGCCCCCTAGTGCGTGAGTCTCTCTGCGCTAACAGTAAGAAGTAAAGAACATCCATTCATCAGTCCTTTCGCTCAAATCTACACACGCTCTCTCGATCAATCAAGCATACAATCCACTACAATCGAGCCACAACCATCACCTTGCCCGAGCTCGAATCTAGAAACAACAGCACCGAATGCATGGGCCTCGTCGCACTGACACCAGCATCCTACCAAAGGTGCCAACGTTCGGTGCTCCCCTCTCGGCGTACGACAAGTCGATTGCAAGCTTCTCACACCGAGCACGGACCGTTTGTAAGGCGCCATTGAAGCCGGCATAACCAGCATCGGTCTCTCGAACCTCGCTGCGCGAAGAGGAGGATGACGATGATGCAACCACAACAGCCAGTCAGCTCCCACACGACGGTCAAGGCATCATCATCATCATGCGGTGCACACATACTCATCGACAGCCTCGAGTAGAAATCCGAATAGCTCATGTAGTTGATCGAGCTCGTGCACCATCTTGCACATATACGACGCCAGCTCCTCGTTGCGTTGTCCGTCTAATCGAAGGCGATTGTGGTGAGAATGTGAATGGCCTTCCTCCATCAAGCGAGAGTCTGGTGTACGGAGAGATGTGTGTGCGTGCAGGTACCAACCATTTCGAAGACCCATGATCGAAGATAGCGACGCCGATATGTTGATGCTGGCCGCCGCCACGGGATAGTGGCATTCCTCTCGAGGAGCGTTGCGTTCGATCATGGTACGAAGCAGCTCTTGCCTGTGCGTCGCGACCCATGCCAGCTGATGCTACAGCATCATCACGTTGGTATCGCTCTAGCCTTACGTGACGTTGTCACTCGATCTCTTGGAGCGCGGGCGATCTCCATACCATGGCGAGCAGACCTGCACCTCGCACATCATGAGCCGGAGTGTCTCGTTGGAAGCCCAGCTGCTTCCATTCGCTAGCGATTGGACCCGGGAATCTCTCGTCTGGTCGTAGTTGTTGCCACAACCTATTGGTGGTCGTTACGATGAATATCAACCCGGACGGTGAGACAGAGGCTCATTTGATTGGGTTCGATGGATGTCTGGATGGATGGTTGGATGGATGTGGGAGATACTCACTGCTGCAGCAGAGCAGCGTGCGTCGGATCCTCGGCATCGAATGGCGTCTCAAGTAAGCGCTTGGCTTCCTGATACCACTCTTGATCCATGATTCGTCGCGCCGAGCGATTCAGTGGTGTGGGTCGATCGTGAACGAGTGAGCGAGTGAGCCAGTGATTGATCGATTGATTGATTGGTGGGGGGTTGTTGTGGTTGTTGTGGGAACGAAGTGAGCGAGCGAATGGTGTCAGGCTGCTTACTGTACATTGCTTGCTTTACTATGGGCTGCGGATTGATGGAACTCTGGTGATTGAGAGGGAGTGCGATGGACGTTGACCACGAGGTGAGGAGGTGTTGCACGGTGACAGGTAGACACAGGCACAGACAGAGACACATAGGATAGTGATGACATAAGGTACACTTGGCATTCTGCGTTGCTTTGATGGTGCTCATGATGATGAATGCATCCATCGGTACCAAGCAGCGCACACACAGGCCGAGATGTAATGACTCACCAGAATCGCTTCTTGTTGGTGATCAGTAGGTAACCCACGACCAACGCGAGAGGTATGAAGCAGATGGCGATCAACACGGCGGCGATCGCGACGCCGACCCACAGGATGATGAGCGCCAACGCGTACATGACCAACTCCAAGCACAACGAGATCACGAGGCATACGATCCACAGGAAGAAGAGTATCGACCAAAAGTTGCGGCAGCAGTAGGTCGAACGCGGTCCACACGTATGCCGACAGAAGTACTACGCAGAGGCACACACACACGCACCCACACATTGGACGGTGGGTGGTTAGGTCGAGATCGAGCCGGAGATCGACGGTTGGAAGGAATGGCGTGGTGGTGTGGCGAGGTGCGCATGGACGTGGTACCGAAGAGATGAGGAGCGGCTTGCAGTTCTCGGTGCAGCCCTCAGCAACGATACATATGGGGCATCCGAGGCACGACGGGAAGCACAGCGTGCGGTAGCTGTGGTCAGGCGGGTCGGGAATGTTGGCGGGATCGAAGTTGCCCATGGTGGTGGTGGTTGGTGGCTATTGAGGGGTGTTGGCCCGCTGCCGACCTCCGTCGAAATGGCTTGGTAGTGGTGGTAGTGGTAGTTTTGTTGGTGCTGGATACGAAACGAGGGGGTGTTGGCGTTGCTGTTGGTTGGGCGGTTGATGATGGATGAGAGTGGGATTGTTGTTGGCGGTGAGGACGAGCAGCAGCAAAAAGAAGGAGCTTCAACCACATCGAGCGAAAACTGCTGCTTGATTACACCCACCGCCACGCGCCTCGATGTTCCATTGTGGGAGAGCTGCCCACCCAAACAAACGACAGCAGCAAAAAAGAAGAGCGTCACTAGCACAGCCTCCCCCCTTGCGGGATTTCTGTCAAATGAAGGTTTGGTAGCTGTAGGGAGACTTCGAGTGTTGCTCAACTCGAAATACCCTTGACACGGCGAACGATAAGAACTCTGAATATTGGTTCCATCGATTGTATTATGGGTACTCCCTCGCCACCGCTCGTTCTTCTCGTGTACTCTCTGCCTCAAACGACAGCAGCAAAAAGAAGAGCGTCACTAGCACAGCCTCCCCCCTTGCGGGATTTCTAGCTTGAAGGTTTGGTTGCTGTAGGGAGACTTCGAGTGTTGCTCAACTCGATATGCCCTTGACACGGCGAACAATAACCACTCTGAATATTGGTTCCATCGATTGTATTATGGGTACTCCCTCGCCACCGCTCGTTCTTCTCGTATACTCTCTGCCCCATACGACAGCAGCAAAAAGAAGAGCGTCACTAGCACAGCCTCCCCCCTACCGGGAGTCTCTCAATGTTTTTGGTTGCTGTAGGGAGACTTCGAGTGTTGCTCAACTCGAAATACCCTTGACACGGCGAGCGATAAGAGGTCGGCCGCTTGGCGGCTTGCTTGGCCATGTGGGCTGCGCTTGGAATAAAGCAGGAGCGGCTAGCACGACTTGGCGCGAGGATCTGTGGTCTCAAGCCTCAGCAACAGCTCCTCATCTTCAGCCACGACGCAAGTTAGCACCCCTACGCAAGGCTGAGAGAAGAGGGCAACCGCGTCGACATACAATAGAGATTGCTCGAGTGCGCACGTTGAGCGAGTTTCTGCAGCACCGTGACCAAGAATCGTGCATGGAACGTGAATGACTCAGTCATACGAGTGCACTTGCCCACGACCGCTGCATCATTCAGTGTCGTATCGCTTTCTCCATCCCAACGCAATATCAGCTTGCTGGTCTCGAGCACAATGTCCACGAGCAGTTGTAGGTTGCGTTGAATGGCAGTCATCTGGTTTGCCATCATGATGAGGAGGAGTGAGTGAGAGTGAGAGGGTGACACGAGTATTTGCTGAGAGCAGATATGACTGTCGACGTACCTTGGTATGAAGAAATAGTCGTGCCACGATCGACTCGAGGAAGGAAATGTGCGCGAGGCGAAAGGTCGGGATATCGCGCGATTCGCTCATATCTCGCTCGGCCTTGGTCCACAGCTCGCCGACCAGCTGCGACACGACGTACTCGAGCAGCGAGCTGATGAAAAAGTACATTCTCAGCCTGAGGGCACTCAGGTGTCGCAACGCATCGCAGCCCTGTCCGCGAGCTTTGATCAACACCTGTGTGGCACGATCCAGCTCCTATTTCAAGGACAGCTTATTCAGCAATGGGCATCGAGGCGTAGGTGGGGCTAGCAAGTGTGCGTGCGCACATACCCATTTGGCGAGATGCAATCCGAGCACGAATCCAGAGATCTGGTTGTAGAGATCGAGCTCCACCAGTCCGATCACTTGCGATACTGGCCATGGGAGTGCGTATCCCCATCGCATACGATCGATCATCCCTTTGCAATCTTCTGCTGGAGCATCGGTGCGTGGACCTCGCTCCTCGATGGCTCGTTCGATACCGTAGCGGCCATTGTCGTTATCGCCTTCGTTGTCGTTATCACTGTCGTCGGGCTCGAGTTGTTCGCTCTCGTCACACGGGTTTGAGTCTCGATCGCCATCACTGCTATCAGACTCGACACCTGTATCGAACTCGATAAAGACGCGCGGGTCGCCATTGAGGTCGAGGTCTTGCGGCCGTCCATGTTGTGGCCGGCTCAAGAGGCGAATCGAATCCGTGAGAATCGAAGCGATTGTGGCATTGAGACCACTCGTGTCCCGACTCTGCAAACCAACGGCGTAGTGCATTTAGTTAGTGACGCGATGCGCGCTCTCTCTCTCTCTCTTTCGATCGGTCGATCGTTCTCGACCGCCGTACATTGACAGTTTGATCGATTGCCGTAAAGAATCGTGGAATGAACGAACCGCAAAACTCTCCATCGGCAATCAAAATGAAGCGCCGCATGTCTCGAACGTGCTCGAGCTGGGGAGCATACACCGGTGCAGAATGGCGCGAATTTGCAATGTAGTGTCGTGGCGAATGTGTTAACCAACGGCCCCAACACGAGATCAAGGTCTGGCGGTGTGAGGTAGATGCATGCGTACAGCTTGAAACTCGCCCAATAGGAATCGTTGCATAAAGATGTGGTTGGCAACCGCGCAGCGATCGAGAACCGGAAGCACCAAGGCATTGTGAACCATGACGTCGAGTGGTACTCCGGCCATTTGCTTGGCGCACTGGAGAAAGTCGATACCAAGATCATTGTCTTGCAAGAATGACGGCTTATGCGGGGAGAGCGAAGATGCTTGACCATGGGCGATGGTTGGCGATTGATGAGTGGATAGTGGGGCTACAATCAATTCCAGATGCATCAAGATTAGCAGCAGCAACAGCAGTGGGAGCGGCAATTGATGGAGTTGAGTCGTGGGGTGCGTACAATGCTGTTGGGCCTGTAACGGTGCTGCCTCAAGTGGCTTTGCGCAGCTCAGAAAGCTCGAACGATGGCTGCTCTCGAACTCGAGAGCCTGTGCACCAAACAACATTCCACGAGAAAGAGTGGCACCTCCTTGTTCTTGAGCACATTCGAGCGCCATCGCAGGTAGGAGAGGAGAAGGGAGACGATTGTCGTCACGGGGCTCGTCTTGTTGCTGATGGCATTCATCAATCGAACCGGGAGGAGCATGCTCTTCGTAAATGTCGTCCTCACAAGGTGTTGTTTCGATGGCTGCGCTCGCCAAAGTGAGGTCATGAGATTGTGCAGGTGGTCGACCGTTCTTCTCGCAGCTTACCGTGGTCGGTGCCGTTGTCGCCATCGTCATCATCGTTACAAAGTTATGCTTGAACGACTCGGTCAATGGTTCGAGCACCAGTATCTCGCTCTCCTTCTCGAGTAGCGTCGGGAATTGCTGCTCCACGCGCGCACAGCATTGCCATCAACGTTCGTTATCAGATAGAGATTAAGAATCAGACTGGTGTATGTTTCTCTTACTCGTGCTATTACATACAAGTGCCATCTCCTGCAATAAGCGAACCACTGCGGCTGAGATGATGAGCGTGTGTCTCGAGTCGCGCAGGAACGATGGCATCGGGCTCATGAGCAAGTTCGCCATCACGGCGGAACTCTCGCCGTGTGCATCGTCGTGCTTTCTCGTGTCATCCGACTCATAGAACACGGTCGTGCCAGCTCTGGTTTGGTTCTCACATATGAGCACGAATGAAATCGATGAGCAACGAACGAGCGAGCGATCGATCGCACGTACTGCTCAGTGAGAAGAAACAGCGCTTGAGCCGTGCGGCGATCGAGACATTGATCGAGGTGCGAAACGTATGGCATCAAGGCACTAATGTACAAGTACAGCATCACCGGCAACTCGAGTCGAGATCGTTTGATTTGTTCGTCGGATGTTCGCTTGTGCGTGGGGACGACGATATCGTTAAGGAGCTTGCGACGTGCCACACGCACACGATAGTGTCTGTAATGCGCCATGCGATGCGCCACGCACGACGATTGCAGGAGGAGATAAGGATATAATAGCGACAGGAACGATGAGGCCAATGCCCATGGATCGGGCGGATGTGTGGAGATATCGACGAGAGGATGCGAATGTACGGCGTCGTTGTCGTCGTCACGGCGGGCGTCGATGTTCGATTGGAGCAGCATCTGATAGGAAGATATCGATTCGAGATGTACGCTCTCACAATGCTCGAGCTCGTGACAAAGTCGCAACACGAACGAGAGGACTCGAGTGTGCTCGTGCAGCGCCGATTCGAGTTGTGGCAGCGTTCGAATGATTGCATTGGAGCCATCGTGCGTGTTGTTGGTGTTGTTGAAGCAGTAGTTGTTGTGGAGATTCTTGTTCTTGGCATGTCGTTGCTGCGCCGATACGAACGAGAGATAGTCGAGGAGAATGGTGTCGACCGCATGATAGAAGCTCTGCTTGGGAGGCGAGACGATCGCGATGGTGGAAGATACGAAACGATTGCCAGCAGTGAGAGCGAGGTGGATCAAGTGCCGGAGCTCGAGAACAGCGGAGCCGATGTGAGCAAAGTACTCGAGCGTCGAGTGCAGCCGATGACGCCGAAGCAACGACGACGAGTCGACCGTCAACTCGAGCGCCGATGGCGCGAGCACAAAGAACTTGGAAGGCACTCCTTGCACCGCGAAGAAGCAAGCCTCGAGCATCACAGCAGTGTCGTTCTCGGTGCGGCTGCTTTGCATCGTTGCAGCAACAGCAGCAGTGGTCTAATGAGAGAGATATCGAGAGAATCGAGTGCTCCACAGTATCGATAGATAGATACGAGATATTGAGAGATATCGAGAGAGTCGTGTGCTCCACAGTATCGATAGATATGAGATATTGAGAGAGATCGAGAGAATCGTGCGTGATCGAGGGAGAAAAGAGCGCCAAGACTCGTAGAGCAATGGTACGCTCGGGAGGGACCTTAGGATCCGTGTCTGCTCTGTTCGGGCGTAGCTTCGCCAACGACTTCGACTTCTGCTGCTGCCGTGGCGGCAACCGCGACCGATGATGGCGGCTTGCTAGAGGGCCAAGGAACGAGCGCGGCGGCGGATCTCGTGGTGGTACGGATGGGTAGCGACGTCGACGAGGCCCGGAGTGGCAGCTTGGAGCGAGGGGAATGAGCGGTGCCTCAGGCGAGGCTCGATTGGGAGCGGGAAGCAGCAGCGACAACGGCGGGCTTCTGTGTTCGAGCGAGCGAGTACGCCTCTGCTGCTGCGGTGGTGCTCCTCCTCCTTGTTGTTGTTCACTCGCCGCTGCTGCCTGCGTGTCTCTCGCTCGCCCTCTCCTCCTCTCTCGTTGCTGCGCCTGCTCTCGAGCTCCTCGCCCCCCGCTCTCGTTCTCGCCGTTTGTGTGAGAGCTTTGACTACTACTGCTCGCCTCTCTCGTAGCACAACCAAATCCCCAATCCTCAATGGTGTGTAGCGCAGCCGGCGGCGCCCAAATCCTCGTCATCTTCCTCCTCGCGCTCGCTCCCTCGCTCCCTCGCTCCCTCGCTCGCTGCTGCTGGCCCAGACGCGAGACGGAGGTGGCGATAGCGATGGCGATGGCGATGGCGAGATGGTCGTTGCTCGCTCGTTCGTTCGTTCGTTGGCTCATGTTTGGGACCCGTGCGCGCGTGCTTGGTGGTGCGTAGGCCGACGAACATGACGATGGAGTGACCGAGTATCTCTACAAGGTGCTCGTGGTCGGTGACATTGGTACCGGCAAGACCAGGTACGCGCTCGTGAGCCCGTCATTCGATCTCTCGTGACCGACACCGTGGGTCACGCTGCTCCAACTCCGCGAGCGTTCGGTGAGAGTTTCGCGCGCAAACTACGCGATGTTTCTTTGTGCGCGCGTGTGCGAGAGAGCCACCAAACTCACCGGAACACGCGCGTCTATCAATACCCCACCACCTGTAGCATCATCAAGCGATTTGTCCACAACATCTTCTCGATGCACTACAAATCAACCGTACGTAGAGTGCTCTCAACTCGCGAGCCTTCTATTTGCTGCTCCCGTGAGTGAGCGAGCGGGTGAGTTCGTCGTGGGCGCTCAGAAGATTAACGTTATTTGGTGTGGCTCGCGAACGCGAATCATATCATCCCTTGACGCCGGGCGTGTGTAGATCGGTGTCGACTTTGCGTTGAAGGTCATCAACTGGGACACGAACTCGATCGTGCGACTGCAGCTTTGGGATATTGCTGGCCAAGAGCGTTTCGGCAACATGACGCGAGTACGTCGTTGCTCCTGCTGCTGCTCCTGCTGCTGCTGCTCCTGCTCCTGCTGCTGCTCCTGCTCCTGCTGCTGCTACTGCTCCTGCTCCTGCTCCTGCTACTGCTCCTGCTCCTGCTGCTGCTTCTAGAGCTACTTCTGGCCACGGCAAGAAGTCGCAGCTCCTGCTCCCCTTGAATTACGACCAGTTGTTATGAGATGTTGACTCGATCCCGACTTGGTTCGTTCGCCAACTTGTAGGTGTACTACAAAGAGGCTGTCGGTGCCATGGTGGTGTTCGATGTCACGCGCGTGAGCACCTTCGAGGCTGTACAAAAGTGGAAGAGCGATATCGACGCCAAGGTCACGCTCCCGCCCGATGAGCGACCAATCCCCGTCGTATTGTTGGCCAACAAGGTACCCACTCCAGCAAGCACCAACCAATCAACAATCTCTCTCTCCCGCTCCCCTCTCGTCTCGCTTGTTCATTCCGGCGGCGATCGTGTCCTCTTACAAACAACGTTGTGCCAATCAAAAATACAGTGCGACTTGGCCAAGGAGGGATTTTGCCAAGACAAAGCAAAGATGGATGCCTACTGCCAGGAGCACCGATTCATTGGCTGGTATAGCATCTCCCTCGCACGCTGGTTTACGCTCCACCTTTATGGCTGACCCTGACTCGCTCGCTCTTGTCGTAGGTACGAGACGTCGGCCAAGGATAACATTGGCATCGACCCGGCAGCCCGAGCGCTGGTACAGGAGATCCTGAAGAACGATATCTCGCGCGAGGCCAAGCCAGAGACGGTCGACATCCACGCCCAGCCTCCGGCTACCCCTGCTTCGGGTGGCTGCTGCTGAGCCGTATGTCCCGTCGTCGTTACTCCCATCATCACCACCCTCCTCCCTCGATCGTCCCCACCGTCACCAATCCATCCATCCATCCATCTCTCTCTCTCTCTCTCTCTCGCTCTCTCGCTTGTCCCTCTTCGATGATGCATCTTCCACCTCAAGCTCTCTTTCCTCTCTCGCGCTCTCTCTCCTCTCTCTTCCGTTATTCTCTCTGCTTCTCGCTGCTCTTCTTGTGTGGCCGCCACACACCAACGCTAACGCCGTGCTCTTCGTTCTATTGCGCCTCGCTCATCATCATCTTCATCATGTGTTATCAAAGAACGAAATGTATAGAATAGAGTTTGTGGGATTCATACAACTACAACCAAACCGAGAAGGCCCGCGACCAGCATCATGACAAACCATGCACCCACCAACACCACAACATAACCACACCACAACTACAACCCATACTACTACGAATTCTCTCTCACACAGATGCTAGGCAGCGCAACGTCAATGAACGAACTCCTCCCTTCTCTGGCGATCCGATTGTCGTTGTCGTTGCGTCGGTGATGGTGATGTCGTTGATGTTCATGGTGAGGCAATGGCATGGCCACGTCGCGTATGGCTCTACTGCTGTTGCAGCTGTTCCTCGGTGGTATTCGGTGCCGTGGGTACAGACAGCAACGCCGTGACGACTGGTGAGATGGCCACTTCCTCTGGCATGCTGTTGATCTCGGCTGTCAAGGCAGCCTTTTGAGCTGGCGACAACACGGCTGTCAGGAAGGCGGTCAAGATCGCGGTCTGGCGCTCGATGGCGGCGTGGCGCTCCTCGCGATCTCGCTCCTCGATACGACGGCGCTCCTCGCGATCTCGCTCGTCGGCTTTGAGGCGCTCCTCGTGAAAGTGCTGCTCGCGCTGTAGCAGCTGCTCGAACCAGCGATCGATGC
>Ga0209935_1004834_pt1 | contig 11971 bp, 16 predicted proteins | sample ThiBio_1000_plan_2_FD_183958 | JGI IMG/M metagenome (GOLD analysis project Ga0209935, IMG submission 183958) | Wastewater bioreactor microbial communities from Cape Town, South Africa - Thiocy_cont_1000_plan (SPAdes) | ecosystem: Engineered > Bioreactor > Thiocyanate-remediating >... | reverse complement strand
TGTTGTCGGTCTTGATGTCTCGATGAGCCAATCGATGACGATCAAGGTGTCGGAGACCTGATCCAACTTGAGAGATGATCGTCGCCACCATTCGATGAGGAACGATCGATGGCGGTGCGAACCTCGATGCCAACAATCGAGAGAGACTCATTTCGACGAACTCCAACACGAAGAACTGAGTCTTTCGATTGGTTTGAGTGCCGTCTCGATGTGTGATGGTCGCACTCTGGCGGGCAGCATCAGGAAGATGAGGTCGAATGTTGTCGTGGATCTCGTCGACGAACTCACACAAGAACCGAACGATGTTCGGATGTGATGGAAGCTTCACGAGCTCGATGAACTCGTTGGTGTATGCGTTGCGAGCTTGATTCGTGTCGAGACCAAAGTTGAAGCACACTTTGAGAGCGTAAGGTTTGTCGCTCCACAAGAAGCCTGGCGTCGTGCATTCCACTTGAGCGACCATGCCGTTGTCTCCAGTGCCGAGCACTCGAGACACTTGGAACTCGTCGGATTGTCGACAAGCAGCAGACATGAATCGTTGCTCGAAGATCTCGTCTGTTGCTCGGTGCAATGCTTGTTCGATTCGAGTGAGGCGATGCTCGAGCTCGGTTCGTGCTGGTTTGGTGGAGTTGATGGTGTTGGTATGGAGTTGGGGTTGGTGATGAACGAGAGAGATATGATGGGCAGGAGCACAATCATCACAAATATCAATCGTAAGTTGGTGAGGAGCTGTTTGGTGAGCCAATGGATCGATGGATGGATGAGGAAGGTACCTTGAGTTTGGAGGGCCAGTTGTGAGCGAGCATCTCGAGCGTCAGACTCAGCATCTCTTGCTCGAGTCTGAGAAGCATTCAGCTGCTCCTCGAGAGCATGATATCGAGCTTGTTCAGTGACAAGTCTCTCATCGGCATCTCTTGCTCGAGCCTCAGCATCATCGGCGCGAGTATTGGCTGCAACAGCTTGAGATTGGGCCTCTTGAGCTTGAGCCAGAGCATCTCGAGCTCGTTTCTTTGCTTGTTGAGTCGTTTCTGATGTTCAACCCCCAATCCCCGATCAGTCTCAAATCCATCAATACTCGGCCATCGCTCGATCTCGATCAATGAGATTGGTTCGTTGAATGGATAGTGCTGCAATTGATGAGATGAGTCCCAATCAAAACGAACCTCGATCTTCAACCAATATCAACGAGAGATTCGAGATGCCGAACGATGATAGTCTCTCGTTGGGTCGATCAGTGAGAGCTTGATCATTGAACTCGAGATATTGTTGGTCTGGCTCGATGCCGATCTTGGTGGCGATCGATGATTGGAGATCTCTCACTGTTGATAGAGATGGTACTCTCAATCGAACATGAGCTCCTGATCGTCGTGTTTGAGATCGATCGACCATCAGCTCGATCATTGGTTCTGTGTCGATTCGAGATCATACACACAGGCGCACACACACACACACACAAGAATGGTCAAGCAATGATTCAAGAGTCAACGAGTGTCAGTGATGGTGATCATCAAAACACGCCGAGATTTGCATTGTTGGTGAGTGAGAGATCGAACCTCGATGGAGAATCATGTCTCGAGTCTCTCGGTCTCGAGCAACTTCGATTGGTGTCTTGCCTCCGACTCCAAGAAACCCTTTCTGATCGATCAATTCGTCGAATCGTAATCAAAATGAGTGAGACCATAAATGTACAACAAGATATTGCAAGAGAATGCAACAAGAGAACGCGAGAGAGAGAGAGCGAGCTTGTACTTGACAACGAGCATCCTTCGATGCTCCAAAGTCGATCAAGATCGATGCGATCTCTTGGTGACCTTGCTGTGATGCAACGAACAGTGGAGTTTGATCGTTCTCATCGAGTGAGACAAAGTCCACTGGTGCTCGACTCATCAACAGCTCTCGGACTTGATTGGTGTGTCCTTGTTTGCTGGCCAAGTACAATCTTCGACCTGCATCGTCCATCTCCTCGGGAGGAATCATTGCTCGTTGTTGCTCGATGCTTGATGCCTCATCTGCTTGAAGATCATCCACAATCATCAATCATCAATCAGTACGATTATCAATCAACAAAAGAGAGAGTCAAGAATGAGATCATTCATCAACTCAATCAAATCCCAGCAATACCTCAACAACAACAACAATAGTGGCAATGATGATGAAGAGAAACAAGAACAAAGAGAATGATTTGGAGAGAGTACCTTGAAGAGTGATGAACAGTGATGAGCGATCAGTGATTCCAATGGCATCGAGGCTTTGATCATCGTGTTGGAGAGGTTCGAGGTTGTTGTTGAGGAGAAGGAGTGTGCGAGTGGTTGATGGAATGGCAATTCGGCGATGGATTGCTCGCTTGAGGCTGCCGACTGTTGCGCCAGGATCGAGTTTCGCTGTCACTTGACCTCCTCCGAGGGAGAGAGAGAGCTCAATCATCACAATAGAAACCGATTCTGGTTGTGGTTGGTGGATGAGATGGAGTATTGGTGGTTGTGAGTCAGCCATACAAAAGAGAGAGACGTGTCAAGAATGCAAACAAGAGACCGGAATACGCACCAATCAATTGCTTCAGTGATGGTGTTTTGGCAACTTGTGCTGCTGTTCCTGGTGCTTGCGACCATGTCTGTCGAATGGAAGGAGTCAGTGACGGTGATTCGGTGTGACAATGGCTGCAACAACAAGAAGAGATGGACGCACTGATACGATTGTGGGGTCGGCTCCTTGGTCGAGAAGCAGTCGAACAATTGATTCGTGACCATTCCGAACAGCAAAGTGCAATGGTGTATCGTTATCCTTGTCTGCGGCATCGATGGAGGCTCCTCGGTCGAGAAGCAGTCGAACAACTGATTCATGGCCATTCCAAGCAGCCATATGCAATGGTGTTTGGTTATCCTCGTCAATGGCTTCGATGGAGGCTCTTCGGTCGAGAAGCAGTCGAACAACTGATTCGTGACCATTCCGAGCAGCCTTGTGTAATGGTGTTTGGTTACTATTGGTCCTGGCATCAATGGAGACTCTTCGGTCGAGAAGCAATCCAACAATTGATTCGTGACCATTCCAAGCTGCAAAGTGCAATGGTGTTTGGTTGCTCTTGTCTGGGGCATCGATGGAGGCTCCTCGGTCGAGAAGCAATCGAGCAACTGATTCATGACCTTTCCGAGCAGCTTTGTGCAATGGTATATGGTTGCCCTTTGTTATGGCATCGATGGAGGCTCCTCGGTCGAGAAGCAATCCAACAACTGATTCGTGACCTTTCCGAGCAGCTTTGTGCAATGGTGTTTTGTTTTCCTTGTCTGGAGCATCGATGGAGGCTCCTCGGTCGAGAAGCAATCCAACAACTGATTCGTGACCATTCCGAGCAGCAAAGTGCAATGGTGCATGGCTATCCTTGTCTGGAGCATCGATGGAGGCTCTTCGGTCGAGAAGCAATCCAACAACTGATTCGTGACCATTCCGAGCAGCCATGTGCAATGGTGTTTGGCTATCCTTGTCTTTGACATCGATGGAGGCTCCTCGATCGAGAAGCAATCGAGCAACTGATTCGTGACCATACCAAGCAGCCATGTGCAATGGTGTTTCGTTATCCTTGTCTGTGGCATCGATGGAGGCTCTTCGGTCGAGAAGCAATCCAACAACTGATTCATGAGCATTCCAAGCAGCCATGTGCAATGGTGTTTCGTTATCCTTGTCTGTGGCATCGATGGAGGCTCCTCGATCGAGAAGCAATCCAACAACTGATTCGTGACCATACCAAGCAGCCTCATGAAGAGCCGTCTTGATGAAATTGTCTGTGGCATCGATGAAGGCTCCTCTCTGGAGAAGCAATCCAACAACTGATTCGTGACCATACCAAGCAGCCATGTGCAATGGTGTTTCGTTATCCTTGTCTGTGGCATCAATGGAGGCTCCTCGGTCGAGAAGCAATCGAACAACTGATTCATGAGCATTCCGAGCAGCCATGTGCAATGGTGTTTCGTTATCCTTGTCTGTGGCATCGATGGAGGCTCCTCGGTCGAGAAGCAATCCAACAACTGATTCGTGGCCATCCCATGCAGCCCTGTGCAACGAAGACCAGCCGTGATGGGCTTGGTAGCGCCAATCGATACGTGCGCCTTGATCGAGAGCGCGAGCGACTCCTTTCTGGTCTCCTCTTGCTGCCGCATCATACAGCTTCCTTCCAAGGCGATCTGGGTGTTTTCGCGAAGCCATGACGAAGCGAGAACAGAGCAGCAGCGAGCAACACGACGACACGAGACAACAACGAAGCAGAGACCGAAGGAAAGGAACAGAACGATAGGTAAAGCAATGGCGGGCGCATGGTAAGCTCAAGATTGCATTCTCCCGCGCTTTCCTTCTTTCGTTGGCGCCTTTTTGCTCGTTGTCGTCCTCTCTCGCTGCCTTCTTCTCGTTCTCGTGCTTGTTGTTGTCGTTGTCTCTCTGTGCTTGCTCGCTCATCTTCATCATGGCACACAAGCGCACATTGATCAAAAGCTCTCCAATCGAAAAGAACGACGACGATATGGCACTGCGCATCTCGCCCGTGTCGCTCAATGTGTGCGACGAGAACCGCGGCCATTCGATCGTCGCCGCCAAGACCTCCTCCAACGCCAACGCCAAGAAGCGCCGCCCAGCGAGCCACGCCACTTCTGCCGCCCCTGTCGAGGAACACTCGTCACCAAGATTGCTGGTATCCTCTCAATCGCGCGTGGTGCCTCTCGAGGTATTGGTTGGTCGAGGAATCGAGGCGCAAGTGGGCTGGCGCGTTGTCACTCATTCGTTCACTCACTCGCAACAGGAGCACGAGAAGCTGCAGGCACAGTATGCGCGCCTCAATGCGCTCAAAACAACCGAACTCGACAAGGTGCTTGCGTCGGTGCAAGTCGCCAACTCTCATCGAGACGATGGTACGTGCGATGTGTCGGTCAGATGCGCCCACTCGCAATCTCGCTCACGGAAGGGCTGTGTTCCAGCGGCGGCCGAGTACATTGCCACGCTCAAGGACGAGAACGCCTTCCTGCGCGACCAGTACGAGCGCGCGCTCCAAAAGATCGCCGCCTACGAGGCGCTCGTGGGCATCACGATGGCCGACAGCAAGGAGCTCCAGGGCCACGAGGAGCTGCGCCGCGACTGCCTGCGCTGCGTCATTACTGGCAAGCCGTCCAAGCCGCCCGGCAGCTCGGAGCCCGTCGTGCCGTCGCTGCACTTTGACCTGCTGGTCGACAACACCGAGGGCTTCGTGGCGTACTTTCCGGTCGGCATCGAGGAGCACCTCGAGGGTCGGCTGCCCGAGTACATGCTCGAGGACATTGAGGTCGAGTGTGCCGAGGCGCCGATCTTTGCCTTGAAGCTGCTGAAGGAGGTCAACCGCCAGCTCGACGCCGGCGACCAGGACCAAGAGGAGCACGAGCAGGAGCAAGAGGACGAGATGGAGCACGAGCAGCCGAATGACGGCGCCTTGTAATGTGCTCGTGTTGTGGGGCAGCTGAGGATAGCGCCAGTCACTTGGGTTCGCACTTGTAATATTGATCGATATCGATACTTGGCACCTTATCACCATATCTCTCGCTCATGAGCCTCCCTCGAGTAGTATCTAACCACCCAAGAAATATCTCTTGCCCCGCGAGCCTCGGTCTCCCGAAATATCTCGCTGAGCAGTAGCGCCTTGGGGAGCTTACCCGGCCACTGTCACTACACCCCAACGCCAAACACCGAAAGCCCTATGCTCCACCAGCGTAAAGCAAAGAGAGCTTCGCGCGTCTCCTGTCCCTCAGTTGCTCGTCTCTCCTGCGCTGCTCGCACCTCCCGCTCGTTCTCTCGCTCTCTCCACTCGGAATTCGACGCTCGTATCGCGGGGAAATGGTGAACGTTACGCGTGGTGTCGTGGCGGTGTTGGTGGTGATGGCCGTGAGCTTGTCGGTGCTCGTGGCCGAGAGCGCGAGCCAACGCACGTCGCAGTTGCAGCTCGTGCTGCCGAGCAACAACATACCCGAGGGCTTCGACTTCTTCCCGGTGCATAACGACGACGGCGACGACGATGACTTTGCGTCGCGATTCGTCGTCTCGAACCTCGCTGGCTCGTACGATATCTGGCGCGCGGGATCGAGAGGGATCGAGGGGGGATCGAGCTGATGTGGAATGCTCGGTGTCGGTGCTGTGTGTGTGACAGGCCTCGAAGCGTCAAGGACAATGGAACCTCGATCGCAGGCACCAAGGCATGGAGCGCCTTGCCGTCGGCGATCTACGCCGGTGTGCAGTACGACAAGGCCAACAACTACGTCTACATCGTCAAGTCGCACGGTACCTTCCCGAGCTCGTTCACGAGCCAAGCCTCGGTCGTCATCCTTCGTGTACGTCTGCGTCCATCTGCTCGACCTTACCGAATCAATGATTGTGAGTCTCACTCGTATAATGCAGCCGACGGGAGAGATCATTGCCGAGGTGCCATTCGACAACGTCGGCTCGCAGACCTTCAAGCCTCGTCTGCTGAACGACGTCGTGCAGGACCAGTACGGCAACCTCTACGTCACCGACTCGCTGCAGGGCTCGATCTACTTTGTCGACCACTCGTTCAAGACCGCCTCGCTCTTCTTCCAGGACCCGGTCTTCCTACCGACCGACCAACTCGTCGGCATCAACGGAGTCGAGTACTTTGCGTACGTACTATGCTGGATTCCAATCGGGATTCGTTGCTGGTCGCATGAGAGACTCACCTCATCGTTGGATTGGATCAAACAACAGCGGCTTGGACTCAGTGGCCAAGTACCAAGAGTATCTGCTCGTGACGGTGACGAGCGGCAACCCGGCCATCGGCGGCCTCTACAAGGTGCCGATCTTGGGCCCGCGCAACTTCATCAAGACCAACGTCGCAGGAGCCTTGACGGGACTCGACGGCATCGTGTACGACGAGCGCTCGCGTCGCGTGTACCTCGTGTCCCAGACGGCCAACGCCGTGCTGCAGCTCGCGAGCCCCGACGACTGGGTGACGGCCGTGATCGAGAAGAGCTACCCGGTGCAGTGCCCGACGCCGACCTCGATCGTGTACATTGCGTACCCGTACGAGGACGCGTACGTCACTTGCGCCAACCAGTTCGGCCCCGGTCCCTACTACATCCAGCGCGTCAAGACCGACAACCTCATCTCGGACTCGGCCATCATCGTCTACTCGAACGCCGTGCGTCTCGTGATGCCGACGGTGCTCGTCATCGCCGTAGCGGTGCTGGGCCTCGTCTGGTAAGCTCAATGAGCTGGAGCTGATGCTACTGCTTCCAGTTGTTGCTGATCGATTGGTGCTACTACTACCAGTCTCTCGTGTGTTCCCTCTATCTCTCCTATCGCGCTATCCCTGCCTTCTCTCTCTCTCCTCTCGTGTCGTTCAGTGTTGCATTTGCCATTTGATTTCTCTCAACAACGCCACATTCGTTCTATCTCTCGTGGTCTCTTGAGAGCAGAAGCACGCTGAGAGCGAACTCCAACGCTTCCTTCCTTCCTTCAGTAACAGCGACACACATCGCTCAGTTGGCTCTCTCCCTCCTCCCTCCTCCCTCCTCCCTCCTCCCTCTCTCCTCCCACTCGCCAACCCGTCCAATGGCGCAAGCCAGTCCTTCTCTCACCTTGCGCTCCTCCAGCGGAAGCAGCAGCAGCAACAGCAGCACAGGCACACCGGACTTTGTGGCGTTCGCAGATGAGTTCCAAGCGACACGCACCCGCAAGGCGCAGGCCTCGGTGGCGGCCCTCGTGAACCGTCCGCCTCCGCGAGCCACCGAGGCCATCCCGACGACCGATCTCTCGGAGCGTGATAGCAACTTTAAGAAGCAGATGGTGCAGGCGTGCGAGCAGTTGCAGAGCGAGAAGCGCGCTCTCGAGGTGGTAGGCCTTCCGGACGACCTCGAGCAGCAGCTGTACTCGACGTCGCTGGCGCATATGCAGCCAAGCGCCAAGGCGCCCAGCGACGCTGCCGATCATGCACCGCCACCGCCAGTAGCAGCTACATCAGGCGATGATGAAGCTCCTACATCCACGGCGTCCACGTCCACGTCATCGACGAGCGAGGCGCAGCAGCTGTTGCTCGAGCAGCAGCAGCAGGTTGGCACTCTGGCGCACACGCTCGGCTTCGACATTGATTGCTCGCGTATGGTCACGACCCACACGGCGGTCCATCGCCTGTCGAACGCACGAGCCTTGATCGTCGCCTCGATCCCCGAGACCAAGGCCGTGACGCCGTATCAATCGTCATCGAAGCCCTACGCTGTATGTCCGAGCAGAATCACTTCTCGATCGATTGATGCCTTCGATTCAGTGGATTCATTGGGTTGGCTATCATGGATGTAGGTCTACAACATCGTAGTGACGCTCGCGAGTGTGGCAGTCATCAACACTTGGAAGCGCTACAGTCAGTTGCAAGAGATCCACGAGCATGTACGCTCCACTGACACGATCACAGTCTCTACGTCAGATACCACGCCAAGCTCACTCACTCCCTGGCTCTCGCTCATCGAATGCAGTTCCTTGAGGACCCCAGCCGACCTGACTCGTATCCGAGCTTCCCTCCCAAGAGGTACACTCCATCAACCACCAATCTCCATTGAATCAGGGATTGATTGGACCATCGAACCAACGATTGAATGCCACGATGCACGGGTCCGATGCGATGGCAGCTGGCCTGCGAGCTTGTTCACGGACCGACTCGATGCTCAGAGTCTCTCGGATCGGCGCATCCAGCTCGAGCTGTGGCTGCAGCGTATCATCAACTTGCCGCTCGTGTTGCAGAGCTCGTTCTTCCATTCGAGCCTCGATCTCTCGGAGACGCAGAGCAAGCAGCTCTACGACGTCGGTCGTTGGTTGCGCAGCCTCGAGCGACAGGTGATGCTCGCCAGTCGCTTCGACAGCGTGCTGAACATGCATCGCCTGCGTGTGCGCATGACTACCGACTTTGAGCATGCGCAGACCTTCATCGCGAAGGGCCTGTCGCATCTGCTGTACGAGCGTCCGATCGTGTTCGGCCTGCCGTTGCCGTCGCGAGGATCGGTGGTCTACGGACCTGACGGGCTGCCTGTATGCTCGACGTCGCCTCGATGCAATGACTCGCACTCGACCATCGCTGACACTGCGAATCGATCGCGACCATGGCGTGTGTCTGTGTAGTGGTTCACTCGTCGGCATGTGACGTCGTTCGTCGGCCAGATTGCCTCGACCATTCTCGAGCTCTACAACATGAACCAGGAGCTGATCGCGAGCACCGAGGGTAACGGCAACGCCGAGTTGTGCACGTTCAAGGGCTGGCTGCAGAAGGGCGGCGAGCGCGAGCTCATGTTCACGCTCACGCGCCAGCAGGAGACCTCGATCATTGGCCATACGCACAAGTTCCTCTTGATACTGGAGCGAGAGCAATCGAGTACGTGGCCAAGTGATTGGGGCATGAGTAGACCTTGCTAACTCGTGCGTGTGTGCGTGGCCATCAGGCGTCGAGGTCGAGCGTATCTTGGAAGTGTGGCACACCAAGAGCTTCGGCTTGCGTCGGCTCACAGAGTCTGAGCCATGTACGTGAGCAATCCTCAGCGAGATAGCGCCAGTCAATGCTGATGTGAATGGTTTGGTGTGGGTATGACAGTTGCTCTCATGTCGCGCGAGCATGCGATTGTCGAGCAAACGAGAGGCGTGCAGATACGCGACAACACCGATGTCATTTCAGTGTTGTGCGTGTGTATGGCACTCGAGCATCTCAACTCGGACCCTATCCGTCCTGGAGGCTCGAGCTAAGAGCTCACGCACGCACTCTACGATCGAGGTCTCGGTCTCTTCTATCCATCGGTCTATAGCTACCACTCTTTGATATTCTCGATATTCTCGTTGTTCTCGTTGTTTGAGGCGAGTTGATGATGTTGGCCTACTGTCGTTCCTATTCTCGTTGGCCTTGATTGGGTTCGATTGGTTGTGCCGTTGACGCTCGAACGACCCGAAGGAAATTCGGGCGATTGCCGACGGAACGAGCACAAGAACAGTGCGGGTTGCAGCATCTCTCTACATCAGACCCTCTCGATCTCTATCCATCCATTGAAAAAGCCCCCTACGATCAAACGAGTCTAGTGCCTGTTGGGTGGTTTGTTGATCTCGAGTAACTCGTGGGGTTGGGAGGCCAAGGGAGTCTGGTTAGCAACCCTTGTGAGAGGGCGATCGATCATTCGTTTCATTTCCCGCTCTCGCTCACACCACAAGCACCAACCAACCAACCACAAACACACATTGCTTGCTTGGTGCGGCTTGCTTTACTATCGATCGATCTGCTGTTCTACAGTGTGGGAGTGGGAGAGTGAGAGCGTGCGCGGGTGACCTCGATATACAGAGATAGATAGAGAGAGAGCTATGTCGCGCAAGAGAAGCGGTATCGAGGAGCCAGAGGACGCTCCTGCTGCTAAGCGCTCACGCCCAGGCGCTGCCGTACGTCCATCGCATCCAATCTCCCTCTCCCATCGCTTGCGTATCATCTCTAATCGATGCTGGATATGTGTGCAGGCCGAAGAGGCGATCGTCACCAAGCCCAAGAAGCGCGTGTCGTTCGATCCATCGCCGCCCAAGACCACGTTCTTCAAGAAGGACGTTCACGAGCGACACGTGTCTCCGTTCTCGTTCGGTCTGCTCGATACAATCTCGAACGAGGACGACGAGGAGGAAGACGACGACGACGACGACGGAGAACATCAAGACGATGGCGAGGATGATGGTGGGACCAACGGCGAGCAGGCCCAAGGCAAACGGCACAAGCCAGCTCGACGACAGCGCGATGCCATGGTTGGCGGCGATGATGACGACGATGCTGCTGCTGCCGACGATGCGGACGATGATATGGCGGCGCTCTCGTATCTGCCGTCAGCCAAGTCCAATCGCTTCGAGAGAGCGTATTCGGACGACTACGATGATGAGCGAGATGGCAGATCGGGACCCGAGATCACGCCGTTCAACTTGAAGGAGGAGCTGTCGGTCGGACACTTTGACAAGAAGACCGGCTCGTACATCGAGCAGGTCAAGCCCGAAGGTCCGCTTGCTCCCAACAACGCGGGAAATCGAGAGAACAAGAGAGAGCACGATGGTCTAACGTGGTTGCGTGTGTTGGATGGATTAGATGATTCGTCGGATGATGAGCCATGGCTCAAGGACTTCAATCGATCCCAGAACAAGGTACCGATCGATCTCGTCATATCACCGCTGCTGGCGCTGCTGCTGCTGCTGTGATGATGCAGTAGCGAAGCAATCATGCTGACTCGTTCTTGGTATCGATTGGTAGGCGGCATCGCTCGACAAGGTCCTCGACTCGTTGGCATCAAAGAAGAAACCCTCGACCTCAACCTCGACCTCCACTTCGACTTCGACCTCGACCTCCACTTCGACTTCGACTTCGACCTCGAGCAGCAGTGGCAGCGCGAGCATGGACTCGCAAGACAACGACGAAGAGCACGACAGCGAGGACGATGAGATCGAAGCGCTGTACAACAAGAACCGCAGGCGCGATGACAAGGCATCGCTCTTGGCGCAGCAGCGCACGGTGCTCGAGCTGCTGCACGACGGCGAGACCATCGCCAAGGCCCTCACGCGGCTCTCGGGACGCGGCAGCTCGGGCCTCGGCAAGGGCGTGAGCAAGGCGAGCAAGCAACTCGGAGCCAAGGGCATCAGTGAAGCCGATCCGGCGTCGTTCGCCAAGCTGTCGGAGGCCGTGGCGCTGTGTGTCGAGCTCGGCTATGGCGATATCTACATTGTGACGCGTGCCAAGCTCCAGGAGGCCGTCGAGGCCGCCGAACGTATGGAGAGCGCTCACTCTCACTGGCATTGCTCGTTCGCTGAGTCTTACATACCGATGTGTGGTTACAGGTGCACAAACGATGGGCACAGACGATACGGACGAGGCTCCCAAGTGGGAGTACAAGCTCAAGCCTGAGGACACCAACGTGTTTGGCCCGTTCGAGACCGCGCAGATGGCCGCATGGGCCAAGGA
>Ga0209935_1004832_pt1 | contig 11974 bp, 14 predicted proteins | sample ThiBio_1000_plan_2_FD_183958 | JGI IMG/M metagenome (GOLD analysis project Ga0209935, IMG submission 183958) | Wastewater bioreactor microbial communities from Cape Town, South Africa - Thiocy_cont_1000_plan (SPAdes) | ecosystem: Engineered > Bioreactor > Thiocyanate-remediating >... | reverse complement strand
GTGGTGCCTGTGGAGTACTTCAAAGTTATGTTGGGTGAACTCACAGTGTCAACAAAGTTGCTCGCCGTAACTCTTATCACCATCCCATCGAGCGACGGAGTACCGGGGGGTGTGATGTAGGTTGAGGATTTGGCCCCGTCAATTGGAACCCATCCAGGCACAGTCTCATTCGTTACCACTATTATGCGGAAAAGTTTAGTACAGACGCGCGCGTGATTCTCAATAGAATACCTGTATTATTTGTTATGTTGCTAGTCTCGAAAACAGTCACCAGGCCTGTTTTACCAGTGTAAGGGGTGGATGAGGAGGAAATATGTTTGGGGCGTACCGGGTGTTTCCCACTGAATCACAGGCACTGGGAAGCCAGTAACGGAGACAGTGAGCGTCGAGTTTTCTCCCTGATAGACGTACGCTTGCGTGCCAAGGCCATTCTGAACGTTTAACACGATGCGGTTAGGTGAGAAATACATAGAAAACGTCACAAATACCAGAGAAATGGCGGGCGAGAGCCCATCAACGGTCACTGACACGTCTGAGAACGCACACAATGTGCCATCCGTTACCTCCACCTGGAGGGTGAAAGGTTGTATCGTATTGAACGACACAGTCACATCTGACGCGGACGCGTTTTCAAAAATGGCGGCTGCGCAGGGACCTTATGTTTGTGAAGGGGGGGAACAATTGATGAGCAACTGGTGCGCTTGAGGGGTGATTCACCATACCTGACGCAACAGACCACGAAAAACTAGGAGGGGCTCCATTGTACGTTGTGGCATTCGCGGAAATGGTGGTTGCTGTCAGGGCAGTTGCCATCACCGCAGAGGGTACTTGTAATGTTGGCGGTCTCTGCGTAGTCCGCAAGTTAAAGAGATCCTGTATCTCTGCAGCCGACAGCGCGTTATCATAGATACGGACCTCGTCAATGGTCCCGTTAAACATCCTATGAAGCTAAATTAGGTTCTCCTTCCGTGTTCGCCATACGCACTTATTTCCCTTTTTCTGAAAGTTGGATATACAGGAGTCCACACCTAATGGCTCGGCAAATCTCTGGCCGATTTGAGACACCGCATCTTGCACACTACCATTTACATATCCGATGACTTCACTGCCATCCCAAGTTACAGCTACGTGGTGCCAAACATGCAAAGCGGGCACCACAGTTGACTATTTGCAGTGAGTTCGGTGATACGCAATAAGAAAAATAAGGCACTTACAAAGAAGGTGGCACCAGGAGAAGACAACAAGGAATACCAAAACTTCGGCAGAACACCGTTCACCAAGCCTATGCCCCATGTTAACGATGAAAAAGTGCTACCTAAGGCGCAACCTGTCAACAAAAGCGGGAATCGATTTCATTGCCCCCTCCCCAATTCGTACCGGACGCTTTGACTATAAAGCCTGAGGTACTGTACGCTTCAATGTTCACCCACACCGAAAGCGTGTACTGATTATTCTGTGCGCCAATGTTCCACGGCCCTAAATCTATTTGAAATATTGGAACGAGTGGAGAAGCCGAAGCCAAAAACAAATTCTCATACCTACGGTTTGGCCTGTTTCGTTAACTACGCTTCCAGTCCGCAACCCCATGCCGATAATCCCGGGGACAAGTACCGGCGTCTCATACCCAGATCCGGATCCCAAGTCGGTTCGTGGAGGGCAATTTCCTTGTTGCACCGGAACGAGATAGTTGGCAGTAAAGTTGACTGTATCGTCGAAGGAGTACCTACAACATGGACAACAAGAGACAGCATGTTAACGGTTTTTTTGGGTTAGCCTGCTGAAGTGTTACCATGCTTGAAGAGTTTGCTCTGCCGGGGGAATGAGGAGGAGACCCAACAGAACTAACAACCAGGCCGGACTAGGATCCATCGTCTAGCGACCAGCAAAAATAAATAAATGTTTCTTCAGACAGTCAATCCGCTCATCATGTAATTCCGTTTCTTCGTTATTCTGCGAAGATACCGCATTTAAAACACGGTTATTGCTACTTTGTTAACCCAGGCATTTAGCAAGTCAAATGTTTTGCGGTTTACAGATCCAATTCCAACCCCCAAACACTTGTGGCTACCAAGGATCACCTCGTCGAGTACTCGAGCCCTGCCACTTAAATGAGGAGAAAACGATTCTCACTTTATTTTTCATCTCCCTTACAGGATTGCACATTTCCGAACCCAATGTAAAATACTTCGCTTATTCTTGTCGCCCGGAGGAGATCTGCAGCCCCGACAACTACCTCGCGTCCACATACATACCTCTCAATTCTCCCTTTTCCGACGGCCCTACCAATTCCACGAAGTTGTGAGTTGGGTAGCAACAACAAAGTAATTTTCGTCGTCTGGGCACAAAAAACCACAGTCGCCCCGAGGCAGGAACAATGGACGCAAGCGATCCGGCAGGGGAGCTGCAAGAGGTGTTTGTTCACGACGAGGAAGATGAAAAAGACGCGGTGGCTTATACTCCCTCTGCGACTCCCCACTGGCGCTGTTTCAAACCCGGTGGCTTCGTAGGGCCTTTAACCCCAACCCCGGAACCCTTAATGACGCCAAGTGGTGTTCGCTTTGTTGCTGATCTTCCTCTCCGTAAAAATGGTCTGCTAAATATTTTTTTTACTTGTTTTTATGTGCTCACAATTTTTAAATCTCCACAATAGAATTGGGTTATGAATATGTACACCTGTTTTTAGAAGAACAAGATGAGCCAGCACCTCTTGATGTTCTCCTCTCCGAAATCGATTATTCTCATCTCGTGTGGGAGATACGACGCGGAAACGTTCTCTTGATTGAAGCGTACAAAATTACCCAAAATTCTAATCATCTGTGCTAATTAACTTCACTTTTTCTGCTCCAGACTTTCTGAAGAGAGCGTAATAGCTGAGATGCTACACCAGATTGTCAACGAAGGGGTAAATTCAAATCGAAACCTGTTTTTTTTTTTTGGGTCATTGACCAGATTTTTTTTCATTCACGCAGAGAGATTATCCGCCAACCAGCGCGCCACTCATGGGTCAGCTGTGCCTTAAGTAAGGAGGACAAAATTAAAATCCTCTCTTACCAATTTCTTACCAAACAGGTATACTGCGCAGTGTATCGATTTGTTGATGTGGGAGGCCAAGAACGCAATGCTTTATGTACCCGATGAAGCAAAGATAGAAAAGGTTGTGGCGTTATTGATCTCTCAATTCACAGAGCAGTCATCCAAGCCCTACAAACCACCCCCGAAACAAATCTCAAGCATCATGGAAATCTTGGCGTTCAATCCTCGAACACGAGATAAAGTGAGACTTTCCTCCTCTCAAGTTCTGCTGCTTATTAACATTTTTTTATCCCTTCCTCAAATAGGTTCTATCCTATCTCATCAAAACAGACTCAAACGCTTTCGTGCGCTCCTTGTTGGGGCACCTCGACAACTTGCCTGTCTTCAACCTAGTGCTGACCCTCACCGCAATATCGAGTCCCTACCCTCCGCTAGCCGCACAGCCAACCAATCAATTAAAATTCAACACCAAAAGACATTCCACCACCTACGGCTGTGACGCTTCCCTCGCAATCAAATACAATCAGGTGATTAACAACTTTGCCCCTTTATCTTTAGTATGGAGGTATATACCTAACCAAGATGAACTTCCACAACGCACACACTTACAGTGGCTGAGCAAAGGCAACTTCATCCCGGAATTACTCGCCGCATTCCTCCAACAGGGCGAAAGGCATCCCGCCGAGCTGACAGAAAATGCTGCCGCAGTCCTGGTGGAGATTCTCGCTACTTGTGGGCGACACATCTCCAAGGGTCTGGAGGCCCCTCTCATACTCTCCGATTTGATGGAGGAGTCGACTCTCACCAACTTCATCTCTTCCGTCCTCGCTCACAAGGTATTCATTTGCGCCCCCCCCTCTAACCCTTCACTCAATCCTTATAATTTTTTATTGTGCTAAAATAGGAAACCAAGGTGCTCTCGGAGGGAGTGGGAATCTTTGAAGAGATGCTGAGATACGACCACACTCGACGCATGTTGGAAAAACAATTTGCCATCGAATCCGCCAAGAAGATAATCGATCCCGCACAGGCGCTTCTGCAGATCCTACAGACCAACATGAATCTACTTTTCGAGCGGATGTCCCTTCGCGAAGCTCTGTATGGCGAAGAAGGAGCAGGAGGAGAAGAGAAGGAACAGAAGATCAGCTCAACCCCGAGGAGGTTCGGAGCCACCCGCATTCGGCTGTTGGAGTTCTTGGAGAGGCTGCTCGAGCATTTCCTGTCGGAGCATGTCGCCTCCGAGCCCTGTGCCCAGTTCTTGGAAGCTCTACGGAAGCACAACTTTTGGCCTCTGTTGCTGGTGATCTCTACCTCTCTCTCTTTCCCTCCTTCTTGGCTCACAATTAGAAATTATCAGGAAGCCCTGACGGTCCTTCCGCTAAACAACTTGCTGCACATAACCATCATGCGCATTATTGAAGTTGTGCTTGACAGCAGTGAACAGAAAGTGCGGATTGAGGTAACCCTCTCCCCCTCTCTCCAACCAGCATGTGAGCTAACAATATATGGGGTCTATCAGCTCCTAACGGAGGAAAAACTGTTGGACAAAATAATAGCTGCTGATGCACGCAACAAAGAAACGTTTGTTCTTTCCCGAATAATGTACAACACAACACACTAAATTGTTTTCCCCTCCCAATGATTAGTGAACGCAAAGGAATAGGCTACAGAGAACCGTATATGGGTGCCATTATAGAAATCTCTGAAGCTCTAATTGAAGCTGCCGCCAAAGATGCTACAATTGCAAATGTCCTGAACGGTATGAAGTTACCCACGGTTGTGACTTTCTTCACCCAACTAACAACTTCATATTATAAAAGCCCACGAGGGATGGAAAGGGTATGTGGAGGGAAGCCTCCGCCCAGCCATGGCGATCCGCAATCGTGAAAAGGAGCCAGTGGAGGAGCACCATTCTCTGGAAGCACATTTCGGAGGTGGCATTCCCTTGGCGCTGGTTGCCAAGCTGTTGGCTTCCCAACCGGGGGTAGGACAGGAGACCAACAACCTGATTGAAGAGTTGATTATACATGGAGAGGAGGAGGAGGACGACGATAGCAAGGACGAAGAAATGAACGGCGTTGAAGAGATGGGAGAAGATGCTGAGAGCGAGGATGGGAACGAGAACGGGGAACAGGATAACATGGTGACTGTGGTTACTGGGGAATATGATGAGGTCATCATACATATGACGGAGGAGGAACTCGCAGAGATGCGAAAAGAGGAACATGATGGTCAGGGAGAGGGTGGGGAAGAGGAAGAGGTTAACTGAGGGGGGTGGTATGAGGACTCAACTTGTTACACTATTTAAAGGAACTTTTTGTAAAAATCTTGCCTTGTTGCAGTTCCTCTTCTACTACGATATGGTACAATCCAGTTTGTTGGCCGCTCGCCACTGTGCCCCACCTGCGGCCTCCTTATCTCTTTGTAAGGCATCTGCGAACGCGGTGCTGTTCAAGGAGTTCATCCGCCACAATCCTCCTCCGGTAGGGATCTGCTCAGGGGGAGGCTCAACTTCACCGTCGGTGGTGATGGATCGAGGTCGCCTTGCTCTTTCTTTCTCTTCGGGAGGAAGGCCGATATTCAAGCCGGTCCGTTCGCTTGCTGGTTCGGTCTTCAGTTTCTCTGGAGTAGGAACAGCCTTTGGAGTGCGTGCTGTGCTCATTACGATTCTATCACCCTTTTTAGGACTGCTTGGGTCCACCACCTTGGCTCTCGCCCAGTTCTTTTGCATAAGACGGATGGTGTCGTAGTGCTGTGTCATCCGTTTCTTCTTGCGCAACGAGCTCATTGAACTATCATAGCTCCACCGCGGTTCGGTTTCGTTGGTGATTCCTTCGTATATGTTATTCAATCGGTCTAACACGATCTCAAAAAAGGGTCTGGCACCAGACAGCTGTGCCTAAAACACATCGAGAAGAGGAAGGGATGTAAGTTTGAGGAACATAAAACGCACATACTTACGCATTCACACAACAGGTCCCATAAACCCGGAGGAACATCAGCGGGAAGGCCACCAACCCATCTGGCGGGCACGAATTCATAGTTCTCGGTCGCCAAGCGTTGCGGTGGGGGAATGCCCAGTATAGCCTCATACAGGATCATGCCTTATTTTGCAAAGGAAAAAAAAAGTGAATAAACAAAAAAGGGAGGAGGTGAAGGGTTACCATATGAGAAGACATCGACAGAGTGTTTGTATTGAAGGCCAAGTAGCACTTCGGGTGCAAGAAACAAATCTGTTCCTGAGGGTGCCGCCCCTCTAGATTCCATGCTCTTGGCTAGACCCAGATCGCACACCTTCACTTCCTTCCAATCGGAGGACAGAAGGATGTTGCTTGATTGGAGGTCTCGATGGATGATATCTGTGTTTTAATATGAAATGGTTAGGTAAGCTCAAGTTTTCCTCATTTGATAAAGACTCACTCTTGCTGTGGATGTAAATCATGGCACGTGCAGCCTCTCTCAGGATGGAAATCTTCATCTTCCAAGTGATGGTGTAGGCAGGATCCTTCAGCTTCGAGCCCAAGTCACCTCCGCTCATCCATTCGGTGACGAGGTAGGTATCCCCCATCCCGAATTCCGTGTCGGGGGCCAGCACGATGCCGATGAACTGAACCACGTTGCGGTGTTGTAGGCGCAACAGAGCATTGATCTCGTTCAATCTCTCCCTGACGAACTCCTCCCGATCGATCTCCTCGACGAGGGTCATCTTCTTCACCGCTACCGAGGCTCCCTCATACCGCCCCGCGGTGACCACACCAAACTTGCCCACACCCAACACCTTCTCTCCCACCTCCAGATCTTCCATCCTCAACCGCCACCGCTGCCTGTTGCTCAGATCAAATGCGGTGCGCCTATCTCTGGTACCTAGTGGGCTCTCCTTCTTTCCATCATCTTCTTCCTTCGGCGAACTTTCATTGGTCATTGCACCTATTATCCTAATCCCTAACCCTCCGGCGGGCAGGCGTTCGGGTCCTCTCCTCCTCGGCTCCCGCGCAGACCGTGTTGCCGCCTTCTCCTTCAACCTCTCGACGGCTTCTTTCCGCTTCCTCTTCACCTCTGCTGCATCCTCTATGTTTTCCTGTTGTCTCGCTTGAATTCCAAACCCTTCCTGTTCCTTTTTGTTCACCAAATTAGATCTTCGTTGTGCCTCCCTTCGTTTCAACTCCGCCTCCGCCTCCTCCTTTGCTTTCTTTTCTTTCTCCCGTTTCTCGGTTTCCTTTTTCAGCTTCACCTGCGCTAGATAGGCCTCATAGCCCTCCGCTTGCCGTCGCTGTGTGCTTTTCTCTCGATACCGTTTCACCCATTTGACTTGCTCATCAGACAACTTCGTGTGACCCCATTCGGGTGCGCCGCGAGTCTCTGCGAGCATCTTCTCTAGCCGATTCAAAATTGTATCAAAGGTAGGCCGAGCATCTGGATTTTGATTGGCCTTAACAACAAATTCATTGTTAGAGCCTACTAATAGATAAGATAAGTTACTTACACAGTCGCACAAAAGCTGCCATAGATCTGTCACCACATCATCGGCAACAAGCCCTCCCTCATAGCGCTGAGGGCAGAACGCGAACTCTTCCACGAGGTTCCTTCTTGGGGGATCCATATTGAAGATTACCTCATACATCACCATGGCTAATTACGTAATTAGTCAACCAAAAATATGTGATCGGGTTCTTCTTACCAAAAGAATATACGTCTGCATTCTGATGGTAGGGTTTGCTTAACGATACCTCAGGAGCCATCCTGGAAAGAAGAAGATACACATGTGTTAGATTGCCCCTCTCATCGGAAATAAACTACCAACCATAAATCAGACCCGGATACCGTCATCAATGGGTTGTCATCGATGGGTCGAGCCAACCCGAGATCGCACAGCTTGGTTACCATCCAATCCTGTGATAGCAACAGATTGCTACCCTTCAAGTCTCGATGGAGAAACCCTATATAAAGGTAAGAATATGAGCTACATAATACGAGAGAGAGAGAGAGAGAGAGAGAGAGAGAGAGAGAGAGAGATACCTATGGAGTGAAGATACTTGATGGCCAGAGAAACATCTCGTAGGATCCTCAAGCGGAGTTTAAGGTTGATGCAGTAGGCAGGGTTCTTTAGTTTATCACCGAGGTCACCCCCCGCCATGAATTCGGTGACGAGGAAGATATCCTCGATGGGGAGGCTGCCTGCCCTCCCCAGCGGTTGGACGTGCAGGCAATATCCTATGAACTTGACGACGTTGGGATGGTCGATCCTCCGCAGAGACAACATCTCCCTCTCAAGATACTTGTTGAAGTCATGGTTACCCTGCAGCATCCTCTTGATCGCCACGTCCTTGGCGGCATACCGTCCCTTGTATACCACCCCGAATCCTCCCTTGCCTAGAGTATCGCTGAATGCGAGCTCACCAAATGGGATCCGCCAGCGAGGGGACAGTCCCATCTGTCCTTCCTCTCCTTCTTTTTCTTCTTCCTCTTTTTGCAACTGTGCGGGAATCTGTATGGAGGGCATACGATGTTGTGCCTGAGGGGGAGTGGCCAGAGGGGAGTTCTTCTTGATGATGTCATCGACAGGATTCACTAGACGAACAGGACCCACCCGAGCCGAGGTGATCGGAGTGGGTTTGTTGCTGTTGTTGTTGACGTTTTTTGCGGTGAGTCGAAGTTTATCCTGCCTCTGGCGCATGATGGCTTTTTTCTTGGGTTCGCTTATGTTGGCATCGTGAGAGACAGAAGGCTTCCCTTCGATCATCAACAGCGCTGCATTTACAGTCTCCAATATGGTGACAAAATCCGGCCGCGCTTCTGGCTCATCTTTAGTCTATTTAGGAATAAAATGTTGAATTTAGTGACAAGAGAGAGAGAGAGAGAGAGAGAGAGAGAGAGAGATAGAGAGAGAGAGAGAGAGAGAGTTAAAGAGAAGGGAATAGATACGTACGCATGCACACAGCAAGTCCCACAATCCGGCCGGCGTATCGGAAGGCACAGCAGGAACATAGCGCTCTGGAAAGAACTTATATTCTTCCAGCAGCACCCTCGTTGGTGGTTCAACCATGAAGATCAACTCGAAGATTATCATCCCTAACAAAGATAATGGATTAAAATTGATAATTCAAAAATTCAAAAAATCTTTCGTCATTCAGTAACCTGCCTACCATAAGAAAAGATATCTGCCGGGAAAGAATAGGCCTCCCTGCGGATGACTTCAGGGGCAACCCATGGCCCGCTACCAGAGCAGGTCATAAAAGCGTCTACTTCGCTCTCTACTCGGCGTGCAAGGCCAAGATCGCAAACCTTTGTCGTAGTCCAGTCTTCTGATAGCAATAAATTCCCAGACTTCAAGTCTCGATGCATCATACCTAATTTTTGTGTGCAGCAGGAAACACATAAGCGTGATGATTTGAAAGGAAAACAATTGTTTACCAAGCGTATGGATGTGGCGCATCGCACGAGCGATATCGCGCAAAATTGTTACCCTGAGTTTCCAGTTTGACGAATACGAAGGATCTTTGAGTCGAGAAAGATCCCCGCCTTCCAAAAATTCGGTAACGAGAAACACATCCTCTGGAACAAGCGAAGCCCAGGGTTGCGGACCAGGTCCGCCTGCTTTTGTCTTGGTGGCGATACCAAGAAACTGCACGATGTTGGGGTGTCGCACGCTTGCGAGATTTTTAACCTCTCGTTTGAGATATTTTACAAAATCGTCTTCGCCCACATATCCGCCCAGAGCTAGTTGTTTAATTGCAACAGGAGACCCAATATATTCTCCCTTCCATACAGTCCCGAAGGTACCCCGCCCCAAGGGCTTTGAGAAATCGAAGGTGAGGTCCTCATAGCGGATCCGCCAACGAGGAGACAGCTCAACCTCCTCTTCCATGGCTCGCGCGTTTGCTAAACTCCACCTTGCCGGATTTCAAGTGTATTCAAAATGAATTAAATGAGAATGAGGAAATGCAACAAGAAGGAGGAAAAGAGAAAGGAAAACGGAAACTCAAGGTGCGGAATTTGCTTTCCTGCTGTGCGTACCTTGTGTTATTCTTTGTTGTGCTTCCTCCATATGTAACATAATTTGTTTTTATCTACACAAAAGATAGGACAACATATCTCATGTGTCGCTATCCTCCATTATTATCGATAATCCTGACCTTCCGCCACCACGATATCGATAGATGAAGCGGTGTCTGTGTTCCACAATCTGCCCAACGAGGAGAAAACACGCTCCTGCCAAAAGTACAAATCCAAATACACTCAAGATGACCACCAGCATTATGGCCCCTGGTGAGAGAGACGCCCAATCATGATGCGTTTTTTCAAGATAGATCCGCACAACCAAGGGTGATCCGACTATCATTTCGTTGGATGAGTTGAGAGATACGGTGATCACTGCCTCGCCAGCTTTTGAAGGTGCGTTGTAATCAAACAGAATCATTGTATCGTTGTTGGCCAGATCAAATTCACTAAATGAACCCTGGGAACCATTTCCTATTTAAAAATGGTGATGCGTATTTTGTTAATTGTCTTCGCCTCCTCTAATTACCCAACGCGATCTTGAAATCTTCTAATCTACCCGATGTTCGATGATACCGTGCCCTTAGTTGAATTGTACATGGTAAAACACCGTCTGTTTTAATCACTGTTTCCGAATCCCCGCCATGACAGCGAAGAGAAGACGTTGCGTCGGGAAGATCAACTTCGAATTCGTCGATGATTTCGGTGTCTGTCGTTACGCACTCGCTCAAGGGCAAGCCACAAAAACACAACAACAGCAACAAGAAGGAGAGCAGCAAGAACCCACAACTCCGCGTGCGAGTTTGTTGCCGTCGTACCATGTTGTGTGTGCGGTTTGAAGAAAAGCGAAAAGAAAAAAAAACGTAACGGAAAGAGGAAGCAAGGAAGAACTAGCTGGTCAAGTTATCGTTTTTCTATTGTTTTTTTTATTTGTTTAGCAAGCGCGGAAGGATATTTATGTTTTGCTCCGTTTGAGTTCTGTTTCCTGGTCTTTTTCCCCTTTGCTACTGCTGATCTTGTTTCGTTCGCGTTTCTTCCACGGCTTCTTCATCTCTTTCGTTCGCTTCACCTTCCCACCACCTCCATCTTCGTCCCCTCCTCCTTCCACATGATCATCTATGACTATCTCCTCATAGATTATTTGCGGGTCGTCCGACTCGTCATTGGTCATCTGCAAGTGAAAGCCTTCCCCTACTTCCTCCGTTGTCGTCGTCGGGGGTCGGTCGTGTGGACCATTCGTCCCATCCCACACCCCTGTCACCCCCGGAAGGTTGGATGCGTTCGCGCTGGTGTTGGCGGATGTTGAGTTGCTGAGACTCCCCGGGTCGCTGTGCGTCGGGTTGGACGTCGATTTTTCCTTGCCCTTCCGCACCCGCGACACCAACGGCAGCTTCTCCGAGAGGGGAACATTCTCTCTATCGCGCACAAAGTCGGCGTATAGAGTCTCCAGCTTCTCCAGATACGCATTCAACTTGGACTGAATATGCCGCATCGTCATCCTATGTTGTTGTTGGTGCGCATTTAGTAAATGAAGACTACTTAAGATTGGGGGGGGAAGGCGGACCGTTTTTCAGGTTTTGTTTTCCAGCAGGAGGCCATGATGGAACTCAATACAGGATCACAGTCATCTGGCACCTTAAGTCGTGTGTTCTCCTTTGCCACCGCGATAATAATTTTTGCCGCATCCACCCCTCGCCAAGGTTGTCTCCGTGCCACCATTTCCTATAGAATTTGATGATGCGTTAGATGCGAGTAATCTCTTGTGAGGGGTATAAGGTATCTTACCCATAATAATACCCCAAACCCAAATACATCAGATGCCTCCGAGTATTCTCTGTAATGGTATAAAAAATACGATATTAGTAATACTGTGAAAGAGAAAACTGAGTGGGACAACGTTACCTTCGCATCATGCTCTCTGGGGCCATCCACTGTAATATTGAAA
>Ga0209935_1004831_pt1 | contig 11975 bp, 14 predicted proteins | sample ThiBio_1000_plan_2_FD_183958 | JGI IMG/M metagenome (GOLD analysis project Ga0209935, IMG submission 183958) | Wastewater bioreactor microbial communities from Cape Town, South Africa - Thiocy_cont_1000_plan (SPAdes) | ecosystem: Engineered > Bioreactor > Thiocyanate-remediating >... | reverse complement strand
AGCAGTCGGCTCGTCCATGAGAGCAACCTCCGCTGGTGGCGATGGCTGATGAGCTGCTGGAGCGTCATCGGTGGTTCGCGGAGAGTCGGCAGCAATCGGAGACGTCGACTGCTCTGGCGTGCCATCAACAATACACTCGGGGGCAGCACGCGGGGCGACGTCGACCAATTGTGGTTGTGGGAGGTTGAGCAGCTGACGCATTTGCTCGACGAGTTGCTCGAGTGCTTGTACACGGCTCTCGAGATGAGATCGAGCTGCCTCGCTTGCTGCCACCTTGTTCGCCAGTTCGTGGATCTCTTGCTTCATTGCCGATACCACTGTTGCGTCGGCAGTCGTTGTCGACGTCGACGGGCTCTTTGGTTCTTCGTTCGTTCTACATCACCAGCAAATACCCATACCCATATTAGTTGGTTGGTTCTCCTCCGTCTCTCCAGCTGCATGATTGCGTACCGTGGTGATGAAGTATCGGTTGCTTTCGTAGTTGCGGGCTTTGCTGGCGAAATATCAGAATGAAGCTCCTCCTTCGCGAGGCCCAACACTGCCGCCACTGCTGCCGAGCTCGACGATGACGAGTTTTGCAAGGCCTTCACCTCGCTGAGGGATCACACAAGTGTGCATGTTGGTGGAGTGATGGTATCGATGGTGAAATGTATGTCATTCGTCGATACGCACCTAGAAGTGATGCTCCTCATCGACATTTGTCGTTCAGTGTTGGATGACTCGATCTTTGGCGTGTCGTTCGGCGCAAGTCGTGCGAGCTCAAGGTAACTGTCAATCAAGCCTGCAAGTAGAGTGCGATTGCAGCAAGTTAGCAATCGCCGCTACTTGTAACGAGAACTTGCCACGTCGTACCCTCGAGGAACGAGACCCAAACAGCCTTCTCCTTGGCGTTGGGAGGAATGAGATTGTAGATCTTCTTGGTCTCGAGCTTGATGATTTGGAAGAGTGTTCGATAGCCTGATGCCCGTACATCGGATGCATATCGTCAGAATGGCACCGGAGCATGAGTTTTCGGGCAATGGCCGTCGTACCAAAGTTATCTTGCGGCTGTCGAATGACACAGCGTGCCAAAAAGATCGATCCTGCAATTCGCACCATATCGAGCGTTAGAATGTTGCCATCGTCTATTTGTGTGAGTTGGAGTGGTTCGAACCTTTAAACACGTAGAGTTGCTTCTTCAGGTTCTTGACCTTGCACCAGACCAACATGTCGGAGAACAAGAAGAAGTAACGGCTTTGTACTTTGCCTTTGGGGTTGATCTTCTCCATGAAGCCTTGGTGCAAATAGTATCGCCCTGGTTCATTCAGCTTACCCTACAGTAGCAGCGCAACTCAAGGTCAAAGAGTGGCCACGTAGTCGAGCAAGCTTGGTGACTCTCTCGTGGGCATACTGGAAAGCCATCGATACGCTTCTGAAGCTCGATCAGCAGCTCGGTATTCTCCTTGACTGCCTTTCGCTGGTTCACGCGATGCACGACATCTTCCAAACGTTCGAGAGCCATGCGCAAGGGTTCGAAATCCTCGTGGCTCGCATTTGTACGATTCAGCAGTTCCTACATGAAGCATATCACAATCAGACAACCGATCTTGGTATCGAAGGATTGAATGGGCGAGGGAATGTCACTTACGCGAAACAAAAGCGGATACCTATAGAGCGATTGTCAATGTCGTATTAGATCAGGCACACCTCGAGAACCACGGTGATGCTTGTGGATATGATACGTACTTGCACAGACGTTGAATAGGCTTGATAAGAAAGTCGGTCAGTTGATGCATGACTCCCTTTTCACACAAATTCACACGACAAGACTAGCACAAGCACATGGTGAGTAGCTTGTTCCAGACAACAACGGATCTCGATACAACAACGTTAACCTACTTGCACGGCAGTCGCAAATGCCGGTCGCTGTTGCAAGTAGCGAGTAAAGGTCTCTACTGCTTTCTTGTGGTTGCTGCAATATTGATCGTAGCAAAGAAGGTTGTTGCTCTTTGATATGTGGTAGAATGTTAGTAAGCAACTATATCAGACATGAAGGGGTGCGAGAGAGAGAGAGAGAGAGAGAGAGAGAGAGAGAGAGCAAACGGTACCATTTCAAGGAAGATATCACCAACCGTGCAAGCAACCGAGCTGTTGGTAGCATGCGAAATTCGCTCGTCCAACCGCTTGAGAATGTCCGAGTTGATCGTGTAAATCAACTCAATGTTACTAAAGATGCTGGCGAGGTCCACATTCAGATTGGCACTCTATGCAGACGTGTATATATCGGTGAATGGTGAGTACGAAGCGAAAGCGTACTCTGCTCAAAGAGATGCTCGAAAGCGTACTCGTAGAGGGTGCAAGAAACCAGATATGAGGGCAGAGAGATCATCGACGTAGTCGCGTTCGGTAGAAACAATCTCCTCGATAATCGGCAAGCGAGCATCAGGGCAATCTCTGTTGGCCGATCACCGCGATTGTCAGCATCAAACGGCGTTGTGGTTGTAGGTGTGGTTGATTGTGGTTCTCGTATCTCGCCACCGTACCGCAGATGGGCAAACATTTGCGAGTTGCGCGTTTTACGCTCTTGCTCACGAAGCAGCCTGGCATCCTTGAAGGTCGGCTCTTCAGTAAGCTGCGGAATCGCCTCCATCTCCTTCTCCATCTCTACAAGGTTCTTCTTCCACTGTCGATGTCGAAACTCAAGTCAGTACAGCACCATGAATACCAAGAGAGGTTGAGAGAGAGAGAGAGAGAGAGAGAGAGAGAGAGATAGAGCCCTGATACAAACCAGTGTAGAATCGACTTGAATCGAGATTCGGTCAGCGCGTCGTTGCGCCATCAATCGAGCATCTCGTGGAGAGGTTGTTGCCGAGCCTGCTCCTCCTCCTCCACCAGATCCAGACAACGCCAACGGCGGTGGACTGAAGCTCACCGAGTGTCCGCCACTTTGCGAATGCCTCGGAGAGGTGGCGACCGTGGAGCCGCCCGCTGTTCTGTCTCGCCGACTGCCGATGCGAGGCGACTGGGCAGAAGGAGAACCGGGGTACGCTGCGGGCGGTGGTGATGGGCTGGAGCTCGAGGACATTATGGGATCGATGCCGCCTGCTGCTCCACTCGACGGCGACGGCGAGTCGGTTGCGATACGTGGCGAGCGTGGAGAGATGCTCGCGAGCTCGGATACATCGGTACACGAGGTCCATTTGTGAGGCGAGGTGCTGGTGGATGCGGTAGAGGTGTTGGCGAAGACGGCAGCCGAGGTATCGATCAAGGTGTTGGCAGAGTCTGCGCGACCTAACGATGATGGTACGCGCTTACGCTTGAGAGGATTGGCAAGCACGGAGACGGCAGTCATCACACGACTGCGCGACTTTGGCTCGCTCGCATCGCTCGTAGTATCGCTCGTAGCACCTTGTTGTTGCTGCTGCTGTTGCTGTTGTTGAAAGAGTAGCGCGGCAGTATCGATATCGGCAGCGCTGTTGTGTCGCCACATGATGTAGCAACCGGGCGTAACACACACGCTCACTCGCTTGTTCGCGCCCAATGATCCTTGATGAATACAGGTGGCAGTGACTCTCGCTTCGTTGGCAGGATGATGTTTTGATCGTATCTCTCGAATGGGTTGGTTCAATCCGATAGTAACGAGCGACGCGTGAATCTCTCTGCCTAACGCTCGCCAAGCGATCCAACCGACCTATCTATCTATCAATCAATCCAAGCACACACACAACGACTGCGATAGGATTTCTTCCAATTCACACCAACACACCAATACGCACGCTCTCTACAAGTGTGTCGAAGGGTTGCTCGATACACAAGAACAAGAGATGCGTGCGGCACGAAGCGAGGATTGAACAAGAGACAAGGCGCTGTGCGAGCGTCTGCGTCTCTCTCCTTGTGTGTGTATGTTCTGCCTTTGTTCTTCTTCGGGATAGACAGCAATCGCTAGGCCGCTTGGCCACAACCTCGGGCCTCACTGAAACCAATCGTGCCGCACCTCTTGAGCACGAGCAACGCCTGTTTGGGCTGTAGAGAGGTGTTTCTGGGCTGAGCGACCACCTGAGGATGTGCCGTTATTGTCGAGTGGGTTGCAAGGGAGAGGGAGCTCTTTTATTGTATTTGGCTTGTTCGTGAGATGCAGAGTACGTGATTCGAGATATGGATTGATACGGGTAACGTGACTAGATGCGTATGGTTTGATCAAAAACACAGTCAAAATATCAAGGTATTTCTACTCTGCGAAATGCTTGGAAGGTAGAGTCGATAAGATGGCAGGTGTGCATTCGAGCAACGAGTGGTTGGCATGTCTTGCGGGACGTTGGGTCTTATTCTTGATTCTCGGCAGTCGGGGTCGGCGAGGTCGTCATGGTAGTCGAGGCCGGAGCCGCAGACGAGGTCGGAGACACAGCCGGGGAGGCGATCGGGGTTGCTCGCAGCAAGGTCTCGTTGGTGTTGCCTTGAAGAGCACACCACTCCCAGTTGCCCTCGCCGTCGAAGCGAAGCATGTAGTCATGGTGGTGCATCAACTGCGGACGATGGCTCACGGTAAAGATCGTGATACCGAGTCGCTTGCAGTTCTCGTAGATCTTGCCCTCGACGTCCATGCTCACGGCGCTCGTGCACTCATCCTGATTCAACAATGACAATCGCAACCATGAGTTCACTTTCACCGAGCAAGAGATTGATATCTCATGGAAAGCGTACAAGAATGCCAAACTCGGGACGATGGTAGAAGAGACGCGCCATAGCCACGCGTTGCTTCTCACCGCCAGAGAGCTCATCAGCCCAGTCCTTGACGGTGCCCCAGCCCTCTCGATCGACAATGTACGTCAGGTCGACCAATGCCATCAACTCGTCGAGTTGCTTGTCCTTGCTCTCGTTGGTAATGTGCTCTGGATACGTGATTTGATCACGCAACGATCCAGGTACTGAGAGAGAGAGAGAGAGAGAGTGAGTGAGTGAGTGGTCGATTCGTTCGACACTATATGAGAAGAGGGTGCTGATTCAACTACATACCCAAGTATGGCTTCTGAGGAACGTAGAAGAGTCGCTTCTTGGGCGGGCACACCATCTTACCCGTACACAGCGGCCACAATCCACCCAGCACTCGGAAGAGCGACGACTTGCCTGTGGACACAAGTAATGAGTAGGCCGGCACTCATCTTTCTCGTCTGTGGACTCGCAATATGAACGTACCACTGCCATTAGGACCACTAACAAGAACGTTCGTGTTCTTGGTGACCGAGAACGTGAGGCCCTTGACAAGAAGCTCACCTCCAGGCGAGAAGAGGTCGACGTTCTCGAACGAGATCTCGCTGCCCTCCAGCACCTGAGGCGTCACCTTGGTGCTCTCGGGCATACGCAACGCAGTGAGCTTCATCTCCTCCTCTTCCTCGTCGTTACCTTGAGCACCGCGTCGAGCGAGCATGTTTACGAGCGACGAAACTCGGGAGCTCAAGCCCGACAGCGACTGGATGCTCTTGTAGCTCAACACGAGATGCTTGCAGGCATTGCCGAGCGACACGAACAATTGAGTACTCGTGAGATAGTACTCCATGACCTCGGGTGCCGCCTTGCCGTCGAGACCTAACCCCCATCGACCACAACTGTTCAGTTCTGGAGCGCGCGTGGCACTCGAACGACGAACCGAGGAGCGAAGCGTACCATTCAAGCCCATGTACACGGCAGGCATCAGCATCGAGTACGCCACCATCGAGGCGCCATACTTGACGACGTAGCCGTCGAGCATTCCCATCAGCAGTTGGAAGAAGTACTGCTTGTTGTTGAGCACTCGAATGATGCTGAAGCTCTCGTCGACGATCTCGCGCTCGCGCTGCGCACCGCCGTAGAACGCAATCTCCTCGGCGTGCGTGATCAATCGCGTGTGATGCGATCGGAACGAGCCTTCGAGTTGCTGCGCCTCCTTGTGGTAGCGCGCAAACGGCGGCATCACCACTCGCAACCATTGAGCCGCAATCACAAAGAACGCAAAGAAGCCAATGAGGTTGCGACCTCCCATCATCGCACTGAGTGTACGAGACAGCATGACCACCTCCAAGCTTGGCTTCAACAAGTTGCCGTACAACTCGACGAGCTATACAATACCACCACCACCACCACCCCATCACAATCGCAATCACAAAGACAAATAAGTTGTGGTCAATGAATTGTCAACACGCTCTCAACAAAGCATCGCGACGCTTCGACGGATAGTTGATCGATATCGTGCGATCGATCGATCAATCAATCAATACCTGAGTGCAGAACTTTTTGACATCCTGCGTCACGCGCGTATCGATATCATCGATGCGGTGCCTTCCAATGTTGTTGGAACGATAGAACACGAGGTTGCGCATGTACTATCACAATCAATAGCGCAAGAGCGAGCAGGATAAGTTTGTAGAAGAAGCAGTAGGAGTAGGAGATTGACGTACCTGAAAATGGATCTTGCGAGTGAGCTCCTCACGAAGTGCCAACGCCAGCTACAGTGTATTCAATCGTGACGCGAATCGAATCGAATCGATCAATCAATCGATCAATCAAATTGCGGAATTGTGTCGCATAAGCGAATGATTAATTAATACAGAACCCGCTCACACTACTGATTGGAGCTTCTATCTGATGGTGCAATGATAGAGATAGCGATAGATGAGTGGGGATTGGGATTGGAGGAGTTTGTAGGTACCTTGTGGGACTCATAGCTCAAGAGCGAGTTCACGGCGGCAGCAGGTAGGCACCACAGGCCGAACACTACTTGCTTCTGGAACATACTGGTCCATGTACGAGCGCCGACCATCTATATCGGTGTCGATATCATGTTTCGTTCGATGAGATTCGGCGATTGATTCAGTTGAATTGATGTCGATGGTGATGGTGATGGTGACGGTGAGGTACCTTGCCAAGAGCTCCCGTAACCTTTGCGATCTTAATGGTCAAGATGATACGCAGACACAGCAACACGGTGTAGGCCAACAGATGGAAGCTCTGCCTCGATACCAACGACGGGAACGCCAACGCAAGGATCACTCGCAATTGACGAACCATGCCCTTGACCTCGTAACGATCGACCACGTGTACGTGCTCGGCTGCTTGACCTTTGTTTCGACGTGCCGTGATGGTCGAGGTCGGAGTCGGTCGGTCGAGTGGGTCACCGAACATGCGCTTGTAGGCCGCGTAGCCGAGAGTGCTGACGATCGAGCCACCCCAGATACCGAGCAACCACTTGCCACCACCGTCCTCCTTGGCGAGTACGGCCAATAAGAAGTGGCTCGCCATCAACTTGTAGGACTTGGGGATCGATGGCATATCAGCGACGGCTGATATCAACTCCAACTTGCTCTTCATATCCATCGAATTGATATCCATCTTGAATGGATGGATGATGGCTATTGTCTGCCTAAACTCTTGATATGGTCAGTATAAGGTGAGATCTTCTATCCACACTCACACTTACACAGTTACACACTTACACACGCGTGCGTTACACGCACAAACACGATAGATATCTCAAGCTTTGATACAGTACCTAGCAAGAGCCTACCAACTCCCCTCTCTCGCTCTCACTCGCCTCACGTAACACCGACACGACACGGGCTGCTCGTTAACACACGTGCGTAGGTGTACGTGCGTGCGTGTGTAACAAGAGCGCCACCGCGTTACGCGCGAGTGTGAGTGCCCGTTACGCGTGCGCCACACAAAGCAGCCAAACAACAAACAGCAGCATCGATCACGGCGTGCGCGTGCTCTCTCTCTCTCTCGTGGGTGCCGCTCTGAACCCAACGCATCGCCAACACGCGAACTACAACGAACACGGTACCCCGGCCTCGCTCGCAGACCACCCTCCTCTTCGATTCCATCGAGCCAGGACAAGTATCTTTATTACTGTGCATTAGTGAGATTGGACGGGATGGCAGACGATACTCTTGATTGTGATGCTCGAATCAAGCTCTCGATTGGCAGTAAGGCAAATGGTCGTACTGATGGCCAGCTGTCCTTCCCTCGAGGCTTGGCGTTCGACCATCATCGAGGCGTCTTGTTCGTCGCAGATAGCGAAAACCATCGAGTGCAAGTATTCTCGTGCGACGATGGCTCGCTCGTGTCCAAGTTCGGCGAGGAAGGCAGCCAACCAGGCCAGTTCAAGTATCCATGGGACGTTGCGATCGATCACGATCATGATCGCATCCTCATCGCTGAATACAGCAACCATCGAGTACAATCATGGTCTCTGAGCGAGCAATTGTTCGTATCGTGCATCGGCCATCGTGGATCAGGAGACCTCGAGTTCGACAATCCTGAAGGCATTGCGATCGACAAGCATCATCATCGCATCGTCATTGCCGATACCGACCATCACCGATTGGTGTTCTTGTCGTCGATCGATCTCTCGTTCTTGTTCTCGGTCGGCAAGCAAGGATCGCAGCCTGGCGAGTTCCTTTATCCATCAGGCATTGCGATCGATGAGGATCGACATCGAATCATCGTCACTGACACCAGCAATCATCGAATGCAAGTACTGTCGTCGATCGATGGCTCGTTCTTGTTCGAGTTCGGCTTGAAAGGCGATCAACAAGGCCATCCTCTTGGATTGTGCATCGCCAACTATGGCCGAATCCTCGTCGCCGACCACTACAACAATCGACTGCAATCATTCACTCACGAAGGCCATCACATCTCATCGTTCGATTGTGGTCACGAATATCCACACGCACTTGCGTTCGACGAGCATCGAGGTCTCATCGCCTTCTCGAGTCGCACTCAAGTGCATGTGATTGGAGCCAACCAATGGCTTGCCGACACGTTCACCTGGCGGCCAGATCGTCATCGATATGCATCATCATGGATGAAGCAAGCAGTGTCGACGATGACGATGATTCGATCGGTGGTCGATGGGTGTTCGGCGATGTCGATGATTCCGAACGAGCTCTTGTTCGAGATCTTCTCGCATCTCTGAGCCGTCTGCCGGGTTGCGTTCTTTGATGATCGTGATGATGGTCCTGATCGCGTTGCCTACGATATCGTGATATTGTAGTGAGTGAGACCGAACACCAGCTGTAAGCTTGAACCAAGTGCGACGGCGCACAATGAGTGCGATCGCACTTTTGGTGTAGTCCTGTGGTCCGCGTTGGGTATATAAACCACGCTGTGCGCCTCTGTGCAGTCATTCGTATCCTTCCTCCTGCCCTCACACACCCTCCCATTGCACCGGTGCCTCTCTTTCACTCAAGACTTTGCCAACCCGTCCATCACTCCACGGTCCTCCTCATCATGAGCTGGTATTCCACCTCCGCGACCTACTCGCCATCGGAAAAGACCTACTCTGCTCGCGAGTTCCGAGGTCGGTTTCCTGCCGACACGGCGCACAGTGGCGATGTAAAGCGCCACCGCTTCGATTGTCAGCTGGCCGCGACGGCTGCTGCCTATGCCCGAGGACCAAGCTACTCCTCCGACACCGTCGCCGCCATCCGATCGGCGGTCTCTTCTCGCGACAATGTGCACTACTATGGAAGCTCCTCGGCCAACCTGGGCGCCGATAGTTCTGCGGCCAGGAAGGTGTGCCAATCGGCCTTCTCCGGCGAACGAGTGGTGCTATCCCCACACGAGGCAGCGCATATTCGCAGTGGTGCCGAGTGGCTTGCTGCCCACAAGCACGAACTTCCGCCGGGCTTTGTACGCTCTGCTTCGGCAATGTACGCGAACGTCTACGATCAAGATGGACACAAGGTCGTCGATCGTCGCACTCTGCGTTAGTGCCCCAAGCCTTGTGCACACCCCGATTGATTCCAAGGTTCCTTTGTATCTTGAACCCTTTCGTTATCCTTGAAGTCACTAAACCTGTTGTTTATAACCAATCTTGAAACCGCCCGGCTCCCCATCGCTTGTACACTAAGAGGGTAATCTCACATTGATAGGTAGGAAGCGTCACAACGATAGCGCCTCTCAAGAACAGCAACGCCACATTCACTTGGTTGCCGTCCTCCTCGCACTGCTGCGGCTGCTGCTGTTGCTGTTCTTACATCTTCGAACCCCATGAGCTCTGGCCAGGAGGCTCTTCAACAGCACCAACGTCACGACGACGATCAATATCGTCATCAGAATCATGATGATGCTATTGCGTACATCAAGACCGGCTATTGGTGCATGGCTCCCATCAAGCCATTGCTCGATGCTGCTCGTCGCATCGCCAGCCGCTGCTCGACGGACCACGACCATCTCGCCACCGAAGCCGACCAGGACGCTGGCTCATGGTGGGGCTCACTCGACTTTCAGCAGCGCGTGTACGACGAGGTGCTGCAAGACGCCGTGGCGTTGCGCTATCCACCATCGGTGTCGTTCCGTCAACGATTCACACGCGCACTCGTGAACGACATCGAGGCCGCGAACCAAGAGCTGCACGAAGGTCTGCTTGAGCAGATGCTCGATCTCGCTGCCATCTCATCTGCGACGACCGTGAGCTCGAGTACCACCGGCGGTGGCTCGGGAGCCTTCTGTTATCGCAACTATCAGCTGTGTGTGCCTGATCGACATCCACTCACGCTCACCGTGAGGTTGCTTCAAGAGTTCAATCAAGTCGGCATGGCCGCCTGGGAGGCTGGCTTCTTCATGGCCGAGCACGCACTCGCCAATCAAGACCTATTCGCTGGTTCGAGTTGCATCGAACTCGGCGCTGGTATCGGTGTCACGGCCGCCACACTGTGGCAGTTGAAGCCACGAGTGCTGATCGCTACCGACTATGCGCCATCGGTGCTCGATAACCTCGCCTTCAATCTGCAACTCAGTACGACACACACGTACAATACCAACATCGATGATCTCGACTCAACTCGATTACTTGCTCGTAGATCAAGTGCCAGTGCACTATCAGCAAGAACCTATCGATGCCAGCACCAAGCTGCCGTTCGACGACGCCATCACGACCGACGACGCCACTACGGTGCCAGTCGTCGTGACTGAACTCGATTGGGCCTCGTTCGATGCCACCACACAGGGTCATCAAGCTCGTTGGCTGCCTCGCTTGGACTATATCCTCGCTGCTGATGTCGTACGCAGTGCTTGACTCCGACTCGCGCCATCCAATCGAATTACCGCACTCACTACGTCATACTCGTGCAATGTGCGCAGCTGTACTCGCCCGACCTCGTGACAGCCTTCGTCAACGTAGTGCGTGAGCTGCTCCTCGCCTCACCGAACGCCGTCGCCTTCGTCGCTACGACGATACGCAAGCCCGAGACCTTTGCGTTGTTCGAGCGCGAGGTTCAAGATCGTGGTCTGTTGCTCGTCGATGAGACGCATCGCAAGCACGATACGCCGCTCGTGTTCCCACACTACTGCCGTGACAGCATCGTGTTGTCTCGTATCTCACTCCGCGACAACGACAAAGTACAATCAGCGAGCTAGCAGTTCAGCTGCTCGCTAACGCGTGCATGATTGCGAGCAAGCTTGCCGGGTGGTCATGTCGTCGTTGCTGCTGCTTCGCACAGATCGATCGCATAGAGATGTAGCTCGTCGTTGTGGAGCGTGATCGGTCGCTCGAGCTGCATTCCCAGTCGCTGCAGTAGTCGCACCGAGCGCTCATTACTCGGAAGCACGACAGCCAACACGCGAGGTAATCGGAGACGCTCGTGTGAGTCCTGTAGCACGGCGTTCGAGCTCTCGGTGGCATAGCCGTACGACCACGTCCGCTGAAGGAACGCGAACCCAATGTCTGGCACACCGTCCAGCTCGGCACGCAGCACCAGACCACAGATTCCGATCGGTACCGTCGCAGTCTCGATATCGACGGCATCGCGATCGTTCCTCACGACGGCGAACAGTCCGAGGCCTCGTTCGATGAACAACGCTCGTTGTCGTGCAATGTACTTGAGCGCATCGGCCTCGTTCCGTACACCACGATCGCCGATGAATCGCACGAACGCTTCCTCGTTCAAGAGCTCGGCAATGAATGCTGCATCTCGATCCTGCAGCACACGCAACGTCAGTCTCTCAGTCTCGATTCGAAACGA
>Ga0209935_1004828_pt1 | contig 11982 bp, 18 predicted proteins | sample ThiBio_1000_plan_2_FD_183958 | JGI IMG/M metagenome (GOLD analysis project Ga0209935, IMG submission 183958) | Wastewater bioreactor microbial communities from Cape Town, South Africa - Thiocy_cont_1000_plan (SPAdes) | ecosystem: Engineered > Bioreactor > Thiocyanate-remediating >... | reverse complement strand
GTTCAGGTCTAGCTGCAGCAATGAGATCCTTAAGATTCCCGCCATTGAGATATACCTGTGTGATCCCGAAAAACAGGTTTGTGGGGGGGGAGGTAAGGTTTACTACAACGGGTGCTTGAGATGAGAACCAGTAATAACTTATGAAACTCAACGGAGGAGCGGTTGTGATGGAATTGTTTAGAGATCCACTCCGCAAGTGGAGGGTGGAGTGGCTGTGTTACAATTTCGGTCTCTGTTGGGTTGTCGTACAGATCATCGTCCATTTTGCTTTCTGCTTTGTTGCTGCTGTAGGGAAATGAAAGCGCCAATCAGAAATCTTAACTTTCTAGTTGCTTATATTAAAGAATTTGTCTGAATGGGGTGCAGATGTGGAGGTGGATACACGATTGCCAATGTGCTGGACTACAGAGTACTCTGTGTGGTAGATATTTATATTCCCAGCCTTGCTGAACGCGCTCAGGTAATTGTCGATCGGTAGCGGCTTCTCACGTCTTCTCCAAACACGTGAATTCAGATCTTGGGCCAACCGATACACCGAAGAGGTGGGGTAGAAGATCGCTTGGGTGCAACAGAATCGTTTGTACGTGTTGTATATCTTCTCGGGTATCTTTCGCGTCGTCTCGTTTACGTGTCTACGCATTCGCATCTTGTACATCGATACAATATACTGCCCTCTCCTCGGAATCTCCAAGGGAAGATCTCGTCGGATGGCCAACAGAGTCTCTATTGTCCTCTCCATGAAGTGCTCGGCAAAGATGACGTCATCCTCTACAACAAATCTGCCAGGAGGGATACCTTGGGAGAGGCAGTCACAAGGCCGTGATGGATCTGGTACGAGTTCGTAGGTGTGGTTGTTGGGAGGTATGTCGAGTGGGAGTGTCTCTGCGAGCGCGCGTTGGTAGTTATACACTGACAGTCTGTAAATGTGTCGCTTGTCTTTGGGGAGTTTGTAACGGATGGATGAATCGATGGGATACACGAAGATTCCTGGGTGTCCAACAAGCTTTGAGATGTGGCTGATGTCAGGCGATCCTGGGAAAATGTGAACGCTGTGAGTGCTGTTGCCAGCGTCTGACTTCATCCATGTGTAGAGCGCTTGATAGAGGTACCCTTCGCGCGCAGGATGCTGAAATGTGAGGATTCGCAGATCATACGTGAAGTTACACTGAATTACTGGAGGGCAGGTGTCTTCTGCATGACTTGATTCTGTGTAGAAAAGGAGCGCGACGCATGCTATGAGAAACACAGCGCGTCCCTGTTCACACATCAAGCTTAGTCCTTCCAAGAAAGGCTCCTCCGTATCTGTAAATTTCGGTTTTCCAGGAATTCATGACGTGTTCATCCGTTCCGGTCACACCACCAAGTAAATGTTATCGGCTATGGTCGGCTTTGGCGCTGAGATCCTGATCAACAGCAAAGAATGCGCGGCTATATTCTCGGCGAGACCTCAAGATATTTAGGACGTCTTATCGGCCTCCAACTTCAAACATAAATCATACTCGACGAAATGCAAGGAAAGACTAACAGAACAATTAACCTGACAAGTCATCCCGTTGGACTCCCAACACATTCGGATTTGCAGCAAGTGGTGCGGCCGATCCCACAGTTGAAGGATGGCGAAGTCCTCTTGCGCAACACTTATGTAAGTGTTGATCCGTACATGCGAGGTAATTTAATTGATTTTGCTTTACTGAAATTTTCTAATATGTTTTTAGGGAGGATGAGAAAAGAATCCCCAATTGCATTTACCTTGAACGAACCTATCTTCGCTGCTGGTGCTGGCGTCGTTGAAGAATCTAAAAGGGGCGCCTTTGCGCCTGGCGATTTGATTGTTGGTAGCCCAGTATTGTGGGGAGATTTCACAATCCTCACTGAACAACAAGCTGCCTCGTTTAAGAAGACGTCAGATCCTGAGACCGCTTTATCAAGTACTGTCTCTTTAAAAGTTTAGTTTTTGACGTGATGATTAATCTTTGCATTTGTAGTTAATGGAATGACTGGCATGACTGCTTATTTTGCCTTCCTTGATATCGGGCGACCCAAGGAAGGTGAAACCGTCGTTGTGTCGGGCGCATCTGGAGCAATCGGATCAATCGTAGGACAGATCGCGAAGATTTTGGGATGTCGCGTGATTGGCCTAGCAGGTACATATAACTACGCGTCCTCTTTCAACCGACTTTAAAACTTACGCAACTATTTATTTATTTAGGGTCGGATGAAAAGGTTGAATGGCTCACCAAATTGGGGTTTGATGTGACCATCGACTACAAGACTTCCAAAGATCTCCTTGCTGATATCAAGGCCGCTGCTCCCAAAGGTGTAGATATTTACTTTGGTAAGTAAAAATATTTTGAGATTTGAAAAAATGAAAGATCTAACATTGACATCTGAAAATCTCAGATAATGTTGGAGGAGAGATCTCCGATGCTGTCTTCCCTCTTCTGAATCAAAATGGGAGAATAGTGCAATGTGGTGCAATTAGCAACTACAATGCTACCTCGCCGCCATTGGGTCGCAGACGCGAATGGCCAATGATCACGAAGAGGATTCGATGGGAAGGTTTTGTCGTCTTCGACTATCAAGCCAGATACCCCGAGGCCATCGCTCAATTGACCGAATGGGTTGAACAAGGAAAGCTACAACACCGATTGACCATCAAAAATGGAATCGAGTCGATCGTTGATGCATTTTTGGGGTTGTTTGATGGAAGTAACATCGGGAAGATGCTTGTAAAGTTGTGAATATGCATACACAGTAAATAGATTTGCTGTTTTTTCAAACACCTTCACTTTTGAGTTCTCGTCGTCTGCGTTTCATCTCTCACGCACTGATCCTCCTCTTTAACGCAGCTTGTCAGGCCAAGGATTTTGTTGTTGTTTCCCTCTCCTCAGTTGTTCTCTCAGCGCTCCCTCTACTCTCAGCTCTCCCTATCTACTCTCTCCCTCTACTCTGTCTCCACTCTCCCTCTACTCTCTCCCTCTCTCTCTCCCTCTTTACTCTCTCGCCATCTACACACTACAACACGTCGGTTGCCAAAGTGTATGGCATGGAATACAATTGGGCGTGTTAAAATTTATAATGTTTAATCCGCTGTTGTTGAAGACAATTGGGCAAGATAAACTCCGGCGCGCTCGTTTCCCTGATTCGTTGCTTTGGTCAACCACGAAGCTGCCTTGGCAAAGTCAAGAGGCATCCCTTTGCCCAATTTGTACATTAGCCCCAAATTCAGTTCGGATCCGTGTTTTCCTTGCATTGCAGCCAATGAAAACAATGTTGCAGCCATTCGATCGCTTTGTTCTACCCCTCTCCCCTCGAGATACAAAACTCCGAGATTGAATTGTCCAGAATCATTACCGGAATCTGCTGCCTGTTTGAAAAGCACTGCTGCCTTGGCTTCATCCATTTCAACTCCGGTATCTCCGAGCAGATAGATAAACGCCAGATTCAGAATCGAAAAGACAAGATTGCCCTTTGCGATCGCTTTTTGGAAGTAAAAGATCGCCTGATGAATGTCCTTGGCGATCGTTTCTCCCCCGCGGTAGTAAAAAGCCCCAAGCATGTGCATGGCAACATCGAGATCTTGATCTGCTGCGGCTCGGTAGAGATCTAAAGCCATTTGTTCATCTTTTTCCACCCCCTTTCCTGTTGCATACAATCTTCCGAGAGAAAGTTGGGCTCGGGGGTATCCCTGTTTTGCCGCCAATAGGTAAAGCGACGCAGCCTGCGCATAATCTTGGTCGACACCAATTCCTTCTTCCCTCATCCTGCCCAATTCGAATTGCGCGGTTGGATCGCCCTGATTGGCTGCCGTAATGAAATAGCGCATGGCTCGAATCGGATTCAAAGGTTTTTCGATTCCGTTCGAATAATACCATCCCATTCGAGTGCACGCGTCACCGACTCCCCGATTGGCTGCTTCCTCGATTAGATCTAGCCCTGTGCTCTCATCTTTTTCCCCAGCCTCTCCATCAACATACATGACACCCAATCGGAACATTGCTCTTGAGTGTCCACCATAAACAGCAGTGTGCAGGAGATCTTTTGCCTTTTGTGGATCAGGTTCTACCCACCGACCAATCAGATATTCCAGGGCCAGATGATAATTGGCTCCGAGATGACCTCCCGCGGCTGCAAGCGTGTAAAGCTCGATGGCTCGAGATTGGTCCTCTGGCGGAGTCTCCGATTCGGAGTTTCGGGTCGAAAGGATAAATCCATAGTAGAATCTGGCGAGATTATCTTCCCGATCTATCCCCTCTTGTAGCAACTTTAAGGCCGTCTCACAATCTTTAGGAACTCCATCTCCGTTATACATGCACCATGCCAGATAACTCCGGGCTCGGAGCAGATCCTGATCGGCTGCTCTTTGGATGAGCGAAATTCCTAGCTCTGGATTCGTTTGCATTCCTGTGTTGATGCCCAAATTCAATTGGCCCATGGGGTGTCCCTGGTCGGCGCTCAACGTGAAAAGGAAAATTGCCTTTCTATAATCTTGTTGCAGAAACAGTCCAGATTGATGCAGTTCGCCCACCATGGCGCATTCGGGCGGAGATCTGGAAATGAAGGCGGCTAGTTGTAGATCGAGTAATCCCTTAGCTGAGGTTGATCTATCAAAGAGCCCATATTTTGTGCACAAATCTAGATTCTCCTGCTTTGCGTGGTGAAAAGTTGTTGGGCCTCTGAATGTATCTTGTATCTCTTTAACTTGGGTAAGAACACAAACAAATGAAATTTAATACCTAATATGTATTGAGCATGTTGGGCTGATGGGCGGTCGGATGGGTTGGGGGAGCAGCATAGTTCAATCAATTTCTTGAGGTGGTAAGGGAAGGGTATGTCCATGAGAATTTTGCTGGCACCAGTTGTGGCTGATCTAAAAATACGTTTAATAAACGATCTGTGTGAATTCAGTATTTTACCAGATGATTGCGGCTGAACCATTTGGAGGCACAGCAGTCCATAATTCAACATATCATCACTCAAAGAGCGTTGGGGTGCTTCAGCGTCTTCTTGCTCCTTGAACTCGCCAACGGAACAACATAGCCTGCAATTTTCTAGGAAAGGAGAAAAGGGTGAGGGGGGAATTGTACTAGTACAACTCACCAATGCTAGAAACAAGGTAGCCTACGGGAGATTTTGGGTTGGGTACTGATAATGGACGGAGCATAATGTGGGAGGGTGTAATAATGCCGAAAGGTTCTCCTTTGGTGTGCGCTTCATAAATGTGACACAGAATATATTGCGCCACGACATGAAATTGTTCCCGTACGAGTCCTTGGGGATTTTTCGCAAGAAGGACTTCAAGAGTTCCTACAGTCTCCTCGCTTTCATCTGCTGTTGCGGATGCGGTTAGATTACGTAATTTTTTTGAGCTTAATACACGTCGCACCCTTGTGTGAGGCTTGTTGCTTGTCTATTCCACGGCACTTCTTTCTGTGAGGAGCGGTTACTTCGGCAGTGGGGGTAATATGGGGTTTGCTTCGTACCGGGGAGCTAGGAACGTTCGCGTGATCATCTCGTGTGCGTGTGAATTGAAAAATTAATCAATATTTACAAGAACTAAAATTTGTCTTCTTGTTGTTTCAAATGGAAGGATTGATCTCTTTGATGATCCCAACTACACAACCATACGAATATCCTTCCATACCAAAAAGGATCGCAAATCTGCCCATCCGAGGACAGTTGGCAAAGGTATCCACACAATATCCATCATTTGCCCATTGGATCTTCTTTCTCGGACGCTTTTTGGCCAATCGATCGGGGAAGGCCAAATATTCTGGCCGAATCAAAACCATTCCTGTTTCACCCGGTTTGAGCGAATCAGGATGATCCTCCAGCATCTTCCCGGTTCGTTTCTCCATTTTCTGCAAGATGGCAGTGATCCTGATGGGGATCTTGGCTGTGTGGATCACCATCGTCCCGCTCGTGTTCACTTTAACTGAGGTTTTACCACCAACGATCATGAGCTGGCATTTGATCGTATCCATGATGGTGAGACCGGTTGAATTTCGGTTGGCTGAGAGATGAGTCATGATCTTGCCGCCTCGGTGGTTTTTCCGATAATGCTCGAGTTTCTTTCCATCCACTTGCCTCACTTTCACTCCCACTATTCATACGTTAGCACCATATTCACTTCGCCACTCATCGTCTAACCCACGCCCCCCATTCATCCTCAATTTCCAAGAAGAGGGGATACTTTACCAATATCTCCAGGAATGGCTCGTTGAAGGGGTTGATGATTTTTCTCGATGGATACCACAGCCATGTAATCATCTTGATCGAGATTCTTGAAATTTGGAATGAAGATCACTTCATCTCCAACTTTCAATCTTCCAGTCAGAATCCGACCCGAAACGATGATTTCATCGTCTTGTTGCGCTTTGTAGTATCTCAAGATGGTCATCCGGAGGGGTGCAGCGATGTTGCGTTTGGGTTCAGCATGGGATGTCAATACCTCCCAAAGTGTCGGTCGATAATACCATTTGTGGATTGGAAAGGGACTCACTCCTTTCACATCGGGAAAAAAATTATCGCCTTTTATGATGAACCATTGAAGGATTGGTAAGGAAATATTTTGGATCAATTCCGAGAAGGTGAAAAAGTTACCACATGTAGCGGATATAGGAACGAAGGTGATGTTCTCAGGTTTGTATCCCACCTTTGTGGAACACTTAAAGATCTCCGTTTTGATCTCGTCGTATCTCGATTTAGGGTTATTCTTCCACGAGCTGTAAGAGGCCGGATCGGATTTGTTTATTGCGATCACCAGCCTAATAATGGCAAATCAGTTGTCCGTTTTTGAGGGGGGGGGGAGAGAGGAAGTACTTGGGAAGGCCCAAAGCATATGCGAGCAGAATATGATTTCTCGTTTGGCCGCTTCTCGAAATTCCCGCTTCATATTCTCCTCCACTAGCAGCCACCACAAGCAGTGCATAGTCAGCCATCGAGCACATTGAATACAGCGTCTTCATGAAAAACCGATGACCTGGAAAGTGCCAGAGAGGTGAGGGTGAGGGGAGTGAAGGTGAGGGTGCGGGGGTGTGGGTGCATGTGAGGTAATGCAAAGTGTAGGAGTTACCTGGAGGATTGATGAGACTGATTGAGTGGCCAGGCCGTTGACAAAATACAACCGGTTGTTGTAGCATCACTGGAAGAAAACACGATAAGGTGAATTGTGGAAGAATAAGTATGTATACATACATATTTCCTTCATACGTGAATCCTTTAAATTGGTTGCAAGACATTTAAATTGTTGGCTGTGGGAACCCTTTGCCACTGCTGCTTCAAACATTTGTACTGTTAGATACTCCTCTTTGATTTTGTCATCACATTCAAGCCGCATCCGGCCACACAGAGTTGACTTGCCACTTTTTGGCACCGAAATAAGGAAGGTGAAAAGGAGGCGGGGGGTAGGGAGGTGAAAAACAGAGTCCTACCAATCAAAATCCCCCATAACAGCCCACACAACATGTTCGGGCTGATGTTTGGTGGAAGCGATAAAGGTATTCCGCCAGTCATCGAGTTCACCTTTATTGTCGACCCCAACGAAGAGGCAAAAGTGCTTCCAGAGAACCTCATCTTTTGAAAGAATGTAAAACCGATGACACACAAGCGCCACGTTCTTCGCAACAATCTTAGGGGGGAGTAACCCGAAAATGGTGAGCCAAACCTGCAATCTTTGTGAGTTTTAACGTATTTGGAGTGGGTGTCACCTCCGCCGGAAGTTGTTCTGCTCCGTGTACATCCATTGTGCGGGTTCACTTAGCGCATAATCTATCTTCATTTCCTGGAACTGACTGTCTACGAAAACGCTGGGCAATCGAATAACCAGTGCTTTATTTCAAGTTGCAGGATTGATCTCTTTGATGATCCCAACGACGCGACATCCATACGAATAGTCTCCCATGGCAAAAACGATCACAAATCTGCCCATTTGGGGACAATTTGCAAAGGTATCCACACAATATCCATCATTTGCCCATTGGATCTTCTTTCTCGGACGCTTTTTGGCCAATCGATCGGGGAAGGCCAAATATTCTGGCCGAATCAGAACCATTCCTGTCTCGCCAAGTGTGAGCGAATCGGGACCTTCTTTTAAAACATCTCCGGTGGAAAGATCTAGCTTCTGCAAGACGGCAGTGATCCTGATGGGGATCTGGGCAGTGTGAACCATCATCACCCCACACATGTTGGCTTTGATCGCTTTCATGCTCGTGAGGGTAAGCTGGCATTTGATAGTATCCATGGTGACAAGAGTTGAATTTCGGTTGGATGAGAGGTGAGTCATGATCTTGCCGCATCGGTGTCTGATTCGACGATGTTCGAGCTTCTTGCCCGCCACCTGCTTCACCTTCACTCCCACTATTCAAACGTTAGTGCACCATTCATTCACTTTCCCGCCCATCCTCAAACCCACTCCCCAACATCCTCAATTTCCAAGAAGAGGGGATACTTTACCAATATCGCCAGGAATGGCTCGTTGAAGGGGTTGATGATTTTTCTCGATGGATACCACAGCCATGTAATCATCTTGATCGAGATTCTTGAAATTTGGAATGAAGATCACTTCATCTCCAACTTTCAATCTTCCAGTCAGAATTCGACCCGAAACGATGATTTCGTCATCTTGTTGCACTTTATAGTAGTAGCTCCTTAACCAATCATTCTTGTAATACTTTAAGATGGTCATGCGGAGGGGTGCCACAACGTCTCTCTCGGGTTCAGCATGCGAGGTCAATACCTCCCAAAGTGTTGGGCCGGAATACCAATGGTTGATTGGGATGCGAGGATTCCCTGTCACATCGGGAAACAGATTATCTCCTATTTATGGTTGGGTTTAATGAAAAGCTTTTTTCCAAGAAGGTTGAAACTTACCAAAATAAGCACAGATTGGAACGAACGTGATTTGCTCTGGTTTGTATCCACACTCTATTGCGCGCCCCGCTATCAGTTCTTTAGCAAGCTGAAACTGCTTTTGTGGATCCAGTGAGATATCTCTGTATCCATCTAACTTGTTGATTGCAACCACCAGCCTAATCAGTGCTCTATTTAGTCCTATCGAAATACCCTTCTTTGGAAGGGGCGGGTGCAAAGAATTTCCAAGAACGAACCTTGAAAGACCCATAGCAAAAGCTGCTAATATGTGCTGCGTAGTTTGAGCTTGACCTGAATGTAATTCGCCAGCAGTAGCAGATGTCATGAGGAGGCCATAATCAGCCATTGCCGCTCCAGGAAAGGCATTCTTAAAGAAATCAACATGGCCTGTGTATTTTGTGTGTGAGAGAGAGTGAGTGGTGTGCGTGAGGGTGAGTGTGTGAGAGCGAGTGTGGGGGGGGGGTGAAACTTACCAGGGGTGTTGACGAGTGCGATAGAGTGACCAAGCCGTTGGCAGAAGTCAACACGTGAATTTATTGCTGAGAGAGAAAGAAACCATCATGCGTTATATTAGGAAAGAAGACAAGAGGGGGATAGTATATACTTAAGTCTCTTTCTCGTTCGTCTTTGAGGGCATCCACTAGCAAACTGTAAAGTCCTGTTTGATACACTGTCGTTAAGCTTATATATTTTTTGACCGCCTCAAACTGTTCTTTGGTTCGGGCGCCGCATTCGAGAAGCATCCTCCCGCATAGAGTTGACTTGCCACTTGTTGACAAAAATATTTAAACAAAGCAAGATTGGGAGTAAGGAGTAATCACCTTTGAACGTGGCCGATCACTGCCCAAACAATGTGGGGAGGATTATGTTTAACTGCGAAGGAGATGAAAGTTTTCCGCCAATTGTTGTGTTCTACTTGTTCTGAAATCCCAACGCCTCTGCAAAATGCGTGCCAGAGCGCCTCATCTTTTGAAAGCGCGTTGAAGTAGCTACAAACAACGGCGAGTTTGCGGACAACAGTTGTCGGATCGGTAAGCCCAAAGATATTGAGCCATAACTAAGCGAGTATGAGCTTGTGTATTCATAAGAGCTTAGGGAGTGAGAATTACCTCGGCGGGGAGATTGCGTACTGCGTCCGTTTCCATCGCGTGCCGCTGCCTCTTTTTCCAAGAATTGAACAATTTAGCAATGAAGAAGGGCAGAGAGTCACATGAGGCGGGAGAGAAAGACCAAAGTTCACCTGAGAAGAAGAGAGCCAGGGTAGCAGCACCTAAGGATATCCTTCGAGAGAAACTCAATTCTGACGGCGTTCTCAGCGAGCGTGTGAAAGGGTATTTGCTAGTGCGCGAGGTTTTGAAGCAGTTACCCAAATCTGGGGTCGCCCTGGGCCAAGTGTCGCGCGGTGCCGTCATTGAGCCGATCTTGGAATCCGATTTTAACCGCAAGGCGGTAAGAAATCGAGTGATGCCAGTTCCTTCCCCTCCGTTTGCTGGGTGTAGATTGGAGGACAACTTAACCATGTGCCTTGCTCGTCTTGCCGACACCGCGAGTTTCTGGTGTGGAGGAAAGATGACCCTTTCTCCTCGGTACCTTACTGCACCTGTGACCGCCCAACAAAATCTTCCATGCACTTGGTTAAAACCTGATGTTCCTGGAATCATCAAAGTCTGCAAGCCCGCGCCATTCGGAGATATGAGGACCCAAACCACGGTCTATGATCCTTCGGTCAGGCGAGCATGGGAATATGCTCTAGCTTTGAGTGGAGGAAGCCGATCGGAAGGTTTTTTGATGACAATCTTGATCCATATCCAACAGGCCTTCAATCAGAAACTCAACGCGATGCCTTACAAACTGAACGTGTATGGGGAAGGAGGATTCTTCAAACCTCATCGAGACACCCCAGTGGATTCCAAACGGAGCGTGGCAACATTGGTGATCTGTCTTCCATCCAAATTTGAAGGAGGAGAATTCATCGTTCAACGGAAGAACAGCAAGATCAAGGTGTTTGATTGGGCCAAACACTCTGGTGATGAGAATGTCATTCAATGGGCTGCATTTTTCACTGATTGTGTTCATGAGGTGAAGCCCGTCACCAAAGGTAATGAATTTAATTGGAAAGGAATGAAATTCCTGACTTTCCTTTTTCCAATCACAACAGGATGGCGAGTCACTGTAACCTATACCATTGCCCTCGAGCAATATGGCAATCTATATGGCGACGGCCATTCGGTTGTTGATGAAGAATGGGAGAAAAGCAGTCCTGATGACTACCCCCTCGATGATGTTCTTCCTCACCTTCGTCAAGCAGTGAAGAGGCTTAAAGGAAACAGATTGGGATTCCTCCTCTCCCACAAATACACCCAACCGGGTTTATCCAAGGAGATGTTGAAGGGAGTGGACCAGATGATCTGGGATACCTTGAGTTCGATCACCGGTTGCATCTGTCGTCTTCTTCCTGTTGTGGAATACGAAAGTTCCTCTCCGCCGGATACCAAGAAGGTCTTTGCCTTCACCAATGATGATTTGGATTGGCTTGCCAAACTCCGCGAGGATCCACCCAATCATCTCTTTTTCTGGAAGAAGGGACTACCCAAGGAGGATGAAATGGAAGAGGAAGACGAAGAAGATTATGGCGATGCTAATCCTAAACCCGGACCTGAGACAAACATTCCATTTTACTTGATGGTGCATGGAGAGCTGATGGACTTCACGAGTACCCCTCAAGGACCAGAAATTACAGGAAATGAAGGCGGACCTGATCGAACGGATATCCTGTACTTCAATGCTGGCCTTGTTGTGCGCAAACCCCGCCAAGGAAGAATACCCTCTTTGTTTCGGATCTGCAAGGCAGTGATCTCTTGGAATCCCACCCTTCTTGCAAATGCCTCTCTTCCTGAGGAGATCTGGAGCAGATTAGCCAATGTTCTTTGAGTAAATTGAAGTTTCTTACTGAAAGCTGTTTGGGTGCCCGCAAAAGGTGAGGGAATTTTCTAGGCCGAAACATTCTTCAATCTTTTCCAAGAACTTAATGGACATTTTGTTGCACAGGATGCATCACATGAAGGAAGCGCAGAAGCAGCGGGTACGAAAAATCACAGGTTTGAATCGATT
>Ga0209935_1004827_pt1 | contig 11989 bp, 19 predicted proteins | sample ThiBio_1000_plan_2_FD_183958 | JGI IMG/M metagenome (GOLD analysis project Ga0209935, IMG submission 183958) | Wastewater bioreactor microbial communities from Cape Town, South Africa - Thiocy_cont_1000_plan (SPAdes) | ecosystem: Engineered > Bioreactor > Thiocyanate-remediating >... | reverse complement strand
AGCGAGCGTAGAGCACGCCCGGGCGAGCCAGTGTGGAGCGGATGCGTGCACATTGTGTATGTGTATTGAGCAAGAAGGAATGCACGCAAGCTCGACGGCGAGTGTCGCCCCGGTAGTGAGCTCTCGAGCGCTTCATCGTAACAACACGCCAAGGCACGCAGTGGACTTCCTCCAAGAGCCGCATCATTGCATCGAATCATCGATCGATGCTCCCAATCGCTAAACAGTCGGTTCGTCGCCAGCTCATTGAGGAACAATGTTCGCGGCAGCAATCCGACCAAGGTTCTTGTTCGGCTCGTCATGAGTAAATGTGTGAAGCAAGCAACCTCTCAAATGTGTAACCTATCGTCTCCTGTATCGGTCATGAGTCACATTGCATTAGTCTCGCTCTCGCTCGCTGCTTGACCTCCTACTATCATCATCGCACTACATGGCACGCAAGTGTATGTACTTTTCATATGGCCGTCCACGGAACTGAGCGCCTTGTAGCTTGCGTGCTCGTTGGTTCGTCCTGCCGTCTCTTCCTCGAGGGAATGCCATCTCTGAACCCAGCCATACCATGAGTTCAATGAATGAGTCAATCGAGCGACGACGACGACTAGTAAGCACGCACCAGGGTCATCGAGTTCGCCCTCACGCTCCTCGTACTGCAACACGAATCGCTTGAGTTCGCGCTGTTCCTCGAGCTCCTCGTTGGTCTTGCTCTTACGATTCATCGCTAGCGTGCAGTCTCGTGGTACATTGAGCACCTGGCGGGTGCCCTTCTTGGTCAGGAGCTGGAACTGCACGTTGGACGGCTCCTCCTCGCCACCCTCGGCACTCTCGCCCTCGGTACTCGCATCGTCCGTGACGCGGTTATTGCGCGTCGAGCCCGCTCCGGGCCGCAGGAAGCTCATGGGGATCGCCATGTTGGCCTTGCTGGAACGAGGCTCGAACTTGCGTGCCTCGAGGCTCTCTTGAACCATGGCATGGAAGGCTTTGTCGAACTCATCGTCTTCTTGTGTGACATCACGCGCAGGACGCGAGCCCGGCATCGCGAGGCCGCGAGGAGCGCTGATCATCGTGAAGCGGTCCCAGTCATCCCACGGGTCCTTGGCTGGCGCTTCCTCCTTGGCGGCGTCGTCGGTCGTATCGTCGTCCGCATCGCTGGCACGCTCGTCGCTGTCCGAGCCTCCCTCGCGATCCGAGTCCTCGTCGTCTTCCTCTTCTTGCGACGTCGGCACAATGTCTGCCTCGGACACGACGATAATGTGCGAGTTGGGATCGTACGGCATGTAGCGGTTACGCTTGTCGCTCTGCTCGAGTTTCTCAATCTCGTCGCTGCACATACGATTCATCAGCCACTCGATCGTGAGCGCGTGTACACACAGCTATCATCAATGCGACAATCAAATGCTGCCGTGGATCGTACCAAGCTTGTTGCAAGGTCGTGTAGCGAGCAAGCTTGGGCTTGATGGTATCGAATGTATCGGCGACCATGTACTCAATGTCCATGGGAATGAATGACTTGGCGAGGTAATATCGTTGAAAGTACGCCAAGAAGCGATCGAGCTTCTTCTCCGACGTTCCACGGTCAAAGTACTGGCCACAAGTCGACAACAGCGTACACACCAATCGCACTCTGGTACATGCACAAGCGGTCTCTCGTCAATAGAGATGCAGAGAGCCGGTGAGGCGGAGTGTTGCATACCGAAAGCAATCGTGCGGCGGATCGAGCTCAGGCGTCGATCGAAAGTACAGTAGATTGTAGAGTGCATCAAAGATCAAATGAGACTACAACGAGAGAGAGAGAGAGAGAGAGAGCAAGAGAGAGAGAGAGAGAGATTCGCATTATTAGACGAGAGCCGCCTTGAGGCCAGTACACAAATGATTGACACTGACTCATACATACCTCAACAGCACAATAGTTGTACAGCTCTCCGAGATACTGGCCAGATGAGAGACGACTGTGAGCATCGAGAGTGCGGCTACCATTTCATGTTGCTCGTACCTTCATTTGCATGACTCGAATTTGTTGGTTCGAAGGATTGTTCTCGAGCATGCCAACTCGAATGTCCTCCAGCAAGCAATCGATTACGCGAATAGCAAGGGCATCGTGAAAGCTACTGAGGCCTGAAACAACCGTAGCCAGCAGGTAGATATTGCTGTAACGAACGCGAGACACTCGAAGCAGATTCTGTGGTTGTGGTTGTGGTTGTAGGCCATTACGAGTCAGTCAGCGCGTAACACACCGATACAGCAACGTAGTCTGACCTTGAGCGTGTAGTCCTCGTATTTCTCCCAATCAATCTTCTTGAGTTGCTTCAAGACCACCTTGGTAGTAGCTTTGTTCAGCTCCTGCATTATCAACGAGGAATCAACCCAAGCAATCGAATCGAATAGAATCGAATCGAGCATAAGTGCGTAGTAGAATACTACGAGCATACCTCCAAGATCAGCCACTTAATGTACAATTTGACTGGATCCTTCTCCTTCTTGCGGCTTGCAGCACGTTCCGGAGGCTTGCAGTGGTAGTACGCATTCTGTCACACGCGGTTCGATCGTGGCGTTAAGATCAACGAAGCCTGCCGCTCTGTTCCCTGCATAGCGTACATCAATCACCGTCTCCTGGCGATTGTCAAAGTGCTTGACGTTGCGGAGGCGCATCATGGTGGTGAGCAAGTTGTTGGTGCGCACTTTCGTCTCAGGGCAGCGATACAGGAATCTGAACACCATGCACACGAACGAACGAACGAACGAAAGAGGTCTGAGTTTGAGCAAGTGCACCATCCATTTGGTGACGGCGGCGGATGGTCATACCGGCCGCATGTCTCAAGCAGGTTCGCTGCCACGTCAATGTTGTGATGAATAAAGTCGTCGAGGCACGTCTTGAGACAGTGGAAGATGAGGTTCGGAGGACATATGCGGAACTTGACCAGCTCGCCCAAGAAGCGAATGTTCTTGACCTGTTGTCGAGATGTGCGGCAGGTCACAAGTGAGAACACGCACGCACGCACGCACGCGTCGTAGTATCGCAGCTACTCTACCTTGGTCTCAATGTTGGTTTGGTCCTTTTGTCGAATGAGCGCATTGAATTCGTCTTCGAGCATCGAGACAAGCGAGGTTCCAACATCGGGCATACACGGTGCCAGCACGGCCACCAACCGTGAATAGTACGGCAGCTGCACACGGTGGCGTGCAGTGAGTTCCACATTGATATCATAGATGCACGAGCAGCGGCTCGCTCCCGGCGTACCAACACCAACTCGGTGCGAGGCACTTGAAACAGCGCCTTGATCAAGCGTTTTCGATTGGCGCGTGAGTTGATGTAGCAGAAATCGGTAGCAATCTGATCGATCATGTCGCGATTCACACACGACGGCAAGCGTTGCAACAAGAGATCAAGTTTGCTCGGAATCTTGTCGCGCTTCTCCTCGGCAGAGGAGGAGGAGGAAGAGGAGGAGGCCTCTGGGGCAGAGCTCGTGGTCGTTGTGGCGAGGTTTGGTGCCGAGGTCGATGCAACTGTAGAAGCGCCGCCATCTGTGGTCGATGAAGCAGCAGCAGTAGCACCGCCCTGCTTGTTGGCATCCGATTCAGGCTCTCGCTCCTTCTCGTTACTGAAGAGCACTTCGGGCAGCTTGGCGCGCAGGTCTGGAAGGTCCTCATAAAACGAACGGGTCTCTTCGTCATCAAAGATCGGGTCTTCGACTGGCGTCTGCGACGCAGAAGATGTCGTCGAGGAGTCGGCGGTCGTGATGCGAGTGGTTGTTGCTTCCTCGGGCAGCTCGATCATTTGCTCTTGCAAGAGCTCTGCCAGACTATTGTGTTGCAATCGAAAGGCGCTCCGATCAGGGTGCAAACACGATAATGCGAGCCTCGATCGTGAGTAGCCCCGCCGAACACGTACGTGTTGACGTAGCCAATCAAGCGGTCGTAATTCTTACGTAGCTTGTCATAGGTAGCCGATTGCTCTGCCGATAACTGCGAGAGACATCACCCATCGAGCATACTTAGTCGCACGTCAATCGCAACCTCCAACACACCGATGCAGACCATACCTCGCCCTTGACTTGCAGCGTCGTGTGGTTCTGCTTCTCGGTGCTTCGTAGTTTCTACTCACCCTCGAGTTAGAAGGCAGAGGAAGAATTGCACGCAGGTGCTCGACGACGCGTTCTCGCTCTCGAACCTTGTGCAGCTGCAGTAGGTGCTCGGAGATACGCTGAAAGTAACCACTCACAATCGCATGAAACTCCTTGCGCTGCTCGGGTGCAAGTACACTCAATAGCTCGGGATCGATCTCCACAACTACGACATCAATCGCGGCAGGAGATGCAACGTGATTCGAGGCGTTCTCCGGCACGACGTCGGTAGCGTTATCACTGGAGGACGAGGAGCTTGGAGGTGTGGCGTCATTCGCTTGAGCCGGAGGATTCAAGCCTGCAAGATAAGTGCGCATGGCCTCATTGGCAGCGGCGACTACTGGGTCGGGAATGCCCAGGAACTCATCGGCATACTGTCGCAAGAAGCTCTGCACAAGGAGTGCCGAATAGTAGTTGTCGTCCTTGAAATCGTCCTTGCACTGTGCCGTTTCTGATCGATGAGTGATCGAGGCGAGCGATCGATCGTATGCGAGATGTTAATGATTCAAACGTACAGCATCAGCCAGAGCTGCGAGCAAGATCGTGTAGTCCTGATACAGGCCGCATACGAACAACTCGGCCAGGAACTTGAGCACCACTCGACGACGATTGAATCGTTCCTTGCGCTCGGCATCCGTGTCGCTACTCAATGGCGCCTCGAAGCTCCTGCTCAGTTGTGGAACCAAGAGCGAGGCGAACTCGCTGTACCGTCGGTGCATCAACGAGCAGAACTGTGTGTGTGTGTGTGCCGATCATCGCGCAGTCAGTCTCGGTTGCGCCCACATGTCAAGAGCTCTTCGATATACCTTGACGGCAGCGCTGACATCGGTATGTCGGATCTTGGATTCTACCACTGCCGAGACGACTTCACTCACATATCGCGAGAGATTCAGCTGTGAGAAGTCTCGACAGAGTGCCTACTCATCCCAGAGAGCGAGTGCAATCGACGAGTGTGTGTGTGTGTGAGCGAGTGATCCTCAACCATCGTGGTCGCAGCGATTGGACGCTCGAGAGAGAGGCATGAGAGGCGTGTCGTGTCGTGTCATACGTCGACGTTGTCGTCCGTGATCTGTTGCTTGACCTTCTTGATGAAGGCCGTGTTCTTCTTGATGCCAGAGTCGAGCGTCTTGAAGATGGAGTCGTCTGCCATCGATCTCGAGCGATCAGTCGACTGGTCGAGGCAGCAGACTGCCATCATCGATGCAAGCATGTACCAGGCCTCTTTGGCGAGATGTTCGACTCACGCAACGAACGGCGCTCCTCCTTGCTGCGGCGATACTCGACGGCTCGCTGGCGTGCGAGTTCAGCAGCTCGTTGGCGCTCAGCAGCCTCGCGTTCGAGGCGCTCGATCTCATCGCGCGCTCGCTGCTCCTCGGCAAGGCGCTCACGTTCCGCTTGCTCACGAGCAGCTTGTTCTCGTGCGAGTTGTTCCTCCTACAGAACGAGAGCGCGTGTACATGTGTGTCAGCGAGTGCGTGGCTTCCATGGCAGCGTGAGTGAGGTAGCGAGTACCGCGGCCTTGCGTTGTAGCTCCTCGGCCTTGGCTCGCTGATCGTCCTCAGACGCCCTGGCTCGATTGTTGGCACCACTGCCACCGCCACCACGGCGCTTTTGATCACGGTTCTTCTTGGATGATGCTGCGGCGGCAGCTTGTGGTTGTTGCTGCTGCTGCTGCTGCGACGTCGGGTAAGCGGCGGCGGTCGAGCCTCCGCGACCTCCAGCTCCTCCTCGAGGAGCCGAGCTGGCAGCGCCACTACTCGTCGACGCAGCGGCCGCCGCCGCTGCCGCTTTGATACCACCACGACCTCCTCGTCCACCACGAGGAGTTTTCGATGATGCTGGAGAGCTTGTTGTAGTCGATGTCGGCGTCGATGTCGTCGATGTCGCAGCGCCACCTCGAGCGCCGCCGCCGCCGCGAGCTCCACGGCCGCCGCGTCCACTCATCTATCAACCAAACAAACCAACACGTGTGGACACCTCGAGCTTCTCTCTCTTGTACTCACTCACTTGTGTCAGTGGTGGATGGTTGTATCAATAGATGAGGAGCCAGGGGGTCGTGCGTGGGCTGCGAGGCTGCGATGCGAATGAGCGCCATCATCGATCCATCATCGTCATTCGTTGCTCGCTCGCTCGCTCCCGCATCCGCGCTGCCGCTGCTGCTGTAAGATCTTCATCAACGATAGTGGCTGGTCTGAATAGATCTATCGATTATTGTACGTGCAGTTATTATCGATTCTATCGATATCTATCATGATCTATCGATATCTATCATGATCTATCGATATCTATCAAGTTCTATCGATATCTATCATGATCTATCGATATCTATCAAGTTCTATCGATATCTATCAAGTTCTATCGATATCTATCATGATCTATCGATATCTGTCATGATCTATCGATATCTGTCATGCTCTATCGATATCTATCATGATCTATCGATATCTATCATGATCTATCGATATCTGTCATGATCTATCGATATCTATCATGTTCTATCGATATCTGTCATGATCTATCGATATCTGTCATGTTCTATCGATATCTATCAAGTTCTATCGATATCTGTCATGTTCTATCGATATCTGTCATGATCTATCGATATCTGTCATGTTCTATCGATATCTATCATGTTCTATCGATATCTATCACGTTCTATCGATATCTATCATGATCTATCGATATCTATCATGATCTATCGATATCCATCACGTTCTATCGATATCTGTCATGTTCTATCATGTTCTATCGCTCGCGAACCATCAGTAACCGCAATATGTGCGCAGGTCATTACATCCGGCATCGATCCCTCCTTCCAGCACCAATGAGCTCTCGACGACGGCAATCATGCGCCGACAGGATGGCCGAGGACGAGCGCATCTCGGCATCACAGCCTGTCCAATCTCGTGCGTCTCACTATGATACTCGCACAATGAGTAGGCTCGAAAAGTATCTGATGTGCCGCATACATTCATTCATCAGGCGAGCAGCGACGCCGCGAGGTACAGGTGGCTGCGATCTCGTCGTCCCAGCCTACACGCGGCGTCGTGGCGGCGCATGAACCTCCACTTGCTGGCACTCATCTCAACTGTGCATCTCTTGGCATATCCACGGAGGTACACGAACCTGAACCATCGATCATCAATCCAATCCAATCATCAATCCAATCATCAATCCAATCCAATCATCAATCCAATCCAATCATCAATCCAATCATCAATCCAATCATCAATCCAACCATCAATCATCAATCCAATCATCAATCCAATCATCAATCCAATCATCAATCCAATCCAATCATCAATCCTCAATCCGATCATCAATCCAATCCAATCCAATCCAATCATCAATCCAATCATCAATCCAATCATCAATCCAATCATCAATCCAATCCAATCATCAATCCAATCACCAATCCAATCATCAATCCAATCATCAATCCAATCCAATCACCAATCCAATCATCAATCCAATCATCAATCCAATCCAATCACCAATCCAATCATCAATCCAATCATCAATCCAATCCAGTCACCAATCTAACGTGCTACCCCGGCTTGATGAGTAGGAAGGCGAGAAATTCGTTGGCGACTTTATGCGCCTGATGCTGTTCAGTAGCTACAAGAACGTTCCTGTCAAACGCGCGACCATCTTCAAGGAGGTCGTCGGCGGAGGTCGCCAGCGCATCGCCAACGAGATCATTCGAGAGGCCGAACGTCGATTCCTGGATATATTCGGCTACCAGTTGTTGACGCTACTCGAGGAGGACAACAAGACCGTCAAGGGCTACGTGTTGGTGAATAACCTCGGCGGAGACCATGCTCCTCAGCGGGATCAGCTGTTGGATTGGAGCGAGACTGCTCCCGAGATCGCCTTGCTGATGACCTCGCTGTCGCTCATCTTGTTGAGTCACAACTCTCTCAAGAAACGTACGTTTGAACATGGTTAAGCAGCTTGCTTGCGAGATGCGATCGAATCCTAACTGCGTCTCGTGCCTTCGATTCGACAGGTGAATTGCTCTTGACTCTTGGGAAGCTGGGTCTCAAACCGGATCAAGAGGATGCCACTCTTGGCGCTTGGGACAAGAGAATCGACGGCTTCATCAGGGAGGGATACATTGCCAAACTAGCCGACGAGACTTTGGCGCTTGGCAAGCGTGCTGAGCAAGAGATCACGCGAGAAGCCTTGTTCCACTTCATTGCTATGGTTCGTTCACGCGGCTGCAGACATTTCAATGTCGATCGAGAGTAAGCTGAACGCTGTTGCCATGTGCATGCAGGTGTATGACAAACGGTTGGAAGAGGAGGAGCTCAACGAGCTAATGTTGAACTCGGGTGCCCCACTGAAGCGCACGGACGAGACCACTGAGCCGAGCGAGCGAGCTTCGCAATGAGAGGTAGAGTTGCATTCGGTTGTTGGTGTTTATATATATCTATCTCTCTCTCTCTCTCAATGTAGTGTCGATGTGCAACTTACAACAAACGACCCATTAAATTACTGGCGAGAGGCTCTATCGATAGGTAGGATTACAATTACATCAAGGGGAAGGTGATTTAGGCATACATTGTGAGTGAGGGTGGTAGTGGCAATGATATGGAACACGAGATAGTGCGAGCAAGGCCTCACTCTGGCGGAGCTTGCTGCTCGCAAGTCGCTGGTAGCTCTCCATCTTCTTGTTGCTGTGGCTGCTGTTGCTCAAAGAGCTCATGATAATACTCTACAAACGCCGAGAACACAACCTTGCGCTTCTCGATTCCATATGGATCGGGCTATCAAGTTGAAGCACGATCAGTACCGAGCCATGACACATACATACGGAGGAGAGAAAGACAACAAGCCACCAACATACTGCGCCGCCTTCGTCTGGATCGCGAAGAACGTTTGGTCCGAAGCAAATGGCAATGTTGTCAGGGCTCATCTTGTTATCAGCGTTGTGCTCCGAGACCTGATGCAAGAACGAGCAGAGGAACTTGAGCACTTGAAAGTGAACACGCGACAGTTGGTTGTGCAGAAGGCGTTGTAACTCTAGCTTGCGTTCCTGCTCCTCCATGTCTAGATCGATCGAATAGCGCGTATCAATGCAAAGAGCCACAAAACACGCGCTCGTGCGCTGCGTCGCCCATACCATAGACCCTCATGAACATGTCGTTGAGTGTCGATGGAATGAGTGGTACGGCGAGATCGCGGAAGAAGCGCTTCAATAAGCCAGCCACCGAGTGGATGGTAATGTCATCATGGTCGTGAAGCAAATCCTCGAACGCTGCATGTGCACCGGGTAGAACGAATTCGTCAGTCATTATTGCAGCGTTAACGCGCAAGAGCAACCACATACACTGCCCATCATTGATGGCCTCTCGAACGTTGTTGATGAGAAGTGCACGACCCGACTCCCGAAACAGACCAACCGAGCGAATGGCCTTGTCGTGCTTCAAGTACTCGATGCAGGCTCGCACAAACGATGGTACTCCATCCACTGAATCCGCTCGTTTGGCGAGATCCTCCAACGATGCACCAAAGACCTTGGAATCCGCGAGTGAGCCGTCGGCATTGAGTTGCTTGTTCTCATCCGTATCGACGCCATCAGGCAGGAAGACCAAATGAAAGAGGCCGTCATTGTCGATCGGTCCCTTTTGCGTCGAAGCAACGAGTTTCTTGCGAATCACTTGCAATCGATGGCCCTTGGAGGTCTCGAATGCCTACGCACACACAAGGTCACGCAGAGCTCACTGGTGAGGAGTGCGATATGGAGTGGGACGCTGGCTGCCGCCAGTACGGTACCCAAAGATCTTGATCGACTCCGACCGACGAAAAGGTGAACATCTCGGAGGTGCTACAGGTCTCAGCCGAGGCGCAGATTGGCGTAATGACGGGCGCCGGATACTGCGGAACTGGAGGAGCGCTCGAGTCGCCGGCCGCAGGAGCATCGTCTCGCGTTGATCCCGCACGAAAGGCTCCCACACCTTCGGGGGCCTCATCCGTCGTGGAGGCGTCGTCCTCGGCCGCGCCGCTATCGTCAGCAGGCGTGCTCTTCTGTCCAGTACCGAGGTACTTGCGATGAAATACCATGATCGACCATCGAATGCCTTGCTCGTGGTGCAGGAAAAGAGTCTCCCAAGCAAGAGCCACACTACTTGTCGCCTAATCACTCGATCGTATACACACAGTGAGAAAGGGCACGGCAGCAAGAGGGCGACGAGGAGGAGGAGGAGAACAACGCAGGTACCTGAATGCCCGAGGAGCTCATTGGAGCCTTGAGATACTTGTTCGTGGAGGCCAGCTTGAGCGCGACCTTGATGCACACTTGGAACAGCGTGGTAGCCAGTTCGGCAGCGTCCTTCTTGTCCACACGGTCAGAGAGGAAGAGTTCGCCTTGCGGAGAGACGCACACCCACTTTTCGGTTGCCACGTGCTGTAACGAGAAGCGATTGTCGTGAACCACGAGCGTAAACTCTTGTGCCTGCGGCGTGTTGGCATACGGCATGAGTTGAGTTTGCGTTCGAGGCGAAAGCAAGAATGACTCGGGATCGAATTGGTCCGAGGCCTCCGTGTCGACGGAGCCCGAGGTCGAGTCGACCGAACTCGACAGTGGTGCCGAGGAGAGATCGGACGGGTGCGAGTCGAGCACTACGACGGCTGGAGCGTTGCTACCTTGCGAAGCAAGGATCAACGGCTCGAGTACGATGGCCTTGGGACCGGTGGGATCGACCGTCCAGTACATGGGCGCGAAGCACTGTCGAATGCGACACACGCGTCCTCGAAGCCACTCGAAACGGAATAGCTCCGCCGTAGAAGACGTGACCTTGAAGGCCGAGCTACCGATCTTGCCTGTTGCTGCTACATACGATCGCTTGCTTGATGAGGAGGATGACGAGGAGGAGTAGGAAGACGAGAGGGGCGATGATGTGACTGATGGCGATGAGCCGAGAGGAACGAGGTTGAGATTCGGTACTGATGCAGGGCTGCTGTGGTTGAGTGGGGTCGAACCAATGCCCATCGGTGCCGTCGGCGAAGAGTCGGATAGAGTGGGTGCAGACGGCTTGCTCGACGATGCCAGCTTCTTGGAGCTCTTGTTCGAGAATTGAACAGCGCGCAACAGCTTTCCATTGGCACATGACTTGAATACGAGTCGTGTGACATTGCGAAGAGCCCAATCGAGTGATCCCTCGACGATCTGGTGCCGCATCGAGTTCTTGCCTCGTAGCGTAGCGACCTTCTTCTTGCTGCCGCCACTGCCAGACGAATCCTTCGATGGTTCAGATGACAGAGGAAGGATGATTCGTTCGATCGCTTTGGCAGTTTGTTGACCTGCGGCAGCCGTGGCCGTCGCGACTAGCCGAGCCGTGTTGCTACGATTGCGCAGTGTGGGGAGAAACGACTTGGCAGCCGGGCGAGTCGTAATCTCTTCGGATGGCTCGCTAACGCTGGGTGCAACAGCATCAGGAGCGGCCACGTTCGGTCGAGGTGAAAGAAGCGGCTCCGAAGAGTTCCTATCGAATGGCACCAAGCCAGGTGATGACGATGACGACGACGACGACAAGGACGATGAAGCTGAAGCGAGAGGAGATGCGCCCAGTCCTGTAGCTGGTGCGGTGCTGGTGCCACTGGATGGTTGCTGTTGCTGTTGCTGCTGCTGCTGGAGTTTCTTGAGCGTCGAACTCGAGTCTTCACTTTGCGTCTTGAGCAACAGACGCTTGACTCGGCTCTTGTTGAGATTCGTGGGTGGCACGGCACTCGCGCCACTCGGATCACACTCGGAGATGGTGTTGGAGCGCTTGCCGGGCCGAGACGACGCTCGATGCGTGAGGCCTCTGCGTAGCTTGGACGCAAGGCTCGGCGGCTTGGTGTGCCAGTCGTCGTCATCGCTCGATGAG
>Ga0209935_1004825_pt1 | contig 11992 bp, 17 predicted proteins | sample ThiBio_1000_plan_2_FD_183958 | JGI IMG/M metagenome (GOLD analysis project Ga0209935, IMG submission 183958) | Wastewater bioreactor microbial communities from Cape Town, South Africa - Thiocy_cont_1000_plan (SPAdes) | ecosystem: Engineered > Bioreactor > Thiocyanate-remediating >... | reverse complement strand
TGGTGCCGGGTTTGGCGTGTGGCGCTGCGCAATGTTCTTATCGACGAACAGCGCGTCGTCGTCGACGTCCATTTCTCTATCAAGATCGTCAACAGCAGCACCACGACACGCGCGTGCGAGCGAGCGACAGAGACTCTGAGAGTGCGGGTGTAGGTTGACGGCACGCGATCAACCACACCACTCAAAAGCACTCACGAGATGTAAGGAGCGAACAAGGGCAGTGTAGCAGACGAGCGAGCAAGAGAGGGCGAGCGAGCGACTGAGAGAGAGAAGCAGAGCAACAACAGGCGCTGAAAAGACTCCGCCACCTGGCGTGCGTTGGGGACTTTGTTCAACGCGCTCCTCTTCGCGGCTTTGGTGTGCTGTGTGCATCCCTGACGACCACGACCACCACCGGAGGCCCTGCGGATTAGCTACCATACTGCGTTCGCTCTCTCGTTCGTTCATTGATTCTCGCTTCTTCTCTGCGAACTCGTCACTGCTCGTCTCTCGCTTCTCTCATTCATTTGCATTCTGGCCTTCGCGTCGCCTTCGATTCACGTGTTACGCTGCGCACTTTGTATCGTAATATTGCAGGCGGTTGCGGTTGGCGCCACAAACGCACACACACGCGCGCGTACTACGGGTGTGTGTCGCGCGATGGATCGGTGCCGCGTTGGGCCGACGTGATTGTGACCAACGGTGCCAAGGTGGGCGTGCTTGTCGCTGGTACAGCTGGCACGGCAGCACTTGCCATGCCGGTGGTCGGTTGTAGTGGTAGTGGTGCTTGTAGCGGCAGCGGTGGTGGAGTTTGTTCGCTTCCGCTGCCTTGCGTCTCGACTGGAGGCGATACCATGGTGAACCAATGAAAGGCGGCAGGGCTCATCTTTGCGACCATCGTGCCGGTCGGAGTAAAGTCCACCGAGTCATGCGCTGGCGCCTCCTCGAGATCCTGGCAGAAGGGCAAGGCACAAGTGAGCATCATCACCATCGCCTGCAGACTAACGTCTTCTTCGTCGTCGTCGTCGCTGCTGATGCTGCTATTGTGACGCGTTGCGTACCTTGGGCTTCAGCGGCGGCCTGACTTTCTTCTTGGCCACTGCTACCCAGTTCACGCTCGCGAGGAATGGATGCGCCTTGAGCTGCGCCACCCCGCCTTCAGCACGACAACCCAGCCGTTGTGAGGCGTCCTTCACCAACAACTGCAACCATCATCGCCAGCAGCCATTGTGCAAGTGATCAGTGATCCGGAAAGAAGGTACAGAGCTTGGACTTCTCGGCGCTAAAAATGTACCTGCGAAATGAACGACTTGGCAGATGGTGATAGCCACTCCTCCAGCACCGCCGTATCATCGACAAATGTCACTGGCTGAACATCGCAAATCCCTGACAGCGATCAGACATCTCCTCACTCTTGCGTGTTCTTCGACTGCTGCGCGTACCTTGGAGGTTAGCAGGTCGTGCACCACGTGACCGAGGCAGTACCAGTCGTATTCGGGAGTCAGAGGTTGATCGCCGCTGTCACTGCTGCTTCGCTCCTCTCGAGCTACCGTGGAGCTTGGCGGTCGCATTCCGGATTGATGAAAGTCAAAGCCAGCCAAGCACACGTGGCCGCGCGATTGAATGTGAATCGCGTTGGCTTTGAGGTTTCTACTCGAATCGCCAGTGAACGAGTGAGACTCTTTCGCGCGTGCGCAAGAGCGAAATCGACCACAGCACTTCTTCACATGGGTCACTCCTCGTACCGGTACACGTAGCCGAGTTTGTGAAGGTGCTCGAGCAACACGACGATCTCGGCCGTGTAAAAGCGGCATGCTGCTTCGGTCAGTTGCTTGTACTTGGGCAACTCTTGGAGCACCCTACGCAACGACACGCGATGGCTTGTCCGATCAGTGGTGTTTGGCTTACTACTTGGCGTGCCTCAGCTGCTCCTTCGTACTGTTTAGTATGCGTGTCGAGCATACGACCGAGATCGCTGACACTCCGGCGAAGCTTGTTCCCTCCATCAGCAGCTTCGGGAGTCTGCGCAGCGCCAGCAGTCTCGGTGCCACGTGAGGCTTGAAACGCAGCGCGTACGTCACCGCTCGATCGGCCGCTGATCGAAGAGCGACTCGAGCCAAACTCCTGATCCTTGTTGAAGACCGCCGCCTCGGATTCCCAACGGAGTACAAAGTTGTTGGTCTGCCGCAATTTGATCAGCAGCTGCCCATCCGACAAGTAGTCTTGTATCAAATACACCTGTCGCATTTGAGTGAGTGAGTGAGTGAGTGAGTGAGTGAGAATAATCGTGTACAGCAATGACGGGAGTTGTGATGATACCTCGTCAGCAACCTCGTAAGTCCACAAGGTTTTCGCCAGGAACGGATGTTGCACCAACTTGACGAGCTGTGCAATCTCGAACGACTCGCGAGCCGTCATGCTGCCAGCCGAGAGCAAGCCTTCGGCGACCAAATTCGATGAGTTGGCCGTGTCTTGCAATAACGAGCAGCTGACTCGCATCTTTGGATGCTTGGTCGAAGCAGAGCTCGAACTTGAACCCGAGCCCGACGACGTTGCGCCCGAGACTGAGATAGGTGACACCGACGCGATGCGATAGCCATCTGCTTGCAGAGGGTTGGTGGAGGCGAGTCTCGGCTTGGTGGGCGCCGTGCGCGTGGTTGCTGGCGCCGATGCGGATGGAGATGGAATGGGCTGGTGGTGCGAACTGGCCGTGACAACCGAGGAAGGCGGAATGGTGGAGGAGATCGTCGGCTTCATCAGTGTGGCAGCGACGGTGGTCGTGGCAGCAGCGGCAGCGGCAGCGGCAGCGGAAGAAGCAAGGGCAGCTGGTAAGGTGGCCGCATTCGTTGGTGACATGTATCGCGGTTCGAGTTGGTGTCTTCGAGCAATGAGCTGGCGAGGATAGATCTTCATCGTGAAGAGCATCGCTGTTCGGCGTTGGTTGACCTTGTACTCTTGGTGGTGCATCGGTGGCTGCGACTCGGGAACCGCCGAGAGGATCTCGAATTCGTTCAGCCTCGGTATGTTGTGGACGCTAATCTCCTCGGTCGAGCGAGAGCCGCGCGAGCCAAGACGCTGCATCAAGTATCGCAGCCGCGGGTTGTCGGGAGCATTGTTGGGCGCGATCGCATTCATGGCTTCGATGCCACTCGCAGCCGGGCGTGCGGCCATCGAGGTCGATGACACGGCTGCCGCAGCTGCTTGTTGTTGTGTCTTGGCTACGAGCCGCAGTGCTTGTGCCGCTTCTTGTTGCACACGTGCCGCCGATGCCTCGGCCTCCAGGCGGCGGAGACAATCCAGCGCCAGCCGGCTGATAGTCGCGTTCTTGGAGCGCGCCAGAGCCACCAAGGGCTTCAAGCTGATACAGTGTCCCGCTGATGGTTCGTCCATGCGCTCGCCAAGGGTTAGAGGAGGCAATGCCCCAAGATCGAACGATCGACTCGATGCATGCAATGAGACGTACGCTTCAGTGCCAACGACGATAGCAACGTTGCGTAGAGCTCGACGGCAAAGTCAGCGCCATCGGGGTCCTTCATGTTCATCGATACGAGTACCACCAAGACCTTTCCCCAGTTAATGAGTGCATCGGTACTGGTTGGATTGGCCTCGAGACACAACAGATACTGATGGCCAGCGTTTCTCAGATGCTAAGCAAGTAGGCGGTGAGTGAGCAAGTGCGCAATCGAGTTTCGATTGGGCTTGAGTGAGAGTGTGCGACGTACTTGAAAGGCAATCTTTCGATCTGCTTCATGAGCTGCTCGAGAGGCTCTTGATGATTGAGTGGATGATGGCGATGCTGATGACGACGATGATGATGAAGGCCGTTGAGCGACATAGAGTCGAGCACGATGGTAGAGGATGTTGCCCCAGTTAAAGTGCAACTCTGCATCGCCCGGTGCGAGCTCGAGACACAACTTGATCTTGGCCTCGGCGAGCTGGAAGGCCTCGTCGGCCTCGGCACGATTGGTCTTGGTACGGGCCATCTTGGAGAGCGTGACGGCCCAATTCTTCATGGCACGCAAGGAGTTGGGCTGGATCTCGGTGGCGCGACGGTAGTGCTCGCAAGCCTCCTGCAGGAGCTGCGAGGCGACCGTGTGCGAGGCGACGAGCTTGCTGTGATGCAGGCACGCGTTGCCCCAGTTGTAGCAGAGGTCGACGTTGGTCGGGCGTCGCTCGTGAGCGAGAGCGTACTTTTCGCGCGCCGATTGGAGTAGCTTGGCGGCGGCGGCCGAGTTCTTGGTCTGGAGCGCGCGCTCGGACTGCATGTTGCCCCAAAGGTAGTAGGCAAAGTAGTCGCGCGGATTGATGAGCAGCGCCTGCTGGAACTTGGACTCGGCGAGGCGGTAGAGCTTGCCGGCCTCGTCGGCGTTGTCGGAGCGGTGTGCTCGGTGCGAGAGCGACAGGCCCCAGTTGTGCAGCGTGCGGTAGTCGTCGGGCTTCTTGGTGAGCGCCGTCTGGAAGCGCGTGTCGGCGAGCTCGTACAGGCGCTCGGAGCCGAGCTCGACCTGCGTGGCCTGGAACGACAGCGCCGTGCCTTCGGCAAAGTCAATGTGATGGATGCTCTTCTCGATGGCGTACAGGTGCTCGAGGTCGGCGTCGTGCAGCAGCGGCTCCGAGGCGCCGGCGCGATGGTACACAAAGTGCTCGATCGAGTTGAGCTCGGCACGGAACGCCACGCCGCACAGATCCTGCAGGCGCTGGAACAGCGCAAACATGTAGACCTTGTCGCGCAGGTCGAAGCGCGGCGAGCGTTCCTCGAGCGTCAGGGCGTCGAGCAGGAAGCGCTTGAGCACCGAGTTGCGCAGACCCGAGGCCCAGTAGGTGGCACAGCTCGCTCGACCGTCGAACAGCAGGTTGAAGAACTCGACGACCACGTCGCGGTACGCCTGCTCGTCGCTCGAGCGCACGCTGCGCATGCGCGAGCGCAGAATGTGCTTGCACACTCGCGCCACCATCTCGGTCACGACGAACCGATCGACCTCGGGCCGCGTGAGGTACGCGCGGATCAACGACAGATAGCGCACGTTGATACCGCGCGAGTGCAGCATATGCACCAGGTTGCCGAACTCGTGTCGCAGCTGCGCCTCGGCCGGGAAGGCATCGCCGCTGTAGTGCCCATTGAGCCAATCGGCAAACTGCGGCACGGCCTCCTCCTCGAGCCGACACGTGGCCTCGCACACGGCCTCGTTGTACTCGTCAATGTTCTCAATGTTCCAGCGTGAGAAGGCGTCCGAACGTAATGGCGTCGGCGAGGTCTTGACGAATTCGGGTCGTAGAAGTCGATACAGATAGCAGCCCTTGATGCTGTTGTAACGTGGCCAAGTGAGTGAGTGAGTGAGCAAGTGAGTTACTCAATCTAGAAGTAAAGTTAGTTTGCGAGTGAGTGTACCCTTCGATTGGTGTGGCAGGTGGGAACAATCGTGCAGTATCAAGCACATAGTATCGACGGTCTCGACCTTGATGACCTTCGATGTCCATCGGACCATGAATCTGCCATTACCAATCGCATCAGCTCTCTCCAAGCAACCATCCATCGTGATCCTGCCTCGATGTCGATCGCTCGATCTACCTTGGTCTTGGTCTCGAACGTCGAGTTCCAAATGGTCTCAGGTCCAAGATTGAGTATCTCGGCAGCGAGCTTCATGCGGGCATTCATCTCGGGCACTGCGGCATGGATCGTCTTGCCGCCATCGGCCGAACCGTAGATGATGGTCAATGGCCCCACTGGAAGTAGTGGCATAGCAATCAAGCGATAACCTATCACCACCACACATACACAAAGGCCACCATATTGCCAGTTGGTATCGAATGTGCATCATCATCATCATTTTGTCGTTGTTGTCGTTGGTGCTGTTGTTGCAGCGAGTGTCGGTATACCGCGATAGTCCACCAGCACCATCAATGGGAAGTGCAACCCACTCACACGACAATCCATCAGTGCCATCAATGACTTGAGTTCGTGTCCCACGGCCTGTGCAATGCAGCTCGATCAGTACCGGTACTGCCCCAATCCCCAACGCAACTCACTCACTGATGTTCAGTGAGCAATGCCATCGTCATGCGGCACCTTCATGATGTACTCATCGCCGCCGTAGATGCCCTTGGTATCGAGCGCGAACTTGAAGAAGATACCCTCCTCGGCATGGATGTACTTCTCGCCACCGGCGATGCCACCGATGGCCTGTGTCACGGGCTTGATCGTTCGCTCGTCGGGATTCATGAACAGCTCCGAGATGATGGTTGTGCCGATGCTCTTGGCGACCTTGGCGAACTCCTCGCACAACGAGCGAAGCGCTTGCGTCGGTGCTCGGAGAGTGCCTGCGAGCATCTGCTCTCGAAGGCTTTGAAATCGCTCGTTCCAGTTGCGACCTGTTGCATCACGTGTGTTGGTGTTGTTGGCATTCGATCGATCGAAGATATCGAACGATATCTCCACGAACCAATCGAGATCTCGCCATCAGAAAAGTCGTAGACTACTGGACTCTCTCCTGATCGAGTGAGCGAGAACGAATCATGGCTCGGATCGTGGTAGGGTGCCAAGCCCTCTCCAGGCGCGCATTGCTCCATCGATGCGGCTGAGGTGCTCGAGGACGACGACAGCGACGTCGATGTTGATGATGATGACGAGGTTGGAGACGTCGATGTCGATGGCGTGATCACAACAGTCGGTACGGCTCGTGGTGATACTTGTGTCAGTTTGTGGTACACGTCGTCGTTGCTGCCGACTCCTTGCGATGATCTCGAAGATGCGCCAGCCGCTGTGAGATTCGCTTGCTGCGCCAGCTTGTGATACAAGTCGCTATCATCATCATCATCGGGATCATCCACCAGCCTCGAAGGCGGTTGCTGTCGCTGTCGCTGCTGCTGATCTGTAGCCATACGAGGCGTATCTTCGAGTATACACAGAGCCTCTCTGTACTCCTCCTCCACCTCTCAGTGCCGCAGCGTGCCGAACAACGAAGAGCGAGTGAGCGAGTGAGCAAGGGAAGGGAAGAGAGACGAGATTGAGCTCTTCCGCTCTATGAATGTCATACCCCGTTATTTCGCTCTCAGCATCAAACGACCACTGGCATCTCTCAGTGCTTGTTGCTTGTTGCTTTGCTGCTCTTGGCTCTTGCGTCGTCAGGGAGGCACATGGACGAACGCAAGGGCTCCGCTCCAGCGGAGCGACATCGATTGAATGCAGCACAGCGCCAACACCAACGAGCAATCGCTGCGGTATGTTCTCCGCCAAGTGACGCGAGCGAATCGAGTGCGCTCTCACATCGGACTGCCACTGCTGAAAGGCCAATCGAGCGCACCAACAAGCTGCCCAACGTGCAGCTGAACGAGAGCGTCGCTTACAAGAGCAGTCGCGAGATCCTTGTCGGTCTCTGTACGGTGAGCTGTGCTTCCTGCCGTTGGGAGTTGCGCAGCTCGACACGCCTCGCGTGATTGCTAGCGACGCATCGACAACGACACAACCGCGACACTACACTCTACTTCGTGACATCTATCGCCTGCAAGAGCACCTCCAGGGATCCTCAGCCATGCCGAACTGTGAATCGAGCTTGCCTGCCAGTACAGTACTCATTCGCGGGCGCATTCACAACAAGCGATCCACAGGTGTGATGGCGTTGTCGCATTGCCGGGCAACGTCAGCAATGCGTACCTGACACATCGAATCTGCTGCTGTTGGTTCAAAGGCTCTCTGGTATTCATTCATCTCAGACAACAAGGACATTCCATGCAACTCGTCGCCACCAAGAGCGAAGCTATCTCGGCCACCATGTTGCGATTCATCAGCTCGTACGTTGCCGAGTGTCTCGTCGATGGCGCGATGCCAGTGCACCAATCTCTGACTGGTTGCAGAATATCGCTCGAATCCATTGTCGACGTCGAGGGAGTCCTCATGCCAACAACCACTGGCGTTCGATACACGACGATCTCGACCATCGAGCTCTCGATACAAAGGCTATATGTCGTGTCGTACGCGCAACCGTTGCCGTTCTCTCTCGAGCAACAGCCTTCGATAAGCGTTGGCCGTCAGCACCTGTCATTAATGCTTCGAGTACGACTTCTTCGAGATATGGATCCCACGTGCTTACTGTATGCACCTGACATACGCCATCGACTCGCCCACCCTCTTCGCTCGTGTTCCAGCATCCAACCTTCCAAACGATTGCGGCTGTGCAGTCAACGCTTGCGCAGGCGTTTCGAGCGTTCCTACTCGACCGTGCCTTCACCGAGATCCACACGCCCAAGCTCGTCCGTACCGAGGCACCTCAACCGGTCTGGCATTCGCAAGCCGTTACACGTGTGACGTACTTTGAGCAGGTTGCATCTCTCGCGGTCGGTTCGACATTCTACAAGCAAGCGGCGATCGCGGCAGACTTTGAGCGCGTGTTCGAGGTGTGCGTCGGTTTGAATGTGCACGGTGGACAGACAGCATTCGACTTGCCCCGCGAGTACACGAGACTCGAGCTCGAGATGGAGATATTCGAGCACTATCATGAGGTGCGATGTGAAGGTGCGAGTCGTGCTTGAAGGAGCGGTCGGTGACTCGGGCATATGGCTGCAGATGCTTGATCTCGTCGAAGAACTGCTGTTGTTCATGCTCGAACACGCAAGCTCCGCTTGCGAACGAGAACTCGGTGTTGCCCGCCAAGAGACACCGCCGATTGAATTCCAACGCCCATTGCTTCGGTTGAACTATCTCGACGCGTGGGAGCTGCTGCAACAGCATCTAGAGTATCGTTCGACCGAGCCAATGGGTGGAATGACGTGCGTACTGATCCGGTATTCCTGTTGGAACTGTGGTACTGACGAATGCCGGCTCTCCCTGGCGTTCGTGCAGCAACACGGACCACCGGACACTCGCTCGCGTCGTCAAGGAGTTGTACCATACTGACGTGTTTGTGCTCGAGCGACTGCCAACCATGTGCTCGAGCCTTCTGGCTATGCCATGTGCACACGATCCGGTACGAGCGACGCCCTCCATGGAGTGGCTTTCTCAGCGCGATACCGATCGTCGGATTGCTCTGCGCACGACAACAGGCTTGGGCCAATTCGTTCGAGGTGTATGCTCGTGGCGTCATGGTCATGGGCGGCGCGCAGCACATTCACGATCCCGAGCTCCTGCTCGAGCAAGCCCGACAACGCGGCCACGCCGATCAATCAAGAATACTCGATCACGTCGCCAACCTTCGCTACGGTGCACCGCCACACGCAGGAGCAACGATCGGTCTCGAACGTCTGCTACTTGCAATGCTGGGCCTCGACAACATCCGTCACGCCGCACTACTGTTACTCCCACCAACCCACCAGTAATTCGAGTGTACTCTACTGTATTCATTTTGTCGATTGTGGGGGCGAGTACACCTTGCGCCGGCACTCGGAGACGTAACGCGGTGAGTAGGGGCGGGTCTCCGAAGGGTGACGAGCAGAGCAACGCGAGCTTAGCGTCAAGCCGACACGTCGATGCTCGTCGATCAATCGATCTCACTCTTTCTCTTAGCGTCCTCTCTCTCGCTCTCCCTCGCTCGCTCTGCTGTACGGTGTCGGGGAGTACGACTGCCAGTCATGTATTATCGCAAGCCAAAGTCGGAGATCTTTCGATGGCCGGCGTGTTGTCAGCGCAAGGTGCTGATACCGATGGCGGTGGTGTTCCTGCTTGGCTTGGTGCTGCTGTTGCGCACGCGTACGATACCGCGCCATCCATCCATCCATCTATCAATCTATCCAGAGCCCCGTGGTGGTATTTCAGAGCCAGAACTAATCGAACTCGCACGTACTTTTGGTTTGCGTTCGTGACTCCAGTTCCATCAGCATCAGACGAGCAGATCATTGGTGTGTGAACTACGCGCTCACTCACACTAACTAACTAACAAACCCCAACCATCACTAACGCCATCGATCCATTTGACAACCAATAGAGTACGAAGTCGAGGTATCGGTGGTCGATCGCGGTACGGACGAAGAGCGTGATCTCGAGGCCGAACACGACCGCGAGATCGTGGTCGAGGAGATACAGCAAGCACACGACGATGGCGCGGTGCGCGATGTGCTCGACGACCCGGACGCCGACTTCCTCACGCGCCAGATCGCTCGTCGAGCCTTGCGCAACCCTCAATGCCCTCCTGCGTGGGATGCACCGAGTATCGAACGGATCAGGTACCTCTCGCAGCAAGATGATGGCAGCCTTTCCATCGATACTGATTGCATCGATCCGATCCGATCCATTGAAGCTGGGACCCGCGAGCATTCGTGTACCACAACTTCATGACCGAAGCCGAATGTGACTACTTTATCCAGAAGGCGATCGATCAGGGTCTCTCTCGTTCACAGGTCGCTGCTGGCAAGGAGGGAGGTTCGTCATCGCCGCCAGCTGGCATCGCCGCCATCTGCATCGGGGGCAACGGTGAATGCCAACCAATGCGTGCTCCATTATAGACGCTCTGTCCGAGGTCCGAACCAGCTACGGTGTCTTCTTGCAACCCGATAAGATGCTGCGCAAGATCGAGGAGCGCATCGCACGCTGGACGCGCATTCCAGTCGAGCACGGCGAGCAGTTCTACTTTCTCCGATACGAGGAGGGACAGCAGTACCAGCCGCACCACGACTACTTCCACGAGCATCTGCCGGGCATGGAGCGCTACCTCGGCAAGGCCGGTCAGCGCACGGCCACCGTACTGCTGTACCTCCACACGCCCGAAGAAGGTGGCGAGACCATCTTCCCGCACACTGCCAAGAAGGTTCCCGCCAAGCGAGGTCCGTCGTGCCCGCTCGCTGTCTCGCGTGACTGACGCTGCTCGCGTGCGGGCGTGCTGCTGACCCAAAGCTCGTTACCCTCCGCGTATCAGGCGATGCACTGCTATTCTACAGCCACACGCCAGCGCTGCAGCTGGATCCGCACAGCTTGCACGGAGGCATGCCAGTCATTCGCGGCACCAAGTACAGCGCCACCAAATGGATGCGCGTCAATCGCTATTAGCAAGGCTGCCATCGACCTCACCCGTGATTGCCATACGAGACGTATGATTGATATCAGTTATCGAGAAGCTCCTTCCGTGCCTGTGCGATCGTGATCGCTGCTGTTCTCATGTGCGAGTCAGAGTCAGAGCGGCAGCAAGAAGAACAACAACCTATCTATCGTTTGGCTGTACATCCCGATTGACTCGTAGCGTTTCGTACCTCTCGTTTGCTTGTCGTTCGTTCGTTTATTCGTTCGTTCATTCAAACCCCGGCCGAGGTGTCGGTGTGGGGCTGGGATTGTGTCACGGCGCGCCAGAGAGGAGAGGAGATGACTCATAGAGCGGGGATGGGCTTAGGAAGGGGTACGCAGATCTAAGGAACGCGCTGAGCGCGGCATCGGTTTATTGTTGAGGGAAGGAGCGCGCCAGAGAGCACGCACAGAGAGAAGCACACACAGCAGCAGCCTTCATTCCTCTGCTGTCCCTCTCTCACACGCAAGCAAGCAAGCAAGCAAGCGCCGCAGTAGATACTCCAACACCACTCCCTCCGTGCGAGAGTCGCTTGTGGTTGTGCGTTGGTTTTGGTTTGCTTCGCGTATATTATTGGCGGATTTTCTCGAGGGAGCAGCATAGGGTGTGGGAAGCGAGAGCAAGAACAACAACGAGTACGTGATCCAAGTCGTGTCGTGTCGAGTCGTCGGTTTGGTGTGGTGTGGTGCGTGAGAGCGAGGGAGAGAGGGGCTCTGACTGATCCAAGCGATACTTGTTCTGTCTATCAACCGATCAGTCCATCTACGTTCGAACACGACGAAGGAGTTCATTGAAGCATCATCACCATGTCGTTCGCTGTAGATCTTTGGGTACGTGCGACGTCGATGATGCTTGATTACCCTCCTCTCTCTCTCTCTCTCATGATGCTTGAGAGATCTCCATCTCTCTCAACAACGACCAATCCCCATTCTCTCTCACACCCAATGAACCACACCAAACCCGATGCGCTGCTCTAACCAATGTGTCTATCTTGTTTCGCGCTCGCGTGTGTATGGCTGTGTTCCGTTTGG
>Ga0209935_1004821_pt1 | contig 12000 bp, 19 predicted proteins | sample ThiBio_1000_plan_2_FD_183958 | JGI IMG/M metagenome (GOLD analysis project Ga0209935, IMG submission 183958) | Wastewater bioreactor microbial communities from Cape Town, South Africa - Thiocy_cont_1000_plan (SPAdes) | ecosystem: Engineered > Bioreactor > Thiocyanate-remediating >... | reverse complement strand
CTCTCTCTCTCTCTCTCTCTCTCTCTCTCTCTCTCTCTCTCTCTCTCTCTCTCTCTCTCTAATTCTTTACATGATACGTTTCTAGTTTGATTGCTACGATAAAGGCCGAGCGACCTGATTTGTTGCCCAGCGTGTCATCGACTTCAGCCAGGATCCCCTCTACCATGCCCGCGGACATTGAGGCTCAGGCCGCAAAGAAATCCTCGATAGCAGACATAGGGGAGCCTACCACAGCAACGTTCATGACTCGATCGAACGTTAATCCCGCAGGATGGTGTGTCTCCTCTCCGCGTCCGGCCTACACCCGCTAAAGGCACTCGCAAACTTATACTATAGGTGGATGTTTGAAAAATACGATGGCATAAGAGGGTTCTGGAATCCTATGAAAAAAAAGTTTTATTCCCGCTACGGTAACCCAATAAGCATCCCACAACAAATAGTTGAGACTATGCCTACCGACCTATTCCTCGACGGTGAAATATGGTACAACATCAACCTAATATCAATCAATTGATACAATTGCTAATTCTTTCATATGTGCAGGTTCGGAAGGGACAACTTCGAGGAAGCACTGAAGATCACAAAACGAGTGGACTTGAACGACACGAATTGGGATCACTTCAAATATATGGTATACGATATCCCCAACCACAGCGGCCCATACAGAGAACGGTATGCAGCTTTAGGTAAAATTGCTCATCAAAAGCATATGCCGCTCATTCTAAATACATTTAGAGGAAAAGCTAGCCAGCTCTCAGAGCTCAATCACTCAAGTGGCTCCCAAAGTTGTGTGCCTCGATGTTCCACACCTTGAGAGTTTTTATCAAGATATTATCGACCAAGGTGGGGAAGGTGTTATCCTCCGAGACCCCGAATCCTTCCTCAAGCCTGGGCGTTCCTCCGGATACCTTAAGCACAAGGTGAGTGCCTGCTGCGCTGCTAGGATGTTAATAACGCATATACCTTGTCCCGCAGAAATTCAGAGACGCCGAAGCCATGATTGTATCTCAACTGGACGGTGGGCGATGGGAATGCAAGTTGTATGTGGCACTCCTCTCTACCTCCACTCCCCCCCCAGGTTCTCGTTATTAATCCCGTCACAAAACAACTAGACCAAATGGAGTGACATTCGTGGCAACAACGGGAACCTCCGAGTTTGTGAAACGATGGAATCCAAAACCAGGAGATATCGTCAGCTTTAGGCACAGCGGATTCCTTCATGCGAGTAAAAAACCCAAGAGCGCAGCGCTCTATCGGCTCCGCCCAGAGTTATCATGGGATGATGTGGGCAACTCATTCAAAGAACAGAAACCCCGAGAAAAATCAGGTAGAAATACAATACCCATTTCTAGAGTGTGCTTACTTCAAGTTTGCGTTATTTCCCAATCAGTCCTCCCCTGGAAATTGAAAGATACTGCCCATGATCACTACCGGCCGAAAGGGTTTTGGCGGGACAGTAAGAATTGGCGAGCTTTCTTCTTGGAGGTGGCGGAGGGTATGGGATTCGATCCTTTCATACCTGAAAACTGGGACTCAGTTAAGAGCAGTGATATTCGAAACAAGGTACACCCTTAAATTGTTGTCAGTCATCTGGCTAATCATAGAACTCTATTTAGGGTGGAAACGTGCTTCTTTCCTCTATTGGATATAAGCGAGCACTGAAAAAGGCTTTCCCAGAACTGAGCTTCAACTTCAAAAGAGGTATTTTGTTTCTTTTGGAACCGCGCTAAACTCCATTAATCCTGTATCCCACCAGATAAAACGTATTGGCAGGACAAGAAGACTTGCAGACGATTCTTCGATTCCATTGCCGAGGAGAAGGGATTCTGTCCTTTGATTGCATCCAACTGGTATTCCGTTAACCTGGACTCGCTCCATGCTATGAAGGTACTATCATTGGTGGGTCGAATTAAGGAGATTTACTATTCCTATTTTTCTTTATTTAGGGTGGATTTGCCATTCAAAGATACAATCGCGGATTTAAAGCGGCGTTGAAAAATGCATATCCTGAAATCGCTTTTACGGATGAGTGGAAGAAAGGTGAAATCATTTGTAGTTTTGTGTGTCAAACTCTCTGACACACAGATATTTCCTTTACAAAAGAACCATCCCAAGCAGTCAACTGGAAAGACCCCAAACGATGCCGAGCCTTCTTCGAAGAATATGCTAAGGAGGAAAACTTTGATCCGCTGGATGCTTCCCATTGGTCTTCTATCAAGTTGGTTGACCTATTCAAGAAGAAGGTCTATCCATCTGTTCTCATTATATCTTCTCCCATATTGACTTTTGCGCGAAGAGTGCATATGCAGTGGCAAATACCAATGGCGGTTTTGTTCGAGCGTTAAAGAAAGCATTCCCCGAACTTACCTTCACAGCGGAATGGTCCAGGGGTATGTGTCGCAACAACTCAGAAGTGCCTTATCTACCTTGTTTGTTTTTCCTTTCCATCTACAGAGCGCAAGCACTACATGATGGCTGACAATCTGAAATCGTTCTTTGACGAATTCGCAAAGGAACGGGGCTTCGACCCGAGTGATGCACAACGATGGCGACTGATACGAGTAAAAGACATTGCATCGAAACCAGTACGCCTTAAAATAGATACCAAGCACAACATACTCACTCAATTCTACTCAGGGTGGATACGCGCTGCTGAACTATTGGAGCTTTGGCGATGCTCTGCGCAGAGCATACCCTTCGCTGCAGGTTCGGCCCAGACAGCACGCTACCACGGAAGAGTAGTAGAACAAAGAATCACACTTCGCTCATGGCCGACCTCTTATTTATTTTTTCTGTCTGGCAGCTCATCGCGGATTTCTGGATAGGCAAGCAGAAGGGCATCCTCCAAGCTGTAGTATCTGAGCAATGTACAATCCTCCTGCATAACACGTGAGCTCGTCAACAACCACACTAGTAACCTTACCATCGCGGAGCAGAGTGTTGAAGGCATCACAGTTCTCCAATTAGAAAACACCAAGGGGTCGAAACCTAGCCGATCAGCCAGGGCAGCAAAATGAGCCCTACAGCCATCCTTCCCCCATTTGGTCTCTTTGTCTGTTCCGATGTGTGTCAGGAGCAATTTTATCAAAGTAGCAGCTAAATAAAGATACCTTTTTCCCAGCTAGCTTCGATCGTTGAGGGAATGACGCTTGCATATGCCTTCCTCAAGACACAAAGTAGTCCACCATTCTTGTTTAGCAGCATCCTACCCCACTGAAACACGACAATTAGCAAGTTCACTTCGTAGCAAGGCTTTTACGATACCTTTGTACAATATAGATGACGTAATCGGCTGGCATCCCACTCTATGAGGTTGTTGGGGCTGAAGCGATCCTTCATCCCAAAGGCATCTAACAGCTGCCTGCACATCAGCGGCGATGCCCAACGCCTCTTCTTCTCTGTTACAATTCGAATTAAAAATGAAAGTAACATTCATTTAAGAGAGTACCTGTCCACCACCTCTTTTTAAACGCCAAATCCGGGTAAGCCTTGCGAAGCGCCGCTTTGAACCCACCATTATACCGCTGCACTAGGATGCCATTCCTAGCTAATAGCAATTCCGCAACCTCAACACTATACCAGTTTTCTAGCGAGGCCATTTAGAAGAGGAAGGATTGGGTTCAGGTTCAAGTGACCTGGTATTGTAGGGTCGAACTGCTTGTTTCGCGCGAAGGCAGCAAAGAACTGCCGACACCCTTCGGGGCTAGTCAACAACGTTTTCACTGTTTGGATCAACGGGTGTTAGGAAGAAAGGCACTCAACAGGCGGCACTACGTACTTCTCACGCTTTTCTTATCGGAAAAGAATCGTACTCCAGGAAAAGCAAGCTGCATAGCCTTCGCCACCCCAATTTTCGCCATCATGGCGCTCCCACCCTGCGGTTGAACAGTAAGAGGAGAGTACAACACTCAAAAACAACAATACCATATCTACAATCTGCCTTTTCGAAAACGGAGGCCATGTCTCGGGTTGCGAGGGATCGTAGCCGAGATCTGCTGCCATTTCACGGAAAAACGTTCGCCAGTTCTTGAAATCCATCCAATAGCCCTTCGGTTTATTCTTTCGCACAAGAGGCCTCGCCGATTTCGCTAGAGATAAATATATATATATGAGTGAGTGTAACTATCAATAGAAAAGGAGAAGATTACGAGTCGAGCGAGGTGTTTGTTCCTTGAAGGAAGCAACCACATCCTCCCAGGTGACTTCAGGTCGCATGCGGTAGAGAGAAGGTGACTTGGGTTTCTTGTTAGACAACAGAAAGCCGTTGTGCTTGAATGTGACGATATCCCCTGGTTTCGGCTTCCACCTTTTTACAAACTCCGACGTCCCCGCGGGGGCGGTGAATGTCACCCCGTTGGGCCTATTGTTATTGAAAAAAGAGGGGAGAGAATGTTTTAGTACAGGAGAGGGCTGATATGATAGGGAAGTGGGCAACGCACAAGAGACACTCCCATTGACCAGGACCAGCGGAACCAAGAATCTTGGCTTCGGCGTCCCGATATTTCTAAGAGAGGAGAGGTCAACAGCTGACAAAGAAAAAAGGATACTAAGTTACCTTATATTTGAGATAATTCGGTGACCTCCCGGGTTCATAGAAGGCGGCAGGATTTCGAAGAATGATGCCTTCTCCTCCCGCATCCAATATATCTTGGTAGTGCTTCTCAAAGTGTGCCATATCGCGACACTCCAACTTGTTTGCTACAGAAATCCTTCCAACCGAATCTCCAAATCTCTCCACTGCAAAGAAATTAGACGAGCACATGAATAAAAAGCGCGCACGTACTTAATATCGAGTATCGTTGTTGGTAAGTGCCCTCATGATTAGGTATGTCGAATACCATGTACCTAAATTTTGACCAATCGATATCAGAGTGAGACACTCGATAGGATATCTTGGTAGCCTCTTGGAAATTATCTCGCCCAAACCTGTGAGAATTTTACTTAATCGATAACAGCGACATATTATTACTTACCATATTTCGCCATCCAAGAAGATGTCTCGCGGCATGGAATCCACAATGTCCTGCGGCATGTTGAGCACATTATCATACCGAGAATAGAAGGCCTGCTTGAAAGGGTTCCAGAATCCTCGAATGCCATCATACTTTTCAAACAGCCACCTTTTATAGTTGTGGTTAGGTTTTGATGTATATTGGAAAGGAGGGAATCCAACCAGTGCTTAGGATCAATATTCATTTTCACCATATGGCAAGCCGTTGTGGGCTCTCCAATATCCTCTATATGATGCTGGTATTCCCTCTTCGCTGCCAACCTTGGGGGCATAGTCGCTGGAATTGGGTACCCTTCCTCCTCTCCCCTCTCCGTCAATAAATCGGGGCGACATGTCCGTATTGTCGCTATCAAGCTTTAAAGGAAGAACAACGCGAGTCAACAAAAAGCCTAACTAACCAAAGAGAGCATAGCAAAGACTCTACCTAGGATTTTTTCCGTCCCACCAGCACGGTATGGGAATCAAGGTGATGCCTTTCTGTGCCGCCAATTGTGCTTTCTCTGCATCTCGCTGTTGATATTCCATCAAAGGATGATGTGCATACCCCACACTCTTGTAATGATGGATATCCTATAACATAGCAAAATGTTAGCAGGAAGAAAGGTCAAAGCAGTGTTAAATAACTATACTTGGTACTCTAACGCAAGCTGAAGGGAAGGTATCCATATATCGAGCTCTAAATAGCTGCCTGTTCCCTCATTTAATAGCGGCGCGTCCTTCCGCACATTTGACTTCACCTCCACACCCTTCATGTTTTGAATGTCAGCATCATGGCTAGCCATTAAATACTCATGACGTACCGGAAATAGCGCCACCACCGCTCTCTCCAATTTCTTTTGGCCTGCAAGGCGACCGCGAAAGAACAGCACTTCATCCCATTGCTGTTCGGGATAGCGTTCGTGCAACAAGCCCACCAATTGAGCCTTCGAGAAGTTGCTTGGGAATCCCAACTCCTTCAGTTCGGTGAGGGAGACCCAATACCAATCCTCCTGCTATGTTTTACGTTTTAAACCAGATTAACGGCAAGGATTAGTTACACAGTGAGAAGTTCGAAGACTTCCATACTTGAGAAATACCCAGTGTGCGTTCCGCTTTATGCAACGCGGAGAAGAGATTCTCTTTCTGGTGCCAGTAGCCGGAGGTAGCTTTGCTAGTATGCAAGAAAGCGTCCTGATCCCATTGATGCTCAGGAAACAACTCTTTCAGCGCTTCCCCAAGCGAGGAATAGTGATACATCAATCCCCCTCCGCCCATACGAATCACATCCGTCTTGCGCACTCCATACCACTCAGTAAACTGTAAAATCGTCAAAATCAAGAATCAGAACGCTATTACTTACGTCGCGTAAGCCCAATCTGCTGCCAATTTGTGTGAGCAAATTTCTCTGGTTTTCTGGATCCTCCCAGAACCCCTTCGCTACAAAGTTGTAAGAAAATATCGCGGATCATTGAGGTAATCATTCGCGGGAATCAAAGCATTTACCTTTTCTATCCAGACCAGAGGAGTAGGGATAACACGTAGTTAAAGGCACGCGAACGGGATCAATGACTCGAGCAACAAAATGCTGGCCAGCAACCGGAGGACCTCTGCCCAAGCGCATCCTCCTTCGCTCGGCACTTTCTTGGAAGCAAACACTGAGAGGTGACATAGAAGTAGCCGAAGCGCGCTAACTGGCGCTGGCTCTAGCTTTATTTAGTGAGGCTTCATCTGCAAGCTCCGGATAGGCAGCCCGTAAGGCATTTTTAAAGCCCTTGTACACTTGCGTGATGCTATATCCTCCCTATTCGACGTTGGTGAGATAAAATTTGCAAGAGGATTTAGAATAGCATACCTTTCTCTTCAAGAGGGTTTCAGAATGCGGGCCTGTCCAGTTGTCTGGTAGGAGGGGATCGAAACCTTTTTCCTTCGCGTAGTCATCAAAGAACGCTCTACAATTTGTTACATCATCCCACTTGCTCTTTCGAGTCACGGAATCTGCATGGGATGGGATATTATTATTAGTTCCAGCTCATTATTGCGTGAGGGAGAAGGGCGCCCACCAATCCAATAATAAAACTTTAGCTCGGGATAGGCAGCTTGTAAGGCTGGTTTAAATCCGCGATACGTCTTTCCAATAGTAATCCCTCCCTTCTCAATAGAAGAAGAATAATGAGCAACTCAATGTGTGGGCAAGCAGGAACTGACCCGTTTTTGCGGGAGGGTAGCAAAGTCTACGGAGTACCAATTCTCCACCACCAGAGGATCGAATCCATTTTCCTTTGCATACTCATCGAAGAACGCTCGAATGTTCTTACTATCTTTCCAATGATTCTTTTTTACATGCGGTTCCGGTACTGGAGGAGAGAAACCGAGAAAGAGGGCATAAGAACCTCGAGGTGCCATGCTGTAAGGTACGTTACCAGGAAGATTGAAAGGGACCTCCGGGAAGGTATCGCAGAGCATGTCCCTTAAACTGCCATGATATCGCCGCAACAGATTTCGTGCCTTGAAAGAGCAAGTACATGGACACGATTAGAATCCAAGAATAAAAGACGGAGGAAGGCCATACATTTTTCGACGAAGCAGCGAAGTGGGACCCCAGGATGTTGGCCCAATGTTCGGGTTGCAAAGGATCGAACCCATGCTCCTGGGCGTATTCGATCAAAAATCGTTTCCTATTTTCTGCTTTTTTCCAAAAGTTCTTTGGATTATATACCCTCGGCTTGACCCTCCCCCTATATTCTGAGTACCGAGAAGTTACAAATCACACTACCATGACCCAGGCAGAACTAGGGGTTACTCACTTGGGATAGGTTTGCTTTCTGTCCAGTTTTCCAACACATCCTCCCACTTGAGATCGCTACGGATCCTATATATGAGAGGCAGCTTCGGCTTCTTCGTTGCCAGGAGGAACCCGCGGTGTTTGAAGCTGACAACATCGCCGGGTTTGGGATCCCATCTCTTGATAAACTCCGTGCTACCTGAAGCGGCAGTAAATCGAACACCGTTTGGCCTACAGAAGAGGAAATATGAGCCAACCAGTCTATACATCAAAAATACTAACATTTCGCAGTCCCATTCAAATGGACCCACTTTAGCAAGCACCTTAGCTTCTGCGTCCCTAAATTTCTTTTTTACCATAGAATTTTAGAAATATAACACTCTCGTTGCTTGAGAAAATACCTTGTGTTTGAGGTACCCTCGCGATCTACCCACTTTATAGGGAGAATTGGGGTCTCGTAGGATGATACCTTCCCCTTTGTTATCCAATACATCTTGAAAGAACTTCTCCATATGAGATATGCTAGTACAGAGCTCATACGGTGCAACATCGATATATCTATGTACACCCTTGCCATATCGATTTTCTAAAAGAAAGAAAGCTGAAATTACCGATATAGGCCGAGGGAAGTCCTTACCCAAAATAGCATATCGTTGGCCAAACGTTAACGTATTGTGATTTGGCGTATCAAATACCATATACTTGAAAGTGCTCCAATCAATCTCATTGATATGATTTGTGCTCACCAGCTTCATTGCCTCTTGGAAGGTGTCTCTCCCGAACCTATAGCCGATACCAGCATGAGTATAATCAGAAAAAAATCAAATTAGCCTTATGACTTACCATAATTCTCCATCCAAGAATATATCATCAGGCATGGAATCAATGACATGTTTGGGCACAGGAAACCGGTTGCCCTTCCGGGAGTATAAGGCCTTCTTCTCGGGATTCCAAAACCCTCGAACGCCATCATATTTCTCGAACATCCACCTGTTAGAATACACGCGTGTTACAACTACTCAAAGACTTCATAATCTGATTTATAAATACCAATTCACAGGATCTACATCCACGTCCTTTAGGAAGCAAGCAGTCATAGGTTGTCCTATTCCCTCCACCTTCACAATCCCCGATGCAAAAAAGTCGGGCGGAGCTTCAAGAGGAATAGGCTTGCCCTCCAAATCTCCTCGGTCAGAGAGTAGCTCTGGCCGCGCCTCTTTAATGGTGGCGGCCAAACTAAAATATTTTTACGGTTATCAAACCCAGCAGATTTGAACACAATTCCATTCCTACCTCTCTTCTAGACCGTCCCACCAGCAAGGCACTAGTATCAAAGTTATTCCTCGCTCATCAGCCAACTTCTGCTTAATGATGTCTCTTTCCTTATAAGCCTCTAAAGGTTGATGGGTGCCCTCGGTACCCGTATAGTGATGCCGATCCTAATACAAAAGAAAAATATAAACTATAAGCACAATATTTATCGGTATCGATAGTAGTCATACCTGGTACTCAAAAGCAAGCCGCAACGAGGGCAGATAAACATCTAATTCAAGGGACTTGCCCGATGCAGGGTTAATGAGTTGAGCTTCCTTTCGATCATTCAATATGCTCTCCACACCCTGATATACATATGATCATTAAATATTTTTAATAGGCACCCCGAGGGGGGTAGGATGAGGTAAAATTATTACCGGAAATAAATATTCAACAGCCCTCTCCAATCTCTTTTGCTGGGCATATCTTCCCCGAAGAAGATACACTTTTTCCCATTTGTGATTAGGATATCGTTCGGCCAAGAGTTCTGCAACCCTGGCCCGACGCACAATTGGGAACCCCAACTCGCGCAAATCTGATAGCGCAACAGAATACCAATCCTCTGGCTGCATATGTTTATGTTAGGGTTGTTGTAACAGCGATAAGTACCTTTTTGATGGAGAGCCTTCTTTCCGCCCGATCAAAGGCAAGATCCAGATTAGCTTTGTCCTTCCAATAACCCGCAGGTATCCTATTGGTACTCTTGAATAGGATGTCCTGCCACTTAAAATGGGGATAGAACGCTTGCATCATATTTGCCTGAGAACCATAGCGCTGCAACAGGATCCCCGCCCCCTTCGCCTTCAAGGTCTTCGTGGTGACATTGTACCAGTCCTCCATCGAGACGATCCCCAACTCTTGCGCAATCTTCTCAATCATCTTCTTTTGGCTATGGAAGTCGGCCAAATGGTTCGTCGGTAGCCTTCCGGATTGCGCAAACAGCTGGGGCTCCCAGGAAAAGTCGCGATACAACACCCGAAGCGCGTGGGGTAAGGAACGATAGAACCCCAACAAAGCCACCCCTCCCTTTTCTCTTTCCACCTGTCTTCGAGAGATCTTGTACCAGTCTGGCATCTGCGTAGAGATAGAGAAATTACAACAATGATTTACCATCTTAAGACAAATAACATACCTCACGCACTCCCAGCTTCTCTCCCACTTCATCCATCCAGTTCCGTTGGTTGTCGAGGTTTGCCCACCACCCTCGCGGCGTTCCACGATGATGAAATCGAGACCATCGCCAAACTACTTCTGGATATGCAATGCGCAGAGCCTCGTACAAGGATTTGTATTGTTGAAGGAACACGCGACCACGCTTACGGACCGCTTTCTCATCAACTAAGTACCAATCGGCAGGCTATTGTGCCCGGAATTTTTTAGAATAAGCGACATAAACGGGTACAATTGGTTGGTACCTGCTCGACCCCAAACTCTTTGCCTAATTTATCGAGAAAGGATCGAAGACCGGCATCATCACTCGTAAATTGACGTTCACGAAGAAGTGCTCTATGTTGCGCCTCTAACTCGGCTTCAAGAAATGAGCAATAGGCCGCATTCCTCCAACACAAAGCAGCTGCAGGAATAACAGCCGAACGGAGGGCTGGATAGATTGCAACAAAGGGCGCACATGCCGGGATTCGTCGCATCACGCACCTTGCGCGTGTGTCTTGGGTGTGTGTCCTTCGAAGGTTGCGGATCCGGCTACTTCTTGGAAAGACTGGTTTGTAGTCAGCGCGAAAATTACGGAAGAGGAGGGCGAAGGGTTGCGAACCTGCGAAGGTCGTGTCATGACAGACAAGCTGTGGGCTGTGTTACCCGTTGAATTACAATGGGAAATATGGACGTGGTTACCACCGCAAGAAACCTATCGACAAATGGAGGTTTGTCGTGCCTGGCACGAGAATTGTTCTGACGACCGATTTTGGCAAGCTGTACATATGAGGCACGATTTGTTTCAATATTCATTGCCCTATGCATTGCCTGCAATTAACCTTGCCCCTCTTCAATTAAAATTAATCTCACAGGCACTTTGGCGGACCCAAAACTGTTGTCGAAATGAGCTGGAAGCGTTACCTGAGGAGTCAAATTTTGGATGCAATCAAGGAGCCGGGCGACTCACCAGAACAAAAAATCTTTTGGTAAGTCCCTTTAGGTTTTCTTGGCACCACTCCGCCTTCGTTCCGCTGTCCAACGTTGGATTTATTTTTATTTTTTTTTTTTTATCACCGTCGTCTTAAAGTCTTCTCTTAGGGCGGCACGAGCAGGACATTTCGCGTTGGTTCGGAAATTGTTAGTGGTGTTATCAGTGGAGGAGAGGAAAAAAATTTTGACGAAATCGGTGTCTAATCCGTTGCTTATTGCCGCCCAACAAGGCAGAACCCGAGTAGTGTCTGTCTTGTTGGAGTTCAACGCTCCCGTAGATATTCCCAACGTAAATGACGAAGCAACGCCTTTATTCATGGCCGCAGAAAACGGATGCCTCAGTACGGTGGCGTGTCTGGTCGAAAACGATGCCAACATAGAGGCAAAACGAAACACCGGATCTACACCTTTATTCATTGCCTCACAGGTCTGTTTATTTCAATTGGTACCCTGAGATTTACATTCGAATCAAATCTGTTTTTTTCCTGTCTCTGTTTTTTATAGAATGGGCATCTGGATGTGATAGCGTATCTTATAGAACACGGAGCCAAAGTGGATGCCCCAAAGAGCACCGGAGCAACCGCGCTATCGGTGGCAGCGGAGAAGGGACACCTGAACGTGGTCTCCTTTCTTCTCGAAAAAGGGGCTGCGATAGACTCGCGCAACAACGAACAGGCGACCCCGCTGTTCATCGCTGCGCAAAACGGACACGCCGATGTGGCCGCATATCTGATAGATCGGGGGGCGGATATCAACTCGGTCACCGAAAAGA